>Ga0134128_10009544_pt1 | contig 11644 bp, 9 predicted proteins | sample KB31754_FD_96462 | JGI IMG/M metagenome (GOLD analysis project Ga0134128, IMG submission 96462) | Terrestrial soil microbial communities with excess Nitrogen fertilizer from Kellogg Biological Station, Michigan, USA - KB3-175-4 | ecosystem: Environmental > Terrestrial > Soil > Unclassified ...
GGCCGCCGACCGCATCAAGTCGGTTTACGGCATCGTGAACGGAACGTGCAATTACATCCTGACGCAGATGGAGCAGCGGGGGCTCGACTTTGCCGCAGCGCTGGAGCAGGCGCAGGCGGCCGGATACGCCGAAGCTGAAGCAAGCCTCGACATTGACGGCTGCGACGCGCGTGACAAGATCGCCATTCTGGCGCGCAATGCCTTCGGCGTGAACATCAACGCGGTGGAGATCCCGGTCACGGGCATTCGGCATATCACCGCAACCGATCTGCATTACGCGCACCGGCTGAAATCAACGATACGACTTGTGGCTTCGGCCGAGCGGAGCAACGGCGGCATTCACATTGCAGTAGAGCCGTGGCTGGAGCCCATTGATTCCATGCTGGCCAAGGTGGACGGAGCAAACAATGCGGTCTTCATCGCCGGAGAAAAAGTGGGAACGCAGATGTTTTACGGTCGCGGCGCCGGCGGCGATGCCACCGGAACTGCAGTGCTGTCAGACGTTCTCGAGATCGCAAAGCAGATTGCGCGCGGCCACACGTCGGCGAGCACGCTGGCCGGATTTCTCAGTGAAGAGCCCGTGCATTTGTGCATGAGGAAGCAGCCGATGAGTTGGTTTCTGCGGCTCTCAGTGAACGACCGGCCCGGCATCCTGGCGCGCACAGCGGAGGCGATCGCACGGGAAGGCATCAACATTGATTCCGTGATTCAGGAGCCGCACATGCCCAAGGACCGGCTGTCGTTTGTGATCACACTGGAGCCGACCACGGAAGAAACGGCGAGGAGAGCGGTTGCCGCCATTAATCATTTCGAGTTCATGCGCGAGCCGGTGCTGCTGCTGCCAATGATCTCGTCAGTGGAAGAGCATGTTTAAGACAGTATTTGTAGACTTACGGAACCGTGACGGGTTCGGGTTCCGCCGAGCCATCGCTTCGCGGACCGGATCCGGCCCAATTCATTTTCGTCTTCGAGTTATGCAGCACGGCCTGTCCGCGGCCCATGAGCGCACTGAACTCCGTGTGGACAACCAGCTTGTGGCCCTTGGAGCGCAAGTCCTGCAGGACGTCAGGCTTGACTCGCGATTCAATCACGATATCGCAACTTATGGTTCCGCCCGCGACTGTAAAGCGCGGCGCGTCCAATGCGCCTTGCAGATTCATTCCGTAATCCACCAGATTGGAGACGAACTGCGCGTGCGCTACCGGCTGGTTGGCGCCTCCCATAATGCCGAAGCCGATGTGCTCATCACCACGCTCCATGAAGGCCGGAATGATCGTGTGGAAAGGACGCTTACGCGGAGCAAGCACGTTGGGAGAGTTAGTATCCAGCGAGAACAGAGCGCCCCGGTTCTGCAGGACAAATCCCATTCCTTTCACCACAACGCCAGAGCCAAACGCGGAATAGTTGCTCTGGATGAGAGACGCGATGTTGCCTTCTTTGTCCACCACCGCGAGATACGTGGTGTCGCTCGTCGGCGGCGAGCCCGCACCGGGATTGCAGTTGGCGTGGTCGGGATCGATCAGCTTTGCGCGCTCAGCAGCATACTCCTTGCTGAGCAGACCTTTCACTGGCACTTTCGCGAAGCGCGGATCGGCGTTGTAGCGGTAGAGATCCGCATAGGCCAGCTTCATGGCTTCAATTCGCTTGTGCAACTCCGGGACGCCCGCCGGCCCGTTCCTGTCGGGAGAGAACGTGCTCATGATGTTAAGCATCTCCAGCGCCGCCATGCCCTGTCCGTTGGGAGGGAGTTCGTAGATAGTCCAGCCGCGGTAGTCGGTGGAAATAGGTTCCACCCACTCAGACGAGAACTCCGCCAGGTCAGCGGCACTCATAGTTCCACCAAGCGCGGACGAAGTATCAAGAATGGCGCGAGCAATCTCGCCTTTGTAGAACGCGTCCCGCCCCTGCTCGGCCACCAGACGCAACGCCTTCGCGATGTCAGGATTGCGAAACATCTCGCCCAGTTGCGGCGCCCTGCCTCCCGGCAGAAACACGCGGCTGGCTTCCTCGCTCTTCCGCAGTTTGTGCGTGCCGTCCAGCCAATAAATATGGATGATCTCAGGCACGGCGTAACCGTGCTCAGCGTAATAGATGGCAGGAGTAAAGAGGTCCTTCCATGGCAGCTTGCCAAAGCGCTGATGCGCCTTGCTCCAGCCGTCCACAGCTCCGGGGACGGTCACGCTGTGAATGCCATCACCCGGCATGGTCTTGAAACCTGCGTGAGCCAGAAATTCCGGTGTGAGCTTTTGCGGCGCCCACCCGCTGGCGTTCAGCCCATAAAGCTTGCCGGTCTTCGCGTCCCAGTAGATGAGAAAGAGGTCGCCGCCCATTCCATTCATCATGGGTTCGGTCACGCCCAGCACGGCATTGGCTGCGATGGCGGCGTCCATGGCAGTTCCGCCCTTCGCAAGGATCTGCGCGCCAGCCTGGGACGCAAGATAGTGGGACGTTGCGACGATCCCGCGATCGCTGATCACCATGGATCGGCCGTAAGAACGGTCCTGAGCATAGACCTGAACCACCGTTACGGCACAAAGCAAAACAAGCAGAAGAATGCGCATGAACCTGACCTCACTCGGGTTCGGAGTACGAAGCGTGAGCATTATAGTGCACGGAGAATTACGAATGGCTTTTGTCTCTCTTCCAACTGAACCTCCGGCCGATGATGCCCTTAACAATAAGGTGGTCGGTGGAGCGCGTGGCGCCCCATCCTACTCCGAAATTAAGCTCCCAGTCGGGAGAGACATTCAGGTCAACGCTGGGAAAGAATTGCTGCTCCTGGTCGGCGACTGGATCAAAGCCGGTGATTGGCCCCACAGCTCCATAGTATTCAAGGCCTCCACTCACTACTTTGGAGAAGTCATAGGAGATCTTCACGTTGGGTGAAAACTCAAATCCCTGGCCGACATTTGGGCCATGCAACGCCTTATCGAGCGTTGGATTAAAGGAGAGATACCATTTGCCGATTTTTTTATCCACGATGGGCCGCATCTCCCAGGTCCAGGTATCTTCAGAAAATTTGGCCCGCTGATACCCGATTTCATTGGACAAGCTCACTCCGACCGGCCAGTGCCATTTCTCCGGGACGCGAACCCTGGGCCGGATGTGGTCTCCCACCCAGTCCCAGCCGTCGCCGGAACGCGCGCTGGTAAAAATGTAAAAGCCTGTCTCGAACCAGCCGTTCCATCCTTGCGTGATCTCAACCGTTTCATGGATCGCATGATTAGTGGGCGAAACTCCATTGACTGCCGTCTTAGAGCCCTCGGCGGTGAAGTTTGTATGGAACTCAACCATAGTTGCGCCCGGATCCACAGTATCCGCCCCGTACACCTGGATCTCATAGTTGTCCTGAGCGCGGAGCTGCAAGGTCGAGAAAGCCAGCGCGAGAAGAAAAATCCATTTCAACGGCATCGCATGTATTGAACCATAACAGCGCGCGGCGCTTTGCAAATTTATGAAAAGCCACAGACCGGAGGGCCATCGGAGCCACGCCGATTTTTCGCCACCAATAAAGAGGGCCGCTTCATCAGCGGCCCCCTTTATAACCTTTCCTTTTCCTTATTTCATTGCTTCTAGGCAGCTTTCATCGCCCTCTTGCGTTCCGCCCAGCGCTTCTTCATCATCTCTGAGATGCGCTTCTTGGCGGCGGGACTCAAGTGGCGACGTCCCCGCCTCCCGCGACCGAAATTTCCCCTTCGGCCGCGCATGGAACCTCTTAAAGCAGAGATTGCCTGCTCCAATCGGTCCCGTTCAGCTTCCAGTTCCGAAATGATTTGCTGCGTATCCATATAGCTCCTTCCGGGGAGTAATCCTAACGCGAAGCATATAACGCTGCAAATCTTTAATTAAATCCTGCTTACAAGCGGTATTTTTATAGTTTGCCGCGAATAGATGAAATTCTCAAATGACCACTAGCTACAAAAATCTATAGCATCGGCTCTCTTAAGTCGAAAATGGGATATTTTAAGTTTATCGGCGACGACGATTTATTTCCTTCGGCAGAATGCGCATTTTTGTACAGTGTTCTACTTCGGCGCCTACGGACTAACCTGTTCTAAGAAAACGCAGAAGTCGTTGCCACATTGAGGAGGGTTAGATCTGCAGGGTTGACTGGTTCAGTAATCCATAGCTTCAAGCAGTTACTGCTGCCGCTGGAGTGCCCATCCAATGGCTTCGTGCAACCGCTCTGTCAGGGAGCGCCTCTCCCAGTCCGCTAATGTAACTTCGCGGCTGGAAGCTGTGTCAGCCAGGAAGTCTTGCTTCAGTTGCGCTGCCACGGATTGATCGAGGACCGCAAGGTTTACTTCGTCATTGATTCCAAAGGAGCGGTTGTCCATGTTGGTTGAGCCAGTGACTGACCACAAATCATCGATGACCAATATTTTGGCGTGAATCATGGCGGGACGGTATTCATAAATCCGGGCTCCTGCCCGAAGCAAGTCGCCGTACAGCCGCCGGCTGGAACTTCGGGTGAGCGCATGGTCGCTTCTTTTACCCGGAAGCAGAATCTGGATCTGAACGCCTCGGCGGGCGGCGCGCGTGAGCTCGCGGACCATGCTGGAATCGGGCAGAAAATATGGCGTGGTGATCAGGATGTTCTTGCGCGCGGCAGAGACCAGCGCCTGAAACAGAATCCGGGCACGGGTGGAGCCTCCGGCTGAGGGCGCGCTGTTGATAACCATCGCCTTCGCATTGCCTGCATGTTCCGCTCCGGGGAAATACTCTTCTCCAAAGATGATTTCGCCGCTGGCTTCCAGCCAGTTCTCCGCGAAAGTCGCCTGCAGATTGGAAACAATATCGCCTTCAACCCGCATGACCGTATCGCGCCAGCGAGGCCGCTTTTTCTTGTCCACCAGCCAGTGATCGGCAATGCCGGCTCCGCCGATGAAGCCTACTCTGCCGTCCACAATGAGCAACTCACGATGGGTGCGGTTATTGATGTTAGCTATACTTCGCCAACTGAACGGATGGTAGAACCTTACTCGGCCACCGGCTTCAACCAGATCGCGGCAATAGCTTATGGACGTGAAAAAGCTACCTATCGCATCCAGAACTAAATTGACCTTCACGCCGGCTCGAGCCCGCTCCGCCAACGCTACGAGAAATTTTTGAGAAACTTCACCACGCTGGAAAATGTAAGCCTCCAGGTTGATGCTTCGTACTGCGCCTCGTATTGCATTCAACTCGGCCTCATAGAACCGTTCGCCGTTGGCGACCACAGTCAAATTGTTATGGTGGTTGATCTGGGCATCGGTCAGCGCTTCCAGCGTTTCCAGAAACTTGTCAGACTCAATCGCAGGCGCTTCAAAGCAGTCGACTTGATAGCGCATGACCGGAGCGAACAGTGCCATCAGCAGCAGAAATCCCTGCCAGGCTATGACTGCAACCGACAGCACAAAGAACCAGAGTGGGATATCCATGGGCTTCTTCAGAGGCGTACAGGTATTTGGATGCCGGAGAAAAGGCGATGCCTGACGGTCAACTCAGGAAATGAAAACTGCCACTCTTGCTCGCCTAGGATTGAGACTCTGTGAGAGCTGCGGACAAAGGGTGAAGAAACCAAAACTATTGCCGCTACCGCTGATAAACGCAAACAGGCGCTGATCAGGAGAATTCACTCTGCCAGTTGTTCAGGTCATCAGTATCAGGCGTCAATCCGCGGCAGAAAATTTTGTCTCACGCGAGCCGCTCGATGATGGTAGCGTTCGCCATACCGCCGCCTTCGCACATGGTTTGCAGGCCATAACGGCTTCTGGAGCGTTCCATCTCATGCACCAGCGTGGCCATGAGGCGGGCGCCACTCGCGCCTAACGGATGGCCAAGCGCTACCGCGCCGCCGTTTACGTTCACGCGAGTCAGGTCAGCGCCGGTTTCTTTTTGCCAGGCCAGTACCACACTGGCGAAGGCTTCGTTGATTTCAATGCGGTCCATGTCTTCCACCTTGAGCTGTGCGCGCTCCAAAATGCGCCGCGTGGCGGGAATGGGCGCAGAGAGCATCAGCACAGGATCTTCTCCGGCAAGTGCGAAAGCAACAAACCGCGCCATGGGCCGCAGCCCCAGGCTCTCCGCTTTGTCACGCTCCATAATGAGGATGGCCGCAGCGCCATCCGTGATCTGCGAGGAATTGCCGGCCGTAATCACTCCGTCAGGTTTGAAAACTGTTTTAAGCGTAGCCATTTTTTCAAGAGTGGTATCAGGACGGATGCCTTCGTCGCGCGAGACCATGGCTTCGCCGTTGGCTGTCTGGGCGAGAGTTGGCAAAATCTCGCGGCAGAACCAGCCATTCTCCGTAGCGCGAGCCGCGCGACGGTGGCTTTCCAAGCTGAATTCATCCAGGCTGGTGCGGTCGAGTTTCCAGCGCTCCGCCATCATTTCCGCGCTGATGCCCTGATTGAAGCGGGCACCGTTATAGCGCCGCATCACTGCAGGCCCGAACGGCTTGCCCGGGCCAGACGCCGCTGAGGAACCCATGGGCACGCGGGTCATGCTCTCGACACCGCAGGCGATGACCACGTCATAGCTGCCCGCGATCACGCCCTGGGCCGCGAAGTGTATGGCCTGCTGGCTGGATCCGCATTGGCGATCCACGGTGGTGGCGGGCACCGATTCCGGAAACCCCGCCGCAAGCACGGCATTGCGCGTGACGTTTACACTTTGCTCGCCTACCTGCATTACGCAACCGCCAATCACGTCTTCGATCAGCCGGGGATCGAGCCTGTTGCGCTGCACCAGCCCGCCCAGCGTATGGGCCAGCAGGTCTACCGGATGCCATTCTTTGAGCATGCCATCGCGTCGCCCCATCGGCGTGCGTACCGCATCCACGATTACTGCTTCACGCGTGTTCATGTGAGCACCTTCGACGATTCATGGTAGCAGAGAGAGCAGTCAGCACTCAGCTCTCGCGTCGGGTTTACACTCGGGCTGCTCTAATGGGTTCCCCTGTCTTTTACGGCACTTGCAGCGTGCTATTCTGCAACTTACGATCATGCGTACCTTTCTAGCCATTCTCTTCTTCCTGTTTGTTCTTCCCGTGGCCATCCTGTGGAGCATGTCATCCAGTCCCGTGGTCACGATCCCGGATTCGCTTACCGCAATCGGGCAGGCGACGCCCGTTTCTGTGCACGTGGTTGACCCGCACGGAGTGCGGGAGGTGTCGGTTTCAGTTGAGCAGAACGGGACTGAGTACAAGGTGGGCGACCTCAAGCAGCCGGCGCGGCGTTTTCACTGGCAGCGCAATGCGGCTGCCGGCGAATGGAATTTCACCGCCGGGGCCAAAGCCACACCGCAGTTGAAAGATGGTAAAGCACGCCTGATCGTGGAGGCCGTATCCAATGATTTTCGCGCGAAGACGGCGCGGCTGGAGCGCGAGGTCATGGTGGTCACTCGTCCGCCCATGCTCAGCGTGGATTCCGACCAGCACTACCTTTATCTGGGCATGGCGGACCTGGTCACGTTCAATGTTTCCGGTTACACCACAGATTCCGGCGTGAAGGTTGGCAATGATAGGTTCCGCTCCTGGCCCATGCCCGGTGGCAAGCCGGGATATTTTTCGCTCTTCGCTTTTCCGTGGAACATGCCGCTTTCAACCGTGCCGCAGGTTTACGCCGCCAATCCCGGAAGCCAGGTGACCGGCTCCATGGTGTACCAGTTCCCGAAGAATGAGCAGCCGAAGTATCGCGTGCGCGACCTGCAGATCAGTGACGCCTTCATGCAGAAGGTGGTGAACGAATTGGACCCGAACGGCTCGGGCGACATGGTGGACCGCTTCGTCAAAATCAATAGGGAGATGCGCGTCGCCAACAATAAGACGCTGGCGGACCTGCGCTTTAAGTCAGAGCCTCGCTTCCTATGGTCGCAACCATTTCTGCAGCAGCCGAACACCAAAGTGGAAGCGAACTTTGCCGACACCCGCAATTACGTTTACCAGGGCAAGAAGATTGATCAGGAAACGCACCTGGGCTACGACCTTTCCAGCACGCAGCACGTGGGCGTAGTGGCCTCGAATGACGGCAAGGTGGTATATGCTGCGCCGCTCGGAATCTACGGAAACTGCATTGTGCTGGACCACGGCTACGGACTGCAGTCGGTCTACGGCCACATGAGCGAGATTGATGTGCACGAAGGCGACATGGTGAAGCGCGGCCAGGTCATGGGCAAGAGCGGCGCCACGGGAATGGCCGGAGGCGACCACATCCACTTCAGCATGTTGCTGGAAGGAGTGCAGATCGATCCCAAAGAGTGGTGGGACGCCCACTGGATCAAGGACCACATCGCGCGGCGTGTGGAGCTGGCTGGGTTCAGCAATTAATCTCAAAACAATTCCATTTCAGAGCTGTTACCACGGTGATCTTGGACCGGATTACCGCTACGGACAAAATCTCTCCTAATCACGTGTGCTCTTCCTCACAGCCGCGCAACGCTGCAGCTGTGGTACAAAGATGCACGCTGCAGGAGGGGAGAGAATGCAGAGACTCAGTGCTCAGTGGCTGCTGATGCTGTCCATTGTTGCTACGGCCGCGATGGCACAGCAGGTAACGGAGGAATGGATTTCATTCACCGCGCCGGACAAGTCATTTTCCGTGCTGTTTCCGGACCAGCCGAGGCTCACAGAATCGAAAGAAGAGCATGCCCACAACAATATCTGGATGTACGCCGTGCAGGGCCAGCGAGTCTTCCTCTCGGGCGATACAGACTACGATTTCAAATTCGATACCGAGTCAGAACTGAAGGCTGATCAAGACAATTTTCTCAAGGCAGTGCAGGCACGGCTGGTGACCAGCAGGCGGTTCGAATTCGAGCGCGGCCCGAATGACAAGCTGCAGGCGATTGAGTTCACCGGCGAAAGCACCGATTTCAACTTCAAGGGAATCGCCATTGTCGAGAAACAGCGCGCCTACATGTTCTGCGTGGGCGGCCGTGGCAATCTGGTGGCGAGCACTGACAAATTTCTAAACAGTGTGAAGCTGAGCCGGCTGTAAGAACTCCAGCGTTGATTCTCCAGAAATCAGCATAGAAAAAAAGCGCTCACAGCCACAAACTGGAGGGAGTTCAGCTTGATGCCAAAAGAGTGGCGAGGCGGCCACTGGATCAAAGATCAACAAACTCGTGCTTTGCCCTAGTTGCTGAACCGCGGCAGTTCTATGCGCCTGGCAATGTTAGAGGGATGCCTTCATCGTTGTTACACCCCCTTCCAACAATCGGAGGGAGTGTGCGATTGCTGATGAGTTATGGGTGCATCGCGACCTGGAGTCTGCGAGAAACGTGTGGCACAGCCGCCCTCGGCTGTGCCTGCTCAGGGAACGTTCGCGATGGGTCAAGGATAAGCCGGCTCGAAGCTGCGCAATGTGTGGGATCCTGTCTCGAGATGCGCACGCTCGACACAGCATAATATTGTTCGCCTGTTTAACGCCAGCGGCATTCCATCCATGGCATAAGCAGCGCACAGCCGAGGGCGGCTGTGCCACACGATTTTGCTAACTTCGACGTTCTTGTCGGCAATATCAGCCCACCTGAGAGTCGCGCATAAACCCGCTCACACTACGCTTGCGCCCTCACCGATCACAGTGTTCCATTTCCGCACGCGCCACTGTTTCACCAGTCCATTCACAACGTAAGGATCGGTTTGCGCAAAGTGCTCGACCGCTTCCGACGATGCGCCGCGAAAAACGAGCACTGCGCCATCCACAGGATCGGCCAGCGCGCCGCCGAGCAGGAGTTCGCCGCGATCAAAAGCGGCGCGAGCATGCTTCAGATGAAGCTCGCGAAATTGCGCACGCCTTTCCACATAATCGTCAACCACGTCATAGAACAGGATGATATGCATGGATCGTCCCTCGCAACTGCAATTGTGCCTGAGGTGTGAACGGGGAGGAAAGTGCCGCAGCAAAAATAACACGGGTTTCAAGGCCGTGAGCCTTGAAACCCTGAAGAAGCACGGGGCCAATCGCCCTAGGTTTCCCATGCTTCCTTAAGTTAAGACCCGCCAGCGTTTCACGCGGAACATAAAACTCCGGAAGATCCCCTGTATCCAGCAGGTACTCTGTTCCCTTTCAATCCACATCTTGTCATACCCAATAACGCAGCTTTAACAGTGCGCACGCAAGATGCTTTTAGATGGAAGCATGTTGTTGTGAAATCGCCCAAAAACATCGCCCAAATCCAATGCTGAAAGGAATATTCAATGCAACGGAAATTACGGCAATTTGCCTGGATCCTGCTTGTGGGGGTATCAGCCAGCCCTGTCGCCGCTCCATATCTCTTCGCGGACGGGCCGCACGGCCATTCGGCGAGCCACCGGGACCGGGATCGGGACAGAGACAGAGACAGAGACAGAGACAGAGACAGAGATCGTGATCGAGACCGAAACAGGGATCGAGATCGTGATCGCGACCGTGACAGGGACCGGGTTGAGATGCGGCGCGACCGCGACCATGAACGTGAAGTGGAACGGGAGCGCGATCGTGAGAAGCGCGAACAGGAAAGAGAACGCGAGCACGAGCGCGAACACCACGACCGTCATGATCATGACCGGCATGACGGCTGACCACGGAAAACCCTGGGCCTGACCAGCCCGGCGAAATAACCAACCAACTAACGCAGAGCCACAGGCAATGCCTGTGTCTCTGCACTCCACCCCGTTGGGACGACGCGCGAACGGTTACGTCAAAGGACCAGGTCCACGTCTTTCCGCGCAAAAAGAAAAGAGGCAAAGATGAAACGGATCCTGTCACTGCTTTCGACGCTCGTGATCGTGCTTTTCGCAGCCGCGCCTGTCCCGCTGGCCGCGCAAGACGAGGGGAATCAAGACAGCGGAATCAGCAGGCGAACGGGACGGGCGCCTGAGCCTTTCAAGGGCTTCAACTCATATGAGGAATTTCACGGAAGCGTCACCTCGTCGGAGACTTTACTGAAACTCGACTCCTCTCTGGGATATGACTTCAATCAGTACGCCGGAGTGTTTGTTGGCGTGCCTCTGTATTTTGTTCACGACTCCGCCCCGGCGGCGGGTGAGAATTTGAGCGGCAGTGCGACGGGCGACGTCTATTTTGGAGTGGATCTTTATGCGCCGACTCCGGTGGTCAACTACAGCACTACATTTACCGTGTCGGCGCCCACAGGGAGTGTAAGCAAGGGGTTCAGTACCGGGCATCGCACGCTGGATTGGACGAATCGATTGCGCCGCAAAATTGGCCGCCTGGCTCCATTCCTTGCTGCCGGCATTAGCAACACCGTTCCTGATAGTGATTTGATTACGCGCACGTTCACTTCACTGGGAAATGTCATTCACCTTGAAGAAGGGGCTGAATACGATCTGACCCGGCGGGTATATGCGGGAGCTTCTGCCTACCACGTTATTCCTTTCGGGACTCAGAACGTTGTGAACCAACTGAATGGAAGCCAACCGGCGGACCGTGGTCCTGGGAATGGAAATGACGGCCTTGGAGATGGAAACGCGCAGGCGCCTCCACCTGCATCCCCTGCCGTGAATGAGAACCGGATACGCGAGAACGGTGTCGCTCTGTGGCTGGGATTTGAACCGACGCGAGTTGTGCGTGTGGAAGCAGGTTATTCCCGCAGCCTGACCTTTGCGCTGAATCGCTTCTCATTTAATGTCGGCCTGAATGTGGGAAGACTCTTCAAGGAA
>Ga0134128_10009546_pt1 | contig 11641 bp, 7 predicted proteins | sample KB31754_FD_96462 | JGI IMG/M metagenome (GOLD analysis project Ga0134128, IMG submission 96462) | Terrestrial soil microbial communities with excess Nitrogen fertilizer from Kellogg Biological Station, Michigan, USA - KB3-175-4 | ecosystem: Environmental > Terrestrial > Soil > Unclassified ...
TCAACTTGCGATTACTTCAACTTGCTCAGCGCCGCCTTCGCCAGCGAGCGGACGAGCGGGCTCGGATCGTTGGCGGCGGCGTTCTGGAGCGGACCACCGGCGACGGAGGCCGGCGCGCCGATCTCGCCCAGCGCCCAGGCGGCCTTCTTGCGCACCGTCTGGGACGAGTCCCCGAGCGCCGACACGAGCGCCGAGGCTCCGCCCGCGTACTTGAACATGCCGATGGTGACCGCCGCGTCGGCGCGCACGCCCGGATCGCTGTCGCTCACCAGCGGCGCGGCGACGCTGCCGTCATTGAAGCCGGCGATCGAGCGCAGCGCGACCAGCGAGGCGGAGCGCACGGTCGGGTCGCTGTCGCCGAGGCCGGCGGTCAGGTACGGCGACCCCGCGGGGCGCCCGATCGTCCCCAGCGCCCTGGCCATCTCCGCGCGCGCCGGCGCCGAGAAGATCGGGTTCGACAGCGCGGCGCCGAGCGCCGGGATCGAGGAGACGTAGTGGAACTCGCCCAGCACGTCGGCCGCGTTGAGCGCCGCCGTCGAGTCGGGCTGCGACAGCCGGCTCAGCATCTGCACCTGGACCTGCTTGGAGACCGCCCGGCGCGCCAGCCACCAGGCGGCGACCGTGCGCACCCGGTAATCCGCGTGGTCGACGAGCGGCGTGACCAGATCGACGCAGGCGGCGCAGACCAGGAACTCCGTCCGTTCCAGCTCGGCCTTGATCGAGTCGACCGAGTTGGCGGCGATGGCCTGCTGGATCGTCTGGTAGCTCCCACCCGTTCCGGCGTCGGCGCTCCGGGCCACGCCGAGGGCGAGGCCGAGCGAAACCACGATCGCGAGCTTCTTTGCGTTCATGTTGATGATTCGCATGTTCACTGGCTCCCGTCCTTGGTTACATCGTGCCGGCTTCATCCAGGTTCTCCCGGAAGAAGTACTCGCCACCCATGTCGATGTTCAGCTCGAGCAGGTAGTACTCGTCGGGCGTCAGGTCCGTCCCGCCCTCGGCGACCACGTGCGGGACGCCCGAGAACGAGATCGTGGTCTGGCCCACCATCTTGTTGAACGACGCCGACCCGAAGGCGCGGATGCTGGTGTCGACCGGATACCGCTGCGGCGGGTTGAGCAGCCACATGAGCGGGCTGGTCTCCGCCGCCGCCGCGTTGACGTAGTTGCCGGACCCGAACACCGACTGCAGCGCGTCCTCGCCCGGCGGCGTCGTGATGGTGACGACGTCCTCGCCCAGGATCTCGCCCAGGCCCATGAGCGAGAGGTACGACGCCGTGAAGTCGCCCGTCATCCGCTCGCCGACCGTCACGTTCAGCTTCTCGCCGCGCAGGTCGAAGATGAACGTCTGCATCGTCCCGCTGGTCATGTCGACGACGGTGTACTGCGGGTTGTTCGGCCCGGCGGTGCCGTCGTGGCAGCTTATGCAGTGCTTGTCGAGGATCGGCTGGATGGCCAGATCCCAGGGGACGCCGCGGACGTCGTTGTCGCCCGGGTTGGCGGCGTTGGTCCCGGCCGGCAGGTTGCCGCTGCCGTCCAGCACGTAGGCGCTCGTCGACTGGCGCATCGGCCGCGGGGCGTCCAGGTTGACCGGGCCCTGCGCGACGGCGTCGGTCGGGCCGGAGCGGATCGGCGCGGGCGCGGTGCGGTTTTCATGGCAGCCGCCGCAGGAGCGCGATTCGCCCGAGCGGCCGGAGAACCAGATGTCCTCGTTGGCCACCGGCGTGTCGGTCGCCGTGCCGTGGCTGGCGCTGACCGGCGCCGCCATGCCGAACTTGTCGACCAGCTGGATGTGCAGCGGCACGTTGGCCGGCACGGCGGCTTCGAACGACCCGTCGTGCTGCAGCGGGATCTCTCCGTACTTGGACTGTCCGTCGAAGTCGGTGGTGCCGAACATGTCGACGCCCCCCTCCTCGCCCGAGAACCCCTCGATGAGGCGGACCTTCACCACGTTCCCGTTGGGGATGGTCAGGAGCGACGAGTTGTAGACGTCGAGGCAGCCGATGGTGGTGCTGGCGTCCCCGGTTTGCATGGTCGCCTGGGCCAGGTTGATCGGGTCCGGGCGCGTCTTCACCGGGCGGGCCAAGATGTCCCAGTAGTTCGGGTTGTCATAGATCGGCGACCGGCCGCCGCTGGTACCGCCCGCGTCGGAGGCGTTGAAGGCGTAGATGCCGAACTGCGCGGTGCTCATCGCGCGATCCAGCTCCTCGGACTGCACCGGACCGTCCGACCAGGAGACCAGGAACTGCCCCGGCGCGTCGTCGCCCACCGGCTCGGCGTCGTAGTAGCGGCCGATCCCCTGCGAGCTCGGCGTGCGGTCGCCCGGGATGAGCGGCGTCAGATCCTTGTAGAACGAGTACTTCTCGCTGCCGTTGAGGTCGATGAGGTAGAGCTTTCCGGACTGCAGCGTGCGATCGCGCGAGGTGGCCACCGCAACGACCTGGACGTCGGCCGGAGCGGTCGGATCTTGGTGCTGCGCATCGAAATTCGGGCTTTGCTGGTACGGCATCGTCTTGACGTAGCGGGCCTTCAGGAAGCTGTTGGTCGCCCCCTGGCCGCCTTCCTCGTCGCCGAACGCCTCCTTCATGCCGGTCATGTCGGGGTTCATCAGGCGGAGGTGCCCGGTGTTGACCTCCCCCATGTGCATCCATTCGGTGTAGAGCACGCGGCCGTCCTGCAAGACCTGGGGGGAGACGCGGTGAGAGACGTTGCGCGGACCGAGCTGCATGTTGGTGCCGCTGGTGCTGATAGTCCCGACCTGGGCGGTGACCGCGCGCTCGTACTCGTCCTTGAACTGCTGCGACGACGGGTCGGCATCGGCCTCGACGTTGCGGTTGGTCATGAAGAGGATCTGGTCGCCCGGCTCGTAGACCGGATAGACGAAGTCGTTGCCGCCGCTGGTGAGCTGCTGCAGGTTCGAGCCGTCGAGGTTGATCGAGTAGAGCTCATAGAAGTTGTCACCCGGCAGCTGGGCCGACATGACGACCGCCGTCCCGTCGACCGACAGGTCGTACGACTGCACGTCCGACCCGGTCACGCAGTGGTTGACGTCGTCCATCGACGCGCCGGCCCCCAGGATCTGCGCGCAGGTCGCGGCGTTCGGAAAGACCACGGTCAGCGTCCCGTCTGCCGTGGGGGGCGACAGTTCGACGAGGCGGCCGCCGGCCACGAAGTTGTTGTAGTCGAAGACGTTGCCGTCGTCGTTGCGCGGCGTCCGCTGGAGGAACGTGATCGCCTGGACGTCGGCCGGAAGGGAACTGGCGTTGTTGCTTCTGGTCGTCGAGCTGCACCCGGCGCCGGCCGCGAGCGCCAACCCGAGGGCGCCCGCCTCCAGCAACCACAGTGTCTTGACCGTGAGCTTGTCTCCCATGACGTTCTCCTTCGTTCGCCAGATTACGCAATAAGGGGGCCAATGGAATCTGCCGGCCAGAGTCCGAATCCATGGGCGCGGCGGGCTGTTTCGAGGCCGCTGTTGCGCAACCCAAAAACCGCGAGAATCGAGCCGGTTTCCCGCCCCCCTGCTGCGATCTGCCTGAAATCGCTGCGAAAAGATTCGCTCGGCCGGGGTTGCGCCACAGCGATACGGAACGGCGTTCGGCGACGGTCTACGCCGCGGTGAGCCTGCCACCCGGCTCCTTCTGATATTCTGGCGCGGGATGTCCGCTGGGGTCGATCCGCTTCCCGGCAACGGTCGCCCGATAGGCCGCTACGAGCCGATCCGCCGCCTGGCCGTCGGCGGGATGGCCGAGATCTACCTGGCGCGCATCCCGGGCCTGGGGATCGAAGGGTTCGAGAAGCTGGTGGTGCTCAAGCGGATCCTGCCGCAGCACGCGCTCGATCCCGAGCTGCTCCGCATGTTCCTCGACGAGGCGCGGCTGTCGGCCACGCTGACCCACCCGCACATCACCGAGGTCCACGACGTGGGCACCGACGGCGACGCCCCCTTCTTCGCGATGGAGTACGTCCACGGCGCCAATCTGCGCGAGCTCATGCGGGCGCACGCCCGCGCGGCGGGGACGCCTGCCGCGCCGCTCGAGCTGCCGTACGCCATCGGCGTCGTCGCCGCCGCGGCCGCCGGGCTGCACTACGCCCACGAGCGGCTCGGCCCGGGTGGCGAGCCGCTGGGGATCGTCCACCGCGACGTCTCGCCCTCGAACGTGCTCGTCTCCTACGACGGCGCGGTCAAGGTCTCCGACTTCGGCATCGCCAAATGGGCGCTCCAGCGAACGCGCACGCAGGAGGGGACGCTCAAGGGGAAGTTCGCCTACATGTCGCCCGAGCAGTGCCGCGGCCGCCCCGTCGACCGACGCAGCGACGTCTTCGCGCTGGGGACGATCCTCTACGAGCTGACCACCGGCGCGGCCCCGTTCGTCGGCGAGGGCGACCTCGAGATCCTGAACCGGATCGCCGCCGGCGTCGCCGAGGCGCCCGCCTGGCCGGCCGAGAAGGGGACCTATCCGCCCGCGCTGGCGGCGATCGTGATGCGCGCGCTGGCGCCCGATCCCGACCAGCGCTACCCGACGATGCAGGCGCTGCAGGTGGCGCTCGAGGGTTTCGCGCGGGAGGCGAGCCTCCCCGTCTCGACCGTGGCGCTCGGCGAGCTCATGCAGCGGCTGTTCGCCGACGATCTGGCCGCCTGGCACGAGGCGCAGCGCGCCGGCAAATCGCTGGGCGAGCACCTGGCGGCGCGCCCGGTGACGATCCGCTCGGAAGATCCCGGCGAGCGCACCGCCACCGACGCCTTCGGGCCGACGCGCCGGCGAGCGCGCGCGGGCAGCAAGTGGGTCCGCGCGCTCGGCCTGGCGGCGTTCGCGGGCGTGTTCGCGGTGGCGGGCGGCGTGGCGGCCAAGAAGTGGCTGGCGGGTAAGGAGCGCGCCGCCGCGGCGCCGCCCGCCGTGGCGCCCGCGCTCATCCGCGCGGCCGCGCCGGTGCCGCCGTCCGCCCCCGAGCTCCCGCCGCCGAAGGTCGTCGCCGCCGCGGTCGTCGCGGCGCCGGCCACGCCGCCGTCCGCCCGCGTGCGGCGGCCGAAGCGCGCTCGGGTCGAGACGTCACCCCCGCCCGCGCCCGCGGCGCGCCTCGGCGCCTGGGATCCCGACTCGCCGAAGCCGCCCTGACGGGGCCCCGCGCGCTGCTCGCCCTGCTCGCGGCGTGCGGCTGCGGGCGGGCGAAAAGGGCTCACGGCGCTGGAGACTGACTGGGCCGACAAACAGGCGCTGCTCGTCTTCACCCCGTCACACCCCGTGAGCCCGCCCGCGCGCCTCGCTCGACAGGGCGGGCGGCTGGGCATAACGTGGCAGGGCCATCCAGCGCTGGCATTCACCTCCAAGCGGGCGCCTCGGGCGCAGATGGGGCGGCAGCCTGGCAGCCCTCCTGGCGCTCGGCCTCGGCAGCGCCCCGCTCGGCGCGCACGCGGCCGACGCCCCCGCGCCGGCGTCCGAGGGAAGCCCCGTCCAAGTCGAAGGGCCGATGCACCCGGCGGCGCAGGCGCTCTACGACCGCGCGCTCAAGGGGTTCGAGACGCACGACTACGCGGCCGCCATCCGCGACCTCGAGGCGGGGTTCGCGCTCGATCCGCGGCGCGAGCTCCTGTTCGCCGAGGCGCAGGCCAAGCGTCTGGCCGGCGACTGCCGGGGCGCGGTCGTCCTCTACCAGCGCTTCCTGACCACCCGCCCGCCGGCGCTCCAGGTCGACGCCACGCAGATCGCGCTCGCCCGCTGCGCGCAGGAGCTGGCGAAGAAGCCGGAGGTGGTGGTGACGCCGCCGCCCCCGCCGCCGCCCAAACCGGCACCGCCGCGCTGGAGCCACGATCCCTGGGGCCTCGGCCTGACCGGCGCGGGTGTCGTCGCCGTCGGGATCGGCGCGGGATTTCTGGTCGCCGCCGAGGTGGCGCTCGGCGACGCGAGCGACGCGGCGACCTATTCTGACTACGCCAGCCACCGGTCGACGGCGGGGACGCGCCTCGACGTGGCGGTCGGCGCGCTGGCGATCGGCGGCGCGCTGGTGACCGCCGGCGTGGCCCGCCTGTTGCTCGTCCGCCGGCACGCCCGCGCGGCCGCCGTCTGGATCGGCCCCGGCGCGATCGGAGGGACGTTTTGAGGCGTGCCGCCGCGCTCGGCGGCGCCTTCGCGGCGCTGGTGGCGCTCGCCCCCGCCTGCCTCGGTCCGGGCGACTTCACCTGCCACACCAGCGAGCAGTGCGGCGCCGGCGCCTTCTGCGAGACCGACAACCGCTGCAGCACGTTCGACGCGACCTGCGCCTCGCGCCGGCGCTACTTGCCGGCCGCGGGGCCCGAATCGAGCGCCTGCGTGACCGCCACCTGCGGCGACAACCCGCTCGCCGCGCTCGCCGCGGGCGGCTCCGCCAGCTGCGTCCGGCGCAGCGACGGCCACGTCCTTTGCTGGGGACGCAACGACGACGGCCAGCTCGGCGACGGGACGGTGACGCCGCGCTCGACGGCCGTCGAGGTGCTCGGCCTCCACGACGCGACCGCGATCGCCGTCGGCGCCCGCCACGCCTGCGCCGTGCGCGCGGGGAACACGGTCGCCTGCTGGGGGGCCGACGACACCGGCCAGCTCGGCGACGGGGGCGGCGCCGATCAGCGGGCGCCCGTCGCCGTCCCCGGGGTCGCCAACGCCACCGCCGTGGCGGCCGGGGACGGCTTCTCGTGCGCGCTGCTCGCGGACCGGACGGTGGTCTGCTGGGGCGGCGACGGCGAGGGCGAGCTCGGCGACGGCGCCCCCTCGGCCACGCCCCGCGGGCCCACGCCCGTGCTCGGTCTCGGGGCGGTGAAATCTCTGGCGGCGCATTGGCAACACACTTGCGCCATCCTGGCGGACGAGACGCTGGCCTGCTGGGGGAACAACGCCAGCGGCCAGCTCGGCGACGGCACGACCAGCAACCGCTCCCAGCCGACCGCGGTCGCCGGCCTCACCAACGTGGTGGCCGTGGCCACCGGTCTCTCGCACACCTGCGCCATGTTCGCGGGCGGCATCCGCTGCTGGGGGAGCAACAGCGAAGGTCAGATCGGCGTCGGAACCATGGACGCGACGGCACCGGTGACGCAGCCGGCGCTGGTGTCGATCGTGAACGATCCGGTCGCCATCGACGCCGGCGCGCAGCACACCTGCGTGGTCCGGGTGAGCGGCCAGGTGTACTGCTGGGGACAGAACAGCGCCGGCCAGCTGGGCGACGGATCGATGAGCAGCATCCCGGAGCCGGTCCCGGTGAGCGGCCTCGGCGGCGGGGCCCGGGTCGCGACGGGCGCCACGTTCTCCTGCGCCACCACCCGCGACGGCGCCGTCTTCTGTTGGGGCGACGACCACTACGGACAGCTCGGCGACGGGCACGACGTCGTCCGGTCGCTCCCCGTCACCGTCGGCGTCTCCGGCGACGGGGTGGCCGCCGGCGGCGCGCACACCTGCGCGGTCAGCCGCGGCAGCGGCGCCGACGCGTTCGTCTGCTGGGGCTCGGACCAGGCCGGTCAATTGGGCGACAACGGCGAGGACGACCGCGGCCTGCCGGCGGCGCTCAAGGAAGAGCTGGTCCCCGGCGCGGTCGCCGCCGGCGCCCAGCACACCTGCGCGCTCGACGCCGCCGGCGCGCTCTGGTGCTGGGGCCGCGGGTCGAGCGGCCAGCTCGGCCCCGGCCACCTCGTCGACACGCCGGTCCCGACCCAGGTGACGCTGGCGGCCGGCGCCCAGGCGACCGCGGTCGACGACGGCGACGCTCACACCTGCGCGCTGGCGGCGTCCGCCGACGGTCTGGGCGGTGAGGTCTTCTGCTTCGGCGACAACACCTACGGCCAGCTCGGCGACGGGACGACGACCTCCCGTCCCGTGCCCGGGCTCGCCGCGCTCGGCGCCGCGGGCGCCCGGGCGGCGGCGGTCAGCGCCGGGGGCGGCCACACCTGCGCGCTCGACGTCGACGGCGGCGCCTGGTGCTGGGGCCGCGGAGACAGCGGCCAGCTCGGCCTCGGCGCGGCGGCCGACACGCCGGCGCCCGCGCCGGTGGCGCTGCCGGGTGGAGCCCCGGTCGCGGCGATCTCGGCCGGCAGCGCCCACACCTGCGCCGTCGACCGGATGGGCGGCGTCTGGTGCTGGGGCGCGGACGATCGGGGCCAGCTCGGCCTCGGCGCGACCGGAGCCGACGTGACCGCGCCGGCAGCGGTGGCGGGGCTCCCGGCGCCGGCCACCGGCGTCGCGGCGGGCGGCGTGCACAGCTGCGCGACGCTGGCCGACGCCAGCGTCTGGTGCTGGGGAGGCAACGACAGCGGCCAACTCGGCGACGGCACGACGCTCGACCGGCCGTTCCCGGCGCAGGTCGCGGGCGCGACGGGGGTGGTGACAGCGGGCGCTCTGCACACCTGCGCCTCGGCGGGCGAGACCATTGCCTGCTGGGGCGCGGACAGCAGCGGTCAGCTTGGCGACGGCGTCACGCTGACGGTCAGCGCCCCCGCGCCGGCCCGCGTCCCCTGCGATTAGATCGGGACCCTCGAAGGGTCCCGCGCCCCCGCGATGCTCCTCCACGCGCACTAATGTTAGTCTCGGGGGCATGGGCGAGCCCGCCGAACGGACGCTGACGGCGGTCCAGTCCCCGCTCTCGCCGGGCGAGCAGAAGGATCGCGCCGTGCTCCTGGTGATGGGGAATGCGGAAGCCCCTTCCCTCCCCGCCCGCACGCGGCTGCAGATCACGGGCGACGATCTCTACGTCGGCCGGCGCGCCGAGGGGGTGCCGGTGTCGGCGAACGCCGCGGTGCTGGAGGACGGTCTGGTGTCGGGCCAGCACGCGCGCCTCACGCGCGGGGCCGGCGGCTACGACCTCGAAGATCTCGGCAGCAAGAACGGCACCTGGGTCGACAACCAGCGCCTCGAGGCCAAGGACGGCAAGGTGCGCCTGCGTGACGGCGCGCTGATCTTCTTCGGCAACCACGTGGCCGTCTTCCGGATGGTGTCGCAGATCGAGCTGGAGGCGATCAAGGCCGAGCTGGTGGCGCCGCTCGGACCGGTGGCGACGGCCTCGCCCGCGCTGGCGGTGGCCTGCGATCGGCTGCGGCGGCTGGCGGCCTCGGAGGGCGAGCTCTTGATCGTCGGCGAGACCGGCGTCGGCAAGGAGGTCTACGCGCGCGCCGTGCACGAGGCGAGCGGGCGCAAGGGGCGTTTCGTGGCCATCAACTGCGCGGCCATCCCGCGCGAGCTGGTCGAAAGTGAGCTGTTCGGCTACCGCCAGGGGGCGCACTCGACGGCCCACCAGGCCAAGGCGGGTCTCATCGAGGAAGCGGAAGGCGGAACGCTGTTCCTCGACGAGATCGGCGAGATGACGCCCGAGGCGCAGATCAAGATCCTCCGGTTTCTTCAGGACCGTGAGCTGACGCCGCTCGGGTCGACGCGGCCGCGGCGAATGGACGTGCGGATCGTGGCCGCCACCAACCGCACCGTGGCCGGGCCGGGCAAGGGGCCAGGGGGCGGCCTGCGCGACGACATCGTGGCCCGCCTCGGCGCGGCGCCCATCCACCTGCCGCCGCTGCGCAACCGGATTGAGGACCTGGGGGCGCTCATCGGGCATTTCCTGGCGCGGGCGGGGGCGCGCTGCAAGTTCGAGCAGCCGGCCTTCCGGGCGCTGGCGCTGCACGCCTGGCCGCTCAACGTCCGCGAGCTGGAGAAGATCATTTCCACCGCCGCGGTGCTGACCGGCGGTGACAATCCGATCGCGCTGCGCGACCTGCCGGAGCCGATCGCGCGCGTGCTGACCGCACCGTCCGCGCCGGGCGCGCGGCGCGCCAGCAGCCCCTCGCCGACGCCGGCGCAGATCGAGGAGTCGCTGCGGCGCTACGAAGGGAACGTGGCCGACGTCTCGCGCGAGCTCGGCAAGCACCGCGCCGCCGTCTGGCGCTGGATCAAGAAGTTCGGCCTCGACCCGCAGAAGTTCCGGCGCAACGAATGAGCGTGGGAGGGGCTACACCCCTCCCACGGGCCCACCCGACAGGGGAGCGGACCTTTAGCCGTTCGACTTGGCGAAGCTGCCCATGAGGTCGGCCAGCGCCTTGGCGCCGGCGACGGGCATGGCGTTGTAGATCGAGGCGCGGATGCCGCCGACGGTGCGGTAGCCCTTGAGCGCCACCATGCCGTTCTTCGAGGCCTCTTTGATGAACTTGTCGGTGAGCTCCTCGCTCGGCAGGAGGTAGGTCACGTTCATGTGGCTGCGCGCGCTCTTGTCGGAGACGGTCCCTTTGTAGAAGCCGCCCGAATTGTCGATGGCGCCGTAGAGCAGCGCGGCCTTCTCGGCGTTGCGCTTCTCGATCGCCTCCAGCCCTCCCTGCGCCTCCAGCCAGCGGAAGGTCTCGAGCAGGAAGTAGATCCCGAAGGTGGGCGGCGTGTTGAGGCAGCTCTTGGCCTCGGCCTGGGCCTTGAAGCTGAAGATCTTGGGCACGCTCTTGGGGATGCGGTCGTAGAGATCCTTGCGCACGATGGCCACCACCACCCCGGCGGGGCCGAGGTTCTTCTGCGCGCCCGCGTAGACGATCGCGCAGCGACCCACGGGGTGCGGGCGGGACATCATCTCGGAGCTGGCGTCCACGACCAGCGTCGGGTGCTCGGGCCACTCGGCCATGCGGTTGCCGTGCACCGTCTCGTTGGTGCAGACGTGCAAGTAGGCGGCGGCCGGATCCGCTTTCCAGGTCGGCACGCGGTCGAACTTGGTCTCCTCGCTGGAGGCGATGACCCGCACCTTCTCGCCGTAGGCCCCCTGCGCGGCGCCGGCGGCCTTCTTCGACCACTCGCCGCTGACGACGTAGTCGGCGGTGCCGTTGAGGAAGTTCATCGGGATGGTGCTGAAGAGCTGCGTGGCGCCACCCTGCAGAAAGAGAATGTCGTGCGTGTCGGGGACCGAGAGCAGCTTCTTGCACTTGGCGATCGCCTCGTCGAGGACGCCGTCGAACTCCTTGCCCCGGTGGCTGCACTCGGCGATGCCGAAACCCTTGCCCTGGAAATCGACCAGAGCCTTGGCGGACGCTTCCAAAACCTCGGTCGGCAGCATGGCCGGCCCTGCGCTGAAGTTGTACACGCGGTTGCTCATGGCCAACGTGCTACCGCGAAGGTCGTCCGCTTTCAACGGGTATGAGGAGGTCCCTCTTTCGCCCGCATCTTTCGGGCCAGGTCGACGTGGGGAGCGGCGATGATCTCGGTGGCGTGGAGCTGGGCCACCTCCAGGATCGCCCCTGCGGCCTCGACCGCAGCCTCGACCTCGGCCAGCGGGCCGGTGACGGTGAAGAACCCCTTGCCGCCGATTCCGCGCCCGAGCTGCAGCTCGATGAGGCGGACGGCCGCGGCCTTGGCGGCGGCGTCGGCCGCCAGCAGCGTGGCGGCGACCGTGGTCGTCTCGACGATCCCCAGCGAATCGACCGCCGCCGACGAGGGCTCGCCGGCCAGCGCCGGCCAGAGCGAGGCGTGCGCCTGGGGGAGAAACAGCCGGTCGACCACCTGGTCGGCCGCCACCTCGAGCCCGGCGCGAAACGCCTCGTCGACGGCCGCCACGCCGCCCTCGACCAGAACCAGGAACTTGCCCGGGCTGACCCAGTCCGCCCGCAGCAGGCCCACGGGCGCGCGCTTGAGCATGGCGTCGGCCACCCGGTGGCCGCGCGCGATGGA
>Ga0134128_10009548_pt1 | contig 11635 bp, 13 predicted proteins | sample KB31754_FD_96462 | JGI IMG/M metagenome (GOLD analysis project Ga0134128, IMG submission 96462) | Terrestrial soil microbial communities with excess Nitrogen fertilizer from Kellogg Biological Station, Michigan, USA - KB3-175-4 | ecosystem: Environmental > Terrestrial > Soil > Unclassified ...
AACACCGGGATGCTGATGTCGGTTTTCATGATGGCGATGACGTGCCACGTGCTGCTGCGCTGGTTCGTCTCCGGGCTGGGTGCGCGCATCATCAGCGACTGCGCGATGCGATTGCGGGGCAGGCTGCATGCGCGGCTGATCGATGCGGACGTCGTCGCATTGAACGGCTTGAGCTCGGCTGAAATCACCAACGCCCTGACCGCCAACGTCGAACTCGTCACCCAGGGCGTCGGCGCGGTGCTGCAATTGCTGGTGGCGGGCGTGACGACGGCGGTCAACCTCGCGGTCGCGTTCTGGGTATCGCCCGTGCTTGCGCTGATGTTGCCGGCGCTGGCCGTACTCGGCCTGGTTGCATTGCGTTGGCATGGCCGCGAGCAGTCGCGGATCAGCCGGCAATATGTCGAGGACACCACCCGGCTGTTCTGGTTGAGCGAGGATTTCCCGCGCCGGTTGCGACATGTCCGTTCGTTCGAGCGCGAAGCGGCCGAGAAGGCCGGTTATGGCGCCATCTCCGCGCGACTCGCGCAGGCCTACCGGCGCCAGATCGAGTTGACGGCGTCCGGAAAGCTCGTCGTGGAACTGCTGGCGACGGTCGGCATGGTCGTCATTTTCCTGATTGCCGGCCATTGGCGCGGCGTCGACCAGGCGTCGTTGATCGCGGTGGGGCTGCTGCTCGGCCGCCTGCTGCCCTACCTGTCTTCGACGCGGCACAATTTCCAGCAACTGCGCCTCTCCGTGCCGGCCTTCGAGTTGTGGCATCGCTATGCAAAACTCGACCGCGTGCGATGGTCCATGCAGCCGGCGACGAATGCCGGCGCCGCGGTTCGGCGCATCGAAATCGAGCGCCTGCGATTGAAGCTGCCTTCGCTGCGCGTCGAGGTCGAAAACCTGGTACTGGCGCCCGGCGAGATGACCCTGATCGCCGGCGACTCCGGCATCGGGAAAACCAGCCTGGTGGATGTGCTGGCGGGGATGACGGCGCCGGCTTTTTTTGCTGCGCACCTCGATGGAGGTTCCGTGGACTTCGATGCTTACCGGCAACTCGTGCGCAAGGGCGCGTATGTCAGCCAGAGCATCCGTCCCTGGCAGCGCACGGTACGCGAGTGCCTCCTCTGGGCGGCACCGGGCCGCACCGACGAATGCCTGCACCATGTGCTGGCGGACGTGGGTCTCGATGCGCGCCTGCAAGGCATGCGTGATGGTCTCGATCTGGAAGTCCAGGGTTCGTCCTGCCGGCTCTCGGGCGGTGAATTGCAAAGACTGCTGCTGGCGCAAGTCATCCTGCGCCAACCATTCATCGCCGTGCTCGACGAAGCGACTGGCGCGCTCGATGCGGCTTCCGAAATGAACGTGCTCGAAGCATTGAAGCGGCACCTGCCGCACACGATCCTGATCGTGGTGTCGCACCGGCACGGGCCGCTCGATATCGCGGACCAGTGCGTGCGTATCGGACGTGGTGGCCATGCGACGATCGCGAAGGCCGGGATGACCGAGGCGGGCGGCATCCATGAACCGCGAACGAAGCGCCGCTGAATGGCGGTCACTGCATTGACACTGTTTCCACGCGTGCGGGTATACGCTTTCGCTTTGGACGGAGAAGCAACGTGAACATCACGGACGAAGGAGAATCGGCAATGCATGGCGGAGCGGATGCGATGGCGAGTGCAAAGGAATACGCAAAACATGGTGCGGCGGAAGTGGCGGATCGTGCCCAGGACATGGCGAACGACACGTGGCGTTACGCGCAGCGCGGCGGCGACAAGGTGAGCGGTTTCGTTCACCGGCGGCCGGTGGAAACCGCGTTGATCAGCGCGGCGGTGGCTTGCCTGATCACCGGGTTGGCGTTCTGGGCGACACGCCCCGACTGAGCGGTCAGTCCGCGCCGGACCGGAATCGCTGCACGACCACCGGCACCAGCGCCAGCAATCCCAAGCCTACGAGGGGCAGCCAGATGTGCGGCTCCAGGATCAGGTTGGGTGACAGGGTTTCGCCCGAAGCGATGGACTGCCCGATTCCCGCCCCGATCGCGGTCTCGAACACCAGCATGATCACCCCGCCCAGTGCGGTGGCCAGGGTGAACAGCCACGCCGGGCAGCGCAACCACGCAAGGGCCACCGTGATTCCGCCGAACGGAAACAAAGGGACGAGGCGCAGGAACAAGGTGTAGGAAACGGGGTTGGCCTGATAGCCCTGCCGGACCCGCTCCACGAATTTCGGCGGCGGCCGCTTGCCGGTGCCGAAGGCATGCCGTGCCGCGTAGAACAGCAGCAGCGAGCCCAGCACTTCGCCGACCAGCGACAGTCCGATTGCCGGACCCATTCCGAACAGCATGCCGCCCGCGATGATGATGAACAGGGGGCCCGGCATCGCCGTGGCGACCGAGAACGTCAGCACGATCACGTAAATCGTGTAGGTCAGTACCGGGTGCGCGGCGATCTGCCGCGACCAGTTGGCCTGTTCGGCCATGAGATGATTGGGTGCAAGGTGTTCCAGCACGCCGCTGGCAGCGACCGCCACCCCGATCGCGATCAGGACGAGCAGTGGCACGAAGGCGCGCAGTCGGCTCATGACAGGGCGTGACGGGAGTGGAAGGGCGAGGGGATGATGAAAAGCATAACGGGTCGCGGACAGCCGCGCGAAACGTGCGGGTTCACTATTGACGCAAATCAAATCAGTAGCGCTTGCCGCCCCTCGACGCATACATGGTCAGCACGGCGCAGGCTGCGTCGCGGTGCAGGTCGCGCTCAACACGAATGCCGCGGCGCGTGAGTCCTCCGATCCAGTCGTCGGGAAGGGGGCCCTCGTCGAAGCCCGCGAGCGATTCGGCGTCTTCATTGCGCGCGCCAATCAGCAATTCGTCGACGCCCGCCCACACGATCGCGCCATAGCACTGGCAACAGGGTTGTGCGCTGGTGGCGAGCGTGTAGTGGCGGCCATCCTCGTTGAGGCGGGCCCGCCCGAGCCTCCGTTGCGCACCCAGCAGCGCCAGGATTTCCGCGTGCGCCAGCGACACCTGCAACGCTTCGACGCGATTCACCCCCGCCGCGACGACGCAACCGGCCTCATCGAAAACGGCGGCGCCGAACGGGCCGCCCGTTGCGTGCTCGACATTGCGCCGCGCCAGCTCGATCGCCAGCACGATCCGTGCATCCTTGCCGGCGTAGACGCGATCCAACTCCTCGGCGTCCGCGAGCCAAGTGGGGAGCAATGGCGTCGACCCCAAGCTTGCCCCTTGGCGGATCCCGTGCTTGCGCATGCGGCAACGTTATCACCGTCAAACTGAAGCGTTTGCGTCAGTGCGGTGCGTGGTGGGAGTCGAGCGCACGCATGAGCTGGATGCTGCGAGGCGCGGCAAGGCCGGCATAGCGCGCGTCGATCGCAGCGAGTGATTGCATCGCATCGCCGACGTGCCCGGTGCGCACCATGGACGCGGTGTTGCCCAGAGCCGTGTGGAGCGCCGTGGCGTTGCGTACACGGCACGCATCTATTTTTGCCGTTTCCGGCGCGTGTGGCTTGAAGAGCATGGCCAGGCCCCGGGCGAATGCGGAGGCATCGGCAAGCACATGGCTGGTGTGCAGCCGCGGGATGCTGTCGGCACCGAATACACACCACTGCACAAGCGACGTTTCGGTGCGGGCGAGTTGCGCCTGCCGGACCTGGTCGTCACTGCCCGTCAGGAACACGATGCGCGAGGCTTGCTGGAAGCGGTGCAGCAAATCCTCCGGCGGCAGCGGAACCTGCGCGGTGCCGATCGGATCGCTGCCGGCGTCCAGCAGTGCACCGCGGAAAACATCGGGATAACCGAGCGCCAGCCGCAAGGCCACGCGCGAGCCGCCGGAGAAGCCGCCGATGTACACGCGCGCGGGATCCACGTGGTAGCGCTGCATGACGTTGTACGCCGCCAGCAATGCCAATGGTTCGCGGCGATCCAGCACGTTGGCGTCATTGCCGGATCCGGCCGCCGTGGCGAAGATGACCTGGTTGCGATCCAGCACGGGGATCCATTCCACGGGTATCCGTGCATCATTCCACGGCGGCACGAACACCAGCAGCATGTAACCGGTTGCCGGAGCGGGCGACGTCGGAACGTACAGTGCGAAGTGCTGCCGCGATGGCGCGAGTGGCGAGGCTTCCAGCGCTTCCGGATTCCCGGCCATCTCCCGCTGCATGTCCAAGGCGTGCAGCGGACTGACCAGCCTGCGCAACAGTTCGCCGTTGCGCGCGAGCGGTGCGGGCAGGTTGAAAACGACATCCCGTTGCAGCCCGGTCGGCGGCGGTGCCGCGCCGCACGCGGCAGCGCAGACGCCGGCCACGCCGAGCGCGATCAGCCAGCGTGGGCGGCGCGGCTTCTTCATGCATCCTTGATGGCGAATTCGAATGCCGCACGGATATGCAGCGCGGTGGAATTGATGCAACGGACGCCGCCGATCTCGAACGTGCCTTCGTGCTTGTGCGCCGGAAACGCCAGCGGCAGTTCCGTGCATCCGAGATAGACCGCAGCCGATGGGTTCGCCCGATGCAGGCCTGATTCGACAATGACCTGGCGGATGCGCGCGGATGCGCCATTATCGCGCCCGCATGAAAGCGCATCAATGGCTGCAAGCACCATCTGCCGGTGCCGTTCGTCCGCAGGCGCGCGCGCGTCGATGCCGTGTTGCCGAAACCCGTCGCGGAATACCGCAGACGCCATTACGGTGCGCGTGCCAAGGATCAGCACATCCCGTACGCGGTGTTCGACGCAGGCCTCCGCCGCGGCGTCCACGATGCCGAGGATGGGGATCGCAAGCCCTCGCCCGATCTGTGTCAGACGGTGGTGCGCGGTGTTGCACGCGATCACCGCGAAGTCGGCGCCGCTGCGTTCCAGTCGTTGCAGCGCCGCGCGATGATAGGCGTCGTAGGCGAGCCACGAGGCCTCTTCGCCGTCGCTGCCGACCAGCATTTCCGCTTTCGCGAGATCCAGCGACTCGATCGTCATCTCCGGCATCCGCGCCCGCTCGCGTGCGCGATGGCGTGCTTCCGCAAGCCCACACAAGCCCGCGTAGTACTCGACCGTCGAGGGCCAGCCGATGCCGCCGAGGATGCCTATTTTCTTCACCGGATGTGCTGCCTCGCACGTTGCCTACGCGGTGGCGGGGAGGTTGAGCGTGCCTTCCACCACCTCGACGAAGTTTCTTTCTTCCTTGAGGATAAAGCGCTTCTCCTGCGCGAAGGCGAAGTTCTTCCTGCCGTCGGCATCTTCGCGCAGGCGCGCCTGGTAAGTCTCGTAGGAAGCGAGCGAATCGAATCCGATCAGGCCCCAGCCGATATTGTTGGTGCCTTGCCACGGCAGGAAATAGCCGATCAGCTCGCCGCCGCAGCGGGGAATGACCTTGCCCCACTGTTCCGCGTAGGTCTTGAATGCGTCGCGCTGGTACGGGTCGATTTCATAGCGGATGACGCAGACGATCTTCATCGTGGTTCTCCTTGGGTCGGAAGGTTCCGACCATCCGTGCGGGTCCTTCGGAAGTCCGAAGCCCAACGTGGCGGCGCCTGCGGCCAGGACGGCGCCTTGCACGAGAAACGCGCGGCGGGCCGGACTGCCGATGGCGGATGCGACGCGTGGATTCGGCCGGGTCTTCACGCGCACATGCTGGCGCTTGCGCGGAGGCCATGCTTTGATTATCGTAAAAGTATGGATGCAGGAGACCACGACGCCCCCATCGCCGGAATCGCGGCCGCGATCGCGGAACCCGCGCGTGCACGCATGCTGTGTCGTCTCCTGGACGGCCACGCGCGCACCAGTACGGAACTCGCCACGGTCGCGGGCGTGAGCGCCTCCACAGCGAGCGTGCATCTTGCAAAGTTGGCCGAACGGCGGCTGGTCAAGGTTTTGCCGCAGGGACGCCACCGTTATTACAGCCTGCACGACGCACACGTTGCCGCGGCGCTTGAGGCGTTGACGGTGGTCGCGGGCGAGCCGCACGCGAACTTCGTCCCGAACACGCCCGAACGCTTGCGCGTGGCGCGCACGTGTTACGACCACATGGCCGGCACGCTGGCGGTCCGGTTGCACGACCGCCTGTTTGCGTTGCGCTGGTTGTCGTGCGACGGTGCCGGTTACGACATCACGCGCGCCGGCACGGAAGGATTGCGTGACCTGGGCGTTGATGTAGAGGCGGCGCGCGCTTCACGCCGGCGCTTCGCATGCGGGTGCCTCGATTGGAGCGAACGCCGTCCGCACCTCGCCGGCGCGCTCGCTGCCGGCGTACTGCAAGCCATGCTGGATCGAAAATGGATCGCGCGCGACCTGGACAGTCGCGCGCTGGAAATGACCCGCGCCGGGCAGCGCGCTTTCAGGGATCGTTTCGGCATCGCACTTTGATGCCTTGCGATCCGTTGGGTGGCTCGTTCAGATCCGCCGGCGCCCGAAGATCAGCGAGGCAATGAACAGGATGATGAAAATGACAAACAGGATCTTCGCGATGCTCGCCGCGAGTCCCGCGACGCCGAAGAAGCCGAAGAAACCAGCGACGAGTGCAATGATCAGAAACACGATGGCGTAATAAAGCATGGTGCTCTCCTGATGCTGCGTCGTTGAGAAAGCTCCGGACAAGCGATTCCTTCACTCGTCCGGGGCAGGACCCGCCGATCTCGAAATCGATGCGGCGGGATGCCGGCCGGACACGCAGGAAGAGTGGACCGGCCGGCTCGGCTCCTTCCATGAAGCCGTGGAAAAGCGCCTCGGGTGGGCGTTTCCCGTTCCCTGGGTTACTTCACCTTGAGACCGGAGTCGTCGACATCCTTGACACCCTTGACGCTTTTCGCCGCCGCGACAGCCTTGTCGACGGCCAGCTTGGTGGGCAGCACGCCAATCAGCGTGACGACGCCGTCCACGGTTTTGACGGTGACATCCATGCTCTTGACGCCCTTGGTGGTGGCCAGCTCGCTTTTCACCTTGGTCGTGATCCATGCATCGCTCACGGCCTGGCCGGTGCTGGACGAATGGTCGCCGGTGGAGGCGGCTTGCTGCGCCGCGAAGACGCTACCGACGGACATTCCGAAGCCAAGTGTGGTGGCAAGGGCAACGACGGGAACAATGCGCGAATGTTTCATCGTGATCTCCTGTTGTGTCGGAAGCAGCATCGGCATGGCGATGCCAGCCGAACCTAGCAACGGGAAAATGAGCGATCACTAACCGTCGCGGCGGAGTCGCGCGAAGCGGGATCGGGCGCGTTCAGGTTGGCGACAAGCGCGTGGCGGAAAGCCGCATGGCTGCGAGGTTTTGCCGATCGCACCGGCTCTCCGAACGCGCCGCCTGGATTCAGGGCGCGTTCGGATTCAGGTAAAGGATGCGCAAGCCGTGCGTGACGTGTTCGCGAAGACCGTGGGCGTCAGCGCGTGCCTTGCGACCAGGTATCCCGCAGCGTCACCGTGCGGTTGAATACGGGCCGCTCGCGCGAATGGTCGCGGCGGTCGGCGACGAAATAGCCGACGCGTTCGAACTGGAAGTGTTGCTCGGCTGCGGCATCGCGCAATGACGGTTCCAGATACCCGTGCGCGCTGCGGCGCGAATCGGGATTCAGGTGATCCAGCCAGGTTTTTCCGTCGGCTTCGGGGTCGGCCGTATCGAACAGTCGATCGTAAAGACGAACCTCGGCTTCGATCGCGTGCCGCGCGCTGACCCAGTGGATGGTGCCCTTGACCTTGCGATTGGCGCCTTCCATGCCGTGGCGCGATTCGGGGTCAAGCGTGCAGCGCAATTCGACGATGTTGCCTGCGGCATCCTTGACGGCTTCCTCGCAACGTACGATGCCGACGCCGCGCAGGCGCACTTCGCCGCCCGGGACGAGCCGCTTGAAACCTTTCGGCGGCACTTCGGCGAAGTCGTCGCGTTCGACCAATACGTCGCACGCGAACGGCACCTCGCGCGTGCCGAATGATTCGTCCTTCGGATGGTTCGGAAACGCGAGCGTTTCCTCGTGATCTTCCGGGAGGTTGGTGATCGTGAGTTTCAACGGATCCAGCACCGCCATCCGACGCGGCGCGTGGGCATCCAGATCTTCGCGCACGCAGCCTTCCAGCACGCCGTAATCGATCACGCTGTTCTGCTTGGAAAGCCCGGCGCGCTCCCAGAACAGACGGATCGCGGCGGCGGTGAAGCCGCGCCGGCGCGCACCAGCCAGCGTCGGCATGCGCGGATCGTCCCAGCCATCGACGCGACCGTCGTTCACCAGTTCCAGCAGCTTGCGCTTGCTCATCACGGTGCAGGAAAGATTGCCGCGCGCGAATTCGATCTGGCGCGGCTTGGACGGCGCCGTTGGCAAACCCTTGTCGACCAGCGGCTGCCACAGTTCCGGATGGTTCGGGAAATCGACGTTGTCCACGCACCAGTCGTACAGCGGACGGTGATCCTCGAATTCCAGCGTGCAGAACGAATGCGTGATGCCTTCCAGCGCGTCGGAAAGCGAATGCGCGAAGTCGTACATCGGGTAGATCGGCCACGCATCGCCCGTGTTCTGGTGAGTGACCTTGCGGATGCGGTACAGCGCCGGATCGCGCAGGTTGATGTTGCCCGACGCCATGTCGATCTTCGCGCGCAGCGTGCGTGAGCCATCCGCGAATTCGCCTGCGCGCATGCGTTGGAACAAATCGCGATTTTCCTCGGCCGAACGATGGCGGTGCGGGGAATCACGGCCGGGCTCGGTAAGCGTGCCGCGATAGGCGCGCACCTCGTCGGCGTTCAAGTCATCCACGTAGGCCTTGCCATCTTCGATCAACTTGAGCGCGGCGCGATAAAAGACTTCGAAGTAGTCGGAGGCGTGGCGCAACTCGCTCCACTCGAAGCCGAGCCAGCGCACGCCGTCCTTGATGCCTTCGACGAAGGCGGGGTCTTCCTTGCCCGGATTGGTGTCGTCGAGGCGCAGGTTGCAACGGCCGTCGAATTCGCGCGCGATCCCGAAATTGAGGCAGATCGCCTTGGCGTGCCCAAGGTGCAGGTGTCCGTTGGGTTCCGGCGGAAAACGCGTTTTGGGGCCACCGCGCAGCCGCCCGGCCTCGCGGTCGGCCAGCACGATCTGGCGGATGAAATTGGTGACGACGGGAGCGTGTTCGTCCGCCATGGTTGCTTCCAGCGAAGGTCAAACCGCGGAGTCTAACGAGATGCGACCGGCAATGTCTTTCGAAGCGCGCTGTGCTAATTTGCAAGCATGCGAACCGTCTACCACGCCGAAGGCATCGTCGATGCGCATCTGGTGAAGGACGCGCTCGAAAACGCGGGGATCCCGGCTTTCATCAACGGCGAATACCTGATCGGCGGCATGGGGCAGTTGCCTGCACGCGATTTCATGACGGTCAGCGTGCCCGACATTTTTGCCGACGACGCCGGCCCGGTGGTGCGCGAGATCACCGACATGCTGCGCGCGCCGGTGGCCGACGAGCGCGCCGAACCCGCGCCGCCGCCATTGCGCCTGAAACCCGCGACCCCTTGAACGCAGCCGCGGCCAACGCCGGGGTCGATGACGCGCTGCGTGCCCGCCTTGCCGCGCACGTCCGCGACGTTCCGGATTTTCCGAAGGCTGGCGTGCTGTTCAAGGACATCACGCCGCTGCTGGCCGACGCGCTGGCGTTCCGCGACTGCATCGATGCACTGGCAGCACCCTGGCGCGCGCAACGGATCGACGCGATCTGCGGCATCGAAGCGCGCGGTTTCATCTTTGGCTCCGCACTGGCCCGCGCGCTGGATGTCGGCTTCGTGCCGCTGCGCAAACCGGGCAAGTTGCCGGCGGCCACGCTGGGCGCCGATTTCGAATTGGAGTATGGCCAGGCGCGGTTGGAAGTGCATGCCGACGGGTTGGCGCCCGGCGCGCGCGTGTTGATCGTCGACGACGTATTGGCGACCGGTGGCACCATGGCTGCCGCGCGGCAACTGGTCGAACGGCTGGGCGCCGGCGTCGCTGGCGCCGCGGTGGTGATCGAACTGACGTTCCTGCATGGACGCGCACGCTGGCTTGACGGCGTGCCGCTGAACTCCTTGCTGCGCTATTGATGATCGCCTGCGCTTCTGCGGGTTGGGCTGAATGCAATGAAGCCCGGCACGATCGTGCCAAAACGTGTGGGCTTCCGCCGAGCCGGCGTGAGCCAACCTGCCCGTTAACCGCTCGCGCTTGCCTGCCGGAAATTCGGACGCTGGATCAGCATCGCCCCGGTGTGGAACGGCATGCCCGCGCGCAGGCCGAAAACCTCGACCCGCGTGCCCGGTTTCATGCCCGCTTCGCGGGAGCGGAAGTCGAACGGATCAGTGACCGGTTGCGAGCCCAGCTTCAGCAGGATGTCGCCGGGCTGCAGCCCAGCCTGCGCCGCCGGTCCGCCCGGATAGACATCCAGCACGGTGGCACCGCGCGCCGCCGCCGGCAATCCCGAATCAGCCGACACGACCACGTTGCCGACCTCCACGCCCAGCCAGCCGCGTACCACGTGTCCGTGTTCGACGATCTGGTCCAGTACGCGCTTCGCGGTGTGCACCGGGATTGCGAAGCCGATGCCTTGCGCGCCGACATCGCGGTCCAGCATCGCGGTATTGATGCCGACCAGTTGGCCCGCGGCGTTGACCAGCGCGCCGCCGGAATTGCCGGAATTGATGGCGGCGTCGGTCTGGATGAAATCCTCGTAGGGCGACAAGCTCAATTGGCGCTGCAGCGCGCTGACGATGCCCATGGTCACGGTCTGGCCGATGCCGAAGGGGTTGCCGATCGCCAACACCACGTCGCCGACTTGCGGCGCTTCCGGGTCCACCTGGATGGTGGGCAGGGTACCGGCGTCGATCTTGAGCACGGCGAGGTCGGTATCGGGGTCGGTGCCGATCACCCTGGCATGCGCGACGCGGCCGTCGTGCAGCATCACCTGGATGTCGTCGGCGCCCGAGATCACGTGGTTGTTGGTCAACACGTAGCCATCGGGGGTGAAGATCACGCCGGAGCCGAGGCTCTGCTCGCGCCGCTTCAGTGCCGGGCCGGTGACGCCGCCCAGGAGCGGGTCGGGGAAAATCTGGATCTGCCGTTCGGTGATCGTCTTGTCGGCATAAATGTTGACCACCGCCGGCGCGGCCCGCGCTACGGCGTCGGCATACGAGGCCGGCCCGTGTTCCGGGGTGGCATTGGACTCGACCGGAGCGGGTTGCGTCACCGCCGGACCGGATTCCCCGTGCAGCCCGGCGCGCAGGTGCGCGCCCAGGCGGGGCCATGCGAGGCTGATCAGGAATGCCGCGGCCAAGCCTGCCACCGCGAACTGCAGGACGAAAAGGAAAGGTCTGAGCTTGTGCCGCATGGAATCGAGGGGGCCGGTGGAGCGCGATTGGATTGTGCGCCACGGAGGCGAACGCTAAACTAACACGATTTTGGGGCCCGATGGATGACACGGGTGCGGCCGCGGGATGGTCGTTCGACCCGGTCGTGCAGGGCGTGCGGGAATACCGCCGCCCGTGCTTGGGGGCCATGGCCACACGTTAGTGCGGAGAGGCAGATGGCGGACGAAAGTGTCAACAAGGGCCGACGCAGATTCCTGACGGCCTCCACGGCCGTGATCGGTGGCGCGGGCCTGATCATCACGGCGATTCCGTTCGTCGAGACCTGGTTGCCCAGCGCGCGCGCGGAGGCGGCCG
>Ga0134128_10009553_pt1 | contig 11632 bp, 11 predicted proteins | sample KB31754_FD_96462 | JGI IMG/M metagenome (GOLD analysis project Ga0134128, IMG submission 96462) | Terrestrial soil microbial communities with excess Nitrogen fertilizer from Kellogg Biological Station, Michigan, USA - KB3-175-4 | ecosystem: Environmental > Terrestrial > Soil > Unclassified ...
CCCAGTACCGGGCCTGCAATCGCGAGCGCACCGGCAAGGCCACGTCGTTCGGCTTCCGGCAACGACTTCAAATAGTCCGCCATCGCGTCATGGAGCGAGGGATAACGATCGACCTCGACATGCCGGAGCTCGCGGTAGGTACCGCTTTCCGCGACCGCAAACCGCGCATTGGTGCCGCCGATATCGCCGATCAGTCGTCGTCCGTTCACGAAAGGCTCCTCAGGCAAGGGCAGGCGCAGAAGCATAATTCCACACAACGCGGGCGGTTTCACACCCACCTTTTTGCTGCTCCGCCGGATCAGGCAGACTAAAACCGTAAACGGTGGGTTTCACGGCGCGGCCTGCCGGAGCGAGGGTTGGCCCCCTAAATGCCCGCCAGGCGAAGCCGGCCGAAGGCGGTCGGCGCACACGACATGGAAGCAATGACCAAAATCCTCGAATTCGGCCTCGATACCTTCGGCGACGTCACGCGCGGCGCAGATGGCGCGATGCTGCCGCACGCACAGGTGATCCGCAACGTCATCGAGGAGGCCGCGCTTGCGGACGTGCTCGGCATCGACTGCATCGGGCTTGGCGAGCACCACCGCGCTGATTTTGCGATCTCCGCCCCCGAAGTGGCGCTGGCGGCGATCGCCGCGCGCACGAAAAACATCCGCCTCGGCTCCGCGGTCACCGTGTTGAGCTCGGATGATCCCATTCGCGTCTTCCAGCGCTTTTCGACCCTCGATGCGGCCTCGAATGGCCGCGCCGAGGTGATCCTCGGTCGCGGCTCGTTCACCGAATCCTTCCCGCTGTTCGGCTTCGACCTGCGCCAGTATGAGGAGCTGTTCGAGGAGAAGCTCGATCTGTTCGCGCAGCTCCTGAAGCAGGAGCCGGTGACCTGGGAGGGCCATCTGCGTCCCTCCTTGAGGGATCAGTCGATCTATCCGCCGATCGAGCACGGCCGGCTCAAAACCTGGATCGGCGTCGGCGGCAGCCCGGAATCGGTGGTGCGCGCGGCGCATTACGATTTGCCGCTGATGCTCGCCATCATCGGCGGCGATCCGCAGCGGTTTCGGCCCTATGTCGATCTCTATCACCGCGCGCTGGCCCAGTTCGGCCGCGCGGCCAGGCCGATCGGCGTGCATTCGCCAGGCTATGTCGCCGCCACCGACGAGCAGGCCCGCGAGGAGCTGTGGCCGGACTACAAGACCATGCGCGACCGGATCGGCAAGGAGCGCGGCTGGCCGCCGATGGGCCGCGACGAGTTCGTCCGCGAGGCCGACAAGGGCTCGCTCTATGTCGGTTCGCCGGAAACGGTAGCGCGCAAGATCGCGGCGACCGTGAAAGCGCTCGGGACGGCACGCTTCCAGCTCAAATATTCGGCGGGTCCCCTCCCGCACGAGAAGCTGATGACGAGCATCGAGCTCTACGGAACCAAAGTCGTGCCGCTGGTCCGGGAGATGCTGGCTGAGGCGGCAGCGCCTGCGTAGGTGCCCGCTGTCAGATCACGAAGAAGCCGTGACTATCGTCGCGGCGAAGCTGCGCGACCAGACCTAACTCCCAATCGAGATAGGCCTGCATCGCTTTCTCGACCGATTCCCGGCCTTCATAGGGGCGCCGGTAACGATGCGGGGGATCGCCTTTCGGCAACACAAGCGGCGGGCCCACTTCGAGCGTGCCGTCATAGCCGCCATCCAGCACGTAGACTTCCCAGCCCATTTGCGCCAGCCATGACGCCGTCATGTCGGCGCGCACGCTTTTGTCGTCGGTGAGCAGGACGCGCGCGCCGCGTACCGGCGCGGCCATGTCGATTTCCTGCACGAGCTGGCCTCCGGGATAGTGGCCGAAGCCCTTGAGATGACCGGCGGCATATTCCGCTACATCGCGCACGTCGAAACGGTAAAGCGTGCGATGCGTGTCGGCCTCGAGCGCCGCGATCTCGCGCGGGCCCAGATGCCGGACGCCGGCGCGATAGGCGACGTCGCGGGCATTGTCCTTCGCGCCCTCGAACAAGCCGATACCGCCGCGCCGCGCCGAGCCGTGCTCCAGATCGTGCCTCGCGAGCGTCCAGCCCATGGTGCCGTTGCGCAGCGCCCGCACCCTGTTGGGGATCGCCGCATTGATCAGCGACTGGGCACCGATGATCGAGCGGGTGCGGCCGGCGCAGTTGACGATGATCGTGGTGTCGGAATCGGGCGCGGCGTTGCCGGCGCGCAGCACCAGCTCCGCGCCGGGCACGCTGAGCGAGCCGGGGATGTTCATGCTGGCGTATTCGTCGAAGCGGCGGACATCGAGGATCGCGATGTTGGCCTTTTTCTCGAGGAGCGCAGCGACCTCGTCCGCGCTCAGCGACGGCGTATGGCGTCGTGCTTCGACCAGTTCGCCGAAAGCCTTGGCGTAGGAATTGACATCCTGGAAGATTTCGTAGCCGGCATCGCGCCAGGCCTTCAGGCCCCCGCCGAGCGCGCGGACGTTGGTGTAGCCGAGCGCTTTGAGGCGGTCTGCCGCCGGCGCGACCAGTCCCTCGCCGTCGTCATACAGCACGATCGGCACGTCCCTTCGCGGCAGCCTCACCGCGGCCTCAAGCGCGATACGGTCGGCCGCCATGTTGGCCGCGAACAAGGGATGGCCGGTGGCAAAGGCTGCCTCATGCCTGACGTCAAGCAGCGCCATCTCCTCGCGCAGCAGCAGCGAAGTGCGGACATCCCGGGGCGTGACAGTGGAGATGCTCATGGAACCGAGAGCCTAAGCACAGCGAGAGACGAACGGCAACCCGCCGAGGACGGATCACTGCTTCGGCCCGACCGTCCCGCCTGCTTCAAGCGCGCCGACCGCACCCATCCCGTCACATCAGCGCCGCAAGGCACCGGCAGCCAATTTCATGCGCGCCCGTCGGGGCCCGGATGCCACGCGATCTATATCGATCGCCGCATATCGCAATGGGGAATGCCGTCTTCAAGATAATTGCCGGATGATCGCACAAAGCCGAATTTGCCATAGAAACGTTCGAGGTAAGCCTGCGCCGATAGTTCGACCTCTGCACTCCCATAGCGCTGCGCGATATATCGGAGCGCTTCTTCCATCAGCCAATGACCAAGACCCGTGCCACGATGTGCCGGCGCCGTGACCACGCGTCCGATGCGCGCGACCGCATCCGTTTTGCCGGGCGCAAAGGCGCGCAGGTAGCCGCACAGGCGATCATCGGCGTTCCAGGCCAGCAGGTGATCCGCGCGCTCATCGTTTCCGTCGACGTCCTGGTAGGCACATTGCTGCTCCACGACGAACACCTGGCAGCGCAGGCGCAGGAGTTGATAGAGCTCGCTCGTGCTGAGCTGTTGAAAGCTGCGCCAGTCATGGCGTTGAGGTGATCTCATCGGCGCTTCTTGACACGTGACGGTGGGCACGGCGCAAGAGCGCCTTTGCCCACCCTACTGATTCGCAGCCAGCCGTTTGCCGGTCGCGGCATCGAACAGATGCACGCGATCGAGATCGAAGCTCAGATGCACCGGCGCGCCGCGTTGTGGGCGGGAGTCGGGCCGGACGCGGACCGCCATCTGATGTCCGGCCATGGTCGCAAACACCAGCGTATCGGCGCCGAGCGGTTCGACGACGTCGATGGTCGCAGGCAGCACGACGCGGCCCTCGCCGCTTGCAGTCGGCGCGATGTTGACGTCTTCCGGGCGCACCGCCAGCACCAGCGCGGCGGCTGCGCCGGAAGCGTGCGGAAAGCGGATCAACTCGCTGCCGGCGAGGCGCAAACCGTCCGCGCCCTCGCTCTTCGCCGGAATCATGTTCATGGCCGGCGCACCGATGAAGCCGGCGACGAACAGGCTCGCCGGCGCATGGTAGACCTCCTCGGGCGCGCCGATCTGCTCGATGCGTCCGCCGTTCATGACGACGACCCGGTCGGCCAGCGTCATCGCCTCGATCTGGTCGTGGGTGACATAGACCGTGGTCACGCCGAGCTGCTGGTGCAGCTTCTTCATCTCGACGCGCATGGTCCCGCGCAACTTGGCGTCGAGATTGGAGAGCGGCTCGTCGAACAGGAACACCTGCGGCTTGCGCACGATGGCCCGCCCCATGGCGACGCGCTGGCGCTGCCCGCCGGAGAGCTCCTTGGGGTAACGCTCGAGATAGGCGGTGAGGCCGAGGATCTCGGCGGCCTCGCGCACACGCCGGTCGATCTCGCGCCGGACAACGCTGCGATAGCGCAGCGAGAATGCCATGTTGCCGTGCACGGTCATATGCGGATAGAGCGCGTAATCCTGGAACACCATGGCAATGTCGCGGTCGCGCGATTCCACCTCATTGACCACGCGGCCGTTGATCAGGATCTGCCCGTCGGAAATGTCCTCGAGCCCTGCGAGCATGCGCAGTGTCGTGGACTTGCCGCAGCCGGACGGACCGACCAGGACGATGAACTCGCCATCGTCCATGGCAATGTCGATAGCATTGACGACCGTGAGGGGGCCGTAACGTTTCGTCAGCCGTTTGAATTCCACGCTCGCCATTGCCGCTTCCGGATCACGCCGACGCCCGATGGACCGGCAGGGTGTGAGCTCTTTTGCTTGCGCATGATCCCTCGGATCAAGCCCGGGGGCATGACTTCCGGAAAGCCGCTAGACACTTTTCCGGATCATGCGCACGATGTGATCGCCGTTCCGACTTTCTGTCAATTGAGAGCGATTGCGCAACGGCTATTTTGCAGTGCGGTTTGCTTGACAGCGCGAGAGGCAAATTATCAAATCGTCCTCGCGGTCCGCGCGATCTGCCAAAGCGTCAGACAGCGACCGCCGACAAATTTTTTGGGGAGGAGACGGTGGACCGCAGACGCGTTCTCAAGACAGGCGCTGCCGCGGCTGCGGCGACGCTTTTCACGCCCGCCTTCCTGCGAGCTCAATCCAACAAGAAGCTCAGCATCCTGACCTGGAACATCGCCGACCAGGAAGCGCTGTTCAAGGAGGAGTTCGCCGAGTTCAAGGCCGCCCATCCCGGCGTCGAGATCGAATGGCTCGACAAGAAGGGGCCTGATCTGCCGGCCTTCTATCAGACCCAGCTTGTGGCCGGCACCGCGCCCGACATTGTCGACCTGCAGGGCGAGATCTGGGTCGAGTGGGCCGCCAACGGCGCGCTTTTGGACCTGACGCCCTATTTCCAGGCGGACAGCGGGTTCCCGAAACTCTTCAATACCGACTACCTGTCGAGCTGGCTCTACCAGAAGAAGAACTACCTGGTTCCCTTCTATATCGCCAAGACGCTGCTGTTCTACAACAAGCTGATGTTCAAGGACGCGGGCCTTGCCGCGCCGCCTGCGAGCTTCGACGAGATCATCAAATTTTCCGATGCGATGGCGAAAGCCGAAAAAACCGGCTTCATCACGCTCAACTTCGACTGGCTTTACTGGCCGCTCATGAAGATGAACGGCATCGAGCTGTTGACGCCGGATCTGAAGAAGCCCGCCTTCAACACGCCGGAAGCAGCCGCCGTGGTCGATCGCCTGGCGAAGGCGACCGCCTCGGGCGGCATCAACAAGATCTCCTGGACCGGGCGCTGGGTGGAACCGAATGGTGCGTTCTCCAGCGGCACGGTCGGCATGATGCACGCCCATTCGTCGGCCTACTTCTTCGTCAAGGGCCAGGGGCGCTGGATCAACCGCGACTCCCTTGGGGTCGCACAGGCGCCCGGCAACTGGTCGACGCCGACCAATCACGGCTTTGCCATCTCCAAGAGCTCGAAGAATCCGGAGCTCGCCTTTGCGCTGATCAAGCTGATGACCGGCAACAAATGGGCGACGAAGTTCGCCACCACCCGCCGCATCCTCACCGCCAATCTGGTTGCCGACAAGGCCTGCCTGGAGTCGCTCAAGGACGAGGACCCGGTGGCGCATGCGGTGCTGCAGACGCAGCTCGAGCACACCGACAGGATGACCGGCAATTGGCCGCTCGCGAACGACGCGGAGATCAAGGACGCCTTCTGGCCGGAACTGCAGAACGGTCTGCTCGGCCGCAAGGATGGCAAGACCGCGCTCGCGGCCGCCGAGCGCGCGGTGACCCGCGCGTTGCGCCGGTCGTGATCGAAGCGGCTGTGAAGGCCAAGGCCGGCAGCCCCGCGCTGCGCCGGTCCACGCGGCGCGCGATCCTGATCTGGGCGTTCCTTGCGCCGTCGCTGCTCATCTTCCTGCTCTATCGCATCCTGCCGTTGCTGTGGAATGTCGTGCTGTCGTTCGAGGCCTGGTCGCCGCTGAAGCCCGCGGTGTTCATCGGGCTCGATAATTACCAGGAGATGCTGTTCGACGACGACGTGTTCTGGCAATCGCTTTGGAACACGCTGGGTCTCATCTCTTCCGCACCGATCGGCATTGCGCTCGCACTCGGCCTCGCGCTGCTCGTCAACAGCGAGATTCGCGGCCGGGAAGTCTATCGCACCACCATCTTCCTGTCCTATCCGCTCATGACGGTCGCCGTCGCGATCATCTGGCGCTGGATGTTCGACGAACGGGTCGGCCTCATCAACTATGTGGTGCGATCGCTGCATCTGGTCGACACGCCGATCCCCTTCCTCAACTCCTTCACCTGGGCGCTGCCGTGCGTGATCGTCGCCAATATCTGGCAGATGCTCGGCTTCTACATGGTCATCATCCTGAGCGGCCTGCAGACCATTCCGCGCAACCTGTACGAGGCCGCGGGCATCGACGGCGCCAACGCCTTCCACCGTTTCATCCGCATCACCGTGCCCCTGCTCAAACCGTCGCTGTTCCTTTGCTTCGTGATCGGCATGCTCAATTCGGTGACCAGCTTCGACCTCGTCTATGTCATGACCGGCGGCGGCCCCGGGCGCGCGACCGAAATCCTGATCACGTATATCTACAAGCTCGGCTTCAACCAGACCCGGTTCGACTATGCCGCCGCGGTCACCGTGACGTTCTTCATCCTGCTGCTTGGCATCACTTACCTCGCCAACCGCCTGTCCGGAGGCAATGCCGGCGCCGTGGAGCGGGACTGATGCGGCAAAAGCGTACCTGGCCGATCCATGTCGCGCTGATCTCGGTCGGCGCGGTGATGCTGCTGCCGTTCTACTGGGTGCTCAAGACCTCGATCTCCGGCGACAACATCTTCACCTATCCGCCGAGCGTCATCCCCCGCGATCCCAATCCCTTCTATTACGTCGACGTCTGGTACGCGATCCCGTTCGCGCGCTACTTCCTCAACAGCGTCATCGTTTCGGGCATGACCATCGCGGCCAACGTGGTGCTCAACGCCATGGCGGGTTACGCGCTGACCCAGACCTTCCGCGGCAAGACGTTCGTGCTTCTGCTGTTCCTGTCCTGCATGATGATCCCGTTCCAGGCGACCATCATTCCCGCCTATCTGATCACCGGCAAGCTCGGCCTGCTCGATTCCTATCTCGGCCTGTCGCTGCCGATGTTCTCCACCATCATCTGCATCTTCGTCTACAAGGCGAGCTTCGATGCGGTGCCGCGTTCGCTGATCGATGCGGCGCGCGTCGATGGCCTGTCGCAATGGACCATCATCTGGCGGGTGATGCTCCCGCTGGCGCGCTCGGCAACCGCGACCAACGTGATCCTGTCTTTCATCTGGTCGTGGAACAATTTCATGTGGCCGTTGATCGTCACGCGTACGCCTGAGATGCAAACGTTGCCGCTCGGGCTCGCGCGTTTTCTCTCGTATCAGGAAGATACGACAGGGGCGCTCTATGCCTTCTGCATCATGGTGCTGGCGCCTGGGCTGCTCCTGTTCCTGATGGCGCAGAGGGAATTCGTGCAGGGGCTGTCCGCGGGGGCAACCAAGGGATGAGCGTCTCCCGACGATCGGCGACGCTCCTGCGCGTGCTTGGCAATCGCTTTGTCTTCGTACCGCTGTTGCTGGCCGTCCTGATCGCCGCCTGGAACGGCTGGGTTTTCACCCACGACCATGGCATCGTCTCGGGCCGCGTCGTCGATGCCGACGGCAAGCCGGTGCAAGGCGCCACGGTGCGGCTCTGGATCTTCGATTTCGCCACTTTTGTGGAGCACGCATCGATCACGACTGCGGCCGACGGCTCATTCCACTTCACCGGCAACCCCTCGCACAACATCCAGCTCAGCGCCGACAAGCCGAACGCCGGCCGTTCCGAGCGAATCCCGATCCGGCTTTATTTCGCCTCCGAAGACCGCGTGCTGAAAGAGCCGTTGCGGCTCGAGAAGCGGGACTGAGAGGCTGGTCTCACCAGGGCAGCGGTTGATCGTTATAGGTCACAAAGCTGCCGGTGTGGTGGCGGCCGGCGCGATGGATCACCCCGCGCATGCCCGCGACGCTTTCACTCACCGGTACGCGGCCGCCCGGCTCGGTCGCCGCCCAGCCGGGATGCAGCGCCAGCACGCAAACGCCGCGCTGCGCGAGATCGACCGCGAGCGACTTTACGATCATGTTGAGGCCGGCCTTGCTCGATCGATAGGCATAGGAGCCGCCCGAATTGTTCGCGGCGATCGAGCCCATCCGGCTCGAAACGAAAGCCATCATTTTCAATTCGCTGCGCGCGACATGCTCGACGAAGCATTCGGCCATCTTCATCGGGCCGATGAGATTCGTCTCCAGGATACGCCGCCAGAGCGGATAGTCGGTGGCACCGAAGGGCGGATGCGGCCGCGCGATGCCGGCATTGTTCAGGAGGATGTCGATGGGCTCCGCCTTGAGCCGCGCCGCCAGCCGCTCGATTGCGGCATGGTCGGTCACGTCCAGCCCCATGACCTCGATCCGCCCGGCAATGGCGGCCGCGTCCTTGGCACTTGCAGGATCGAGGCAGGTCGCGATCACGCGATGGCCGTCGGCGGCGTATTGCCGTGCGAATTCCACTCCAAGTCCGCTGTCACAGCCGGTCACCAGAATCGTCGCCATCATTCCTCGCTCAGGTTCAACTGCACCGCCTCACCAGCGCGCCAGCGCGACACTGGCGCCGCCGCGCTTGGAGCTCTCAAGACAGGCCTCGAATTGCGCGACGAACAGCGACGGACCGCGCAGGGTCGCCGGCCGGCCTGACGTTTTCGTTTGCGCAGTCGGACCACCTTGAACCTGCATTTCCTGCCCCAAGCCGACGCGACGCAGTGTACCGGCCGCAACACGGCCGACAAGGCTGGTGAGGCCTCGCTTATTATTCGAATTGTCAATCACGGCACGGCAACAATCGGCAAGAAATCTGGAAACCAAATCGGCGAAAACGCGTTGGCCGCCAGGGGGCTTCCCACCTTCCTCTTCGAAGGCGAATTCTCAAGGAGAAAGACGATGCGCCCTGCCCTATGGCGAGCCGCAACGATGTCGGCTGTCACCCTCATAGCCACCGCAGGGATTGCGCTGGCTGCCAACCAGTACGATCCCGGCGCAACAGATCACGAGATCAAGATCGGCAACATCATGCCCTACAGCGGCCCCGCCTCCGCTTACAGCGTGATCGGCCGCGTGGAAGCGGCCTACTTCCGCAAGATCAACGACGAAGGCGGCATCAACGGCCGCAAGATCAACTTCATTTCCTATGACGACAGCTATAGCCCGCCGAAGGCGGTGGAGCAGGCGCGCAAGCTGGTCGAGGACGATCAGGTGCTCTTGATCTTCAATTCGCTGGGCACGCCCTCCAACACCGCGATCCAGCGCTACATGAATGAAAAGAAAGTGCCGCAACTGTTCGTGGCGAGCGGCGCGACCAAATGGAATAACCCGAAGCAATACCCCTGGACGATGGGTTGGCAACCCAATTACCAGACCGAAGCGGGCATCTATGCCAAATACATCCTGAAGAACAAGCCGAACGCCAAGATCGCCGTGCTCTACCAGAACGACGATTACGGCAAGGACTATCTCAAGGGTCTCACCGACGGTCTCGGCAGCAACGCCAAGAAGATGATCGTGGCGGGGCAGAGCTACGATGTCTCCGAGCCCACCGTCGATTCGCAGGTCGTCACCCTGCAGGCGTCCGGCGCCGATGTTTTCGTCGACTTCGCGACACCCAAGTTCGCTGCGCAGTCGATCAGGAAGGCCGCCGAGATCAACTGGCATCCGATGTTCTTCCTGAACAATGTCAGCGCCTCCGTCGGAAGCGTGTTGAAGCCAGCTGGCCTCGATGCCTCGCGGGGAATCATCTCGGCCGCGTATCTGAAGGATTCCACCGATCCTGAATGGAAGAACGACAAGGACATGCAGGCATGGACGGCCTTCATGGACAAGTACGCACCGGACGCGGACAAATCCGATGGATCGACGGTCTATGCCTATGCCGTGGCGCGCACCATGGTTCAGGTGCTCAGGCAATGCGGAAATGACCTGACCCGCGCGAACATCATGAGGCAGGCGGCTAACCTCAAGAACTTCGATCCTGGCCTGCTGCTGCCCGGGATTGCCGTCAATACCAGCCCGACGAGCTTTGCTCCGATCCGCCAACTGCAGTTGATACGGTTCAAGGGCAAGACCTGGGAGCGGTTCGGACCGATCATGAGCGGCGAAGAAGCGAGCGGCGCATAGAGCAAGGCCCGAGAGGGTGCGAGGCGACCCTCCCCGGGGCCTATCCCGTGGAGGTCCGCTGCCAGTAGTCGGACGCGACGCTATGATGCTGCGGCCAGCGGCAGCACAGCCTCGCGGCGAGACCTTCGATCGGGGCGTCCAATGAGAGCCGTCAAGCCCGTTCAACCCATTCGCGCCGCCCGCGCGATCGGATGGATCATGCTCCGCCCCGCTGCTTCGATGGGACCCCTGCGACTGTGGCTGTGGTTCGCGCGGCGCAAGACAAAAGAACGGGCTACGGCACCATCTGCATCAACGCCCGCAAGCGTTGATGCTCTGGAAATCCATGAGGATCGGCAGCGCGAGGACGTGCCGAGTGACGAGATACATATCGTCAAGCGGGCCTAAAGCGCGACGATTTGAGCACGTCCGCGAGGCTTGCGCCTTCGGCCTTATCGCGACTTCGCAGGTGGCGTGCTCTTGTCGGCGCCACCGGCCGATTCGGTCGGGAATACGCTCTCGTAGATCGCGCGAGCCTCCCGGATCAGCTTGGCCCGCTCGAGATCGGCCTTCGAGACAAATCTTACGACTTCGCCCATGCGCGCTCCTTGGCGAGAAAGTGAAGGGTACGCAACATGCATGCGAACGTCATGCCGCTCGTTCGCAGGGACTGAGTGTAATCGCCAGTCCTTTCCCAGTTGTTTCAGGCAGCCCCGGAGAACTACGGTGGCAGCGGGTCATTCGTTCGCCGCCAAAGAAACTCGGATAGCTGCCTGACCCCGGCTTTCCGCGGCGCTTGACGAACCCCGCATTTCATGATGTTCTTCTTTTGTTCTTTTCAAGCTGGAGTTGCCTTGGAGGCCTTCATGCAAGACATTTGCGCAGGTTCGGTCCGCCTTGTCTTTCACAACGACGACAAGACGCCGTTGGAGTTTGTCATTGCTCTCCTCCGCGACGTGTTCGGCAGGACCGGGCGCGATGCCGCGGCATTTGCTTCGCAGATTAATAAGCACGGCAAGGCCGCGTGTGGTCCCTATCCGCCGCCGGTCGCCAGGGTGTTGCTGGAGGAAGCGCAGACGCGCATTCGGGATGCGGGACATCCTTTGCGCATCACCGGCGCAGACACCCCAGATGCCTCCGACGAGGAAGACGTCGCGTTCGCG
>Ga0134128_10009556_pt1 | contig 11630 bp, 7 predicted proteins | sample KB31754_FD_96462 | JGI IMG/M metagenome (GOLD analysis project Ga0134128, IMG submission 96462) | Terrestrial soil microbial communities with excess Nitrogen fertilizer from Kellogg Biological Station, Michigan, USA - KB3-175-4 | ecosystem: Environmental > Terrestrial > Soil > Unclassified ...
AGCCTTTCGCGCATGAATGGGACGAGGCCGGCGAGTTCCCGCGCACGCTGTATGAGAAGGCCGCGGAGGTCGGCCTGCTGGGCCTCGGCTTTCCCGAGGAGTTCGGCGGCGTCCCCGCCGACCAGTTCATGAAGATCGTGGTCTCGCAGGAACTCGCGCGCGCCGGCGCCGGCGGCGTCAGTGCGAGCCTGATGAGCCACACCATCGGCTCGCCGCCGATCGCGCGCGCGGCGCGCCCCGAGGTGAGGGCGCGCGTGCTGCCGGAAGTTCTCTCCGGCAAGAAGATATCGGCGCTGGCGATCACGGAGCCGAGCGGCGGCTCCGATGTCGCCAACCTCCGCACCAAGGCGCGCCGCGATGGCGGCCATTATGTCGTGAACGGCGAGAAGACCTTCATCACCTCGGGCATGCGCGCCGATTATCTGACGGTTGCGGTGCGCACCGGCGGCGAGGGTGCCTCAGGCGTCAGCCTGCTCCTGATCGAAGGCGACACGCCGGGCCTGTCGCGCACCAAGCTGAAGAAGATGGGCTGGTGGGCATCGGACACCGCGACGCTGCATTTCGACGATTGCCGCGTGCCCGTCGAAAACCTGATCGGCGAGGAGGGGCAGGGCTTCAAGCAGATCATGTTCAATTTCAACAGCGAGCGCATGGGCATGGCCGCAAGCTGCACGGCCTATGCGCGCGTCTGTCTCGACGAAGCGATCGCCTATGCCAGGGAGCGCAAGACCTTCGGCAAGCCGATCGCGCAGCACCAGGTCATCCGCCACAAGCTGGTCGACATGGCGCAGCGGGTTGCGGCGTCGCAGGCGATGCTGGAAATGCTGGCGTGGCGGCTCGGGCAGGGCGAAAGCCCGGTCGCCGAGATCTGCATGATGAAGAACCAGGCGACGCAGACCATGGCGTTCTGCGCCTCCGAGGCCGTGCAGATCTTCGGCGGCGCCGGTTTCATGCGCGGGGTCAAGGTGGAGCGCATCTACCGCGAGGTCAAGGTCAATGCGATCGGCGGCGGGACGGAGGAAATCATGAAGGATCTCGCTAGCCGGCAGATGGGACTCTAGCGCCGTCATTCCGGGGCGCGCAAAGCGCGAACCCGGAATCCAGATATTGCCAAATCAGATCGAGATTTCGGGTTCGCCCGCTTCGCGGCCGCCCCGGAATGACAGGAAAGCAAGATGCTCTTCACCACCGATCACGACGAAGTCCGCCGCAGCCTGCAAAGATTCATCGCGACCGAGATCAATCCGCACGTGGATGAATGGGAGAAGGCCGACATCTTCCCGGCCCACGAGCTGTTCAAGAAGCTCGGCAATCTCGGCTTCCTTGGGCTAAACAAGCCGGAGCAATTCGGCGGGCAGGGGCTCGACTACTCCTACGCGCTGATGATGGCGGAAGAGCTCGGCGCGATCACCTGCGGCGGCGTGCCGATGGCGATCGGCGTGCAAACGGACATGGCGACGCCCGCGCTGGCGCGCTTTGGCTCGGACGAGGTGCGACGGGAGTTCCTGGCGCCTGCGATCTCCGGCGATCAGGTTGCCTGTATCGGCGTCTCGGAGCCCGGGGCCGGATCCGATGTCGCCTCGATCAAGACCCATGCCCGCTCAGACGGCGAAGATTACGTCATCAACGGTGGCAAGATGTGGATCACCAACGGCACGCAGGCCGACTGGATCTGCCTGTTGGCTAACACCAGCGACGGACAGGTCCATCGCAACAAATCGCTGATCTGCGTGCCGATGAAGACAAAGGGTGTCACCATTGCCCGCAAGCTCGACAAGATGGGCATGCGCTCCTCCGACACCGCGCAGATATTCTTCGACAGCGTCCGGGTGCCGAAGCGCAACCGGATCGGCGAGGAGGGCAAGGGCTTTACCTACCAGATGGTCCAGTTTCAGGAGGAGCGGCTGTGGGGCGCGGCCGCCTGCCTGAAGGCGCATGAATTCATCATCAACGAGACCATCGAATATACCCGTGGCCGGAAAGCCTTCGGCGGCTCGATCCTCGACAACCAGGTGGTGCATTTCAAGCTCGCGGAAATGCAGACCGAGGTCGAGCTGTTGCGCTCGCTGATCTATCGTGCCGGCGAGCAGCTCGTCGCCGGCGAAGACGTGACCAGGCTCGCGACCATGGCCAAGCTGAAAGCCGGCCGGCTCGGGCGCGAGCTGACCGATGCCTGCTTGCAGTTCTGGGGCGGCATGGGCTTTATGAACGAAACGCCGGTCAGCCGCGCCTATCGCGACAGCCGCCTGACCTCGATCGGAGGCGGCGCGGACGAGGTGATGCTGATGGTCCTGTGCAAGATGATGGGCATATTGCCCGGGATGAAGAAGGGGGACGGGTGATGATCACGCTCTATCACTGCGACGGCGCGCGTTCGTTCCGCCCGCTCTGGATGCTGGAGGAGATGGGGCTCGACTACGAGCTGAAAATGCTGCCGTTCCCGCCGCGGGTCTTTGCCAAGGAATATCTCGCGCTCAATCCGCTCGGCACGATCCCTTTCCTGGTCGACGGTGAGACCAAAATGACGGAGTCGTCCGGCATCTGCCACTATCTCGGCATGAAATACGGCCCGACGCCGCTGATGGTCGCCGAAAGCGATCCGGCGTACGGCGCGTTCCTGAACTGGATGTATTTCTCCGACGCCACGCTGACCTTTCCGCAGACCCTGGTGCTCCGCTACAGCCAGCTCGAGCCGGAGGAACGGCGCAACCCGCAGGTCGCGACCGATTATGCCAAATGGTTCCTGGGCCGGCTGCGCGCGGTGGAAGCCGCGACCGCAAAATCCGAGACGTTGTGCGGGGGCCGCTTCACCGCAGCCGACATCGTGATCGGCTACGCGCTGCGGCTTGCCGGCACGATCGGGCTGGCCAAGGACTTCGGTTCCAATGTCACTGCCTACTGGAACCGGCTGCAGCAGCGCGAGGCGTACCAGCGCGCGGTGGCGGCCGAGAAGAAGGCCGGGGTCGAGCAGAATGTCGCACCGAGGGTGCGGGCCTGATGAAACGTGTCATTCCGGGATGGTCCGAAGGACCAGACCCGGAATCTCGAGATTCCGGGCTCGATGCTGCGCATCGCCCCGGAATGACAAACAGTGACAGCCCGCGAATTTGCGCTAAGCTGCTATCCGTCGCAGCGGCCCGACAAGAGCCGCGCGAGGAGGACAGCCATGGACGACAGGGCCAGCACGTCAGGCCATTTGATGCTGATCACGCCGGAGCGGGTGTTTTATGCCGGCCTCCTCGGGCGGCCGCGCGAGCGCTGCCCGGGCGCATTCCATGTCTATGTCGCGCTCCGGGGCGGCCTGTGGCTCACCACGGCCGACGGTCGCGAAGCCTATGGCGAGCTGGTCGCAACCGCACCGAATGTGCGGCACACCATCGCGAGCGACCATCGCTCCGTCATCTGCATCACCATCGAGCCGGAAAGCGTTCGCGATGGCACGTTCGAGGAATGGGAGAAGCGGCTGCAGGGCGCCGAGCGCGACCTGTTCGCGAACCGCATCCGTCTCGCCTATGAAACGCTGCTCACGCAGAAATGCCGCACCGACATCGATGCGGCCGAGTTCGACCGGATGTGCTTCGGCGAGGTCTTGCCGCAGCGGCGGCTCGATCCGCGCGTGGTGCGCTCGATCGCGAGAATTGGCAGATTTTCCGGCGAACCGGCGACGGCAGCATGCTGCGCGGCGGAAGCCGGCCTTTCCGCCTCGCGCTTCCTGCATCTGTTCAAGCAGGAGACCGGCATCTCCTTCCGCTCGTTCCGCGCCTGGAAGCGCGCCCGCCATCTCCTGCATTTCGCCAACCAGGACCTCAACCTCGCGCATCTGGCGCAGGACATCGGCTATCCCGATTCCACCCATTTCAGCCATTCGATCCGCCGGTTCTACGGCCTGAAGCCGCGCGCGATCTTCTCAGGCTCGCGGGACCTTGCGATCTATCGCAGCGGACAGGCGGCGGGAGAAGTCGCTATCTCGTGAAGTCACCAAGCCCTCGTCATGGCCGGGCTTGTCCCGGCCATCCACGTCTTGCGGCCTCGAAAGAAAAGACGTGGATGCACGGCACGAGGCCGGGCATGACGAATACGGGTGACCGGTTGTCGTGACGCGTCTAAATATTCGCGCCCTGAATGATGTTCCCGAACCTTGTCCAGCCATTGCCTTCCCAGCGCTGCAACTGCATCTGCTGCAGCGGGCGGTGATTGGTCGGGCTTGTGTTGACGCGGATGCCGGGCAACAGCGCAGGCACCTCGACATCGTGCAGATTGTTGGCTTCGCGCATGATGTTCTCGCGCGAGAAGTTGCCGTTGCATTGCCTCAGGATCCGCATCAGCACGCCGGCCACCATGTAGGCATAGAGATTGTAGCCGTCCTTGGGATTCCCTTCGGGAAAGTACTTCGCCATGAAGGCAAGATATTCCTTGATGCCGGGATCGTCGGCCCAGGCGGGATCGGCGACGTCCTTCAGATAGACCGAGGTGATGACGCCCTGCACCTTCTCCGGGCCGACCGGAATGATGGTTGCGGTGATCGAGGATGCGCCGCTCGGAATGAAATGCATCGGCTTCCAGCCAAGCTCGAAGATCTTGCGCATCGATTGCGCCGCGAATTTCGCCGTCGTGCCCGAGATCAGCACGTCCGGATTGGCCGATTTCAGCGATACGATCTGGGAATCGATGGTCGGATCGGTCACCTCGTGCGAGACGGCCGTTGCCATCGATTCATATTTGGACCCCAGCACGTCCTTCAGACCGGCGACGAAATCCTTGCCGAGATCGTCGTTCTGGTAGAGCACGCCGAATTTCGCGTCCGCCTTCTGGCTCAGCGCATGCTTGGCGAAGATCTGCGCCTCGGTGCGCGCGCTGGGCGCAAAGCCCATGGTCCAGGGATAGGTCTGGTAGTCGCCCCATTTGTCGCCGTTCACCGACAGGAACAGATGCGGCACCTTTTGCGCGTTGATGTACTTCACCACCGCAGAGTTCGGCGCGGTGCCGAGCATGTTGAACAGGAAGGCGACATTGTCGCTTTCGATCAGCCGCCGCACCTGCTCGACGGTCTTCGCCGGATTGAAGGCGTCGTCATAGTAGATGTACTTGATCTGCCGGCCGCCAACGCCGCCCTGCTCGTTGATCATGCGGAAATAGGCTTCCTGGCAGCGCGCCTGCACGCCGAGTGCGGAGACCGGTCCGCTGAGTGAGGTCGTGCTGCCGATCTTGATCTCGGTGGCGGTGACGCCGGGCGTATCCTCGGCGTAAGCTGCGCGGATGCCGAGCGTTGAAACGGCGGCCACGCCGGCCAGAAGAGAGCGTCGGTCGATCATGGTTGCCTCCCCGCGATCGTCTGCCCGTTGGCCGGGCTGTGCTTGTGCCTAAGCTATGTGGCGCCTGCATTTCGCGGTCTTGCGTTAACGGGCTGGAACGCAAGATGTTGCGCTGCAAAGGGTTTTAGCCTGTCAACGCAAGAAGGCGTGGCGAGCGGGCCGCCATCATGCAAGACTTGGTTGTACGACGATTGCAAACGAATGAGTGCCATGAGCGACAAAGCCGTCATCACCTGCGCGCTGAACGGCGTGCTCACCGACCCCAAACAGCACAACGTGCCCGTGACGCCCGAGCAGATGGCGCGCGAGGCGAAGGCCGCCTTCAACGCCGGCGCCAGCATCATGCACATCCATCTGCGCCAGCAGGAGCCGAACAAGGGCCACCTGCCGTCCTGGGAGGTCGGCGTTTCCAGAGATATCCAGCAGGCGATCCGCGAGGCCTGTCCTGGCGTGATCATCAACCACACCACCGGCACTTCGGGCCCGAATTACCAGGGCGCGCTCAACTGCGTGCGCGATACCAAACCCGAGATCGCCGCCTGCAATGCCGGCTCGCTGAACTACCTCAAGGTAAAGGCGGACAATACCTGGGCCTGGCCACCGATGATGTTCGATAACGCCGTCGAGAAGGTGCAGGACTATCTCGACGTGATGAAGGAAGCCGGCACCATTCCCGAGTTCGAATGTTTTGACGTCGGCATCGTGCGCTGTGTCGGCATGTACCGGCAGACCGGCATGTATTCCGGCCCGCTCGAGTATAATTTCGTGATGGGCGTGGCCTCCGGCATGCCCGCCGATCCGGAATTGCTGCCGATCCTGTTGAAGCTGAAGGCGCCGGACGCGCATTGGCAGGTTACGGCGATCGGGCGCGCGGAAATTTGGCCGCTGCACCAGCGCTGCGCCGATCTCGGCGGGCATCTGCGCTCGGGGCTCGAGGACACCTTCTATCTCGGCGATGGCACCAAGGTGACCTCGAATGGCCAACTGGTCGAGGCGCTCGCGGCTTGTGCGAAGCGCGCGGGCCGCGAGATCGCGTCACCGGCGGAAGCGCGCAAGATCTTTGGGACGAGGCATTAGTGGCCCCGCCGTCATTGCGAGGAGCGAAGCGACGAAGCAATCCACCTATCCGCTTGCTGCGCTATGGATTGCTTCGCTTCGCTCGCAATGACAACTGATAGTCCGGAGGGAGAAGCGCATGACTGACCTCGCAGCTACCGGCGGCGTGCCGGGACCGGGCCGCATCGGGCGCGTGGCGATCGGCGATCTCCTCAAGCGCGCGGCGCGGCGCTTTCCGGATAGCGTCGCCGTCACGGACGGCGCGCGGAAGGTGACCTTCACCGAGATCGAGCGCGACGCCAACCGGTTCGCGAACTACCTCGTGGCGCGGGGCTTGAAGCCCGGCGAGAAGATTTCGACCATCTGCAACAACTCGGTCGAATTCGTCAAAGCGCTGTTCGGCATTCACCGCGCGGGTCTGGTCTGGGTGCCCATCAACACCATGCTCGGCCCCGCCGACATGGATTACATCCTCGGTCATGCCGAGGTGCGCTTCGCGCTGATCGACGACAACCTCCATGGCCAGGCCGATCGCCGCGCCGCACTGCAAAAGCGCGGCGTCGACCTGATCGCGATCGATCTCGCCGGCACGGCAAAGGCCGCGGGCCTCGCCGAATTCGACGACCTGCTGGAAGGCCAGTCCGACATCGAGCCCGAGATCGAGATTGGCGATCGCGATCTCGCGATGATCATCTACACATCCGGCACGACATCGCGTCCGAAAGGTGCGATGCACTGCCATCTCGCCGTGGTGATGGCGGTCATGAGCAACTGCATCGAGATGGGTCTGTCGCGTGACGACGGCATCACCGGGCAGTTCCCGATCTTCCACTGTGCCGGTCATGTGCTGCTCTTGAGCTATCTCTCGGTCGGCGGCCGCATGGCGTTGATGCGCGGCTTCGATCCCGTCGCCTGCATGGAGGCGATCGTGCGCGACAGGCTCACCGTGTTCGTCGGCCTGTCGCTGATGTACCAGGCCATCCTCGATCACCCGCGCCGCAGGGAATACGACCTTTCGGGCCTGCGCTGCTGCATCTACACCATGGCGCCGATGGGCCGGCCGCTGCTGGAGCGCGCCATGGCCGACCTCTGTCCGAATTTCGTGCTGTCCAGCGGGCAGACCGAAATGTATCCGGCGACCACGATGTCGCGCCCCGAGGTGCAGCTCGATCGCTTCGGCAATTACTGGGGCGAGTCGCTGATCGTGAACGAGACCGCGATCATGGACGATCATGGTAATCTCCTGCCGCGCGGCGAGGTCGGCGAACTCGTGCATCGCGGGCCGAATGTGATGATGGGCTATTACAAGGACCCGAAGGCGACCGAAGAGGCGCGCAAGTTCGGCTGGCATCACACCGGCGACCTCGCGCTGATCGACGAAAATGGCGAGGTACTTTTCCTCGACCGCAAGAAGGACATGATCAAGTCCGGCGGCGAGAACGTCGCCTCCGTCAAGATCGAGGAGGCGCTGCTGGCGCATCCGGCCGTGCAGAACGCCGCCGTGGTGGGCCTGCCGCATCCGCAATGGGGCGAGGCGGTCTCTGCTTTCGTCAAATTGAAGCCGGGCGCGCAGGCGTCCGAGGCCGAGATATCGGAACATTGCCGCAAGTCGCTCGGCGGCTTCCAGGTGCCGAAGATGATCCGCATCCTCGACGACATGCCGATGACCGCGACCGGCAAGCTGCGCAAGGTCGAGCTGCGCCAGGCCTACGGCGATCATTTCGCGGCAAAGAGCGCGTGAAGGTGCGGCACAAGACCACCGTCGTTCCGGGGCGCGCAAGGCGCGAACCCGGAACCTCGGGATTCCGGGTTCGATGCTTCGTATCGCCCCGGAATGACGGAGTAATTCATGGCTGTCATTGAATCCACGATTGCGACTTCCAGCGACGCGTTCAGGACGAACCGTGAAGGGATGCTGGCGCTGATCGCGCGGATGCGCGGGCTGGAAGAGCGGACGCGCAATGCGTCGGCGGCTGCGAAAGACCGCTTCCACAAGCGCGGACAATTGTTGCCGCGCGAGCGCGTGGCGCTGGTGCTCGATCCCGGTTCGCCCTTCATCGAGCTCTCCACACTGGCCGGCTACATGTTCGATGTGGCCGACCCCCTTAAGAGCGTGCCCGGCGGTGGCGTGATCGCGGGCATCGGCTTTGTCTCGGGCATCCGCTGCATGGTGAGCGCCAACGACGCCGGCATCGACGCCGGCGCGCTGCAGCCGTTCGGGCTCGACAAGACGCTGCGGGTGCAGGAACTCGCGCTGGAGAACAAGCTGCCTTATGTGCAGCTCGTCGAGAGCGCCGGCGCCAATCTCCTGCGCTACCGCGTCGAGGATTTCGTCCGCGGCGGCAACATCTTCCGCAATCTGGCGCGGCTGTCGGCGGCGGGACTGCCCGTCGTCACGGTGACGCACGGCTCGTCGACCGCGGGCGGCGCCTACCAGACCGGCCTCTCCGACTACATTGTGATGGTGCGCGGTCGTACCCGTGCTTTCCTTGCCGGACCGCCGCTCTTGAAAGCCGCGACCGGCGAGATCGCGACGGAGGAGGAGCTTGGCGGCGCCGAGATGCACACCGGCATCTCCGGGCTCGGCGACTATCTCGCCGAGGATGACCGCGATGCGCTGCGTATCGCGCGCGAGATCATGGCCGCTCTCGAATGGGACCGGCCGAGTACAGGCAATGGTTCATTCAAGCCGCCGCGTTACGAGGCGGAGGAACTGCTGGGCATCGCGCCGATCGACCACAAGCGTCCTGTCGACATGCGTCAGGCCATTGCGCGCTTTGTCGACGATTCCGATTTCACGGAGTTCTCGCCGAATTACGGCCCGGCTACCGTCTGCGGTCACGCCCGCATCGAGGGGCAGGCGATCGGCATCATCACCAATAACGGTCCGCTCGACGTGCCCGGCGCCAACAAGGCGACGCATTTCATCCAGGCCTGCTGCCAGACGCGCACGCCGCTGCTCTACATGAATAACACCACCGGCTACATGGTCGGCCGCGCCTATGAGGAGGCCGGCATGATCAAGCACGGCTCGAAGATGATCCAGGCGGTGACCTCGGCGACGGTGCCGCAGATCACCCTGTATTGCGGCGCGTCCTTTGGCGCCGGCAATTACGGCATGTGCGGGCGCGGCTTCCATCCGCGCTTCTGCTTCTCCTGGCCGAATGCCAGGACCGCGGTCATGGGCGGCGAGCAGGCCGCCGAGACCATGGCGATCGTCACCGAAGCGGCCGCGGCGCGCCGCGGCAAGCCGATTCCGAAGGAGAAGCTGGAGGCGATGAAGGCCGAAATCGTTGGCGTGTTCGATGGCCAGATGGACGTCTTCTCGACCAGTGCCCGTGTGCTCGACGACGGCGTGATCGATCCGCGCGATACGAGGAGCGTGCTGACCGAGGTGTTGGCGATCTGCCGCGAGTCGGAGGCGCGCACGCCGCAACGCATGCAGTTCTCGGTCGCGCGGCCATGAACAATGTGATCAGGCGGACGCCGTTCTTCAAGATTCTCATCGCCAATCGCGGCGAGATCGCGCTGCGCATCATGCGCACGGCGCGTCGCATGGGGTATGGCGTGGTCGCCGTCTATTCCGATGCCGACCGCGATGCCCTGCACGTGCGCGAGGCGGACCAGGCCGTGCGGATCGGCGAGGCGCTGCCGGCGCGGTCCTATCTCGACATCGGTGCCATCATTACCGCCGCGAAGGCGAGCGGCGCCGGCGCGGTGCACCCCGGCTACGGCTTCCTCGCCGAAAACGAAGACCTTGCGCAGGCCTGCCGCGATGCCGGCCTCGTCTTCATCGGCCCGTCGCCGGAAGCGATCAAGGCGATGGGCAACAAGGCCGGCGCCAAGGAATTGATGCAAAAGGCCGGCGTTCCCTGCGTGCCTGGCTACCAGGGCGCCGACCAGAGCGACGCCGCGATGCTGGCCGAAGCGGGCAGGATCGGCTTTCCCGTGATGATCAAGGCGGTCGCCGGCGGCGGTGGCCGCGGCATGCGGCTGGTGGCGGAGGCGAGCGCGTTTGCCGATGCGCTGCGCAGTGCGCGCTCGGAAGCCGAGGCCGCGTTCGGCGACGGCACGGTGATCCTGGAGCGAGCGATCCAGAATCCCCGGCACGTCGAGATTCAGGTGTTCGGCGATCGCTACGGCAATGCCATCCATTTGGGCGAGCGCGATTGCTCGGTGCAGCGGCGGCACCAGAAGCTGATCGAGGAAGCGCCGTCGCCGGCGGTGTCGCCGGAACTGCGGGCAAAGATGGGCGCGGTCGCGGTCGCGGCGGTGAAGGCGCTGGCTTACGAGGGCGCCGGCACGCTGGAGTTCCTGCTCGACGCCAGCGGCGCGTTCTACTTCATGGAGATGAATACGCGCCTGCAGGTCGAGCATCCCGTGACCGAGGCCATCACCGGGCTCGATCTCGTCGAATTGCAGTTGCGGGTAGCCAGCGGCGAGCCCCTTGGCCTGCGCCAGCAAGACATCCCATTCTCCGGGCACGCCATCGAAGTCCGGCTGTGCTCCGAAGATGCCGCGAAGGATTTCATGCCGCAATCCGGCACCATGGAGCGTTGGCAGATGCCGGACAGCGTCCGCGTCGAGCATGCGCTGCAATCAGGTTCGGAAATCCCGCCGTTATACGATTCCATGATCGCGAAGATCATCAGCCATCGCGCCAGCCGCGACGAGGCGCGCGGCAGGCTGATCTGCGCACTGGAGCAGACGATCGCGTTCGGCGTGACGACCAATCAAGCCTTCCTGATGTCCTGCCTCAGGCATCCGGCCTTTGTCAGGGGCGAGGCGACGACGGCTTTCATCGGTGAGCACCGCAATGAGCTGTTGGCGCAGATGGGCTCCATCGACGCGGCTCTGGCGGCGCTGCTGCTTCACGTCAGTCATCCGCATGCGCGGGAATGGCGTAGCGGCCGGTCGCTTGCCGCGACCTTTGCCGTGCCGATGCGGATCGACATCGGTGGCGCGGCGCGTGAGGTGGAGATCGGCCGTGAACGCGAGGGCGGCTACCTCGTGAATGCCGATGGCGGCGAGCATCGTTTCGAGATCGAGGAGCTCAACGACGAGGCCATCCGCTTCCGTGTCAACGGCGTGATGGAAAGCGTCAAATTCCACCGCGATGGCGACCGCCTCCATTTTATGCATCGGGGCATGCCGCATGTGGTTCGCGATCGCACGCTGGCGGCGCCCGAAACGGCGGCTACGAGCGGCGGCGATGGCAAGGTTCGCGCGGCCATGAACGGGCGCGTCGTGGCGGTGCTGGTG
>Ga0134128_10009558_pt1 | contig 11628 bp, 13 predicted proteins | sample KB31754_FD_96462 | JGI IMG/M metagenome (GOLD analysis project Ga0134128, IMG submission 96462) | Terrestrial soil microbial communities with excess Nitrogen fertilizer from Kellogg Biological Station, Michigan, USA - KB3-175-4 | ecosystem: Environmental > Terrestrial > Soil > Unclassified ...
CGCGATGGTGGCGCTCGTGGCCGGGCCCGCCGTGCCGCCCGCGGAGGCGGGGGCCGACGAAAGCGAGAGCACGGTGGCCGACTCGATGGTCCCGACTCCGGGCCGATGCGCCGGGGATCCTGGGGAAGCGGGCGCGGCCACCGCGCTGTCAACCGGGCGGTCGCCTTCCACCGGGACTCGATCGGCTACGGGGCGGTCTCGCGGAGGCGCGGCGCACGCCGCGAGCAGCACCGAGAGTGCCGCGATCGAGGACACGGTTAGGGGCGTCATGCCCGAGTGATGCAGTCTTCGTGCCCGAGGTAGCAGACTCGACCGCGGACTGGTACGTAAGTGCTACTGAGAGCGGCCTCTGTATTGACAGCCGAGCACGCGGCATCAGAGAGTCGCGGCAGGGGAGACAACGGGAGGAGGGTGGTCGGGTGAAAGCTTGCGGGGTTGCGCTTTTCCTCTGCGCGCTGGGTCTCGTTCCGGCGGCGGCAGGCGCGCAAGGCTGCGGCAGGCTCGCCGCGAGCGTGGACGATGCGCGCAAGCTCCTGCTGCGCGCGGCCAACGAGCCGGCTTTCGAGGCGGCAAAGAACCGGGCGCTGCATGCGAAGAACGCGCTCGACGATGCCGCCCAGTCCTCGATGGACTGCCAGTGCAAGAGCGCCTACTCCGAGTTCGATACCGCGGCCTTGCGCGCGCGGCGCGCGCGCGACGCCTATTCGCCGAACGAGTATGTCGACTCGCTCGACGCGGCGATCCGCGCATTCAACAGTGCGGTCGGCGAGCTGAAATCCTGTGCCGCGCAGCGCTCCCAGGGATAACGTCCCGCCAGGAAGCAACGTTATCGCCTTCCCGGGGGTCGAGCGCGAGCTCGTGCTCGAGCTCGCCACGGCGCTCGCCCGCTATGGCGCGAGCGCAACCTCCCTGCAGCGGCTGCGCCGCGCGCGCCGGCCCGATGCCGCTCTGATGCGCCATGCCTACCATGAGTTGCGGCGCCTGGGCGGGCATCACTGGCTGCTCGCGGTGGTCCGCGCATGGCACGACGGCTTGTCGGGCGGCGAGGCGCTGCGCACCCTGAAAGAGATGAACGCCGACCGCTTCGACTTCAATTGAAGCCGCGCAGACGCTGCACCAATCCGTCCACGGCATAGATCGCGCTGCCGTAATAGTTCCCGACGACGAGGTACTTCGCGTTGCCTACCTTGGTTTCGTTGCCGGCGCCGTCGAAATAGCGCTCGCTCACGCCGAGGTATCCGCCCATGTATTCGGCCGCGTCGATCACGTTCTTTGGGATCTCACCCACCATTTTTCTCCGCGACGAGGTGTAGGACGCAAAATACCCGGGCGCGGGGCCGCGGTCGGGACGACGCGAAAAGTAGCATCCGCCGCGTCAGGACGTTCGCTGCGGCGCTACTTCGGCGCCCCGGCGGCCAGCAACTATACTGGCGCCGACGATGGATTCCGCAGCCGGCTGGATCGAGCACGAGACGGAGGGCGACGCGAGCGTCCTTTACCTGCGTGGCGCGTGGCGGCTGGCGAATCTGGGCGCCATCTCGCGGGCGCTGAAGTCTCTGCCGCCCGCCGAGCACAAGCGCTTCGTGCTGGACGGCAGCAGGCTCAAGGAGCTGGATACCTCGGCGGGCTTCATCCTGTACCGCCACCTGGTGGGGATCGGCTGCACCGAATCCACGGTGAGCGCCCGCGGATTCGACCCGCGGCACCGCAAGCTCCTGCGCCTGGTGCACGAGCGCATGACTTGTCCGCCGTCGGCGGCGCGCTCGATGCATCTCGGCCTGGTGCAGCGCGTCGGCGCGGCCGCGCTCAAGCTGGGGCGGCTGCTGAGGACGCACAGCGCCTTCGTCGGCGTGGTCGTGCTCGAGGCGCTCGGGCTGCTGCGCCGCCCGGGGCGTTTTCGCGCCAAGGAGACGGTGGCGCAGTTCGAGGCGGTGGGCCTGGACGCCATCCCGATCGTCGCGCTGGTGACTTTCCTCATCGGCGTGGTGTTCGCGTACCTGCTCGGTGTCCAGGCGCAACGCTACGGCGCCAACATCTTCGTGGTCGACGGTGTCGGGCTCGCGATGTGCCGCGAGCTCTCGCCGCTGCTCGCGGCAGTAATCGTCGCCGGGCGCTCGGGCGCCGCCTTTACCGCGCAGCTCGGCACGATGAAGGTGCAGGAAGAGATCGACGCCATCAGCACCCTCGGCCTGTCGCCGGTCCAGGTGCTGGTGATCCCGCGCCTCGCGGCGATCGTGGTGGCGCTCCCCGTGCTGGTGTTCGTCGGCGACGTGGCGGGAGTCGCCGGCGGCATGCTGGTCGGCGCCTGGCAGCTCGACATCGGCGCGGCCGCGTTCCTCGACCGCCTGCACGCGGTGCTGCCGATGAGCGCGTTCGTCATCGGCGTCGCCAAGGCGCCGGTGTTCGGCGCCTTCATCGCCATGATCGCCTGCCGCATGGGATTGCTCGTGGCGCGCGACGCGCGCAGCGTCGGCGAGAGCACCACCTCGACGGTCGTGCAGAGCATCGTCTGGGTCATCGTCCTCGACGCGATCTTCGCGGTTGCGCTCCAGAGCCTGGACCTCTGATGGAGCGGGTGCTCGAAGCCGATTCCGTGGTCACGCGCTTCGGCACCGAGGTGATCCACGACCGGGTGAGCTTCACGGTCGGCCGGGGCGAGGTGGTGGCGCTCATCGGCGCCAGCGGAACCGGCAAGTCGGTGCTGCTGAAGGAGGCGATCGGGCTGATCCAGCCCTCGGGCGGCACGATCCGGCTGCTCGGCACCGACGTCTGGCGCTCGAGCGCCGACGAGCTGAACGCGCTGCGCCGGCGTTTCGGCATGCTGTTCCAGGACGGCGCCTTGTTTTCCTCCCTGACGGTCGCGGAGAATATCGCGGTTCCGTTCCGGGAGAACACCGACCTGCCGATGGACCTCATCGCGCCCCTCGTCGGCTTCAAGCTCGCGCTCGTCGGGCTGGCGCCGGACGCCGGAAGCAAGACGCCCGCCGAGCTCTCGGGCGGAATGCGAAAGCGCGTGGCCCTGGCGCGCGCGCTGGCGCTCGAGCCGGAAATCCTGTTCCTCGACGAGCCGACCTCCGGCCTCGATCCGGTGGGCGCGCGCGCCTTCGATGCCCTGGTGCGGGTCCTTTCCGAGAGCCTCGGCCTCACGGTGTTCATCGTGACCCACGACCTCGACACGCTGCTCTCGATCATCGACCGCGCGATCGTCCTGTCCCGCGGCAAGGTGATCGCCGACGGCCCGGTGAGCGCGGTGATGCAGGCCGACGATCCGTGGATCCGCGACTATTTCTCGGCGCGCGCGCCGCTCGTACCGGAGGCGTCCTGATGGAACCGCAGGCGTCCTGATGGAACCCGAAGCGAAGTACACGCTCGTAGGCACCGCCGTGCTGGTGCTCACGGCGCTGATCGTGGGCGCGGTGCTGTGGCTGCGCAGCACCGGCGACGAGCGCGACGACCGGTTCTACAAGATCTATTTCGTCAATCAGTCGCTCGAGGGCATGCAGATCCGCAGCGACGTCAAGATGCGCGGCATCCGCGTCGGCGCGGTGACCGGATTTCGCATCTCGATTCGGCACCCGGGCGCGGTGGAAGTGGTGATCCGGGTGGACGCCGACGCGCCCGTGCGCCAGAGCACCCGTGCGGTGGTCGAGCGCCATCTCATCACCGGGATCGCGAGCATCCGCCTGGTGAACCTCGACGAGACCAGCCCGCCGCTCGTCGCGACGCCCGAGGGCGAGGCCTATCCGTTGATCGCCGAAGGCGCCTCGACGCTCGAGCAGTTCTCGGAGTCCGTGGCCCAGCTCGCGCAGCATGCCGACGAGACGATGCAGCGCATCAACACCACGCTTTCGGCCGAGAACCAGCGCGCGCTTGCCGAGGTCCTGAAGAACCTGCAGCGCGTGTCCTCCCGTGCGGAGCAAAGCCTCGCGGGGCTGGACCGCACGCTCGCTTCGGCCGACCGCGCGCTCGCTTCGGTGAGCGGCGCGGCCGAAGAGGTGCGCGCCACGAGCCGCAGCGTCGGGCAGGACGCGCACCAGGTCGCGCTTCGCTACGACAAGCTCGGCGAGGAATCGACGGGAGCGGTGCGCGAGGCCGCGGCCTCGATCCGGCAGATGAGCGCGGACGTGGCGCGCGTCTCCCAGCGCCTCGACGGGCTGCTTGCCACCGGCGACGCGGAGCTGCGCGTGACCGCCCAGGAGCTGCGCGCCACCGCGGATTCGCTGGGCGCGGTCGCGCGCCGGCTCGGCGATCCGCGCAGCATCCTGTACGGACCGCCGGAGGGAAGCCTCGGGCCGGGCGAGGCCAAGCGTTGAGAGGTGGAATGCAGGGTGGAACGCTACGGGGGGCTGTGCTCGCGCTCGCCTGCCTTCTCACGGCGTGCATTTCTTCGGGACCGCGCGACGTGCAACGCTATTACGTCCTCGAAGATGCCAAGAGTTCAAGCACGAAAACCGAAGCCGAGCGCAAGGCGACGCTGCTGCTCGCGCCGACCACGGTGTCCAGCTTCTACGATACACAGGGCATCGCCTACAGCCGCGCGTCCGGGATGCGCTCGTACTACCAATACCACAGCTGGACCGAGCCGCCCGGTCGCCGGATCGACGCGCTGCTCACGGCTCGCCTGGAACGCAGCGGCGCCTTCCGCACCGTGGCGAGCGTCACGAGCGCGGTACGCGGCGAGCTGGTGTTGAACACCTCCCTCACGGAGCTTTACCACGACGCCACCGTCGAGCCCGGCAGCGGACGCGTCGCGCTGACCGCGGAGCTCACCGATCCCGCGCGCCGGACCCTGATCGCGCGGCGCAGCTTTGCAACTTCGGCGAGCGCCGCAAGCTATGATGCGCCGGGTGCAGTTCAGGCGCTCAACCAGGCGCTCGGCACGCTGCTCGACGAGCTCGTGGCCTGGGTCGACGAGACTGCGCCGCGTTGAGCTGTTTCCATTCACCGAACGCCAAGAGAGAACCCCATGACCAATCCGGAAATGGCCGGCGCCGCGGCGCTGCTGCTGCGTCTTGCCCTCGCCCTCATGTTCTTCGCGCACGCCTGGCTCAAGATCGCCGTGTTCACGCCCGCGGGGACGGTCAAGTATTTTGAATCGCTCGGCGTGCCGGGTTTCCTCGCCTACCTGACCATCGCCGCGGAGATCGGCGGCGGGGCCCTGCTGCTTTTCGGCGTCGGCACGCGTTGGGTCGCGATTGCGCTCATCCCGCTGATCCTGGGCACCATCTACCTCGTCCACGGCAAGAACGGCTGGCTCTTCAGCAACAAGGACGGCGGCTGGGAGTATCCGGCGTTCTGGGCGGTGGCCCTCGCTGCGCTGGCGCTGCTCGGCGACGGAACCGCCGCGCTCGGTCCCATGGTCGGATTGAACTGGTAGAACAGTTCCTGGCCGAGCACGTTCTCGCGACGGTATTCGCTGCCGTGCTCGTGCACCAGCTCGGCATCCCCATACCGGCGTTTCCCGTGCTGATCTGGGCCGGCGCCGTCGCGTTCGGCGATCCGCCGCTGCTGGCGCAGGCGTTCGTCGTTTCGACCTTGGCAGGTGCCGCAGGCAACGTTCCCTGGTACCTGGCCGGGCGCCGCTACGGTTACCGCGTTCTGAAGCTCCTCTGCCGCATCTCGCTGTCCCCGGATTCGTGCGTGCGGCAGACCGAGGTTGTCTTCGAGCGGCGCGGCCCGGCGATGCTCGTGGTGGCGAGGTTTCTGCCCGGCTTCGAGACCGTCGCGCCGCCGCTCGCCGGCGCGCTGCGCGTGAAGGCGCCGGCCTTCCTGCTCTACGATTCGGCGGGCAGCGCGCTGCGCTCGGCCGTCGGCCTCGGGCTCGGGATCGCGTTCCACCAAGAGATCGGCTGGCTCCTCGACCGGCTCGCGGCGCTTGGCACGAACGCGATGCTGGTCGTCGGCGCTCTCCTGCTTGGCTACGCCGCGTATCGCCTGCTGCAGCGCCGGCGCTTTCTGAGGTCGCTCCGAACCGCCCGCGTCAGCGTGCGCGAGCTCTACGACATGATGAGCCGGGGCGAGCAGCCGGTGGTGCTCGACGTGCGCACGAGGGCGCATCGGCGCCTCGACGGGCGTCAGATTCCGGGCGCGCATCCGGTGGATCTCGATGCGCTGGAGCAGACGCTCGAGCGCGTTCCGCGCGATCGGGACGTGGTCGTCTACTGCGCGTGCCCGAACGAAGTTACAGCGGCGAAGGTGGCGCTGCAGTTGCGCGCGCGGTCTGCGCAAAGTGCGACCCCTGGCAGGCGGCATCGACGCCTGGGTGTCGGCGGGTCTTGCCGTCGAGAGCGTTGTCGCGAGCTAGCCGTAGACGAGGGCGCCGGCGATCACCGCGCCGTCTGCGACGATCCACCCGATGCAGGGAAGGTAGATGTTGCGGTCACGCTTGCGCACGCCGTGCCAGAACCAGAGGAGGGCCGAGACAAGGTACGCACTCCAGGACAGGGCGGAAACACCTTCGGCCTGATGCACGATCCAGATCGTCCAGATCTGCGGAACGGTCATCACGATGGTGAACACCGACATGGCGCCGAGCGCGCGTCGCAGCACGGCATCGGAAACCGCTGAGAAGCTGGCGGGATGCGGGCCCATTGAGATTCCTCCCTGGGGAAGGGCGCCGCCCTAGCATAGCGGCCGATCAGCCTCCCGGCTTCGCTTCGCTTTCGCGTTCCGGCTTTTCTTCTGTGGTGGAACCCGCGGAGGCCTGCGCATCCTCGCGCTGCACTCCGAGCACGCCGAGGGTCCGGTCGTCGAGCTGGCCGCTCACCGGCAGGTTGTTCGCGAGCTGGAACTGCCCGAGCGCGGTCTGCGTCTTGGCGCCGAAATCGCCGTTGGCGGGGCCGGCGTCGAAGCCGAGCTGGCGCAGCTTTTCCTGCACCCGGCCGATGAATCCGGTGTAGGGGTCGGTCGAGGCCGCCTGCGCAGGATCCGGATAGGCCCCCTCAGGATGGATGTCGGTGAACTCACCGGCACCTGCGGCGAGCGGTACTGAAAGGAATAGCGCGAGTGCGAGGCTTCGTAGGCTCATGCAGGGATGCGAGCAATCTGCGTGCCGGCAATCGCCGGCTCAGCGCGGTCCGGTGACGCGGGCGATGAAGTCCGCGTTCGGGCAGAAGGTCTCCATGCCGCGCTTCGTGCCCGACCATTCGTCGCACTGCGCCTTGTGCGCGCAAGTCATGCAGCGGCGCACCGCGAGCGCTGCCAGAGGCCGGCCGTTTGACGCAGGTCAAATCCTGGTCGCCGAGGGGCGCCCGCCGCGGATCAGTTCAGGAGCCCGATCTGAGAGAGGAGCGCGCGGCCCTTCTCGGCCATGGCGGGCCCGCCCTGCGCGTGCAGCCGGCCGAGCTCCATCTGCGCGCAGGCGGCGAGGGTGCGCCGGCCGGCCTCGTCGCCTTCGAAGGGAATCGCCACGCTCTTGTCGAAGCATTCCTCGATGCCGAGGTAAAGCCGCGCCGGCACCGGGCTGTCGGAGCTCATCGCCATGATGCGCAGCACCGCGAGCTCGCGGGCCAGAAAACGGTCCGCGGCCTCCCGGTCCGCGACCGCGCGGTCGATGGCGCCCTCGGTCATGCGAAGCGACGCGGTGACCACCGCGACGGCGACCACGACAGCGATGCCGGCGATCGCGAGCCAATAGCCGCGGAGCGGCCTGTCTTTTCCGGGGGATCTCTTGCCTGCGACCGCGATTTCGTCGCGGGGTGCGGCGCCTGCGCCCTGCATTGTCGTTCTCCCGGCGACATCTTAGCACCGCGGATCGAGTAAAATCGGCCGCCCTCGCCATGTTCGACCATGTTTGATTTCGTCCATAAGAACAAGCGCGTCATCCAGATCTTCCTCGGCCTGATCGCGCTCACCTTCGCGACCTGGGGAATCGAGTCCTACACGCGCATGCGCGGCGGGCGCGACACGGTGGCGACGGTGAACGGCCTCGAGATCTCGGCGCGCGAGCTCGACGACGAGCTGCGCCGGCGCAACGACCAGCTGCGCCAGGCGCTCGGCGGCAATTACGACCCGTCGCAGTTCGACACCCCCGAGATGCGCCGCGGCCTGCTGGAATCGCTCGTGTCGCAGCGCCTGGTCGCCTCCGCCGCGTACCGCGCGCACCTCACCGTGTCCGACGAAGCGCTGCTCGACGCGATCCACTCGATCGGCGCGTTCAAGGGACCCGACGGCAATTTCTCCAAGAGCGCCTACGAGACCGTGCTGCGCCAGCAGAACCCGCCGATGTCACCGGCGCAGTTCGAGAGCCGTCTGCGCTACGACCTCTCGCTCGCCCAGCTCACGCGCGCGGTGGGCGAGGCGGCGATCCCGTCGCGCACCGTGGCCGAGCGCCTGGGCGCGCTCGAGGCGCAGGGGCGCGAGATCTCGGAATTCCGCATCCCCGCCGAGCAGTTCCTGGCGCAGGCGAAGGTCGACGACGCCAAGATCAAGGCGTTCTACGACGCGAACCCGGCGCAGTTCCAGACCCCCGAGCGAATCCGGGCCGAGTACGTGGTGCTCTCGGCGCAGGCGATCGCCGACCAGGAGCAGGTGAAGCCCGAGGAAGTGCGCGCCCAGTGGGAGAGCGCCTACGGGCCGAAGCTGCGCGCGAAGGAGGCGGCGCACAAGAAGGCCGAGGAGATCGCAGCGGCGGTGCGCAAGAATCCGGCGAGCTTCGCCGAGGTGGCGAAGAAGGAATCGCAGGACCCGGGCAGCAAGGACGCCGGCGGCGACCTCGGCTTCGCGCCTCGCGGCAGCTTCGTCAAGCCCTACGAGGACGCGCTCTACCGGCTGAAGGAGGGGCAGATCTCCGACGTGGTGGAAAGCGAGTTCGGCTTCCACATCATCCAGCTCACCGGGGTGCGCAAGCAGGACGGCAAGGAGGAACGCCGCTCGAGCCACATCCTCATCCCCGCGCCGGCCGACGCGAAGCCGTTCGAGGCGATGCGCGAGCAGGTCGAGGCCGAGTTCAAGAAGAGCCGCGCCCAGCGCAGCTTCAGCGAGGCCGCCGACGCGTTCCAGAACATGGTCTACGAGCAGCCCGACAGCCTGAAGCCCGCGGCCGAGCGCTTCAAGCTCAAGATCCAGACGAGCGGCTGGCTCACCCGCGCCGGCGGCGAGCAGCGCGGGCCGCTCGACAACCGCAAGCTCCTCGCGGCGCTGTTCTCCTCCGATGCGCTGAACAACAAGCGCAACACCGACGCGATCGAGGTCGCGACCGGTACGCTGATCGCGGCGCGCGTGCTCGAGCACCAGCCCGCCGCGCAGCGCAAGCTCGATGAGGTTAAGAACGAGATCGCGGCGCTGCTGCAGCGGCAGGAGGCGGCGGAGCTCGCGCGCAAGGATGGAGAGGCGAAGCTCGAGCAGCTGCGCAAGGGCGGCACCGCGGCGGGCGTCAAGTGGGGCTCGCCGATGACCGTGTCGCGGCGCGACTCGCAGAAGCTGCCGGGCGAGCTGCTGCGCCCGGTGATGGCGGCCGACACTTCGAAGCTTCCTGCCTACGTCGGCCTGCCCGCGGGCGACGCGGGCTACATGCTGGTGCGCGTCTCCAAGGTGGTCGAAGGCGATCCGAAGCAGGGCGGGGATCCGCTGCCGCGCGCCGCCGGGTTGGCGGGCGCAGCGCAGTTCGATGCCTACATCGCGAGCCTGCGCAAGCAGGCCGACATCTCGGTCAACCCGTCGAATCTGGAGAAGAAGTAGCGAGCGCCATTCCGCCGACGACCTGGCTGAAGCCCGAGTCGACGTAGAGGATCTCGCCGGTGACGGCCGAGGCGAGGTCGGAAAGCAGGAACGCCGCCACGTTGCCGACCTCGTCGATGGTCACATTGCGCCGCAGCGGCGCGTGCTCCTCGACGAACTTCAGGATCTTGCCGAAGCCCGAGATGCCGGCCGCGGCGAGCGTCTTGATGGGGCCGGCCGAGATGCCGTTGACGCGGATGCCGCGCGGCCCGAGATTCGCCGCGAGATAGCGCACGGCGGCCTCGAGGCTCGCCTTGGCGAGCCCCATGGTGTTGTAGTGCGGCACCACACGCATCGAGCCGAGGTAGGTGAGCGTAACGAGCGAAGCCCTCCTGCCTTCCATCATCGGCAACGCGGCCTTGGCCAGCGCGGGAAAGCTGTAAGCCGAGATGTCGTGCGCCTGCGCGAAGGCCTCGCGGGAAAGCCCGTCGAGCAACTCACCGGCGATCGCCTCGCGCGGCGCGAACGCTATGGCGTGGACGAGGCCGTCCAGCCCGTCCCAGTGGCTTCGCAGCTTTTCGAAAAGGGATTTGATTTCCGCGTCGCTCGTGACCTCGCATTGCAGCGCGATGCTCGAGCCGAGCTCGCGCGCCATCTCGACCACGCGATCCTTGAAGCGCTCGTTCTGGTAGGTGAGGGCGATCTCGGCGCCCTCGCGCCGCGCCGCCTTGGCGATGCCGTAGGCGATCGAGCGGTTGGAAAGCACGCCCGTCACCAGGATCTTCCTGCCCGCTAGGAACCCCATGCATTTGATTATACTGGTCGCTTGCGCGTCTTCCTGATCTTCCTCGCCGCGTGCTCGGCGCTGGCCGCCGGGTGCGGCGAGGTCTGGAACGATCCCTATCCGGCGGACGAGCACGGCAAGAACATCCTGTACAGCTCGTTCCCCGAGCGGCCCAAGCATCTCGACCCGGTGCAGTCCTACACCGAGGACGAGGCGCGCTTCACGCAACAGGTGTACGAGCCGCTGCTGCAGTACCACTACCTGAAGCGCCCCTACGAGCTCATTCCGCTCACCGCACTCGAGGTCCCGAAGCCGCGCGTCATCGAGGACGGCAAGTACGTCGTCTACGAGATCCGCATCCGGCCCGGCATCCGCTACCAGCCGCATCCCGCTTTCATTCCTGAAAATCTCAAGCTGGAAAGGAGCAGGATCGATCGTTTGAAGAGCCCGTATCAGCTGCCGAGCGGCACGCGCGAGCTCGTCGCCGACGACTACATCTACCAGATCAAGCGCCTCGCCCATCCGCGGCTGCATTCGCCGATCTTCGGCCTGATGGCCGAGCACATCGTGGGCCTGGCGGACTTCGCGAAGACGCTGCAGAGCGCCGCCGGCGCTCCCGGCTGGCTCGACCTCAGGAAGTACGGCCTGAAAGGCGTGCAACGTGTCGACGCGCATACCTTCCGCATTACCCTGAACGGACCCTATCCGCAGTTCGTGTACTGGCTCGCCATGCCGTTCTTCGCGCCGGTTCCGTGGGAGGCGGACCAGTTCTTCTCGCAGGCCGGGATGGAGCAGAAGAACTTCACGCTGGATTGGTGGCCGATAGGCACCGGTCCGTACATGCTCACCGAGAACAATCCAAATGCGCGCATGGTGCTCGAGCGCAACCCGAACTTTCACGGCGAGGTCTACCCGGGCGAAGGCGAGCCCGAGGACCGGGCCGCGGGTCTGCTGGCCGACGCCGGGAAGCCCGTGCCGTTCATCGACAAGGTGGTGTTCAGCCGCGAGAAGGAGAGCATTCCCTACTGGAACAAGTTCCTGCAGGGCTACTACGACGTGTCGGCGATCGGCTCCGACGTATTCGACCAGGCGGTGAGGGTATCGATCGAGGGTGACTCGAGCGTGAGCCCCGAGATGGAGGCGAAGGGTATCCGCCTCACCACCTCGGTGGCGACCTCCATCGGCTA
>Ga0134128_10009561_pt1 | contig 11626 bp, 12 predicted proteins | sample KB31754_FD_96462 | JGI IMG/M metagenome (GOLD analysis project Ga0134128, IMG submission 96462) | Terrestrial soil microbial communities with excess Nitrogen fertilizer from Kellogg Biological Station, Michigan, USA - KB3-175-4 | ecosystem: Environmental > Terrestrial > Soil > Unclassified ...
ACCGCTACGCCGAGGACACCATGCCGCGCGGCGTGCTCGGCCTGAACGCGCCGATGTTCAAGGAATACCTGCGCTTCATCAGCAACCGCCGCTGCCAGCAGATCGGCCTGGAGCCGCTCTTCCCGGGGGCGGCGAATCCCTTCCCGTGGATGAGCGAGATGATCGATCTCAAGAAGGAGCGCAATTTCTTCGAGACGCGCGTCATCGAATACCAGACAGGGGGAGCGCTGAGTTGGGACTGAAAGGAGCGCCATGCACCGAGTGACTGCCTGCAAAGCCGAAGACGACTACAAGCTCTGGATCCGGTTCGATGACGGGCTGGAGGGAAGCGTGTTCCTGGGCAACCTGCTCGAGATCGGCGCCTTCAAGCTGTGGCGCGACGTGCGCGAGTTCGAGAAGGTGAGCGTTGATCCGGAATCGGCGACTGTCACGTGGGAAGGCGGTATCCGCCTCGATCCTGATATCCTGTATCAAGATCTCGCTGCAAGGAGTGGCAAGTGAAGAATTCAATGCGACGGACGACGGTTGTCCGGCGCTTGAATAGTCCGCGCCGTCTGGCGCGGGCTTTCTATCGCAACTTCCTTTAAAGGAGATTGTTATGGCGAAGAAAAAAGCGAAAAAAGGCGGAAAGAAAAAGAAGAAGAAGAAAGCATCAAAGAAGAAGAAATCGTCCAAGAAGAAGGCAAAAAGAAGGGTAGCGGGTAAGAAGAAGGCCAAGAAGAAAAAAGCACGACCCGCAAAACCCAAGGCCAGCTCAGCGGCAATGACGACTCGGTCGTCGACGCCAGGCGCGCGAACCGCGCTGAATCCGGCAGCCGCGTGGCCGTTTCCGACCGGATCCCGGCCGTAACCGGGAACCGATCGGGAATGTGGCCGGGGATGAAAGTCCCCGGCCAGGCCTTAGAAGCTCTCCCGGACCGCCTTGGGGAAATCCAGGGCTGGTCCGCGAGGCTTCCCCACTTCTGAGCCCGCAATTCTAATGCTCACCTCGATGCCTTGCCGGGCCGGAAATCCCCTGCCTGAACAAGGGCTTCGGCGCTCACAAACGTTTGCACGCCGGAGATCAGAAGTCATTGACTATAAAGGAACAATGACGCTATGATCCGATCTGCTGCAACGCACCAAAAACGCTCGAAGTCCGGCTCCGGCGCACGACCCCCGAAGCCCCGGATCGAGCCGCAGACCCCCCCTCCCACCAAGCCTCTCCCGCAACCCGGGCAGCTCAGGCTGGTCCGAGCCGGGGCCGGCGGCGCCGGGCAGGTATGGAGGCTGAAGATGGAAGCATCGAATGAGGCGGTACGCCTGCCCGGCATCGCGGGGGCGCTGAAGGTATTCGGCGCGGCGCGGGCCGCGCTCGCGCTCGTCGGGCTCGCGACCGTGGCCGCGCTTGCGCATCCGGTGGCGCGCGAAGTGCTGATGCGCCAGGCCGCCGGGCTCGTCCATTACTGGGACGCGCAGGCGGGCAACGTGGCCGAGGGCACGATCCAGCCGGGGTCCGAGACGGCGGGGGCGCGCGAGCAGCGCGCCGCTGCCGAGTTCATCTGCAAGCGCTATCGCGTCTCGCAGGATGCGGTCGCGGGCTTCGTCGCCGCGGCCTATCGCGCCGGTTCGGAATGGAAGGTCGACCCGCTGCTCATCCTCGCCGTGGTTGCGGTCGAGTCGCGCTACAACCCGGTGGCCGAGTCGAACCTGGGCGCGAAGGGCCTGATGCAGGTGATCCCGAAGTTCCACGGCGAGAAGCTGCTCGAGCACGGCGGCGAGGCCGCGCTGCTCGACCCGCAGGTGAACATCCAGGTGGGCGCGCAGATCCTGCGCGAGTACCTGCGCCGGTTCGGCGAGACCGAGACGGCGCTGCAGATGTACGCCGGCGCGTTCGACGAGCCGACCTCGGGCTACGCGGTCAAGGTGCTCGCCGAGCGCGCCCGCCTCGAGCAGGCGGTCGGGCGCACCCAGACGCCGCCTAAGCGCGCGATCTAGCGCAGAACGCCGCGATCCGCCGGCCGGCCTCCTCGAGCTCGGCGAGCGCGCGCGTGTAGGCGAAGCGCACGAACCGGCGCGTGCCGTTCGCGCCGAAGTCGATCCCGGGCGTCGCCGCGACCCCTTCGCGTTCCAGCAGCTCGAGCGCGAATTTCCTGCCGTTGCCGCCGGGCACCGCGGCGTAGATATAGAACGCGCCGCTCGGGCGCGCGGGGATCTCTAGCCCCGCCCGCTCGAGGGCCGGCACGAGCAGGTCCCGCCGGCGCTGGAATTCGGCGCGCCGTTCCTCGTAGACCTCCAGCGCGGAAGGCGAAAAGCAGGCTATCCCCGCGTGCTGGGCGATCGTGGGCGCGCAGATGAAGAGGTGCTGCGCCAGCTTCTCCAGCTCGCGCACGCGTCTTTTCGGCGCGATCACCCATCCCAGGCGCCAGCCGGTCATGCAGAAGTACTTGGAGAAGCTGTTGACGATCGCGACCTCGCCCGGCAGGTCGAGGGCGGAGGAGGGCGCCTGCCCGTACACCAGCCCCTGGTAGATCTCGTCCACGATGAGCACGCCGGCGCGTGCGGCGACAAAGCGCGCGATTTTCTCCAGCTCTTTTTTCGGGATCAGGGTTCCGGTCGGATTGGAGGGCGAGCCGAGCAGCAATCCGCGCGTGCGCCGGCCCCAGGCCGCTTTCACCATCTCGAGCGTGGGCTGGAAACCGGTCGCGCCCGTCACCTTGAGCGCGCGCGCCCGGCCCTCGAAAGCGCGCACCATGTGCCGGTAGCCCGGGTAGCCCGGGTCGGGGACGAGCACCTCGTCGCCGGGATCGACGTAGAGCGCGAGCACGAGCAGGAGGCCGCCGGAGGCGCCCGAGGTGATCACGATCCTTTCGGGGTCGACCTTCCGCAGGAACTTGTCTTCATAAAACCCTGAAATTTCCTCCCGCAGCTTCGCCAGGCCGAGGGTGGGCGTGTAGGCGCTCGCGCCGTCGCGCAGCGCGCGCAGGGCCGCGTCGACGACGGGCGCCGGCGCGGTGAAGTCGGGCTCGCCGATCTCCATGTGGATGACGCGCCGGCCCGAGGCCTCGAGCGCATGGGCGCGCGCGAGCACGTCCATCACCACGAAGGGCTGGATCTCGGCGGTGCGCTTCGCGGCGCGCAGGCGGGGGTTTTTCAGGGGAAAAATCATTATACGGATATAATTTTTGCCCGATGGATGAAGACCTTAGGAAGAGCGCGCTCGAGTATCACCGTCTGCCGCGCCCCGGCAAGATCTCGATCCTCGCCACCAAGCAGCTCACCAACCAGCGCGATCTCGCGCTCGCGTACTCGCCCGGCGTGGCGATCGCCTGCGAGGAGATCCGGCGCGATCCGGCGCAGGCCGTCCATCTCACCTCGCGCGCGAACCTGATCGCGGTGATCACCAACGGCACCGCGGTGCTCGGCCTGGGCGCGATCGGGCCGCTGGCGGCCAAGCCGGTGATGGAAGGCAAGGCGGTGCTCTTCAAGAAGTTCGCCGGCATCGACTGCTTCGACCTGGAGATCGACGAGCGCGACCCCGACAAGCTGGTCGAGATCATCGCGAGCCTCGAGCCCTCGTTCGGCGGCATCAACCTGGAGGACATCAAGGCGCCCGAGTGCTTCGTGGTCGAGCGCAAGCTGCGCAGCCGCATGAAGATCCCGGTGTTCCACGACGACCAGCACGGCACCGCGATCATCGTCGGGGCGGCGATCCTGAACGGCTTGAAGGTGATGGGCAAGAGGATCGAGGAGGTCAGGCTGGTGGCCTCGGGCGCGGGCGCGGCGGCGCTCTGCTGCCTCGAGCTCCTCGTCAAGATGGGCCTGCCGCGCGAGCACATCGTCGTCACCGACATCAAGGGCGTCGTCTACCAGGGCCGCAAGGAGGAGATGGACCCCGACAAGGCGCGCTTCGCGATCGAGACCAAGGCGCGGCGCCTGGAGGAAGTGATCGGCGGCGCCGATATCTTCCTCGGCCTGTCGGCGGGCGGGGTGCTCAAGCCGGAGATGGTGAAGAAGATGGCCGAGCGGCCGCTCATCCTCGCGCTCGCCAACCCCGAGCCCGAGATCCGGCCCGAGCTCGCCCGGGCGGCGCGCCCCGACTGCGTGATCGCCACCGGGCGCACGGACTACCCGAACCAGGTCAACAACGTGCTGTGCTTCCCGTTCATCTTCCGCGGCGCGCTCGATGTCGGCGCGACCACGATCACCCCGGCGATGGAGCTCGCGGCGGTGCGCGCGATCGCCGAGCTCGCGCAGGCCGAGACCTTCGAGCAGGTGTCGCAGGCCTACGGCATCGAGGCGCTCAAGTTCGGCCCGGAGTACCTGATCCCCAAGCCCTTCGACCCGCGCCTCATTTCCTCGATCGCCCCGGCGGTCGCGCAGGCGGCGATGGACTCGGGCGTGGCGACCCGGCCGATCGCCGATCTCGAGGCCTATCGCGACTCGCTCTCGCAGTTCGTCTACCACTCCGGCCTCATCATGAAGCCGCTCTTCTCGGCGGCCGCCGCCGCGCCGCGGCGCGTCGTCTACGCCGAGGGCGAGGACGAGCGCGTCCTGCGCGCGACCCAGATCGTGCTCGACGAAGGCCTGGCGAAGCCCATCCTCATCGGCCGCCCGGCGGTGATCGAGCAGAGGATCGAGCGGCTCGGGCTGCGCATCCGCCCGGGGCGCGACTTCGAGCTCGTCAACCCCGAGCTCGACCCGCGCTACCGCGACTACTGGCAGACCTACTACCGCCTGACCGAGAGGAAGGGCGTCTCGCCCGAGTACGCGCGCCTGGAGATGCGCCGGCGCCAGACGCTGATCGGCGCGATGCTCATGTACAAGGGCGAAGCCGACGGGCTGCTGTGCGGCACCTTCGGCTCTCACGCGCTGCACCTGGAGTACCTCGACCAGGTGATCGGCCGGCAGCCCGGTGTGCGGCACTACGCCGCGATGAACGTGCTGATCCTGCCCACGCGCACGCTTTTCATCTGCGACACCTACGTCACCGAGGATCCGGACGCCGAGCACATCGCCGAGATGACCCTGCTCGCCGCCGAGACGGTGCGCCGCTTCGGCCTCGCGCCGCGGGTGGCGCTGCTCTCGGCCTCGAGCTTCGGCTCGATCAGCCTGCCCTCGGCGACCAAGATGCGCGCGGCGCTGAAACTCATCACCGAGCGCGCCCCCGGCCTGGAGATCGACGGCGAGATGCACGGCGATGCGGCGCTCTCGCCCGAGATCATGAAGCGGGTCTTCCCCAACGCGCGCCTGAAAGGCGAGGCGAACCTGCTGGTCATGCCGACGCTCGACGCGGCCAACATCTCCTTCAACCTGCTGAAAGTCGCCTCGGCCGAGAACGTCACCATCGGCCCGGTGCTGCTCGGCGCGGCTCGGCCGGTGCACATCCTCACCCCCTCGGCCACCGTGCGCCGCATCGTCAACATGACCGCCCTGACCGTTGCGGACGCGAACGCGCCGCGCGGCCAGGAGCAGACTTTGTTCTAGCATTCGCCATGGCCGAGCCCGCCGCCAGCCTGGACCCGACCCTCGCCCCCTTCCCGATGACCCGGGTGAAGGCGCGGGCGGGGCTCGTCCTCACGGGCGGCGGCGCGCGCGCGGCCTACCAGGTCGGCGTGGTCAAGGCGGTGCGCGACATCCTCGGCAACCCGGTCAAGAACCCGTTCCCGATCCTGTGCGGCACCTCCGCCGGCGCGATCAACTCGACCACGCTCGCGGTCTTTGCCGACAATTTCTCGCGCGGCGTCGGCAACCTGATCGAGGTGTGGGAGAACATGCATTGCCACCACATCTACCGGACCGACGCGCCCAGCATCCTCAGGCGCGGCTTCAAGTGGCTGGGCGCGCTCTCCTGGATCTCGCGCCAGAACCCGATCTCGCTCCTCGACAACGCGCCCTTGCGCGACATGCTCGAGCGCACCCTGGCCTTCGAGCGCATCCAGGAGAACATCGACGCGGGCGCGCTCTACGCGGTGAGCGTCACCGCCTCGGGCTACACCACCGGCCAGAGCGTGTCCTTCTTCCAGGGCGGCTCGGGGCTGGAAGGCTGGGAGCGCAACCAGCGGATCGGCGCGGCGGTCGCGCTCAAGATCGAGTACCTGCTTGCTTCCTCCGCGCTGCCCTTCATCTTTCCCGCGGTCAAGGTGCACCGCGAGTACTTCGGCGACGGCTCGGTGCGCCAGATCGCGCCGATCAGCCCGGCGCTGCACCTGGGCGCCGACCGCGTGCTCGTGGTCGGCACCGGCCGCCAGACCCCGGAGCAGGCGCGCGCGCGCTCCAACATCTATCCGTCGCTCGCCCAGGTGGCGGGCCATGCGCTGAACTCGATCTTCCTCGATGGCCTGTCCGTCGATCTCGAGCGGCTGGAGCGGATCAACCGCACGCTCAAGCTCATCCCGCCCGAGAAGCTGGCCGAGGCGAACCTGCCGCTCCGGCCCGTCAAGGTGCTCTTCATCTCGCCCTCGCAGCCGCTCGAGCGCATCGCCGCGCGCTTCGTGCACGAGATGCCGCCGATGGTGCGCTTCGTGCTGCGGCCCACCGGCGCGATGAACCGCTCGGGCTCGAACCTCGCGAGCTACCTCCTTTTCGAGGCGCCCTTCTGCCGCACGCTCATCGACCTGGGCTACCAGGACACGATCGGCCGGGAGAGCGAAGTGCGCGCATTTTTCGACGAAGACGCGTAGCCTTCGTCCCGCCGTCCCTCCGCCATGGCCGATTCGCAAAGCCCGCCGCCCGACCCGTTCGAGATGTTCCGGCGCCTGTGGGGCCCGCTCGGCGTGCCGGTGCCCGGCATGGCGATGCCGACGCTCGATCCGAACGAGATCGAGAAGCGCATCCAGGAGCTCAAATCGGTCGAAGGCTGGCTCAACATGAACCTCAACGTGCTGCGCATGGCGATCCAGGGCCTGGAGATGCAGAAGGCGGGCCTGGTGGCGATGCAGCAGGCGATGAATCCCCCGAAGCAGGAACCCTGAAACAGAGAGGAGCGGCAATGGCAAAGGCAGTTCGATACCACAAGCAAGGCGGACCCGAGGTGCTGCAGGTCGACGACGTCCCGGTGGGCGAGCCCGGGCCCGGCCAGGTGCGCATCCGCCACACGGCGATCGGCGTCAACTATGTCGACACCTACCAGCGCTCGGGCCTGTACCCGATGGCGCTGCCGGCGACCGCGGGCAACGAGGGCGCGGGCGTGATCGAGGCCGTCGGCCCGGGGGTGAAGGGCCTGAAGAAGGGCGATCGCGTCTGCTACACCGGCATTCCCGGCTCGTATTGCGAGACGCGCCTCGTCCCCGCGGACCGGATGGTGAAGCTGCCGGCCGGCATCTCCGAAGAGGCGGCGGCCTCGATGCTGCTGAAAGGCCTGACGGTGCACTACCTCATTTTCAGCACCTATCCGGCGAAGAAGGGCGACATCGTGCTCTGGCACGCCGCCGCGGGCGGGGTGGGGCTGATCGCGCTGCAGTGGCTCAAGGCGCGCGGCGTGAAGACGATCGCGACCGTCGGCTCCGATGAGAAGGCCAGGCTCGCCAAGGCGCACGGCGCGACCTGGGTGGTCAACTACTCGACCGAGAACTTCGTGCAGAAGGTGAAGGAGATCACCAAGGGCAAGGGCGTGCCGGTCGTGTACGACGGCGTCGGCAAGTCGACCTGGGAAGGATCGCTCGACTGCCTGCGGCCGCGCGGCCTCATCGCTTCGTTCGGCAACGCCTCGGGCGCGGTGGCGCCGGTGAACCTCGGCATCCTTTCGGCCAAGGGCTCGCTCTACGTGACGCGGCCGACGCTCGCCACGCACATCGCGAGCCGCGCCGACCTGGAGTCGCGCTCCAAGGCGCTCTTCTCGGTGGTCAAGTCGAAGAAGGTCAGGATCGAGACCACGATGCGCTACAAGCTCGCCGACGCGGCGCAGGCGCACCGCGACCTGGAAGGGCGCAAGACCACGGGCTCGGTGATCCTGGTCCCCTGACCACGCCGCCCACGCCGCGCGGGCCGGGCGAGCCTGTCACCGCCGCCTGGCTGCGGCGCCACTTCGCCAGCGCGCCGCCGCTCGCCCAGTCGGTGTACGGCGACGACGGCGTGCGGCTCGACGCCGGCGAATTCAAGCCCGCGGCGGTGCTGGTGCCGATCATCGCGCACGAGGAGGCGCTGACGCTGCTCCTCACGCGGCGCGCCGCGCACCTCAAGTTCCATTCGGGGCAGGTGAGCTTTCCCGGCGGCCGCACCGACGAAACCGACGCGAGCCCCGAAGCGACGGCGCTGCGCGAGTCCGAGGAGGAGATCGGGCTTCCGCCCGGGCGCGTCGAGGTGCTCGGCCGGCTGCCGGAATACCGCACCGGGACGGGCTATCGCATCACGCCGGTGGTCGGCCTGCTCGCCCCGCCGCTCGCGCTGCGTCCGGATCCGGCCGAGGTGGACGAGGTGTTCGAGCTCGCGCTCGCGGTGGTGCTCGACCCGGCGAACCACCGCCGCGACTCGCGCGAATGGCAGGGACGCAGCCGCCAGTTCTTCGTCATCCCGCACGACCGCCATTACATCTGGGGCGCCACCGCGGGGATGCTCGTGAACCTGTACCGTCATCTGGCGCAGGGTAGACTCGCCGCTCCATGAGTGTCCTCGCCATCATCGCCGCGCTGCTGCTCGAGCAGTGGCGCCCGCTCGGCGACCGCAAGTCGGTCGGCGCGGCGCTGCAGGGCTGGTCGGAGTGGCTCGAGCGCTCGTTCGACGCGGGCGAATCGCACCATGGCCGCATCGCCTGGCTCGTCGCGGTGCTCGTGCCGGTCGCAGCGGTGGTCGGGCTGCACGAGCTGCTCGAGAGCTTCAGCACGCTCGGCGCGCTGCTCTTCGACGTGCTCGTCCTCTACCTGACCCTCGGCTTTCGCCAGTTCAGCCACTGGTTCACCGACATCCAGAACGCGATCCGCGACGGCGAGGTCGACCGCGCGCGCGAGCTCCTCGGCGCCTGGCGCGGCGAGTCGGCGCTGCACCGCAGCCGCGAGGAGGTGATCCGCCTCTCGATCGAGGAGGCGATCGCCGCCTCGCACCGGCACGTCTTCGCGGTGCTGTTCTGGTACATCCTGCTGCCGCATCCGTGCGGCGCGATCCTGTATCGCCTGGCGGCGTACGTCGCGCGGCGCTGGGGCGGGCGCGGCGAGTTCGGCCGCTTCGCCGCGCACGCGCTCTACATCCTGGAATGGCCCACGGCGCGGCTCACCGCGATCTCGTTCGCCGTCGTGGGCGATTTCGAGGACGCGATCTACTGCTGGCGCACGCAGGCCGCGGCCTGGCCCGACCCCAACCTGGGCATCGTGCTCGCCGCGGGCGCGGGCGCCATGGGCGTGCGCCTCGGTATGCCGCTCTCCGAGGTCGAAAGCCTCCAGGCCCGCCCCGACCTCGGCCTGGGCGAGCCCGCGGACGTGCACTTCCTCGACAGCACCGTCGGCCTTCTCTGGCGCGCGCTCGTCGTCTGGGTGTTCGTGCTCGGGGTGCTGACGCTCGCTAGGCTGCTCTGAAAGCGCCGCACTTCCAGCACTGGGCGAACTGCGGGCCCGAGGCCTCGCCGCAGCGATCGCAGGTCCAGTCCGGGCCCGTCGGGCGAGGGCGCCTCAAGGCTTCTTCGGCTTTTTGGAAATCCTGATCCTCGACCCATAGCTCCGCCTGGCATTCGGCCGGCGGAAGCTCTCCCATGGCCGAGGAAAGAGCGAGCCTCCTCACCTCGGTCTCGATGCCTTCGGCCTCGAGAAGGTTGCGGAAATGGTGGACGAGGATCGCGTTGTGCGAGCTGAAAACCCGCTTCACAGCTGAAAGAGCGCGTCGGCCTTGGCCGCGCAGATGAAGTCGTTCTCCGACAGGCCGCCGATGGCGTGGGTGACGTAGGCGACCTTGCACTTGTTGTAGCCGACCTCAAGGTCCGGGTGGTGGTCCTCGCGGTGCGAGATCCAAGCGAGCGCGTTCACGAACGCCAGGGTCTCGTAATAGTTCTTGAGCGGGTAGAGCTTGACCAGCCTGCCGTTCTCGACGATCCAGCCCTTCAGTTTCCCGAGCATTTCCTTTGTCTGCGCCGCGTCGTACGGCGCGACATTGCCTTCGCAGGGCTTGCAGCGCTTCCGGGTCAGCTCGTTCATGCGGTCCTCAACCTTGCGATGCGGATCGCGGCGGGCGGGTGGGAATCATAGAAGGCGGAATGCAGCGCATCGGGGGTGAGCGTCGATGCATTGTCCTTGTAGAGCTTGACGAGCGCGCTGCTCAGGTCGTTCGCCGCCGCGTGCTCCATGGCGTAGCGGTCGGCCTCGAACTCGTGCTTGCGCGAAAAAAGGCTCATGAGCGGCTGCAGGAAGAAGGTGAACTCGGGCAGCACGAGCAGGAAGAGCAGCACGGCGATGCCCTGCGACTGTGCCTGCACGCCGAGCCCCTGGTAGAACCACGCCTCGCGCGCGAGCAGGCCGAGCAGCGCGAGCAGGGCGAGGCTCATCGCCCAGGAAAGCGCCATGCCCTTGACGACGTGGTGCAGCCGGTAATGGCCGAGCTCGTGCGCGAGCACGGCCTCGATCTCGTCGTGCCCGAGGCGGGCGACCAGCGTGTCGAACAGGACGATGCGCTTGCCCGCGCCGAAGCCGGTGAAGAAGGCGTTGCCGTGGGCCGAGCGCTTCGAGCCGTCCATGACGAAGAGCCCCTTGGAGCGAAAGCCGCAGCGCGCGAGCAGCTTCTTCACGCGCTCGGCGAGCGCGGGGTCGTCGACGGGCGAGAACTTGTTGAACAGCGGCAGGATCGCCGCCGGGTAGATCATCTGCAGGAAGAGCGAATAGGCGACCAGCAGCAGCCAGGCGTAGAGCCACCAGAGCTCGCCCGCCTCGCGCATCAGCCAGAGCACCGCGAGCAGCAGCGGCACCCCGAGCGCCGCCCCGACGAGCGTTTGCTTGACGAGGTCGGCGACAAAAAGCGCGGGCGTCATGCGATTGAAGCCGAAGCGCTGCTCGATCACGAACGTGCGCCACGCGCTCAGGGGCAGCTGCAGCAGCCCGCGCCCGAGCAGCACGGTGAGAATCACAGCGACGCCGTGCCACAGCGACTCGACGGGGAGCAGCCGGCTCCACTGCTCGACGACGAGCTGCAGCAGGCCGCCGAGCGTGAGCGCGAGCAGGATCGCCGCATCGAGCAGCACGTCGATCACGCCCAGGCGCGACTTCGCCACGGTGTAGTCGGCGGCGGTCTGGTGCGCCGCGAGCGGGATCGTGTCGGCGAACGCCGCCGGCACCGCCGCGCGATGCGCGCGCACGTGGCGCACCTGGCGCGCGGTGAGCCACAGCCGCACCGCGAGCGCGGCGCCGAGCGCGGCGAGGAAAACCCCGGTGAAGGCGTTCAGCATGGCGTGAGAGAATAAAGCATGGCGTCAGTTTCCAACAAACCGGACCCGAATAACCTCATCTGGATTGACATGGAGATGACGGGCCTCGTTCCCGATTCCGACCGCGTGATCGAGATCGCCCTGCTCGTCACCGACTCGCAACTCGCGCTCATCGCCGAAGGTCCGGTGCTCGTGCTGCGCCAGCCCGACGAGGTGCTCGGGGCGATGGACTCCTGGAACCGCTCGGTGCACGCGAAATCGGGCCTCATCGACAAGGTCAAGGCCTCCACGCTCGACGAGGCCGGCGCG
>Ga0134128_10009562_pt1 | contig 11626 bp, 10 predicted proteins | sample KB31754_FD_96462 | JGI IMG/M metagenome (GOLD analysis project Ga0134128, IMG submission 96462) | Terrestrial soil microbial communities with excess Nitrogen fertilizer from Kellogg Biological Station, Michigan, USA - KB3-175-4 | ecosystem: Environmental > Terrestrial > Soil > Unclassified ...
AGGCGCGGCCCGATACGGTCATCCCCCAGGCGCTCGCGGGCGCAGATGAATGCGATCCGCCGCCTGCCGAGCTCGCGTGCGACGTACGTGAACGTGCTGACACGGTCGGAATCTCCCATGTCGTGGACGTCGCTGCGCGGGGCCAGGTGCACTCCGACACGACCGGCGCCCCACACCGACACCAGCTGGTCGATGACTTCCAACAGCAGCCGTGACCGATTCTCGACCGAGCCGCCGTACTCATCGGAACGCAGATTGGCGTTGTCCTGCAGGAACTGGTCGATGAGATAGCCGTTGGCCGCGTGCAGCTCGACACCGTCGAAGCCGGCCTGCTGCGCATTCGCGGCTCCGCGCCGGAACGCCTCGATGACGCCGGGAATCTCGCCGCGCTCGAGCGCACGGGGGACTACGTACGGTGTCTCAGGCCGCACGAGACTCACATTGCCCTTGGGAGCCACCGCGCTGGGAGCCACGGGGAGCGCTCCGTTGAGAAACATCGGATGCGAGATCCGCCCGACATGCCAGAGCTGCAGGAACATTCGCCCACCGGCCGCATGCACGGCGCTCGTCACCTGCTTCCATCCTTCCACCTGGTCCGAAGACCAGATTCCAGGGGTATCCGCATAGCCGACGCCCATCGGCGTGACGACGGTCGCTTCCGAGATGATGAGCCCGGCGGAGGCGCGCTGAGCGTAGTACTCCGTCATCAGCGCGTTCGGCATGCGTGCCGAGCCCGCACGCATGCGCGTAAGGGGTGCCATCAGTATGCGGTTGGGCAAGGTCAGCTCGCCCAGGCGCAACGGTTCGAACAGTGTGGCCATCGAGAATCTCGCCCGTCTGAACAGGCGAGATCATAGCGGAGGATCAGGCCTTGCGGGTACGCGCGCGCTCGCAGTTCTTGCGATCGCGCACCGTCGCGTACACCGTCTTGCCGAGAATCATGCGGCCGAGCGTGACACGCATTTCCGGCGCCTTCACATCCGTGGGAAGCGAGGCGACGACGGCTTCGCCGCGGGCGCGGAACTCCTCTTCGTATTCCGGCGTCGTCAGGATGTACAGATCGTTGTTGCGAATCCCCTTCAATACGCGTTGCCCGGCCTCCAGCGGGTCCATTCCCGGCGGCGGACCGCGCATCTGGCGCATCTCCTTCGGCAGGCGCGCCATCAGCTTGGCATCGGGCTTGAAGCCGGAGTCGGCCAGGGTCGCCGGACGATTGCGGTTGGAGGTGCCGATGTTCGTGTTGACCAGGCCTGGACAGAACACCGACACGCCGATGTTGGTTTCGGCCAGCTCGTTGCGCAGCGCCTCCATCATGCCCACGACAGCGAATTTCGACGCGGTATAGACGCCCGCCGGCCCATGAGCCAGCAGCCCGGCGAGCGAGGACGTGGCGACCACCTGTCCACCTTCGCCGTGGGCCTGGATCCGCGGCAGGAAAGTCCGCACACCGTTGAACACGCCGTTGAGGTTGACGCTCATCGCCCAATCCCAGTCGTCGTACGTGGCGGTGCTGAGACCGCCGACGACGGCGACGCCTGCGTTGTTGACCACGACGTGCACCTTCTGGAACACGCGCACAGTCTCGAGCGCGGCCTTTTCCATCGCGGCCCGGTCGGTGACGTCCACGTTGATGGCGTGGACCCGGTCGCCTGCGCTCTGCAGATACTTCATCGCCTCATCCAGATGCTTCTGGGTGCGATAAGTGATCACGACTTTCATGCCGGCGTCCGCGCAGGCGCGCGCGACACCCAGGCCGATGCCGCTGTCGCCGCCGGTGATGAAGGCGACTTTGCCCTCGACCTCTTTCATCGGTATCGGCACCGCGGGGCACTCGCCGGGATTCGCGTCTGCCGCGCCAGCGTTTCTCAGTCCGCCGAAAACGGCTGCGGAGGTGCCGACAGCGGCCAGCGCCGTTCCCTCCAGGAAGCGACGCCGCGCGCGCCCGGATTGCGTCAACGCTGGTTTTTTTGGACTGTCGCGGTCTGACATGTGTCCTCCATCAAGTGGCTGGCCACGCTCGCCGGTCGCGCGCGTGGGCACGATCTTACAGGAGGATGCCGCTCGCGTGACAGGTCGCAGATCGCCGGCTGACAGGCGAGCCAACAGTGTGGTCACGCGCGCGGTTCGGCGAGTACCTGCACCCAGTACAAGCCATGCCGCAGCGCGCGGCCGGGCGCCACAGCGATGCCCATCTGCGCGAACCGCGGGTCCATGATGTTCTCGCAGTGTCCCGGACTGTCCAGCCAGCCCTGAACGACTTCGTCGACCGTCTCGGGTCCATAGGCGATGTTTTCGCCTACGAGTTTCTCCCGGTATCCGACGGAGCGCACGCGATCCGCGGGAGACTGGCCCGCCAGATCCACATGCTCGAAATAGTTGTGCTCTGCCATGTCCCGCGCGTGCACGGACGCGACGTCTGTCAGCGTCAGCGACAGAGTCACGGGCTTCACCGGTGCGAACGAGCGATTCCCGCAGCGTGCGCCGCGCGCTCGGACTTCGTTGACGAGCTCGAGTGCGCGCGGCGCGAGCGCAGCCTCGACGGGAACGGCCCGGACGGGACGCGATTGCACGTGAGGGGTCGCCCGCGCCTGGGCCACCGCCGGTGCGGGAACGGGAGTCCGCGGGCGCACCGGAGGAGTCGGCCGGACTTGCGCCTGCATCTGCGATGCACCAGGCACAGGGTACAGAACGATCCACGTTTCCAGACCAACACGGTATGCGCCCATGGCACGCAGATTCCGGTCGGTCACCTGGCGGCAGCTGGAGGCTCGCAGCAGCTGGATATCCGCTGACTCCGGACCTCGGATACGCACGCCGCCGATCGACTGGGGCGGGAGCCCGCTGTCTGCGGCAGCGGAGCGCAGCGTTGCGCCCAGCGCCCAGCGTTTGGCAACGCGGTCCAACAGACCTTCGTGTTGCAGGGGTTGCGCACGAGGCAGCACACCACCGCAACCACCCTCCCGAAGCACTTGCACCGCGGAGACTGCATCGGCGGATGCTGTGCGGGGCGCTGCGACCAGTCCGGCAATCACGGCCATGAAGCCCCAAACAGCACCGCGAAGCAGACGATACATCGCGACCCCACTCGCCTCATGAACGGCTACCGATAACTACCAGCCGCCGCCAGATCGACGGTAGCCCACAACGCGTGGGCCAGCGCGGCTCGACGGCTACCCATGACGCCGGTCCGACACCCAGCTACCCGTAACAACGGACCAGCGGTGGATCGGATGACCGGGGGCGCGCGCCGGCGGTAACGGCCTTCCCTGAACGGCGGCCGCCGTCGGCACGGGCGCACGTTGTGCGCTCTCTGTACAATCCGCGCCCTTGCGGCCACCGCAATCGAGGAACGACGGAGCGCCATGAATAAGTACAGTCTGATTCCGGGGCTGATGCTCTGCGGCTTGCTGGCGATGGCCCATGGGGAGCGGGCCTATGCGCAGGTACCCCCGACCGAGGACCCGGACCAGCTCGCGATGCTCAAGAGCGATGACCCGCAGCTGGCGCGCAACAAGCGCCTGGTGTTCGACTTCTGGCGGATCGTCTACGAAGGCGGCCACATGGACCAGGCGCCCAAGTACATGGCCCCGACCTACATCCAGCACAACCCCAACGTGCGGTCCGGGCGCGACGCCTTCATCGAGCTGTTCAAGAAACAACGTCCCCCGCGCCCGATCCTGCCGCGCATCAAGGTCCCGGTGATCTCCATCGTCGCCGAGCGCGACCGGGTGATCGTCAGCTATGTCCGCAAGGTGCGCGATCGCCAGAACCCCGATCACATCTACTACATGACGTGGTTCGACGCGTTTCGCATCGAGAAGGGCCTGATTGCCGAGCACTGGGACCCCTCGGAGCTCTGGGGCCCCGAAGGCAAGCCTCCCGGCGCAGAATTCTTCCAGTAGCCCATGGGCTCCCCCAGCGGGTTCCGCCGCGAAGTAGGAACCTTTGCCCTGATGCTGACCGGCCTCGGCTCGATCATTGGATCGGGTTGGCTGTTCGGCGCGTGGCGTGCCGCGGGCATCGCCGGGCCCGGAGCGGTCTGGGCGTGGGTGCTGGGCGCGGCGATCATCATCACAGTGGCGCTCACGTACTCGGAGCTCGGAGCGATGTTCCCGGAATCCGGTGGCATGGTGCGCTACGGCCACTACTCCCACGGGTCACTTGTCGGGTTCATCGCCGCGTGGTCGAACTGGATCGCCATCGTCTCCGTCATCCCCGTGGAGGCGGAGGCGTCCGTCCAGTACATGGCCTCATGGCCCTATCCCTGGGCTCAGGGCCTGTACGTGCACTCGGAGTTGACGTCCCCGGGCCTCGCCATCGCCGCGGTGCTCGTCTTCATCTACTTCCTGCTGAACTTCTGGAGCGTGCGGCTGTTCGCGAGCTCGAACGCAGCCATCACCGTATTCAAGCTGGTGGTGCCGGCATCAACTGGCCTCGTGCTGATCGCCAGCGGCTTTCATTCCGAGAACTTCAGCGTCCATCTGCAGGGTGATCCTCACACGATCGACTTCGCCGCGGTCCTGACGGCTGTGGCGACGGCCGGCATCGTATTCAGCTTCAACGGATTCCAGAGTCCGGTGAACCTCGCTGGAGAGGCCCGCAACCCGGCCCGCAGTATTCCCATCGCCGTGCTCGGGTCGATCCTGCTGGCCGCGGTGATCTATGTCATTCTGCAGATTGCCTATCTGGGAGCCGTGCCGGCGAGCTTGCTGACAAAGGGCTGGCAAGGCATCGATTTCCGCTCGCCTTTTGCAGAGCTGGCCCTCATCCTCAATCTCAACTGGCTCGCCGTGCTGCTCTACGCGGATGCCTTCGTCAGTCCAAGCGGCACGGGGATTACCTACACCGCGACCACAGCACGCATGCTCTATGGCATGGAGCGTAATGGCACGTTGCCCGCGGCGTTCGGCCAGCTGCATCGGCGTTGGGGGATTCCGCGCAATGCGATGTGGTTCAACCTGGTCGTCGCGTACCTCTTCCTGTTCCGCTTCCGCGGCTGGGGCACACTCGCTGCGGTCATCTCGGTTGCGACCATCATCTCCTATTTGACCGGCCCGGTGAGCGCGATGACGTTGCGGCGCACCGCCGCGACGATGCATCGTCCCTTCAGGGTGCCGGCCCTGCGTGTCATCTCCGCCCTCGCTTTCATCTTCTCGACAGAGCTGCTGTACTGGGCCAAATGGCCGCTGACGGGCGAGATCATCCTGCTGGTCGCCGCCGCGTTGCCCGTCTATCTCTACTACCAGGCACGCGCCGGATGGGAGGATTTCAGGCGGCAGCTGAGGGCGGCCTGGTGGATCATCGTGTACCTGCCCACGATTGCCTGGGTGTCATGGGCGGGAAGCACCAGATTCGGCGGCCGTGGCTACCTGAGCTGGGGTTGGGATCTGGTGGTGGTCGGCGCGCTGGGGTTCGCTTTTTTCATCTGGGGAGCGCGCTCGGGGTGGACGACTCCGGCAGTGGAAGAGGCGCAGGCCGACAACGCGCAGCACGGGTGATTCTGGCAGCGGCGGCTGCGTCCCTTTGCTACTGCCGAGCCGGTGAGGCGATCACGGTCGATTGTTGCGCCCGCCACTTCGCCGGCGGAGCGCCGAACTCTCGGCGAAACGCCCGGCTGAACGCCGTGTCGGTCTTATAGCCCACGTCCTCGGCGATCCGTGCGAGGGGAGCATTGCTCCGGCGCAGAAGGTTGGAGGCGAGCAGCATCCGCCACTGCGTCAGATACTGCATCGGCGAGCTCCCCATCAAGTGTTGGAAACGCTCCGCGAGCACCGACCTGGAGGTACCGGCCGAGCGCGCCAGCTCTTCGAGCGTCCAGGGATGGGCCGGACGCTTGTGCATCGCGTTGAGCGCGCCGCCGACGATCCGGTCACCGACGCCCGCCAGCCAACCCGTCTGTCCCGCACTCTGCTCGCTCATATACAAACGCAGTACTTCGATGAACAGCACCTCGGCGAGCTTCGCAAGCACTCCCGAGCCACCCGGTCGAGGTGAATGCGCCTCCGTCAGTGCGTAGCGAACGGAGGACTCGAGCCAGGCCCCCGCATTCGACCCGCGGACGTTCACACGCACCACAGACGGCAAGCCAGCTAGCAAAATCTGCGCGAGGCGGTTGTCACACGCGAGATAGCCGCAGACCAGGGAAGTCGCCGCGCCACCGCCGCCGTACGTGAGGTAGCGCGGTCGCCGCGACAGCACTTTGTCCAGGGGCGAACCGCGAGCGGGCGTCAAGCCGGGTTCGGAAGCCATGCGATGCGGGTCGCCCTGAGGGAAGAGCACGACATCCCCCGCGATCAGGCGCAACGGCGGCTGGCCCAGCAGCTCGACGACGCAATCGCCCTGGGTGATCAGGTGAAAAATGATGACGCGCTCGGCACCCGGCTCCAGCAGAGGCGCGGCCGCGTTGGCACGCGGCGACTGATAACACCACGGTGCGGTGAATCGGCCGTTGATGAAGATTGCGCCGACGAGGTGTACGACGCGCAGAGTTTCCGAAAGTGCGTCCACTCACGCTCCCGCGGTTTCGACCTGCCGTCGCCGCAAAACCGTCTCAACCCGCTGGAGCGCCGCCGCGATGTCGTGCAGGCTCATGACCCCACCTCGAAGAAGGCCAGGTCGTGATTGTGGCCGCGCGGACGCCCGCCGCCAAGAGGTGCCGTCGGCCCCGCCGCGGGGCCGGACGATGGGACAGGAATTCCGGACGCCGCGCGAACCGCACTCGGGCGTCGCCGCAAATCAGGACTCGCGGGCAGATTCGCAAGACGCTGGGGCAGTACGCGAGGGCGCCATCTGCGGTGAACTGCACCCGCCGCGCAACCAATCGCGCACCCCTCGTCCCAACCGGAGTACCGACCATGAACGCCAACGCTCTCCTCGATACCGATACACTGAAGGCCCGCCAGCAGACGGCCTGGGCCAGCGGCGACTACGCCCTCATCGGCGTTACCTTGCAGCTCGTCGGCGAACAGCTGGCAGAGGCCTGCGATCTGCGTTGCGATGAGCGCGTGATAGATGTCGCAGCCGGCAATGGCAACGCGACGCTCGCGGCGGCACGCCGCGGCTGCAAGGTCATCTCGACCGATTACGTGCCGGCATTGTTGGAGCGCGGCGCCGAACGAGCCCGTGCAGAGTGCCTGCCGGTGGAGTTTCGGGTCGCCGACGCCGAAGCCCTGCCCTTCGATGACGGCAGCTTCGATGCCGTGCTGTCCACGTTCGGTGTGATGTTCTCGCCCGACCAGTCCCGCGCGGCATCCGAGCTGGCCCGTGTGTGCAGGCCCGGCGGCCGGATCGGCCTTGCCAACTGGACACCCGAAGGCTTCATCGGCCAGCTGTTCAAGATCCTCGGCCGCCAGGTGCCACCGCCGGCAGGAGTGCAGTCACCGCTGCGCTGGGGAGTCGAGGCCCACTTGCGTACTCTGTTCGGAAGTCAGATCGGCGCGATCAACATCACCTCCCGGATGTTCAATTTCCGGTATCGCTCCGCGGCACACTTCATCGACGTGTTTCGCAGCTGGTACGGACCCGTGCACAAGGCGTACGCGTCCCTGCCCCCCGACAAGGCAGCTGTGTTGACGAAAGAGCTGACGGCCGCGCTCAACGAGCTCAATCGCGCTGGTCCCGGATCCCTCGTCGTGCCGGGCGAGTATCTCGAGGTTGTCATCACTCGTCGCTGAGGCAACATCGGCGCGGGGGCACTCGTTGGCCACAGGTCTCGGGTCAGCCCGCGCGCCCCTGGGGCTGAGGCCCTTCGGGAGCTCGCGCGCCTGCCGGGCTCCAACCGCGCGGCCACCCGCGCCCCGCGGGGGTTTCAGCCTGCCAAGTTGTGCTTGAGGTCACGGACTACTCCCTGCGGGCCCGTCTACAGTCGCGCGCCGCCCCAGGGAGTACCTCCGATGACTGCCGGAAACAAGGCGATCTCTCTCATGTCCTGCATCGCGCTGGCGGGCCTGCTGGCAGCGCTGCCCGGACGCTCCGCGGCCGCGACAGCCAACGGTCCGGGCCATCTCGGGTTGGTGCTGGAGGGTGCCTTCGAGGCCGGCGGCGACAACGTCGCCAGGGTCTTCTATCGCAACGGCGACACCCAGAACATCCGCGCCGGGCAAGGGGGCACACTGTCGATCGGCGCGCATTACCAGCTTGCCGGTTCGCCGTTGGATTTCAGCGCGACGGTCGGCTACAAACTGGTCCGCACTTCCGACTATGGCTCGGATCTGGGCATCGACCGTGTCGTGTTCAAGTTCGTCGGCAGCTACGCGTTGGGCAGCGGCTGGTGGATCGACGCAGGCCCGGTGTTGCATACGGACACGCGATTCAACGGCGACGGATTCGTTCCGGATATCAAGTTCGACGATGCGGTCGGTGGCACCGTGGGTGTCGGCTGGCGCTGGATCGGGCTCACCTATACCAACATCCGCTATCACAGTCCGCTCACCGGCTCGCTCGATGCCAGCAACGGCGGCCTCAGCTTCACCTGGAAGTTCTGAAGGCGCCGCGGCGAACCGGGCTGCAGCGCTGCCTCATCCCTGAAATCCGACGACAGCGGCGATTCGTCCGTCGGGGGCCAGCACGAACAGGTTCGTTCCGTTGCCGGCGCTGGAAGTCCAGTTGGCCAGCACCGACCCCTGGCAGTGGCGGATCCGTCCGTCGCGCTTCAGCGATGCGCCGGGCATGAATCGCAGCGTCGCACCCGCGTGCTCCACCACGTCCTCCACTGATTCGAGCGCGCCGTAGCGATCGCTGAAGCGGACCCCGGGCAGCGCAATCCTCGCGAAGGCCGCTCGGCGCGCCGCCTCATCCGCGAGCGTCCAGGCTTCGAACCATGCATCGACCACGGCGGCGGCGTTTGCGAACACCTCCTCCGCCACGGCGTTGGCGAATAAAGACAGCTGGAATCGCCACCCCTGGAGATGCTGATCGCGCACCGCCGCCTCGGCAAAGGAATGCCTGAGGTGCAGCCGCGTACCCGGCGGTTGCGGCTCGAGTCGTATCGCCACGCGCGAGCGTCCCGGCGCGATGGGACTGCCGCTCTCGTAGCCGAAGCTGAAGACCAGGCGTTCGGGAGCCTCGATATCGAGCACCTCACCGGAGGCGCGCGCTCCGTTGGGATAACAGATCAGTACGCGCCCGCCGGTGCGCGGCTCGATGCTGGAGCCGGTGCCCCACCATCGCGCCCAGCGCGTGCTGTCGGTGAAGAACCGGAACACGGTGGGCGGATCGGCCTGGATCAGCACGCTCCGCTCCAAAGTGTGCGGCAGATCTTCTTCCACGGATTACCTCCTGGGTCCCGCCTGCGTCCTGCGCTTGCGGCCCGGCCGCGGCCCGCGCCGGCTCGCCTCCAACTCCGCCTCGAGCTTCAGCCGCCACAGGCTGTCATCCCACATCTGCTCGAGAAGCGGCCGCACGACGCCCAGTGCCTCCTTGCAGGCACGATAGTGCCGATTGCGGCGCTCCGTACGGACCTCGACCAGCCCGGCCTCGCGCAGCGCCCGCAACTGCAGGGAGATTGCACCGAACGTGACATCAGGAAGCGCCTCGTGGATGGCGCCGGCGGTGCGCTCACCGTTCCACAGCAACCGCAGGATCTCCTGCCGGCGCGGCGAGGCGATCGCTGACAGCAGAGGGGCGTCTCCAGGCATGGATTTTAGTTTAGATTAAACTAAAATATATGGCAAGCCATCCGCCTCTGATCGTTCTGAGCCCTCGGGCGCCGGCTCGCGGTCAGTGCTCCAGCGGCGCGCCTTGGCCAGCGGCGATTCGCAGTAACCTATGCCCGGATACCGGGGTGCGACGCGTGCCCCGCGGAGGAATCAACATGAGCCGATGGGCGTCGCTTGCTCTGAGCGCCTGCGTGATGGCGGGGCTGTGTGCACCGGCTGTGAGCGCCACACCCGCGGCCGGGGAAGGCAAGGTCGTCGGCCTCGCCTTCGTCGGGCGCATGGTGGGGGATCTGGATCGCTCCGTCGCCTTCTACAAAGAGCTCGGGTTCCACCAGGATCCGGCCGCCAACCCGGCGTGGCGCCGCGACGAGGTGCTCGAGGGACTCTACGGCATCGGCGCGGTCGAGACGCGGATGGCGAAGATGTACGTCGTCAACTCGAGCACGCAGCAGCATTTCGTCGTGTATCTGCGCGAGCTGCGCGGCCTGAAGCGTCACAACCTCGCCAATCACACAGCATGGGACCCCGGTGTGAGCCACTTCGGGCTCATCGTCCCTGACGCCCAGCAGACGTGGTCGCAACTGAAAGCGGCCAGCCTGCTGCACGCGCGCTCGTGGGGCGCAGAGCTGATCGCACCTCCGGGCCAGAAGAAGGGCATGCTCGCCTATCTCACCGATCCGGATGGGCTCGACATCGAGCTCATCGACCAGCGCCCGGCCGTGCCTGCCGGGGGCGGCCGGCCTGCACGGGCGGCCCTGTCCCCCGGAGTCAACCACGTGGGGCTGGTCGTGCTCGACTCTGACAAGGCGCGCGCGTTCTATGGCGACCTGCTGGGGGGACATCTGCTGACGAGCGAGGCGCCGTGGTTGAAGGGAGATTTCTATGACTCCGCGGTCGGCGGGCACGGCAACATCCTGCGCTTCTACAACGAAGTGTTCACGGACGCCGCCGCCCCCACCTCGCATCTGAATTTCGAGCTCGTCGAGTTCCAGAATCGCAAGAAACCGGTCGTGCCCGCGAGCATCACCGACGTCGGCGTGGGCTACGTCGGCTTCGAGGTGCAGGGGCTGGATGCCTTCCTGAAGCGGGTCGAGGCCGCCGGCGGCAAGCCCATATCCAACAGCGGCATCGTGACCATGCGCAGCGGGACGCGCGAGGTAATGGTGCGCGATCCGGACGTAGGCGGCTTCGTCGAGCTCTTCGAGCACCCGAAGAAGGAAGCTTCCTCGACAGCCTCGCGGTAATCCGCCCGGCGGCAATCGTGTGGCCGTCGCGGCGAGCGCGCGAGCCACGCCTGCGATAGCATCTGAGACTCGATGATCAGCAGCCTCGCAATCAGACTCTCGCGCCGGGCGCCCTGCGTGTGCCTCGCCGTCATGCTGTGCTCCATCCCCGTGGTCGCGCCAGCGCTGACGTGCTCGGAAATGAAGTTCCGGGACGCACCTGCCACCGTCTGCGAGGTCACTATCGGCTCGGACCGCCTGCAGCTGTTTCTGAAGGACACGGCGGGCATGCCCTTTACCTCGTTCCGGCGGCTCGACCAGGCGCTGGCGGCGCGCGGCGAGCAGCTTGCGTTCGCCATGAACGCGGGTATGTATCGCGAAGACTACTCTCCGCTCGGGCTACTGGTGACCGACGGGCGCCAGCTCCACCAGCTCAACCTGGCATCGGGATACGGTAATTTCTATCTCAAGCCGAACGGCGTGTTCGTGCTCTCCGCTTCCGGCGCACGCATCGTGGAAAGCTCGGAGTATCGCTCCCTGCAGGACCCTGCCGTGCTGGCCACCCAATCCGGACCACTGTTGGTGCAGGACGGCAAGATCAACGCAGCCCTGAACCCACAGGGGACTTCCCGGCTGATTCGCAACGGCGTCGGGATCGTCAGCCCGACGCGCGTCGTGTTCGCCATCAGCGAGGACCCGATCACCTTCTACGAATTCGCGCTGCTGTTCCGCGACGGGCTCAAGTGC
>Ga0134128_10009564_pt1 | contig 11625 bp, 12 predicted proteins | sample KB31754_FD_96462 | JGI IMG/M metagenome (GOLD analysis project Ga0134128, IMG submission 96462) | Terrestrial soil microbial communities with excess Nitrogen fertilizer from Kellogg Biological Station, Michigan, USA - KB3-175-4 | ecosystem: Environmental > Terrestrial > Soil > Unclassified ...
TTGCGGGAACGGTTCACTCCGGAGATCCGCACGCACCAGCTGCGCCGCGAGATCGTCACCACCATGCTGATCAACGATCTGGTAGACGCCGCCGGCATCAGCTACGCCTTCCGGATCGCCGAAGACGTCGGAGTCGGGTCGGTCGACGCGGTGCGCACCTATGTCGCCACCGACGCCATCTTCGGCGTGGGGGAGATCTGGCGGCGCATCCGCGCGGCGAATCTGCCGGTCCCGCTGTCGGATCGGCTCACGCTGGACACCCGGCGGTTGGTCGACCGCGCCGGGCGTTGGCTGCTCAACTACCGTCCGCAGCCGCTGGCCGTCGGCGCCGAGATCAACCGGTTCGCCGCGAAGGTCAAGGCGCTGACGCCGCGCATGTCGGAATGGCTGCGCGGTGACGACAAGGCGATCGTCGAAAAAGAAGCCGCGGAATTCGCCTCCCAGGGCGCGCCCGAAGACCTGGCCTACACCGTGGCCGCCGGCCTGTACCACTTCAGCCTGCTCGACATCATCGACATCGGCGACATCAACGACATCGACGCCGCCGAGGTCGCGGACACCTATTTCGCCCTGATGGACCGGCTCGGCACCGACGGCCTGCTGACGGCGGTATCCGAACTGCCCCGACAGGACCGGTGGCACTCGTTGGCGCGCTTGGCGATCCGTGACGACATCTACGCCTCACTGCGGTCGCTGTGCTTCGACGTGCTTGCGGTCGGGGAGCCCGACGAAAGCGGTGAAGAGAAGATCGCCGAGTGGGAACACCTGTCCGCGTCCAGGGTCGAGCGGGCCCGCCGAACACTGATCGAGATCCAGGAAAACGGGGAGAAGGATCTCGCGACGCTGTCCGTCGCCGCGCGACAAATCCGTCGCATGACCCGCACGAGCGGAAGAGGTTCATCGAGTTGAGCATCGGCTTCGTCGCGCCGGTGCTGGTGCGCTGGTCGGACATCGACATGTATCAGCACATCAACCACGCCACCATGGTCACGATCCTCGAAGAGGCGCGGGTCCAGTTCCTGCGCGAGGCATTCGAGGTCGACATCAGAACCATCGGGTTGCTCATCGCCGAAGTCACGGTCACCTACAAGGGCCAACTGCGGCTGACTGACTCACCGCTGCAGGTGACGATCTGGACCAAGCGGTTGCGAGCAGTCGACTTCACTTTGGGCTACGAGGTGCGCTCGGTCAACGCGGATCCGGAGTCGAAGCCCGCCGTCATCGCCGAGTCGCAACTGGCCGCCGTCCATATCGAGGAGCAGCGGCTGGTGCGACTGTCGCCGCAGCATCGGGAGTATCTGCAACGGTGGATCAGGTAGCCGACCGCGGCCTGTGGTTGGGCGCACCGTCGAGGGCCGAGCACCGCACGGATCTGGCCGCGTTCCTCGATCGCGCGCTGCGACTCGATGAGGCGGCGATCGTCCGCTTGCGGACGCGATCGCAGGGGCTTCTGACGGCCTGGGTCGCAACGGGTTTCGACGTTCTGGCCAGCAGGGTGGTGGCAGGTGAAGTCCGGCCCGGGGATCTATCTGTGGGTGCGGACGCGCTGGCCCGCGGCCTGTCCGCGATGGACGACTCGGGCTACGTCAATCCCGGGTTCACGATGGACTCGGCGTGGCGCGGCGCGTTGCCCCCGGAATCCGGCTTCACCCACCTCGAGGACTTGCCGGCCCGGGTGGTGCTCGACCTGGCACAACGTGGCGCGCGACTTGCCAAGGAACACAGCAGTTCTCAGGGCCCACCGGTTTCGCTGCTCGACCAGGAGGTCATTCAGGTGAGCGCTGCCGATGTGCAAGTGGGGTTGCCCATGCGCTGCGTATTCGCGCTGACCGCGATGGGTTTCCTGCCGCAGTCACCCGATGCCGTCGACGCCGACGAATTGATCCGGGTCCGCATCCTGCCGACGTGGTTGCGTCTGGACGCCCGCTTCGGTTCGGTGTATCGCCGCCGGGGCGATCCCGCGCTGCTGCTGGGCTGATGCGGGCGGCGCACCCGGTTGATCAGGGGCCGTAGCGCAGCCACAGCGGGAGAACGGCATCCAGATGGTCCATGAATTTCTTCAGCCCCACCCGGAATTGCCCGTACCCGTAGGGGTCTCGCGCATACTGAGGAAACGCAATGCCCACCCCGAACAGGCCGGGGGCAAGGATTCCGTTGGTGCGGTTGCACTCCAGCTGGCCCCACTGCGGTGTCTCGGGCAGGCTTCTGCGTTCGAAGCCGACGGTATAAACCGCCCGGTCGCACCGTACCAGCTGCTCGGAGAACTCCGGGCTCGATGCCCAGTACCTCTCCAGTCGTTCCGGAAGCACCCCGTCGATATTCGCCCGCGCCCACTCCGCGGCTTGCCCCTTCAGGCCGGTGTCGTCAAAGAGAATCCAATCATCAAAATACACAGCGTATTTCAGTGGATTACGGTAAAAGTTGATCACTCGTTTGACCGGATGGCGCAGTAAATTCGGCAACACGATCATGGACGAGTGCGATGAGCCGAAGACGGCGATCGTCGCGCCCTGCAGCCGCTCCCGCGCGAGCTTCTCGGGATCGAGAGCGACCTCCACGGGAATCTCCTCCAGCCCGGGGTGGCACAGTTTCTTCGGAGCCGCGCCGATGGCCAGGATCACGTTTTTGGAGAGAATGTCGTCCCGTTCCGTCTGGATCCGCCACCGCCGGTTCTCCAGGTGCAGCGCGGTGGCGGTCGTCGTGAACGTGACGACCTGCTCACGTAGATGCCCGGTGATCCACACCAACGGTTCGGCTACCAGGCCCAGTGCGCAGGTCTCCCGGGGGTCGACTTCCCGCAGCGGCATGGGTGGCGCTTCGGAGAAGCGAAATGACTTGGAGCCGTTGAAGTATTCGAGGAAGAGCCCCACGTGGGTGTTGCTGGACACCGACCGCCACTTTTGGCCGATGTCTCCGCCGGCGAAGTCAGGATCGATCCAGGCGATGCTTGCGGCCGCAACTCCGTGATCCAGCAGCTTCCCCACCGCGGCGACGCCCGCCGGCCCGGCACCGATCACTGCCCACTCGTAGGAAGCCATGCTCAACTTATAGAGCAGTCAGCGGCGAAACGCCCACCGGGATTCATGCGGTGGCGCCCGAGCCGGCTACGCCAGCCAGGCCGCGGCGTCCGGTGGGAGTTTCCCGTCGACCAGCGGCGCGCTGGCCAGGATGAGTTCTCCCGCCGGCAGCGGTGCGGGTTGTTCGCCGCTGTTGAGCGCGCACACCAGGCCGCCGGGACGCCGGAAGATCACCGCATCGGCGGACGCCTCCAGCGACTCCACACCGTCGCCGTCGAACTCGGCTCGGCGCTTGCGCAATTCGAGCGCGCGCCGGAAGAACGACAGGGTCGAGTTGGGATCGCCGCTCTGCTTTTCGACGGTCAGGGCCGCCCATTCCGTGGGCATCGGCAACCAGGTGTCGGCAGCGGACGAGAACCCGAACGGGGGATCGGAGCCAGACCAGGGGATCGGCACCCGGCATTTGTCGCGGCCGCGCTCGGTGTGCCCCGAACGTTCCCACGTCGGGTCCTGCAGCACCCCGTCGGGCAGCTCCACATCGGGCAGCCCCAGTTCCTCGCCGTTGTAGATGAACACCGCGCCCGGCAGGGCGAGCATCACCATCGCCATCGCGCGGGCGCGGCGCAGGCCGACGTCGCCGCCGCCGTAGCGGGTGACCTCCCGGCCGACGTCGTGGTTGGACAGCGTCCAGGTCGGGATGGCGTCTTCGAGGGCGGTGGCGGCCAGCGAGTTCTGGATCGCGTCATGGATCTCGGCGGCGTCGAAGTCGATCCTGGTCAGCCGGAAATTGAACCCGAGGTGCAGTTCGTCGGGTCGCAGGTACTCCGCCCAGCGGGCGTTGTCGGTGACCCAGACCTCGCCGACGGTCACCGCCCCGGGGTAGTCGTTGATCACCCTGCGGATGTCGCGGTGGATGTCGTGCACGCTCGGGTTGTTGAAGCGCGGGTCGTCGTCGGTGTGGTGCAACACCTTCGACTCGACGTCGGGCGAGTCCGGCAGGCCGGCCGGCTTGGCCATGCCGTGTGCCACGTCTATGCGGAAGCCGTCCACGCCGCGTTCCAGCCAGAAGCGCAGCGTCTTTTCGAAGTCGTCGAAGACGTCCGGGTGCTCCCAGTTCAGGTCCGGCTGCTCGGTGTCGAACAGATGCAGATACCACTGGCCGGGATGGCCGTCGGGTTCGACCACCCGGGTCCACGCCGGCCCGCCGAAGACCGAGGTCCAGTTGTTGGGCGGCAGCTCTCCGTCCGTGCCGTGGCCGTCCCGGAAGAAATACCGTTCCCGTGCGTCGGTGCCCGGGGCGGCGGCCAGCGCCGCCTGAAACCACCGATGGGCCGAACTGGTGTGGTTGGGCACCACGTCCATGGTGATCTTCATGCCCCGCCGGTGGGCCGCGCCGATCAGCCGTTCGATCGCGGCCATCCCGCCGAACAGCGGGTCGATGTCGCGCGGATCGGCGACGTCGTAGCCGTGGTCGGCCATCGGGGAGACCGTGACCGGATTGAGCCAGATCGCGTCCACGCCGAGTTGCTCGAGGTGTTCCAGGCGGGCCGTCAGCCCGTCCAGATCGCCCACGCCGTCGCCGTCGCTGTCGGCGAAGGACCGCGGATACACCTGATAGAACACCGCGCTCGACCACCACGCTGCGGGGCTCATACCGCTCCGTTCAGTTGCTGGGCATTAAGGGCTAGAGATCAAATAGGGGCGTTCACGAGGGAGTCTGCGGCCGCCTCCAGATAGGTGAGCAACTCGCGACGGTGCTCGTCGTCGAGCGTCCTCGAATCGATGGAGGCGATCGCCGTCTGCATGCACCGCAGCCACGCGTCGCGCGCCAGGGGAGTGATCCGGAACGGGACGTGACGCATCCGCAGGCGAGGATGTCCGCGCCGGTCAGAGTAAGTGCGCGGGCCGCCCCAATACTGCTCGAGGAACATCCGCAGGCGTTCTTCGGCGCCCTCGAGATCGTCCAGCGGATACAGCTCGCTCAGAATCTCGTCCTCGGGAACCTGAGCGTAAAAGCGCGACACGATCGCGTGGAAAGTCTCGGCACCGCCGACAGCGTCATAGAAGGACTGTCCTACCTCATCCATCGCGGTCCATTGTGGGGCATCGTCGCGGTGGCAAGCGGAGGCGGCCCGATCCCGCTCCTGCTGTTCATCGGTTCAACGCGGCGTTTCACCTGCAATAGGGGTGCGATTGGCGACGAATCATGGTGGACTGTTCGCGGAGGATTTATGGCGCAGGGCAAGAGACGCCGCAGCCACCGCAGTCAGGTGGCCGCGGCAGGGTTAACCGGGCCCACAACCGCGTCATCGTTGCACAGTGTTGACATCCATGCGCCCGCCCGCCCGGAGAGCGCTTCCATTTGGAGTCGCCGGCGGGTGCTGCTGCTGAACTCCACCTACGAGCCGCTGACCGCGCTGCCGATGCGGCGCGCGATCGTCATGGTGATCTGCGGCAAGGCCGACGTGGTGCATCATGACCCGGCCGGCCCGGTCATCCACTCGGCGACCAGCTCGATCGTCGTTCCCTCGGTGATTCAATTGCGGTCTTACGTTCGCGTTCCCTACCGGGCGCGCGTCCCGATGACCCGCGCCGCGCTGATGCACCGCGATCGCTTCTGCTGCGCCTATTGCGGGTCGAAGGCGGACACCGTCGACCACGTGGTGCCACGCAGCCGCGGTGGTGATCATTCCTGGGAGAACTGCGTCGCCTGCTGCTCGACCTGCAACCACCACAAGGGCGACAAGCTGCTCAGCGAGCTCGGCTGGGCGCTGCGCCGGCCGCCCATGCCGCCGACGGGGCAGCACTGGCGGCTGTTGTCGACGGTCAAGGAGCTGGACCCGGCGTGGGCCCGATACCTCGGTGAAGGTGCTGCCTGAGCAACAATCTGGTGTCCGGGCGCACCGGTAGATCGCTTGGTGGGATACGGTTTGCGTCGTGAGCCTTCTGCAAATCCACGTGTACTTCCTCGGAATACCCCTGCTGCTGGTGGTCATGCTGTCGGTGCTGATCTGGTCCCACAAGGGGCCGCACCCGGCGACCTACAAGCTGGGGGAGAAGTGGGCGCATCCGCCGATCTTGTGGGCCGCCGTCGGTGAAGAGGTCGGCCACACCCATGGCGGGCATGGTGGACACGGCACGTCGGAATTCTCAGTCGGAGGTGGCGCCAGTGGCACGTGGTGAGGTAGCGACGAGGGTGCCCGCCGAGCTGTCGTACGGCTCGGTGATCACCACCAGCGGACGGATCTCCGGGGTCACCGAGCCCGGCGAATTGTCGGTGCATTTCCCGTTTCCCACCAAAGACCTCGTCGCCGTGGACGACGCGCTGAAATTCGGGTCGCGGTCCTCCAAGACGCGATTCGCGATTTACCTGGGCGACCTGGGCAACGACACCGCCGCGCGGGCCCGCGAAATTCTGGCCGACGTGCCGACACCGGACAACGCGGTGCTGCTGGCGGTTTCGCCCGACCAGAAGGTCATCGAGGTGGTCTACGGTTCCGCGGTCCGCGGTCGCGGCGCTGAGTCGGCCGCACCGCTGGGTGTCGCCGCGGCTTCCTCGGCATTCGAGCGGGGCGATCTGGTGGACGGGCTGGTCAGCGCGATCCGCGTGCTGAGCGCGGGAATCTCCCCCGCCTAATCCGCGAGCCGTGCGCAGTTGTACGTCAGCTGCCGCGTGTCGGTGTACGCACACGCACGCTCGCCGTCGCGCGGGACTACCCCGCCGCGTCGAAACGGCGCGCGCGCAACGAACGCTTCACCCCGGCCTGGCCCTCCAGCACCAGGCGACGCAGCGCTGCTGGCACCTCGGGGTCGGACAAGAATTTGTCGGCCGCGGCGATGCCGTCGTCGCTGATGTCCCAGTGCGGGTACAGGCCGATCACGACCGTCTGGGCTACTTCGCTGGATCGGCGCGCCCAGACGCCCGAGATCGCCTCGAAGTAGCGCGCGGTGAACGGCTTGAGCAGCTCGTGCTGCGCCGGCGGGGCGATGCCCGCGATGATCGCGCGGGCCGTGATGTTGGCCAGGGTGTCGTCCTCGACCACCGTCGTCCAGGCTTCCTCCTTGACCTTTAGCTGAGGTCGCGCCGTCGCGGCCTGGGCGCCGTGCCGCTTGCCGGCGGCGGTCGGGTCGCGCTGGATCTCGGCGTCGATGAACGGTGTGGCGGGTCCGTCGGCGTCGATGTCGCCGGCGGTGGCCAGCGCCGTCACGATCCGCCACCGCAGGTCCGTGTCGATCTCGAGCCCGGGCAATCCCAGGTCCGCCGGGTCGCTGTTGGCCAGCGTCGCCAAAGTCTCCACATGCCGCGCCGACAGGACCGACGAGCACAGCGTGTTAACGAAGGCGAGCTGGTGATCCGATCCCGGCTGCGCGGCGCGCGCCAATTCCAGTAACCGGTCGGCAAACTGCGGCCAGCCGTGCTCGTGTGCCCAGCCGGGTTCGGCGTAGGACGCCAGCGCCGTCTGCGCCTGCAGCAGCAGCCGCTGCGCCACCCCGACCTCCGTTTCGGCTTGCACGCCGCCTGCCACCAGGGCCACGAAATCGCGAGCCCGCAATTCGGCCTCGCGGGTCATCTCCCAGGCCGCCGACCAGACCAGCGAGCGTGGCAACGGCTCGGCGATGTCGGCGATGCGCTGCAGCGCGGTGCGCAACGACTCGGCGTCCAGCCGCAACGAGCAGTACGTCAGGTCGTCGTCATTGACCAGAACCAGTTGCCCCCGCGAAACACCAACCAACGCAGGAACTTCCGTCACCGGGCCCTCGACGTCGAGTTCCTCGCGGCGTACCCGGACCAGCTTCCCCGACCCGTCGGAAGGATCCACGTCGTAGATGCCGATGGCAAGCCGGTGCACTCGGGTCTCGCCGGCACCCGGGGCGGCGCCGCTCTGGGTCACCGCGAACCGGGTGAACTTGCCCTCGGCGCCCGGGCCGTCGACGTCGAAGTCGGGCCGCAGCGTGTTCAGCCCGGTCGTCTTCAGCCACTGCTGACCCCAGTCGGACAGGTCACGTCCCGACGCCTTCTCCAGCGCGGCGACCAGGTCGTCGAACGTGGCGTTGCCGAACGCGTGGGTGCGGAAGTAGTCGCGCAGCCCGGCCAGGAAGTGCTCCAGCCCGACGTAGGCGACGAGCTGCTTGAGCACCGACGCGCCCTTCGCGTAGGTGATGCCATCGAAGTTCACCTCGACGGCGGCCAGGTCCGGAATATCGGCGGCGATCGGATGGGTCGAGGGCAACTGGTCCTGGCGGTAGGCCCACGACTTTTCGACCGTGGCGAACGTCGTCCAGGCCTCCGTGAATTCGGTTGCCTCGCTTTGGCACAACACCGAGGCGAAGGTCGCGAAGGACTCGTTCAGCCACAGGTCGTCCCACCAGGCCATCGTGACCAGATCCCCGAACCACATGTGCGCCATCTCATGCAGCACGGTCTCCGCGCGGCGCTCGTAGGAGGCCCGGGTGACCTTGCTGCGGAAGACGTAGTCCTCCAGGAAGGTCACCGCGCCCGCGTTTTCCATTGCGCCGGCGTTGAACTCGGGGACGAACAGCTGATCGTATTTTCCGAACGCGTAGGGCAAGCCAAAGTTCTTGTGGTAGAAGCCAAATCCCTGCTTGGTCTGGGTGAATAGCCGCTCGGCGTCCATGTGTTGCGCCAGCGACGCCCGGCAGTAGATACCCAGCGGGATTTCCCCGTGTTCGTCGGTGTAGGCGTCCTTCCACTCGGCGTACGGACCGGCGATCAACGCGACCAGGTAGGTGCTCATCCGCGGGGTGGTGGTGAAGGTGTGCAAGCCGTCGTTCACCGACACCGTCGCACCGTTGGAGATCACCTTCCAATGCGTGGGCGCGGCCACCCGCACGTCGAAGGTCGCCTTGAGGTCGGGCTGGTCGAAGCAGGCGAACATGCGCTTGGCGTCGGCGGTTTCGAATTGCGAGTACAGGTATGTCTCGTTGTCGACCGGATCGACGAACCGATGCAGACCCTCGCCGGTGTTGGAGTAGCGGCAGTCCGCCTCGACCACGACGACGTTGCGGTCGGCCAGCCCGCGCAAGGCGATGCCGGTGGATTCGTCGTATCCGGAGACGTCGAGGTCGCGGCCGTTGAGCGTGGCGCAGCGCACGGTTTCGGCGGCGATGTCGATGACCGTGTCGGCGCCGGCGAGCGCGTCGAACACCACCGTGGTGACCGAACGGAAGGTCCGTTCGCCGGGAGGGCCACCGGGACCGGAACCGTCGGTGAGATCGAGGTCGATCTGGTAGCTGGCGACGGTGATCAGCGAGGCGCGCTCGACGGCTTGTTCACGGGTGAGGTTGGGGAGTGCCACGGGTCCAACTTACGGGGCGGGCGAACCGGGAACAGGAGCGAGCGGCCTACGGTTGTGCACATCAGACTTTCCACCGACGAGAGGACCCGCCATGGCTGACCAGGCGCCCGCGAAGAATAAAGCCGATTTCTGGTTCGATCCGCTGTGCCCGTGGGCCTGGATCACCTCGCGCTGGATCCTCGAGGTGGAAAAGGTGCGCGACATCGAAGTGAACTTCCACGTGATGAGCTTGGCGGTGCTCAACGAAAACCGCGAAGACCTGCCGGAGAACTACCGCGAGAACATGAAGCGGGCCTGGGGTCCGGTGCGGGTGGCGATCGCGGCCGAGCAGGCGCACGGCGCCGAGGTGCTGGGACCGCTGTACACCGCGATGGGGACCCGAATCCACAACGAGGGCAACAAAGAGCTCGAGGAAGTGATCAAGCTCGCGCTGGACGACGCTGGACTGCCGGCGGACTTGGCCGCGGCGGCCGAAAGCGATGCCTACGACGAAGCGGTGCGCACGAGCCACCACGCCGGGATGGACGCGGTCGGCGATGACGTCGGCACACCGACCATCCACGTCAACGATGTGGCGTTCTTCGGACCGGTGCTCTCCAAGATCCCGCGCGGCGAGGAAGCGGGCAAGTTGTGGGACGCCTCGGTGGCCTTCGCGTCCTACCCGCACTTCTTCGAGCTCAAGCGCAGCCGCACCGAAAAGCCCGAATTCGACTGAGCGGTAGGGCGGCGACCCGCCCCACCCGGCTGGGCCGCGGGCCTGTGTAAGGATTGCGGGCATGCGCGTCTACCTCGGCTCTGACCACGCCGGATTCGAGCTCAAGCAGCAGATCATCGAGCACCTCGAAAAGTCCGGCCACGAGCCGATCGACTGCGGTGCCTTCAGCTATGACGCCGACGACGACTACCCGACGTTTTGCATCGCCGCTGCGACGCGCACGGTGGCCGACCCGGACAGCTTGGGCATCGTGCTGGGCGGGTCGGGCAACGGCGAGCAGATCGCCGCCAACAAGGTTCCCGGCGCCCGGTGCGCGCTGGCCTGGAGCGTCGAAACCGCGGCGCTGGCCCGTGAACACAACAACGCCCAGCTGATCGGCATCGGCGGTCGCATGCACACCGTGGCGGAGGCGCTGGCCATCGTCGATGCCTTCGTGACCACGCCGTGGTCGAAAGCCGAACGCCACCAACGGCGTATCGACATCCTCGCCGAATACGAACGCACCCACCAAGCCCCGCCGGTACCCGGCGCGGCGGGTTGAGGCCGGAAGGGTCCGCGCATGCCCGAAGGGCATACCCTGCACCGGCTGGCCCGGCTGCACCAACGCCGCTATGCCGGCACGCCCGTGGCGGTGTCCAGCCCGCAGGGCCGCTTCGCTGATTCCGCCGTGGCGGTCGACGGCCGGGTGCTGCAGCGCACGAGTGCCTGGGGCAAACACCTATTTCATCACTACGCCGGCGGCCCGATCGTGCACGTGCATCTCGGCCTGTACGGCGCCTTCACCGAATGGGAACGTCCCGACGACGGGTCGTTTCCCGATGCGGTCGGGCAAGTGCGGATGCGCATGATCGGCGCCGACTACGGCACGGACCTGCGTGGCCCGACGGTGTGCGAAGTAATCGACGAAGGACAGGTCAGCGACGTTCTGGCCCGGCTGGGTCCCGACCCGTTGCGCGACGACGCCGATCCGTCATGGGCGTGGAAACGGATTACCAAGTCTCGCAGGCCTATTGGCGCGCTCTTGATGGATCAGACCGTCATGGCCGGCGTGGGTAACGTATACCGCAGCGAGTTGCTGTTCCGCCACGGCATCGACCCGTTCCGCCCGGGCCGCGACGTCGGTGAGGCCGAGTTCAAGGCGGCCTGGACCGATCTGGTTGCGCTGATGAAGGTGGGCTTGCGCCGCGGCCAGATCGTCGTGGTGCGGCGCGAACACGATCACGGCGCGCCGCCGTATCGCCCCGACCGGCCCCGCACCTACGCCTACCGGCGTGCCGGCGAACCCTGCCGCGTGTGCGGAGACCCGATCCGCACGACCGTGCTGGAGGGCCGCAACGTGTTCTGGTGCCCGACGTGCCAGAAATGACGGCGAAAGTGCCGGCGTCTCCGGTTTGAATTCAATCGGCGCGGGCATTGCTGTCTCCATGAAGACTTTCGCTCGATCAGCTGCAACGATTTCCGCGATAGCAGGCCTCGGTCTGGCAGGGCTGGGCTTCGCGTCCGACGCGCAGGCGCAGCCCGGCCCCTTCCCGCAATGGTGCCCTGGGGATTTCTGGGATCCCGGCTGGGGCGACAA
>Ga0134128_10009565_pt1 | contig 11624 bp, 7 predicted proteins | sample KB31754_FD_96462 | JGI IMG/M metagenome (GOLD analysis project Ga0134128, IMG submission 96462) | Terrestrial soil microbial communities with excess Nitrogen fertilizer from Kellogg Biological Station, Michigan, USA - KB3-175-4 | ecosystem: Environmental > Terrestrial > Soil > Unclassified ...
CTCATCGATGGCGGGTGGACCGCCAGGTAAGCTAAGGCCAGCAACCTGGGATCCGAGGGTAACTACGTTGCGCGTCGTCGCAGCGAGACCGGAACCTCTGATCGCGCTGGTCGCCGCCTCCCCATCGCACGTGTGGGGCCGATGTCAATCTCTAGCTCTCGGATCGTGCGACGCAGCGTCTTCCGGTGTATGCCGAGAGTCTCGGCGGCTTTGCACTGATTTCCTCTTTGATCCTTGAGCACTGTGAGGATGAAAGCCCTTTGAAATTCCCGCACCGCTTCGGAGCATCGCAACCCGGTCCTATACATTTATGAGACAACACTCTCTAGCTGTTCTTTCATAACCGGATTTCCTATGGCGGAATTGGGGGCTACTCATCATCACACAACTAGGAAAGCCAATCTGAGCGAAGAAGCTCTTGCGGGAAAAGGAAAAGGCCGCAACATTGGTTATGCTCTAGCCGCTAGCTCCTGCGAAGAAGCCAACAGCGTGGAAGCATGCACCATCACGGCCCTTGATGCGATCACCGCTTTCGCAGTTCCAAACCCCAACCGCTCCTCGCAGAGTTGTCGGTTTTTTCAGGTTCGGCTGCCCAGCAGGTCGCCCTGCCAAGCCGATCACCCAATCTACTTCGGACTGGTTAATTTTATTTGAACCAACCCTTTCGATCGTCGACGCGGCGAAAGTTAAACGGTTAGCTGATGATTGTCAATGCCGCTTTTCGGTGCAAACGGCGAGCCGGAGCCTGCTACTCCTGACACCCTCAATCCGTTGACGACGTGAGCCTTGTTGGATCTTGAAATTCAAACGAGCCTGTTTTACACACATCTTCCACAGTGCAGCGAGACAGTGCTGCAGATGTTTCGGTTTTAGCGAAGGGAGTGCTATGGCAAAGAAGATCGATCCCCTTAACAAGAAAAACTACGGAGCTGTATCGGTCGGGACTTGCCGTAAATCGACGTAAAGGCGGCCGTAGCCTTTTATCAGAAGGCTTTTGGACATGTTTTGGTGCGATCGTTGCGGCATGTAGTCGACCCCGATGGATACGGATGGATGGTAGGCACACACAAGGCTGAACCGACGACACAGAAAATGAAAAGGAAAATGGCCGAGCAGATGGGACAGCAGTCGGCCGGTGCCGCAACCGTCGCGGCTTAGCCAACCAGTCATCTACTAAGGGTAGGCACGCCTCAAGCAACTGAAGTGGTCACAAACGACTGGTATTCCGGGTGTCCGGCGACGTAGTCTTGCACAAAAGGGCAAATCGCAATGACGGTCAAGTCGTTCTGGCGCGCATATTCCAATGCAGCATGAGCTAGTTTCGTGCCGAGACCTTGGCTTTCAAGAGGCCGTGGAACTTCTGTGTGCGTCAGGAAAAGTCGGTGATTCTTGAATGTATATTCGAGCACGGAAAGCTGGCCATCTATATTGATCTCGAAACGCTGTTTGGATGCGTTATGGACTACCACTGCGTCCTTTGCGCGGTCCCCATATTCGGTCATGACAGTCTGTCCATGGGCGATCCTTCGCTCCAACGCTATTTTGCGCCAAAACTAGAGAGTAATCCATTCCGTCCTTGACGAAATCCTCTTGCTCGATCAGGTGACAGCCCGCTTCATTCGCTCCTCGAATCACAACGGCTCGGGCAACGCCACGATTCTCGCCATTCCCATTACGGTCAATTACGCCCACTCTTGCGCCGACGGGGAGGGACGGTCGCAGGACAGATCGTTAGGCTCAGCCACCTCGTGATTCGTCTTCAACAGCAGCACCGCATTCACTGTCGGAAGCAGCAGCGGATTGTCGGGCTTGCCCAATATCAGTTTGACGTTGCGCAAGTTCTTTTTCAGGATTCTAGACTCAATGTAACAAATGGCCTCGGGATTGATGACGGATTAGCCAAGAGGTTCCAAGACGCGGAACCTGTCCTAGCGCCGTCGCACTGTTCACAGCAGAACCCGAGCCCGCAGCGAAAAGACCCTGAATTGGGGAGTCTGTCTCTTTCCCATGCGACAGGCTCCCCGCACTGTTCGGTCCAGCGGTTCAATCAATTGCGTGATGCCTGCGACTCAGCGAAACGGGCTATTCAAGGCCGATTTTATACCTCGATATTCGGGCTTGACTGTCTGGACAACAGAAGCGGCAATGAAGTCTCGCGACCGCACTGACGGGTGACGCGCCGGTTGGTGCCTGGTGCCCTACCTATTTCTTATACAGATCTGGAAATTGATCGCGGAGTTGCTCAACCTTCGGTGCGTCAATGCGGACAATGTAAGGATCGTCCGGATGAAACCTGGCGTAATCCTGATGATAGAGTTCGGCATCGTAGAACGACTTCAACGGCACCACCTGCGTCACAATTGGCCGGGGAAACAACTTTGTCTGTTCGAGTTGAGATATGTAAGCCTCTGCTATGTGCTTTTGGTCGTCGTCAGCATAGAAAATCGCCGAACGGTATTGGCTGCCGGTGTCCGGTCCCTGACGATTGAGTTGTGTGGGGTCGTGGACCACGGAGAAGAACAGTTTGAGAAGTTGCCCGTAAGAAATTTGCGCCGGGTCGAAAGTGATCTTCACAGACTCGGCGTGCCCGGTCTCTCCCGTGCTCACCTGTTCATATGTGGGCGACGCGACCGAACCCCCGGAATATCCCGACGTAGCATGGTTAACACCCTTGACATGCTGGAAAACAATTTGGACTCCCCAAAAGCACCCACCGGCGACCACCGCAGTTTGTCTGCCCTTCTTCGTCGCTAGAGGGGAATCAACAACAGGATCGGGAAAAACCAGCCCGCCGGCCGCGTTGGTTTGGCTCCAGGACGCAAGAACCAGGATCGCGATCAGAACTGGGGATGTTCTGCCGCTTAGAGAATTCCTAAACGCACGATTCATGGCCACACCTCAACCTTTATTTAGTTTGAACCCGTGCCGGCCAGTGCCTTTGCCCAACTCCGCAGTCCGCACCGTGGACGCTATCCTGCGCATATCTGCCGCGCTAGGTAGTACCCTTCCATCTCGTAGATCGAGGCTAGCGGGGATCGTAGATCAGCTCCAGGGTCACACCTCCGTAAGGTTCGCTCTCCAAATAGACAGCACGGCCCTTACCCTTCGAGGTTTTCCAGGAGGCATCTTGCGATGGCGGCGCACCACGAGCACTCATCAGCTTAATCACTTCGTCCATGTCGCTAACGTTCACACCCAAGTGATGGAACCCTTCGCCGTGTTTCTTCCCATACTCCACATAGACGTCCGGACCAACGATCTGTTGCACCCACTCGAACGGCGTGTCGCCGGTCCGGTCCCATCCGAGCCACATTTCGTAAATGCCGGGTTGGCCGCGATAGACGCGGTCGAGACTAACGTTGTGGTCGATTCGAGAAAAGGGCGGAAAGCCGAGATCCGTATAGTATGCGTCCACCTTTCGCACGTCATTCACGACCCAAGCGAAATGGGTGATCTTGGTGAGTGGGTATTCGTTGGCAGCCGGGACGGCCGCAGGCAGGTGAGTTTGTGGTTGATCGATCAGGGCCAGTGTGTGTCCCCCGCCTTGAGCGGCCGTATCGAGATATGCGATCCGGCCCCGCCCCGTTGGATCCTGCCAGCTGTCTTGGACCACCAAATTCACGCCTCTTGAGGAGAAGTACTTGATCTGGTCGTCAAACTCCCGCGGCGAGTTGACGGCATACCCAAGGACGCGAATGCCATCACCATGTTGGCGGAGGCCATCACTCCAGAACTTGCCTCCGTGCACAGGTTGAATCCATTTGATTTCGAGGTCGCCGATGTTGGCGGTTACCTGCTTTGCAGTCGCTGGGTCGGGCGTGCCGCGATAGGTCAGATTCGGAAAGCTCACCATACCGTCCCGATGGACATTGTGGACACCGAGGCGTTGCCAGTACTCGACTACACGGTCGAGGTCGCTTACGACCCAGATAACCTGTGCCACATGATGGTAGATGGCAGGATTCAACCCAGGCGCTGCCGTCTCGCCGCCCTTAGTCGGAGCACGAAGCGGGGTGCTCTGCGGCGCCGCCGTTTTGGCAAGCAAAGCTACACCCAGAATGGCCGTGCAGATCAAGACTAATCTTGAAGAATGACCTCTTCTCATCGCCTCCTCCACTGCTACCGGAATCTCTGTTTGTGGATGACTCCCGCTCCTTCTCGAATGGTCACCAACTGGTCAGCTGCCACGTTTGGGATCATCTCCATCTCGCCATTGGTCCACCGGATGGTCAGGTCAGCAACGGTTTCGGCGCCGAGTCCAAAGTGCAGGCGACGGTCGTTGGCGGAGTAGAAGCTGGACTGCGCGATCACTTCCTGCGCCTGACGCCGGGTTCCGTAACGAGCGACAACACGCGTGCCGATAGCGCTGCGATTGGTTTTGACTCCAATCAGACGCACTTTCAGCCAGTGGCCGCCGCTCGAAACGTCATTGCGCAGCAGCGACGGCGGCTCGTTCATGTTCATCACCAGGATGTCCATATCGCCGTCGTTGTCGAAGTCCCCAAAGGCGCAGCCTCGGCTGGAGTGAGTCTCGGAAACACCGCTTCCCGCTTCCTCCAGTAATTCCTCGAATCTGCCGTCCCCGAGGTTACGGAACACGAGGCGGGGAGTGTGGAAGCGGTAGGCGGGGAGTTTCCGCTCCACCTCCGGATAGACGCTACCGGTCGCAACGAACAGGTCGGGAAAGCCATCGTTGTCCAGATCTACCATCCCCGTTCCCCAGCCCACATAGCGGGTTTCAACTCCCAGACCGGAGCGGATAGTGACATCGTCGAAGTTTCCTTTTCCGTCGTTGCGGTAAAGGACATTGGTGTCGTCGGCGAAGTTGGTCTTGAACATGTCCAGATTTCCGTCGAGATCGTAGTCGCCGACTCCAACCCCCATGCCGGCCTGCTCCAGGCCATCTTCGCTCAGAGCAACACCACGCTCCAGGCCCTCCTGCCGAAACGTGCCATCATGCTGATTACGGAAGAGCCAGCTCGGGGTGGAATCGCAAGCGACGTAAATGTCGGGCCATCCATCGTTGTCATAGTCCGCGGCGACCGCCGTCATGGGATACGAGCCAGAGGTTGTGGAGACGCCGGACGCCTTGCTCACATCAGTGAAAGTCCCGTCGCCGTTGTTGTGAAACAGCTGGACGAATCCGGTGGGCAGACCGCGCGGACCGCAATTCACGGAGACCCCCTTCCAGGTGCAGTCGGGATTCTCGCCTGGCTTGGGCAGCTTCTCAAGCGTGGTGTTGAGATAGTTGGCCACGAACAGGTCCAGCCGCCCATCGCGATCGTAGTCCACCCAGGTACAGCCGGAGCCGTAACGTACCGCGGCCTGGCCGAGCCCGGCCTTTTCCGTCACGTCGGAGAAGGTTCCGTTGCCGTTATTGCGATAGAGCACGTTATTGCCATAGTAGGTAATAAAGATGTCGTCGAGTCCGTCGTTGTCGTAGTCGGCCACCGTCACGGCCGACGCCCAGCCGGTGCGAAGCAGCCCGGCATTCGCCGTGACATCGGTAAACGTTCCATCGCGATTATTTTTGTACAGGCGGTTGGAGGCACCCGGCGGCGCGACTTCCAGGCGAGTACCGCCGAGAATGAGCAGGTCCATCCAGCCATCGTTGTCGTAGTCAATGAACGCCACGCCGCACCCGACTACTTCGATGATGTAGCTCTTGCTGTCAACACCACCGTAAATTATCGGCTGCGTGAGGCCTGCAAGTTTTGCGACATCAGTAAAGCGAGCCAGGAAGGGGCGGCCGGAAGGCTTTCCGCGAGGCTGGGGCTTTACGTTGCGCGAGGAGATTCCTTGACCGAAAGCGGCACCCACCATGGCGCCTCCGGCCGCCGCAGCCAGAGCGGTGATCATCTTGCGACGCGTGATTTTTGTTCGAGTCATTGGACTGGTTCGATCGCTTTCAGAGTTTGGTTGGCTTTGACGTTCTCGAATTTCTGGACAATTCCGGAAGGCCACTGGATCTCCACCAGCTTTGCCATGGAATCTGCTCCCAAGCCCACCAGCAGGCGCTTGTCACTGGCCGAAAGATAGCCGACCGCCGTGTTGATAGTGAAATACTGAGTTAGTCCGGACGCGCCGACGACCTTCACGCGGCTTCCAATTCCGTCACGGTTCGATTTCTTGCCAGCGGTCTCGATCATGATCCAGTTCCCCCGATTGCCGCCATCGTTGCGCAGCAGGTACGCTTTCTGTCCGGCATTGCTGACTACCACGTCTATGTCACCGTCGTTATCAACGTCGCCGAAAGCGGCGCCACGGCCGGCCCAGGGTATTTGAAACGCTTCGCCAGGAGCCACCCGCACGAAGTGTCCGGACTCATTTCGCAATAAGAGCGGCGGTTGCAGGTATCGCAGATTAGGCGAAGTCTTCTCGATGGTGTCCATCACGTGGGACTGGGCAACGAAGAGGTCCTTCCAACCGTCGTTGTTGTAGTCAAAAAAACGGGTGCTCCAACCCGCGAACGAAAGGGTTGCAGCGCCCAACCCGGATTGGTTGGTTACATCCCTGAAGGTGCCATCGCCGTTATTGCGAAACAGCATATAGCGCTCGTTAGAAAGATCAGTGACCACGATGTCCGGGCGGCCGTCGTTGTCGTAGTCGCTGAAATCGGTACCCATTCCGGCAAACGTCTTGCCGTCCTCGTTGAAGCCCACTCCAGCCAGCAGGCCGGTTTCCGTAAAAGTGCCGTTCCCGTTGTTATGGTAGAGAAAACACTGCACTGAATCGTTGGCTACGAAAATATCGGAAAAGCCGTCTCCATCGTAATCGGCGAATGAGACACCCAGCCCCTTGCCCTTTGGATTGGCGATTCCGGCTTTTTCGGAAACATCGGTGAACGTGCCGTCGCCATTGTTGTGATAGAGGATGTTGGTGATACCGTCGTAGTTATCGGGATGGCAGTAGGCGCGATAGCCCGGTTGTTTTTCTCCGCAATAGCGGTTGGTCTTGAAAGTCCAATTCACGTAACGGGTGACGAAGAGGTCAAGCTTGCCATCGTTGTCGTAGTCGAAAAACCCGGCGCTGGCACTCCATGCTCCGCCAGCGACTCCAGCGCTCTTTGTGACATCCGTGAATGTACCGTTCCCGTTGTTATGGTAGAGCGTATTGCCACCGTAGCCCGTTACATAGATATCCTCGAAGCCGTCGTTATCGTAGTCGCCCACCGCAATCCCCATATCGTAGTGGTTCTGCGGCATCCCAGTGAGGCCAGCTTTTTCCGTGACATCGGTAAATGTGCCATCGGGGTTTTGATGAAAGAGCCGATTCCAGTACTTGCGGTCGGATTTGTCTGGCAGTTTGTCGTCCGCCATGGGATCGTCAATCCTGGCGCCGTTGGTGAAGAAGATATCCAGCCGTCCGTCGTTGTCGTAATCGAGGAGAGCGACACCGCCCCCCATGGTCTCTACTAGATATTTGTTCGAGGTGGCGGAGCTCTCATGCTTGAAATCAACTTTCGCGCTCTGGGTGATGTCGGTGAATCGCACCTCTGACGCGGGTGTAGCGCCCATCAGATACCCAATCAGGATGAAGACAAGCCCAGATGCGGTACTCCAGCCGCGCGCATGTTGGGGTCTTCTCATGATGGGCCAGTGTTTGGTTCTATCCGAACTTCCTGGTGTCGAGTATTCCCTTCGCCTCCTGGAGAACGAAGAGGTGATTGGCGGGCAGATTCTGGAAGCTCTCCTTCAGGCCCGAGGGCCAGGTTAACTCAACACTGTCTGCTTTGGTGGCGCGGCCTAGCCCAAAATGGAGGCGAAAGTCGTTTTGCGAATAGTAGCTTGATCCGCTCATCACTTCGTCGATCTGGCTATGGCCGCTGCTGGTGACTTTCACCCGGGTCCCGATGGCCGAGCGGTTGGAGCGAGTACCCACGCACTTGATCATGATCCAGTTATGCCTATTTCCATCTTCGTTGCGCAGCAGCGACGGCGGACCATCCAGGTTGTTCACGATCACATCCACATCTCCATCGTTGTCGAAATCCCCGAAAGCGCAACCGCGGCCCAGGTTCTCGGCCCGGATCGCCGGGCCCGCCTTTGCGGAAACATCTTCGCAGCGTCCGTTTCCCAGATTGCGGTACAAGACCTTGGGCTCTTTGTAAGACAGGTGCAGTTTCCGGTCAACGATTTGAGAGTAGACGTGGCCGTTTGCCAGAAAAAGATCTTTCCACCCGTCGTTATCAAAGTCGAAGAAGCCTACGCCGAAGCCGAGGTATTTCCGGTTAACCCCCAGACCGGCCCTGATGCTGGCGTCCTCGAACGCGCCGTTGCCGTAGTTGCGATATAACGTGGTCACCTGTTCGGAGAAATTCGTGCGCGCAATGTCCAGCCAGCCATCGGCATCGAAATCTCCCACCGCAACGCCCATACCGGACAGGGAAATGCCATTCTCATCCAAGGCGCAACCAGCCGGTACCGCGATTTCGCGGAAGGTACGGTCATGATTGTTGCGATAGAGCAGACTGGGAGCGCTGTCGCAAGCAACGTAGATATCCGGCCATCCATCGTTATCGAAGTCCGCGGAAGCCGCTCCCATTCCGTACGAACCGCTGGCCTGCCAATTTCTGCCAACGAAGACCATGGAGGAAGGTCCGCGCGGCCGGGCGATGCCCGACTCATCGGAAACATCGGCAAAAGTGCCATTGCCTCGATTGCGGTAGAGGATGTTGGTCCCACCGGCGAAGCCCAATGGTCCGCACGGGACGGGAATGTCGTTGTACATGCAGTAGGCAGCCTGGCCCGGTTTGGGCGCATGGGCTGGGTCGAAATTCACATAGTTCGCCACAAACAGATCGAGCTGACCGTCACGATCGTAGTCCAGAAAGCAGCAACCTGCTCCCCAGCGGTCTTCGGAGCCGGCCACACCGGCTTGTTCAGAGACATCCGTGAAAGTGCCGTCGCCGTTATTGTGGTAGAGGACGTTGCGTCCAAAATAGGTAACGAAGAGGTCGTCGAAGCCGTCGTTGTCGTAATCGCCCACACAACAACCTTGCCCCCACCCGGACCTGGTCAGGCGGGCCTTTTCGGTGACATCGGTAAAGGTGCCGTCATGATTGTTATGAAACAGATAACTGGTTGGATTGCGATTCCGGACAGCCGGATCCAAGCTGGTCCCGTTTACCAGAAAAATATCGAGCCAGCCATCGTTGTCGTAGTCGAACAACGCCACCCCGCAACCCATTTCCTCGAGCAGAAACTGCTTGTTTGTGGGGCTGCCAGAAATATTTTGGGCGCGCCCCAAACCGGCCTTGACGGTAATGTCGGTGAAAACAACGGGCGGAGGCGGATCGGCCGCCAGCAGATGCGGAACTGTCAGGGCAAACGGTAGTGTCGCCCCGGTACGGCCCAGCAACTGCAAAAACTCTCGCCGCGATTGTCTGCGGCTGGAGTTGCTACTCACGCTGTGCTCCGGGCTGCGGTAGGGTCGCCGGAGGACTGGCGCCGCTGCGCCGCATTTTCTCTAGATCATCCGACTCCTTGTCGAGTCGCGTAAATACTTCCAACGCCTCCTTGCTTTCTTTCGTCTTGCCCAGCCTGCGGAGCACGCCGGACAAGACATAGTAATAAGAGGAGGCTCGTGGGTTGAATGTGATGGCCTGGGCCAGTGAATCAGCTGCATCGTTCAGGTTGCCCTGGCCCTCCTCCGCCTTCGCCTTTTGAAACCAGGCCCGGTCGGATTTGGGATCAAGTTCAATGGCTTGGCGCGCGTACGCGAGGCCTTTTTCGTGATCGCCGGTACGATTGTAGTACGCGCTCAGGTTCGCATGGGCGGAGGCGAACTTGCCGTTACGCGCCTGGTTCAGGGCGATGGCTTTTTCGTAGCTCGCCACGGCGCCAGGGTTGTCACCCAGCGCTTCCTGGGTCAATCCGAGAGCGTCCAAAGCTTCGACATATGAGGGGTCGATGCGCAGGGCCTCTTCGAATTCCCTCCGCCCCGGAGCCCAATTGTCCTGCATGGAAAATAGTTTGCCAAGGTTATAGTGCATCTCGGCTGACTTCGGGTCGTAACGGATACCCTGTTCGAACTCAATCTGAGCAGCCTCGAATCTGCCGATGATCATCAGATCGCGGCCCAGAATCTTATGTGCCTCGCTGTTTTTCACGTCGAGTTGGAGACATTTCGCCAGCGCCCGAATAGATTCGCCGATCTTCTGCTGGGCAAACAGGCTGTAGCCGAGAGAATACCAACCCCGCGAAGACTCGGGATGCTCCCTGACGAAGTCGGTGAGCAGGGGCTCCACCTCCTTGAACTGGTTCGCCCGAATGTAGTTCTCGAGCTGATCCAATCGCGCGGGATCGTCTTTAACGGTGGAAGTCTCTAACAGTTTTTGCAGACTCTGTCTGGCTGCGAAATTGCCCGGGTTCAGATCAACCGCTTTTTCATAGGCGTCGGAAGCGGCGTCTTTGTCGCCCTGCTTCTCCAAAACCACTCCGAGATAGCGTTGGGCATCCGACGAATCGGGCTGAAGCTTGAGGGCATGGCGAAATTTTGTGGCAGCTTGATCCAGATCGCCCTTGTCGAGCGCGGCACGGCCTTCGCTGATGTCCAGGTTTGCATTCTGGTTTCGGTCGTCAGCGGAGGTAAGCTCGCGGCCCTGCTTGAGTTCAGTCGCCGCCTCATCCTTGCGTCCCGCCCGTGACAGCGCCAGCCCCAGCTGATAGTGGGCCTCGCCACTCTGGGGATCGAGCCGCGCCGCCTCCTGGAGTTCGGTGATTGCATCTGGCACTTTTCCGTCCTGCAGAAGCGCCTTGCCTAAGCCGAGGTGCGCACGCGAGAAGTTGGGGGACACCGCGATTACCTTGCGCAACAGCTCGATCTCTTTCAGTGCACCATACTTCGGGCTGGCACCATAGGCCGTCGCCAGGTTGAATTGGGCTTTCACAGACGACGGTTCGAGCGCGACTGCCTTCTCCAGTTCCCGAATGGCTTGTTCCCCGTCGGTAGGAATGAGGGCTGCTCCAAGATTGGCGTGAGCGTCCGAATAGTCAGGTCGGACGCGGATCGCCTCATGAAAGGCCGCGACAGCGGCTTCGTCGTCGTCCGTCTGGGTCAACACCAGCCCGAGGTTGTTATAGGCCTGAGCAAAGTCAGGACGCAGCCGAACCGCTTCGCGAAATTCTGCGACAACCTCACTCTTGTCCGCCCCTTTGCGGCCGAGTAAAAGTCCCAACATATTGTGCGCATCGGCCCGCTCCGGCTTTTTGGCTATCGCTTCCCGAAGTGCGCTGATGGCGCTGTCCCAGTCTGGCTCGGGAGGCGAGGGATTCTGGATGTTTAGACCCGCTTCGAACTGTCCCATCGCCTTATCGAGATCCCCGGCCCGAAGAAAGACGATGCCGAGGTCGATATATGTTGCAGGGAGCGGCGGTAGCAGAGCAATCGCGCGTTGCAGGCTCAGGCGTGCGCCCTCCCAGTCACCCGTGTCGCGCAACGCTGTTCCCAGAAACGCGTGACTGGCTCCCGCCGCAGGATCGAGCCGCACACTCTCTCGTAGCTCGGAAATGGATCTCTCTTTTGAACCGCTATACCACAGCGCGACTCCAAGATTGTAGTGAGCCTCAGCCCATTCCGGCCGCAGCGCGACCGAACGCTCCAGGTGAACCAATGCGGAAGCC
>Ga0134128_10009566_pt1 | contig 11624 bp, 10 predicted proteins | sample KB31754_FD_96462 | JGI IMG/M metagenome (GOLD analysis project Ga0134128, IMG submission 96462) | Terrestrial soil microbial communities with excess Nitrogen fertilizer from Kellogg Biological Station, Michigan, USA - KB3-175-4 | ecosystem: Environmental > Terrestrial > Soil > Unclassified ...
GCCCCCCGCTCGCTGCCGGGAAGGCACGGATGCACGATTGAAGCGACGAACCAGCCGCCCGGCCGCAGCACCGCTGCCACGGCAGACAAGGCCTCCGCCAGGTCGTCGATGTCCATCAGCGCCATTTCGCAGGTACAGCCGTCGAAGGCCCGCCCGTCCCACCAGGCGAGGCGGTCAGCGACATCGGCGTGGATGTAGGTGATGCTGGCCGGGCCAGCCGCCCGCGCCCTGTCGAGCATCGCAGCCGAGACGTCCACGCCGGTCACCTCAGCCCCCAGGCTCGCCAGATGACGGCTCATCCGACCCTGCCCGCACCCGATGTCCAGCACCCGGCCGCCGGTCATCGCGGGCAGCAGACCCTCCTGCGCCGCGATAAGCGGCGGCATGTCATGGCTCCACTGCTCGTACCACTCGGCGAATTCGTCGTACCGCGCCTGCGCTTGCGTCATCATCCGACGCTAACCGGCAGCCCGCCAGGGGCCCGGCGATGTTCACCCGAGGCTGACCATGATCGCCGTCAGCGGAGCACTGCCCCTGCACATGCGTATCAGTGTCGGAACCTGGTCGAGTTCCGCTTCAACGTGTAGAGCCCGGAGAGCATGCCCGGCATGGCGTAGCCTTAATCAACGAGGGCTATTGCCTATTGCATGGAGGGTATTAGCACCATGAGCGACCTCGCGGTTGAGGACACGCCTGCGGTGGCCGAGGCTGCCCACGATGCTGCGGGCGGCCAGGTGGTGTACATCACCGAGCATGGCGATCGTGTCGCTGCGATTGTCCCGGCGAGCATCGCGGCTGAGCTGGAGCGGCTGTCGCCCGCCGAGCTTGCTGAGCTCCTAGAGGACTTCGCCGATTCTGCTGCGGCACGCGCAGCCCGCGCCAGCATTGAGGCCGGGGAGCCCCTCGTGTCGTGGGATCAGGTTAAGGCGGACTCTGGGCTGTAGCCTTCGGGTGTGACCTATTCGGTCGTTTTCCGAGAGCAAGCCTCCAAAGCACTCCAGCAGCTGGACAAGCCTGTTCGCGAGCGCCTCGGCAAGGTGATCGACCGTCTGGCCGAGAATCCCCGGCCAGCGCAGGCTACGCAGTTAGTCGGCGACCCCTGACGTGGCGGGTCCGAGCCGGAGACTGGCGGGTTCTTTATCAGATCCACGAGGATCGCCTCGTGGTGCTCATTCTCGATCTTGGTCATCGCAGCCGGGTGTACGGCGGCCGTTGACCGAACTGCCCAAGATCATTGAGCCGTCGCCTGCGGTCCACCCGGCCACGCCTTGACTGGCCTCCATAATGCTTAAGCGCAGCGGAGCTGGGTCGAGTTCCGCTTCAACGTCTGACCTGCTCACCGCCGCCAGGTATCCATGACGTCTGTCGGAGGCCCGTAAAGTCGTTCGCGGGCCCAGCCGAGGCAGACTCACAATGGACCATGATCTCGCCCGAAGAGCCCGTTCTTCTGGAAGGTGGCGGCCGGACTGTCGTGCATCGCCGCGGCAACGTGGTGATCCGAGATTCCGGCCCGTGGACCCCTTCAGTGCACATGCTGCTCCACCATCTTGAGGATGTTGGCTTCGCTGCGTCGCCTCGCCTGGTTGGCACGGGCCTAGATCCTGACGGGCGCGAGACGCTGACGTTCATCGAGGGCGAGTTCACCCAGCCAGGGCCGTGGAGCCTTGACGGTGCTGCCGCGCTCGGCCGCATGCTGCGCTCCTTGCACGAGGCGACCCGGTCGTTCCGCCCTTCGGTGGATGCGCTGTGGTTCCCCTGGCATGGCCGGGATCTTGGCGGGCTCTACAAGGTGATCGGCCACTGCGATGTAGCGCCGTGGAATATCGTCGCCCGGAACGGGCTGCCGGTCGCCTTTATTGACTGGGAAACCGCTGGGCCGGTCGATCCGATGGTTGAGCTGGCCCAGCTGGCCTGGCTGAACGCCAAGCTGTACGACGACATCGTTGCCGAGATCGAGCACCTGCCGCCGCTAGCGGAGCGGGCTCGTCAGCTCGGCGCCATCGCCGACGCCTACGGGCTCACGGTCGAGCAGCGGCGCGGCCTGCTGGACCGGATCATTGAGTTCGCCATCACGGATACCGCCTGGGAAGCTGACGACGCTAAGGTCACCCCTGAGACCACCAGTCACCCGATCGCAATGTGGGCCATGGCCTGGCGCGCCCGCTCTGCAGCCTGGATGATCCGCCATCGCCGCGCCCTCGAAGCAGGACTCAACCGAGGGGCCTGGTGATTCTCGTCCTACATCAGGGCACCGCCGACGCGCACCATCCACGGTGTGGCATCATGGGAAGCATCAGATGATGCGATTTTAGGTGCGGAGGTCTTAGTGAGGACCACGGTGACTATCGATGACGAGCTCTTGGCGCGCGCGACTGAACTGCCGGGCATCACGGAGAGGTCCGCGCTCTTGCGCGATGGGCTGGAAACCTTGATCCGTGTGGAGAGTGCCAAGCGTCTGGCGGCCCTGGGTGGCTCGGACCCGAACGCGACCGCGGCGCCGCGTCGGCGGGACGGCGCCAGGTGATCCTGGTCGATACCTCGATCTGGATCGACCACTTCCATGCCTCAGAGCCGTTGCTCGTTGCACTCCTCCGTGACGACCAGGTCGGCTGTCATCGTGCTGTGATCGAGGAGCTGGCGCTCGGGTCGATTAAGCAACGCGACAGTGTGCTGGCACTCCTTGAGAGCCTCCATGGGTTCCCGGTCCTGACTCATGAGGAAGTGATGGCGCTGGTGAAGGGCAGTCAGCTCTGGGGGAGCGGACTAAGCGTGGTGGATGTACAACTGCTCGGCTCTGTCATGCTGCTGGGCGGAGCACGGCTGTGGACGCGCGACAAGCGCTTGCTCGCGGCATGCAGGGACGGCGGAGCCGCCCATTTCGAAGAGTCCTGACTACGTCCGGCTGCTCCGCACATCTGGATGAGATCGAGGAATTTGCGGACGCGGGCTGTCGCTACCGGCCGATCCGGCACCACCTGGGCATCACGGCGTTCGGAGCGCCGAGCCATGGCCGCACTCGTGTGGGAAGGGGAGTACTGGTGAGCCAGGGCCCGGGTGTCAGGATCCGGCATGGGCAGCAGGAGGACGTCGAGAACCTCATCGCGTTCTGGGCGGAAGCGGGCGAGAATCATGGCCGCCCGGCTGATAGCTCAGCCCTCGTTCAGGCTCTGCTGTCGCGGGATCCCGAATCGCTCCTCGTGGCCGAGTCGGACGGGAGCATCGTCGGGACGGTGATTGCCGGGTGGGATGGCTGGCGAGCGCACTTGTATCGCCTGGCGGTCGCTCCCAGTCATCGCGGACGAGGTATAGCCAGGCTGCTGATGCAGCATGCGGAGGAACGGCTTCGTGTACTGGGCGCACTGCGGTTCGATGCCATGGTCCTGTCCAGCAATGCGACTGGGGCCGCTGCCTGGGCGGCTATGGGCTATCAGCCCCAGGATGACTGGACGCGCTGGGTCAAGCCTGTCGAAGGAGCACCACAATGATCAGCAAGCGGATACCAGCGGCCACCGTCAGCCGATTGAGGCCTCGGCGCCGAGGCCTGGCGAGCTGTGGCGCCGTCGCGGGGCCGCTGTTCGTCAGTGTGTTCTCGATCGAGGGTGCGAGACGTCCGGGCTACAAGCCGCTACGCCATCCGGTCAGTTCGCTGTCGCTGGGACCGCAGGGCTGGGTCCAGGTGGCCAACTTCGCTACGACCGGGATGCTTTACGTCGCTGCGTCCGCCGAGCTGGCACGCTCACCTGGCCAGGCCACGGGCGGCCGGATCGCGGCAGCGGCACTCGGCGCGACCGGCCTCGGCCTGCTCGGCTCGGCCGTGTTCCGCACGGATCCGGTCAGCGGCTATCCGCCAGAAACACCTGACGCTCCGGCTGAGATCACCGCGACAGGAACGATGCACACCGTCGCCGCGTTGCCAATCTTTCTCGGGATCCCGGCCGCAGCGTTCGCCTGCGCATGGCGGTTCCATCGCGGTGGCAGGCCAGGCTGGGCGGCCTACTCGGCCGTGACCGGCGCATCCATGCTGGCCAGCATCGGACTGGCCGGCGCGGGATTCAGCCAGGACCCACGACTCGTCAACTACGCCGGGCTGTTCCAGCGCACCGCCATTGTCACCGGGCTCTCCTGGCTCACCGCCCTGTCCCGAGCAGGCGAGCCGTCAAGTCCGTCGTGACGGCTCGGCCGGCGCTGAGGCAGCATGCCCGCCCTTCCGCCCGTGAAAGCACTGTCGCCCGGTACTCGGCCGGCGGCGCGCGGCCCGCACGACGCCCGCGAATGCCATCGTGAATAGCGCCCAGGTGGTCGCGGCGCCGGCCTGGTGGAGCACCCCCTTAGACTCCGGGGTTATGACTTCAGAGACGGGCGATGATCAGCGTGTAGGCAGCCAGCCGCAGGTGGCGGCCCGGCCGCCCGAGGTGCGGCGGGTTCCGAGCGAGCGGGTGCACCACGGGGACACTTTCGTGGACGAGTTCGCGTGGCTGGCCGACAAGGAGAACCCCGACACCATCGCCTACCTGGAGGCGCAGAACGCCTACACCGAGGCGCTGACGGCGGGCCAGGCCGGGCTGCGCGCCAAGATCTTCGACGAGATCAAGGCCCGGACCAAGGAGACCGACCTGTCGGTGCCCTCGCGCAAGGGCGGCTGGTGGTACTACGGGAGGACCGAGGAAGGCAGGCAGTACTCGGTGCAGTGCCGCCGCGCGGTGCTGCCCTCCGACGCCGGGCCCCCGATGAACGAGGACGGCGGCCCGCTGGAGGACGAGGAGATCCTGCTCGACCTGAACGAGGTCGCGGCGGACAGCCAGTTCTTCTCGCTGGGCACGTTCGACATCAGCCCGGACGGCAGCCAGCTCGCTTACTCGACCGACTTCGAGGGCAGCGAGCGGTTCACGGTGCGGTTCAAGAACCTGGCCACCGGGGAGGTGGCGGCGGACGAGATCCCCGGCACCTTCTACGGCAGCGCCTGGTCGGCCGACGGCTCGGCGCTGTTCTACGTCACGGTGGACGACGCCTGGCGGCCGAACCGGGTCTGGCGCCACCTCATCGGCACCCCGGCGTCCAGCGATGTGGTGGTGTTCGACGAGAAGGACGAGAAGTTCTGGGTCGGCGTGGGCCTGACCCGCAGCGAGCGTTACCTGATCATCTCCAGCTCCAGCAAGCTGACTAGCGAGAACTGGATGCTGGACGCCAGCCGCCCGACGGGTGAGTTCACGGTGGTGGCGCCGCGGCGGTTCGGCGTGGAGTACTCGGTCGAGCACCAGGTCACCGCGGACGGCACCGACCGGCTGCTGGTCCTGCACAACGACCACGCCGAGAACTTCGAGCTGGCCCAGGCACCGGTCAGTGACCCGGCCGCGTGGACGCCGCTGATCGCCCACCGGGCCGACACCCGGCTGCTCGACGTGGACGCGTTCGCCGGGCACCTCGTCGTCCACCTGCGCCGCAACGGGCTGACCGGACTGCGGGTGCTGCGGGAGGGTACGGAGTTCGAGATCGAGTTTCCCGAACCCATCTACCAGGTAGCGCCAGATAGCAATCCCGAGTACTCCTCGGTGGATTTCCGGCTGGGCTACGTCTCGCTGGTGACGCCCGACTCGGTCTACGACTGCGACACCGTGACCGGCGAGCTGACGCTGCTGCGCCGGCGGCCGGTGCTGCCGCTGCCCGGCGGCCGGGAGTACGACCCGGCCGACTACGAGCAGTACCGCGAGTGGGCGACGGCCCCGGACGGCACTCAGGTGCCGATCTCGGTGGTCTGCCCGGCGGGCACGCCGAGGGACGGCAGCGCGCCGCTGGCGCTGGCCGGGTACGGCAGCTACGAGATCTCGAGCGACCCGAACTTCTCCATCGCCCGGCTGTCCCTGCTCGACCGGGGCTTCGTGTTCGCGGTCGCGCACATACGCGGCGGCGGCGAGATGGGCCGGCACTGGTACGACGACGGCAAGATGCTCCACAAGATCAACACGTTCACGGACTACATCGCGTGCGCGCGGCACCTGGCCCAGGCGGGCTGGACCAGCGCCGACCGGATCGTGGCCCGTGGCGGCTCGGCCGGCGGCCTGCTCATGGGCGCGGTGGCGAACCTGGCCCCCGACGCGTTCGGCGCCATCGTGGCCCAGGTCCCGTTCGTGGACGCGCTGACGTCGATCCTCGACCCGTCGCTGCCGCTGACGGTGACCGAGTGGGAGGAGTGGGGCGACCCGCTGCACGACCCCGAGGTCTACCGGTACATGAAGTCCTACTCGCCCTACGAGAACATCCGGACCGGGGTGACCTACCCGCCGATCCTGGCCATCACGAGCCTGAACGACACCCGCGTGCTCTACAGCGAGCCCGCCAAGTGGGTGGCCAAGCTCCAGGCCTACGCCAGCGGCGGCCCGTTCCTCCTCAAGACCGAGATGAGCGCGGGCCACGGCGGGCGCAGCGGGCGCTACGACGCCTGGCGCGAGGAGGCCATGGTGCTGGCCTGGATCACCACCACGGCCAACGCGGGCTGAGCTCGCGGCGGGTCGCCGAGGCGGCTCGCTGGGGGATTTCAGATTGCCGGAGCGCCCAATGCGGGCGCCATGACACGGCAATTCGGCTGCGATTATCGGGGCCGGATTGCCGTGATCGCGTGCTCCGAGCGCGGTCTGGCCGTCGTGACCGACCTGGCCGGGGTGCCCAGGCAGCGGGCTATCTGCCCTGGTCAGAGGTGGTGTCACACCGATGTCACACCCTGGGCGGTCGGATACGCCTGCAAGTCGGAGACGCCCGACGCGTGTCATGCCGGGGATGCCTGGGCGTTTTGCCGCAGAATGGTGGCCGACGCGCGGGAGGCGCGCCGCGATTCCTTGCTGGGCAGGCACAGGTGAGCGGAGGGAGGCGCGATGGCGCGAAGGGCAACCCTTGATCGGGAGACGCCCTGGCCGGGGGCCGGAAACCCCGCAGAGGACGATCTGCCGCCGGATCCATCTCCCCGGCGCGGAGGCCGCTCCGCGGCCCGACCCTGGGGAGGCTCCGGCGGCCGCTGGTTCGTCTGGGTCCTGCGCGTCGTGGCCTGGGCGGTGCTGCTCGTGATCGGCTACCGCGGCGTCGTCGCGATCATCGACGGCTCGCGCCCGACCACATCAGGAGCGGGCCGGTCAGTGAGTCACAGCACCGGGTTTCCGCAGCAGACGGCGGAGGCCTACGCCCTCAACTTCGCCAGCGTCTATCTCAACTTCAGCCCGGCCACGGCTGCCCGGCGGTCGGCCGAGCTGGCCGCCTTCCTCCCGTCCAGTGCCAGTGCCAGCAGCAACGAGCTGGGCTGGGACGGGGCCGGCACCGAGCACCTGCAGGCCGAGCAGGTCGCGTCGGTCAGAATCCTCGGCGCGCATTCGGCGATCGTCAACGTGCTCGCCGAGGTCAACTTCAAGATGATCGAGCTGGGCGTGCCGGTCTACGCCTCGGGCGGCGCCCTGGTCGTCTCCGGCGAGCCGGCCATCCTGGCCCCGCCCGCCCGCGCCGTCCTGCCCACGGCGCCTCAGGTGAACTCCGACCAGACCGCCGTCAGCGCACTGACCAGCCAGCTGCCGCCGTTCTTCCTGGCCTACGCCAGCGGGGACGGGATTACGCTGGGCCGGTTCCTCGCCCCCGGCGCCCACGTCAAGGGCCTGGGCGGCGCCGTCAGCTTCGGTTCGATCCAGAACGTCACCGCCCCATACGGCGGCAACACCCGGCACATCACGGTCGTCGTGAACTGGAACGTCGCTTCCAGTGGCACTGCCCCCCACGCACCTGCCAACGCGACCTCGCCCGCCGGCGTCCAGGTGACCTACCGCATGACCGTCGTGCGGCATGGGACCAGCTGGTATGTGCTGTCGATCGGGGCGGCGCCATCGTCGCCGGGGCCGCCCTAATGCACTATCCCCGATCACACGGACCCCCGAAAGCCGTGCTCTCACACCCCCCGGAGTACCGATGTCGGCGCATCTGCTCATTACGGCATCCCCTGCCGCGCTCAGCACCTCAGGCCTCGTTAACTACCTTCAGGGCCTGTTCGGACCGCTGTTCCTGGGGATCGTCGGTATTGTTGCCATCTTCTTTCTGTTCACGCGCGAGATCATCCGCTTCGTGCAGTTCCTAGTGCTCGCAGTGGCGATCGCCGTTGTCTTCTACACCCCGAGCATCGTGCAGACGATCGCTACCGGGATCGCCAACGCGCTCGGCGTGCACTGACGCAGATCTCGCCGCACCCGGTAGTAGCAGGCGGAAGGAGGACGGCGCGTGGACCTGCCCACGTACACCAATATCTGGCGGATCGAAAAACGGCTGTACAAGCTGTATGACTTCCGGCTGCCCATGCCGCTCCCGGTCGGCCAGATCGCCGTCTTCCTCGCTTTCGCCGTCCCCTACGTCCTGGTGCTGTCGCTGATCGGGCTGCCGTTCAGCCACACCCTGCTGTGGGTGTATGTATTGCCGCCCGGCGTGCTCGCCTGGCTGACCACCAGACCAGTGCTGGAGGGCAAGCGGCTGCCTGAGCTGATCATGTCCCAGGCGCGGTACATGCTGGAGCCCCGTACCTGGTGCCGGATGGCCCCGTTCGCCGAGAAAAACGAGATCGTCATCGTCTGCCGGGTGTGGCGGCGGGCCGAGCGAGAGCCGGCGGTGGAGGTCGCCGTGGCGATGACGAGCGTTCGCGGTGAGGCGGATGCGACGACCGGGCGGCGGGTGGCCCGGCCGCTGGCGCTGACGACCCGGCCGGTGCGCGGTGGTGCGGCGCTGGGTGGTGCGGCGCTGGGTGGGGCTGCGCTCGGGGGTGCTGCACTTGGGGGTGCGGCTGTGGGGGATGCTGCGCTGACTGAGGCCGCGGAGGCCGCTGAGGCCGCTGAGGCCGCTGAGGCCGCTGAGGCGGTTGTGGAGGGCCGGTCTGGGCGGGGTGCGTGGGGCCGGGCTCGGGCTGGACAGACCTCGAGCGGGCCCGGTTCGACTGGGCGCGGTTCAGGTGGGCGCGGTTCAGGTGGGCGCGGTTCGGGGGGACGGGACCGGGCCGGAGGTCGTGCCGGTCGTGCTGCCGCTCGGGGGCGTACAGCCGACGGACGTACGGCTGGTGGTCGAGTGGGCGCCGGCAGCGCCGCGCCGGAGGGCGCGCTCCCCACCCGTCCCATCCGCGGCCGTCCAGTGCAGGCCCGCGGGGCAGCCGGAGAGCCGGCCCAGCGCCCGCCCGCGCCCCGTCGCGAGCCCCAGATCGGACCCCCGACGCGCCCGGCGACCTGGCCCGTCCAGGACACTCCATCCCGCCGCTGGCCCGTGCGCGGCCAGCCGACCCAGAGCCAGCCCGCTGCGGCTCAGCCGCAGTCGGCCCAGCCGCAGTCGGCCCAGCCGGAGGTGGCCCAGCCGTAGGTGGCCCGAGCGCCGATCCCGGCTCAGCCGAAGCATGCTCATCTCGACCAAGGCAGCCCCACGCCGGGTAGCGCGGTGCCGCAGCAGGCCGCAGCGAGTCAGACCAGACCGGCCCGGCCCGCAGCAACCCCAGCGGCGCCCGGCCACCAGCTACCCGGCCAGCAGATCCCAAGCCCGGCCAAGCAGTCGCAGCCCGAGCCCGGTCAGATCAGGTCGGCGCAGTCGCAGCCCGAGCTCGGTCAGATCAGGTCGGCGCAGCCCGCGCCGGAGGAGGCCGTGCAGCCGCCCACACCGGCCGAGGCGAGGTCCGGCCAGCTTGTGCCAGGTGAGTCTGTGCCTAGCCGGCTTGTGCCAGGTCAATCGGTGCCTGGCCAGGCCAGTCAAGTGCAGGACGCGCCAGCACAGGGCAGTCCGGTCCCGTCCGTCCCGAGCCAGTCGGCGCCCGGTCCGTCCGTGCCCGGTCCGTCCGTGCCCGGTCCGTCCGGGGCCGGCCAGTCCCAGTCCGGCCCGTCGGTGTCCGGTTCAGGGGAGCGAGCGCGGGGTTGGCCGGAGCATGGTCGTGTTGGGGAGGCCGATCCGAAGGAGAGGCCGTACAGGCTCGGGCCCGTGGAGTCGACTCGGGTGCGGGTCACGCCGGGGCAGATGCGGCCGGCCCGCATGCCGGGAGTGGTCGAGGACGAGGCCGCTGAGCCTGCGGCTGCCGAGGCCACCGCTCATGATGTGGCCACCGCTCGTGATGTGGCCACCGCTGATGATGTGGCCACCGCTCGTGATGTGGCCACCGCTCGTGATGTGGCCACCGCTCGTGAGGCGACGGTCGCCCCGGACACCGTCGCCGGGCCTGGCGACGTCGGTGCCGGTGCGTCGGCTGCGACGGGCGGTACCGACGCAATACGTGGGGCTGATGTGCCCGCTCAGCGCCCGCCGACCGCCGAGAGCAGGCCGGCTGAGCGATCCCCCTCAGACAACGCCAGTCCCACCGACCCCGTAGACACCGCTACGGGTGAGCGCGGTCGGGTCGGCGACGACGTGGTTGTTGCTCTCACGTCGCTAGAACGACGTGAGAGCAACAACCATGACGTTGGCGCCGGGTTGGCCGCCAGCGAGGCCGCGACCGGCGGGCCTGCTGGGGACGCTGTGACTGCGGAGCAGTCGGCTCCGGGTGAGCCCGACGCGAACAACGAGAAGGTCGACGTCCAGAAGGCTGACGCCCCGACGGCCGACGGGGAGATGGCAGCCGGCGGTGGAGTCGGCGCTGACTCGGCCGGCGCTGACTCGGCCGGCGCGGACGCGGACACGGGCGAGGCGAGTCGCGGGGATGCTGATGGGGCGCCGTCGGCGCGGGCGGCGCGGCCGGTGGTCAAGGTGACGGGGGACCGCACCACTGAGCGGCCGCTGCGCGTGGTGGAGCGGGCGCTGCGCAGTCAGCCAGGACGCGGCGGGGACGGCTGGCGGGGCGAACGGGTCGTGGTGGTGCCGGGCGGGCACCGGCCGGGCAAGCCGGATCAGCTCCAGCGGGACCGGGCCAGGGCGCGGCTGCCGGTGCAGGGGCCGCGGCGCATCGTGGTGCTGGGCTGCACGCGGGGCGCGGGGCAGACGACGACGGTGCTGCTGGCCGGGGACATGCTGGCCAGCCTGCGGGGACAGCCCGTGGCGGTGCTGGACCTGAACCCGGGGAGGGGGTCGCTCACGGACCAGGCGGCGGCGATTCCGGGGCTGGTGCGGGGCTCGGCGGACACGGTGGGGTACGGGATGCCGACCACGATCGGCGCGCCGCCGCCGGACACGGGGCTGCAGATCATTAGCGGCAGCGCGGCGGCGGCCGGGGGCGACGACGCGGGGCGGATCCTGGACCTGGTCGCGGCGCGGTACCCGCTGACGATCGCGGATCCGGCGGCGAGCTATGTGCCCCGGACGCTGGACGTCGCGGACCAGCTGCTGATCGTGGCGCCGGCCAGCGCGGAGGCGGCGGGGGCGCTGGCCATGACGTTTGAGTGGCTGGAGGCTCACGGCCACGGACGGCTGGCCGCGACGGCGATCACGGTGCTGAACGGGGTCAGCGGGCCGACGACCGCGCACGTTGAGCAGGCGGCGAACGTGGCCACGGGCCGGTGCCGGGCGATCGTGAAGGTGCCCTGGGACAGCCACCTCAAGGAACTGTCCAACGACCGCGGAGCCAGCGCCGCGACCCGCGCCGCCGACAACGGTGCCCGCCACCCTCACACCAGCCACCCTCACACCAGCCACCCTCACACCAGCCACCC
>Ga0134128_10009567_pt1 | contig 11623 bp, 9 predicted proteins | sample KB31754_FD_96462 | JGI IMG/M metagenome (GOLD analysis project Ga0134128, IMG submission 96462) | Terrestrial soil microbial communities with excess Nitrogen fertilizer from Kellogg Biological Station, Michigan, USA - KB3-175-4 | ecosystem: Environmental > Terrestrial > Soil > Unclassified ...
AGATGTACCTTATAATTATCCAATACTTGTTGAAGCTGATTCCATTGAAAATGTGTATCAAATTTTTCTCCTAATTCAGTAACTTGTTCGTGTGTAGGTATTTTACCATCTATGAATAAATTGGTTAACTGTTGCATAAATTGTTCATGACCCGCCGGAATATATAATTCTATAAATCTTGCGTCAACACTGCCACTATTCCAAAAGCAGTGAACACTTCCCCTTGGTCTTAAATGCCACCCACCGGCGCCAACATTATATATTTCATCAATCACTTTTATCGTAACCGTTCCCTCTAATACAATGCACACCTCATCGAATGTTTTATGAAAATGAGGAATTGAACCCAAATAACCTGGCTTAAGTGTAATCTCGGAGCTTCCTAAATTTCCTGATGTCTGGGATTTGTCCAGTTTAAAAACAATGTCATTAACTCCCATTTTACCTTTCTTTCCTTCTCCGGTAGGAATAAAGACGGCCTTACGTTTTATTTTAGGTTCATTTGCCAGTATTACATTTGGTAACAAAACGGTACCGGCCATTGTTATTGCCAGGAATCTCATTACATCTCGTCGGTTTAAAGAATCAGAATTCATTTTGAAAGATTTAAAAGTTAATCTGAAACGTTTGAAGCTTCGCCTGGACTGCAATTCAATGTACTTTTCTGCCCGGACAAAAGCAATTTAAACTTTAATCTTTATCCCGCTGGAAAAAAATCACAAGTCTTCCTTAAATTGGAAAGATCATATTTTACAAAAGACCCGAATTACCACTGAAACAGATGCCAAATCAAAAATTGTTTACACAACCTACTTTATACTCTCTTTATCCTACCGGGGAGAGTATGAGGAGTGTATGAAGAGTGTATGAAGAGAGTATGAGGAGAGTATGAAGAGAGTATGAAGAGAGTATGAAGAGAGTATGAGGAGAGTATGAGGAGAGTATGGGAAAGGTATGGGAAAGGTATGGGAAAGGTATGGGAAAGCCGTGGGAAAGGTATGACCCTGACCCTTCCTAAAATTACACTTTGAGGTTAATTTAAAAATTTGCTTGCCGGTTTTTATTTGCTCCTGATAAAAATCCGATTTATTTGTTGCTTTACTATTCCCTGAAAAAGGGGAGAAGCTTTTCTTTCATGTTTTCAGGCATTGCAGAACGCTTCATGGTTTTGGCTTCCATAAAATACAATGTAACATCACCCACGTTCAATAACTGATTTTTTTCATTATAAATTTCGCTATGAAAGATTATTTTATGATGCAAAGGCAATTCCTTTAAAGTAGTAACAACAGTTACTAGGTCGTCATAAACAGCAGGCCTGAGAAACCTGCTATGTATTTCTGTTACAGGCATAATTACCCCGGCAGCTTCTACTTCCTTGTACGTTAAGCCGAGGCTGCGCAAGGCTTCTGTTCTTCCGATTTCATAAAACTCTGCATAATGTCCATGGTAAACAACACCCATCTGATCGGTGAGGCCGTAATGTATTCTGATTTTTGTTTTTGAAGTGAACATGTAATTATGAGAATAAGAACCAGGAATAATCAATTATTAATTATGAAATCAATCATTTTCTAATCATTCCATCAACGCTGATCCTTCCCGGGCCACAAAGTAAAATGACAACAGTTGCAGCAAAATAAATAGCACCTCTTTCACCTTCGGCAAAAATATGACCATGAGATGCAACAAAAACCACAACTCCCATGGCGATCAAAATGGGAATGCAAGCTAATCTTGTAAACAATCCGAGAATCAGGAATATGGCGCAAAAAAATTCTGCAAAGATCACCAGTGCTAATGAAACTGTTGATCCGAGATGAAGAAAGTTCATGAACTTGTCTTTCAGTGCATCAAATTTTACCAGTTTCGAATATCCATGGTTGATAAGTAATAAGCCCAAAACCACTCTTAAAAGTAACATGCTGAAATTGAAAGCACCTGCTGAATATTTGGTTGACAGAAATTTACTCATTATTTTTTTTACAATTGTATTAACAAAGATTTGCGCAATTTAAAGTGTTTTTAAATTGATTCAAATATTTTTGGACAACTGATACTGGAATGGTGTTTGTACTTTTGCGCGAAGTAAAAATTCTTTCCTTTTACCGATTGTTTTTTATTCACGAATAATAAAAACCATTAGATTCATGAGCCGTTTTTTTCTCCCCATTGCATTTACGCTGATATCTGCTTCGTGTTTTTCCCAGGCCAATTACAGTGTAACAGATCCGGAAAAAAAATTTAAAGATGCAAGAGAATATTTTATGAAAGGAGAATATACTCTTGCCTATCCGCTTCTGAAACCCTTGCTGGATAAGTATCCTGAAAATACCAAAAGCAGTCATGCTTATTTAAATGCTGATATAGAGTATTACTTCATTGTTTGTGAGTTAAAACTTAATCAGCAAATAGCTGAAGACCAGGCCAAGCGTTTTATTGATGCTGCCAATAACGAGCCGCGTCAGCAATTGATGAGCTTTCACCTGGCTCAATATTATTTTACAAGAAATGACTTTGCACGCGCTGTTATTTATTATGAAAGAGCCGGCTATAATAATCTGAGTAATGAACAGATTGCCGATGCCAAATTTGAGTTGGCTTATTCTTATTTTAATGTTGGCCAGTATAATGATGCAAAGCCTTTGTTTGATGAAATTCACCAGCTTCCGGATAACAAATATTATTACGATGCGAATTATTATTATGGATTTCTGAGCTATAAAGATCATAATTACAAAGACGCACTTACCTCTTTTCAAAAAGTAGAATCTATTCCAAAATATCGCGGTCTTGTTCCTTATTATATCGCACAGATCTATTACTTCCAGGGAAAGCCGGACGAGGCTTTGCGCTATGGAGAAAGTAAACTTTCCCAGAATGATATTTCCAATCGTAAGGAATTAAATCTGCTGATGGGTCAAATTTATTTTGAGAAAAAACAGTTTTCAAAAGCACTGCCTTTGCTGGAAGCTTATGTAAAAAGCAGCGATAAAGTTTCGAAAGAAATCATGTACGAACTGAGTTATTGTTATTATGATGCCAACGAGGTTCAAAAAGCGATTGAAGGATTTAAGCAGTTAAGTAATGAAAAGGATTCGCTCGGACAAAATTCAATGTATTTGCTTGGCGATCTTTATTTAAAAACAGGACAGAAAGAAAGCGCAAGAAATGCATTTCTGTACAGCGCTGACAATAGCAGCAACAGAAAGCAGCAGGAAATCTCAAGATTTAATTATGCCAAGCTTTCTTATGAATTAGGGTATAAGGACGTTGCTCTAAGTTCGATGAATAAATTTTTAGACCTGTATCCCCAGTCTGATTATGCTAATGAGGCAAAAGAAATCATTATCAATCTTTTGGCGAATACGAACAATTATGCAGAAGCACTTTCGATGTACCAGTCTTTTGGAAATCCAACTCCAACCATGTTGAGGATCTATCCTAAAATTCTTTTTGGCAGAGCAACAGAATATATAAATGATCAGCAATTAAACGAAGCAGATGACTTGCTCACCAAAGTGATCAAAGACCCGAATGCCGGTCCTGTACTGCCTTTCGCTGATTTCTGGAAAGCAGAGGTTTCATACAGGCTGAACCGTTATGAAGAAGCTATAAAATACATGAATGATTATTTGCAATACGGAGGAATTCAGGGCGAAGCAAATCCTGCGGATGCAAAATATGTTCTTGGATACAGCTATCTTAATTTAGGCAATTACGAACAGGCATTGACTAATTTCAAGCAAGTTGCACCAACTGTTTCAACACAATCATCTACAGTGCAACAGGACGCTTATGTAAGAGCAGCCGATTGTTATTTCATGCAAAAAAATTACAGCACTGCAAGAAGCATGTATCAAAATGTAATTAATAATGGCCTTGCTCAAAGCGATTATGCTTTGTACCAGGTAGCACTGATCAATGGCATTAACAATCCTGCGGAGAAAATAAAAACTTTCAACACACTTACCGAACGTTATCCTCAAAGTGATCTTGTTGCTGACTCTTATATGCAGATTGCAAATGCTTATATGGTGCAGGAAAACTTTCGGGATGCGATTCCATATCTGAATAAAATTTTGAGCATCAAATCTGCAGCAAGTCAATATCCAAAAGTGTATTTAAAACTTGGCCTTGCGAATTATAATTTAAATAATAATGCAGAGGCTTTGAATGATTATCAAAAGCTTGTAAGCCTTTATCCGCAGTCAGATGAAGCCAATGAAGCGCTTGAAAACATGAAGAATATTTATGTGGAAATGGGCAAGCCAAATGACTATGTTGATTTTGTAAAAAAATCAGGAAAAGTCATCAGCATCAGCGAAGCGGATTCATTGACCTATGCAGCAGCAGAATTGCAATACACCAATAATGACTGCGCCGGAGCCATCAGTTCATTCAATAATTATCTTTCAAAATATCCACAGGGCGCTTATACTTTGAATGCAAATTTTTATAAGAGTGAATGCTATTCAAAAAATAAAGATTGGCAAAATGCAGTAGCAGGATATGAAGCAGTTGTAAACCAGGGCAGCAGCCCATTTGCAGAAAGAGCCGCTTATGCTGCCGCAAGAATTTATTATTTCGAGCTGAAAGATTATAAACAATCTACTGTTTATTTTACCAAACTTCTTGAACTGGCAACAACACCGGAAAATCAATTGGAAGCTTTGCGCGGCCTGGTAAGAAGCTACTACCAGACAAAAGATTTTGCACAGGCCAATAATGTTGCAAATGAACTGTTGACCAAAAAAGGAATCAGCACGGATGATAAGGCAATCGCTAATCTGGTTCTGGGAAAATCATTGCAGGTGAATGGCCAATGCAATGACGCAATCGCAGCATTCAAGCAGGTTGCGGCGGTTAACAAATCGGAATGGGGCGCTGAAGCACGCTATGAAACTGCTAATTGTTATTACACATTGAACCAACTTTCCACTGCTGAAAAAGCGGCAATGGAGGTGATCAAAGTTACGGGCTCTTATGATTATTGGGTTGCGAAAGCATACATTTTGTTAGGTGATATTTATCTGAAAGAGAAAGATTATTTCAATGCAAAGGCCACCTATAAGAGTGTTGCTGATAATGCTACCATTCCGGATTTGAAAAAAGAAGCGCAGGATAAACTGAATGCAGCCATTGCTGAAGAACAACAAAATTCAAAAGTGGATACAAGTACAACTCCTTCTAACAGTAAATAAACAAATAAACACAAATAACTAATTATGTTTAAAAAACTGATGATGAAAAATTCTTTCAATAAAATCATTTTCATTTTGCCTCTTTGTTTTTTATTTTCTGAAATGAAGGCACAGGATACAACACACAGGCAAACGATTCAGATCACTTCTTCTTACAAACCTTCTTTAAGAAATACCGTAAAAATAAATTTATATGCTTCACCGATTACTCCGGATACAACAAGGCCGAGGCTTGCATATAATATTCCGCCACAGAATTTATTTTTCCCCTACCAACCTGTTTCTTTAAAACCACTTTCGCTTCAAACTGATACTTCATTAAAACCAGGCGGCAGAAATGAATTAAAAGTTGGTTATGGAAATTTGTCAACTCCTTATATTTCTGGTGGTTTCAGTTTTGGCGATGGCAAACATAATCTTGCAAACATTTATGGTGATTATATTTCATCAAGAGGAAAAATTGAGAACCAGGATTTTAGTGAAATTAATGTAAAAGGAACCGGCAGTATTTTTTCTGCAAAGAATGAAACATACGCTGCTGTTGCGTTTGCGCAGCATGAACATTATCTGTATGGGTATGATCATACCAGTTATAATTTTTTAAAGTCAGACATCAGGAGAAGTTTCCAGGATCTTTCCGCAACTGTAGGTTTTAGAAATATTATAAACAATGACCTCGGAATTAATTATGATCCGCACCTGGAAGTGCATGAATTCTCCAGGGAAAACAAAGCAAGTGAGACAACGTTGATCTTGAATTTGCCGGTCGAAAAAAGATTTTCTGACGCAGTATCCGTTAAGGTAACAGCTTTGGGAAATTTTGATAGATACCAGCTTAAAAGTGCTGACTCATCCATCACAAATAATTTATTTCAACTGGCGCCTGAACTGGTTTATTACAGTGATCGTTTTACTTTTCATGGTGGTATCACGCCCTCCTGGAATAATAATGAACTGGCAATACTTCCCAACATTTATGCAGAAGCACAATTGCAACAAAATGTGCTGATGATCCAGGCGGGATGGGTTGGCAGATATATTTCAAACAGTTACCGCACTTTGAGCGCCGAAAATCCTTTTATGCAGGACCCGCTTTTCTTAAATAATACCAAAGAGATTCAATATTATGGCGGCATCAAAGCCACTGTTGGTAAGCATTTCAGCTTCAACGCAAAAGCGGCATTTATTTCCTATACAGACATGCCTTTGTTTGTAAATGATACCGCTGCCGGCAACAGCTTTGTAATGTTGAATGCAAGTAAAATGAACAACCTGCAAATTCATGGCGACATGAATTTTATCAGCCAGGATAAATTTACATTGACAGGTGCGTTGGATTTAAATAGTTATTCCGGCATACATTATAACATTGCAAAAGCATGGGGCTTATATCCGTTAAAATTAACCGGTTCTTTCAGATGGAATGCATTCCAGCAGGTATTATTGAAAGCTGATGTAATTGCGTTTTCAGGAGCGAAAGCGTTATTGAAAAATGGATCTGAAAAAAATATGAAAGGCGGTACAGACCTGAGTGCCGGCGGCGAATTCAAACTCAACAAACAATTCAGCGTATGGCTTGATTTCGATAATATTCTGAACAGTCAATATGAACGCTGGAACAATTATCCGGTGTATGGATTCCAGGTGATCGGAGGATTGATCGTACATTTTTAATGACTTGGAATTTTCTAAATCCATAGAAATAAAAAACAGATATTTGCTTTTATGCAGGATTTGATTACTTCATTTATTATTCAATCTAAAGAATGCAAGCTTCCTCAAATAGGAAAGTTTAATGTAGTTGTTACTCCTTCAGAATCTGATATTGCCAACAAGCAAATTACTGCACCCACTATCGAAATTCTTTTTTCAGCAAGAGAAGAAAAGATTTCTGACGGACTGATAAAATATGTTGCTGCAAGAAAAAAGATTGCCATTGGTGAAGCGGTTACCGAAATTCAAAATTGGTGCACTTCCGTTAAAACGAAATTGAAAAATGGCGAAGAAGTTTTGTTGGCTCCATTGGGGATTTTAAAAAAAGGCCCGTCGGGAAATTTATTTGTTCAAAGAGAAAGCAATCAGCTTTTTTTTGAACCGGTTGCAGCAGAAAGAGTGATCCATAAAAACAGTGAACATGCGATGCTGGTAGGCGATAGAGAAACAACTTCATCAGCTATGAGCCAGTTTTATAATGAAGTAATTGTATCAAAAAACAAAACATGGAAATTAATAGCTGTCATTCTTTTAGTGATCGCTATCGTTCTTTTATTCTTGAATTTTTATGGCCATCCGTTTTCAATTTCTGAATCAGGTAACCACCAAAAAGTAGCGGCTCCTTCAGCACCGGACACCTATTTTTCAAAGTGATCTTTCAATGTTTCATTCAACTAATTTTTTATAATGATTGTGTACAGAGCATGTCCAAATTGTGGCGATGCAAATATTTTCAGAGCGATTACTGCAAAAGATTATACCGTTTCAGAGGAACAATTTGAGATATGGGAATGCAGGAATTGTACACAGCGGTTCACACAAAATATTCCTGACCAGGAAAATATTGGCAGGTATTATCAATCTGAAAATTATATTTCTCATAGTGATACTACAAAAGGCCTGATCAATAATTTGTACCACAAAGTGAGAAGAAGGACTTTGGTTCAAAAAAGAAAATTAATTGAAAAAGCCACCGGAAAAACTACAGGAAATATTTTGGATGTTGGCGCAGGAACCGGAGCTTTTTTAAACGTCATGAAAAATGCAGGCTGGAATTGCACCGGCCTGGAGCCGGATGAAAATGCGCGAAAAAAAGCATTGGAATTGTATAACCTGGAATTAAAAGAAGCAGAAAAAATTTATTCGCTGCCTCCGCAAACCTTTGATGCTATTACATTATGGCATGTTTTAGAACATGTGCACGAACTGCATAAATATGTAGAGCAATTAAAAAATTTATTATCAAAAGACGGTAAATTGTTTATTGCGGTTCCTAATTATACTTCTGCTGATGAAAAAATGTATGATCAGTTTTGGGCTGCTTATGATGTGCCGCGACATCTGTATCATTTTTCTCCAAACTCAATGAAAACTTTATTGAATGCTCATGATTTAAAAGTTGAAACAATGAAGCCAATGTGGTTCGATAGTGTTTATGTAAGCATGTTGAGCGAGAAATATAAAACAGGCCATTCACATGTTGTAACAGCTTTGATCAACGGGACTTTTTCCAACATTAAAACTGTTTTTGATACAAGCAAATGCAGTTCGTTGATTTATATTGCTTCGAAAGTTTAAATGCAGCTGACCGGAAGTAAGAAAAATTGATCCAGTAAAACAAATCCTTCCTTTTTTATTTTATTAATTCCTGATCTGCATATAATACCTGACCGGCACGATTTCAAATCCTATAATCAATAACGTTTAAAAATCTAAATTGAGGCACTATAAGAACGTGCCGGTTAAACAAAATTGGGAATCCGGTAATAGTTACATTTCTGCAAAATTCGTTAAGTTTGACGTATGAAAACGGTTACACTAAATATCCCGGATACGTTAGACATAGATAATAAAGAAGTTGCCATGCTTGAAGCATCGCAATTATATGAGCAGGGTAAATTGTCATTAGGACAGGCTGCAGAGGTTGCCGGCTTAACCAAAAGAACCTTCGCTGAACTTCTGGGAAAATATAACGTTTCCATCTTCAATTACCCGGCTTCAGATTTATCAAGAGATGTTGCCAATGCATAAAACTATCATATCAGACACGAGTTGTTTTATTGTCCTGACAAATATTAATCAAACTGATTTTAGATTGGGAAGTGATGTTGAAAAACAAGCATTAAAGGAGTCAGGTGAAGAAGAATAAACTGCATCATGAAAAAATAAACAAACTTTGTGTTTGAGTTATGGATTTAGAGTAAATCAATAAATACTTCCATTTTATCTTTTATGAAACATTAAACGAAATCATTTCCCCGGAACAAAACGGGCAACAGTTACAGCTTTGCCCTGCATAAATGAAAGCGTATCTTTTTTTAAAAGATAATGATCGGTTAATGAAATGCCCTTAAAAAACGCTGTCTCATAAACGATTCCCGGACACATCATTCTGGTGCTGATAATGTCACTGAAAGCAATTCCATTGTTTTTCCCTAAAGCATAAGTTCCCGAAAATGAATTGCATCCTCCGTTTCCTTCCACTCTGTTCGCAAGTTTTTTTAGTGAAATATACATTTCTTTATAGGTTGCAGAATCGGGAATTCTGTCACCATTTAATTCTATCAGCTTCCAGTGTGTTTCTAAAAGCGGCGCGGTTGCGGATTCCACTGTATCAACAGAAATTTTTGTTTCAGCCATTGCTTTTTTTGCGGATTCACAATTTATAGATAAAGCGCTGAATGCCAGCAAAACGGCGATGATCATTTTATCTCTTATTTTCATCATTTCTCGTTTAAAATTTCGGGGAAATAATTCCATATTTTTTACGAATATGTTTACTTTCACCTCTAATTTTTGCTTATGGCCAAAAAAAGGAAGTTACTTTCCCCGATTACTATACTAATGATTGTGATTGTATTAGCGGCATTGGCAACGTGGTTTGTGCCGGCAGGAAGATACAATACGCTTTCCTTCAGCGACAATAGTTTCAAATATAATACCGATTCGACAGAGATCACTTTACCATTTACAAAACATACACTGGACTCTCTTGCAATCTTTATTTCGCCGCAGAAATTTTCTTCAGGTTCGATCAGGAAACCTGTTGCAGTGCCCGGAACTTTTCATTTAATTTCAAAAAATTCGCAAGGTGCTATTGATGTTCTGGAGGCACCTTTAAATGGGATTACCGATGCAGTAGAAATTATTTTATTCCTGTTAATCATCGGCGGATTTATGAACGTTTTTTATGAAACCGGGGCAATTGTAAAAGGACTTACATCTTTGTCTTATAAGATGAAAGGCAAAGAAGCATGGTTAATTATTACGCTCACATTTTTGTTTTCTTTCGCCGGCGCATCTTATGGGATGGCTGAAGAAGCATTGGTCTTTTATCCGATAATGGTTCCGCTATTTTTAGCAGCAGGATATGACTTACTGGTTCCCGTTGTGGTAATCTTTGGAGGAACGCAATTAGGAACGCTATCTTCATTTACAAATCCTTTTGCAACTATTATTGCGTCAAACGCAGCCGGTGTAAACTGGGCTGATGGCCTGACAGAGCGGATTCTGATGTTTGTAATTTCAACAGGAATTACCATTTGGTATTTGGTGAACTATGCGCAGAAAGTAAAAAAAGATCCGACGAAATCCATCGTTTATAAAGTCGATGGAAATGTTACTTCTCCTTATGAAAATATAAATGCAACAACGGACTCAGGGCCATTATCAGTAAGAACAAAATTACTGTTATTGTTGTTTCTGCTTACGTTCTTAACCATGATTGCGGGAGTTGTATGGTTCAATTGGTGGCTTACTGAAATGTCTGCATTATTTTTAGGGGTATCTATTCTAATTGCCATTATTACACGCACAAATGAAAGTAAATTTATTCGGCAATTTGTAAAGGGCTCTGAAAGTTTGTTAGGAGTTGCTTTCATTGTCGGAGTTGCAAGAGGTGTTACAATTGTTTTAAACGATGGACACATCAGCGATTCAATTTTATTTTATTCTGCAAAGTTGGTAAGCGGAATGCCGCCTTCTATGTTCATTGTTGTCTTGCTTATTTTATTTATGATCTTCACGCTTTTTATTTCTTCTTCTTCCGGAATGGCGGTGCTTACCATGCCTATTATTGGCGGACTTGCCGTGATTGTGAATGTACCGGGACGTGAAATTGTAAACACTTATTTATTCGGAATGGGCATCATGGGTTTTCTTACGCCAACAGGATTGATCCTGCCTTCATTGGCATTGGTAAATGTAAGTTTAAAAGCATGGTGGAAATTTATCTATCCTTTACTGGCACTGCTTTTTATTGTTTGCTGCCTCTTTCTGATCATTGGAATTTATATAAAATAAATTTTCACATTTCTCTTAAAATCGGGGTGTAGTATTTGCGGTTATTGTTGAAAAAAGGATAACATGAAAACTAAAAATATTCACGATCTTGTTTCTGTTTTATTTTTTGCTTTGTTGATCCCACTGATTTTATTGAGCTGTTCTTCTTCTAAAAAAGCAGTAAAATTAAATGCGGATGATGTAAGAAATATGGTTGATTCTTCTCAATTTGTTTTTTTAGCAGAAAGAGTAAATCCATTGCATGGAGGCACGCGTTATCTTACTTCCAGGTATGATGTTGTTGTGAAAAAGGATTCTCTTGTTTGCGAGCTTCCTTTCTTTGGAAGATCTTTTCAGGCACCGGTAGATCCAACAAAAGGAGGCATTGAATTTACTTCTACTAACTTTTCGTACAACATTAATTC
>Ga0134128_10009568_pt1 | contig 11623 bp, 13 predicted proteins | sample KB31754_FD_96462 | JGI IMG/M metagenome (GOLD analysis project Ga0134128, IMG submission 96462) | Terrestrial soil microbial communities with excess Nitrogen fertilizer from Kellogg Biological Station, Michigan, USA - KB3-175-4 | ecosystem: Environmental > Terrestrial > Soil > Unclassified ...
AGGCCATCTCCGCCTCTGCTTCGCCAGCGCGCCCGAGCGGCTCGAGCGCGCGCTGGAGCGGCTGGCGCCGCTGCTGAGATAGCTCAAGTCCTTCTCCGCCCCCGAGGGCGGAGAGGGAGTGGGCTCAGGCCGCTTCTTTACGTTTTTTAAGCATGCCCTGGGGATAATCGGGCATGCCGGATTCCTCGAATAAGCCGAGCCTGCCGGGGGCGGTGCCGCTGCCGCGGCGGCGGCTGCCGCGCAAGCCCGGCGTCAAGCATATCAGCCTGGCGCTCCAGGGCGGCGGCTCGCATGGCGCCTTCACCTGGGGCGTGATGCACCGGCTGATCAGCGAGCCCCGGCTCTATATCGACGGGCTCAGCGGGACGAGCGCCGGCGCCATGAATGCGGTGGTCTTCGCCGACGGCTTCATCCGCGGCTCGCGCCAGGGCGCGATCGATGCGCTGGCGCGCTTCTGGGACCGCATTGCCGATCTGAACCGCCTGCCGCGCAGCTTCGCGCGTGGCATTCCCGGCCTCACCGAAGGCTGGCAGGTGGATCAGGACCCGACTTTCATGCTGGTCGACCTGATGTCGCGCATCTTCGCGCCGGCGCAGTTGAACCCGCTCAACATGGACCCGCTGCGCCGCGTGCTGGCCGAGCTCGTCGATTTCGCGGGGCTGAGGCGGCGCGCCGACGTCAAGCTCTTCGTCACCGCCTCCAATGTGCGAACCTGCAAGTCACGGCTCTTCCGCACGGCGGAACTGACGCCGGAGGTGCTGCTCGCCTCGGCCTGCCTGCCGCTGCTCTTCCAGGCGATCGAGATCGACGGCGAGCACTATTGGGACGGCGGTTATCTCGGCAATCCCGCCATCCATCCGCTGATCAACGAATGCGCCAGCAGCGATGTGGTGATCGTGCAGATCAACCCGCTCCATCGTCCCGAAGTGCCCCGGACGATGCGCGATATCCTGAACCGCATCAACGAGATGACGTTCAACGCCAGCCTCGTGCGCGAGATGTTCGGCATCGCCACGGTGTCGAGCCTCATCGAGAGCGGTGCGCTCGAGGACGAGCGCTACACCACCGTGCGCTTCCACCAGATCTCGGCGGAAGCCCAGCTCGCGGGATATGGCGCGCTCAGCAAGCTCAACGCCGAGCGCCCGTTCCTCCAGCATCTGCACGATCTCGGTTACGAGACCGCCGATCGCTGGATAGCGGAGACCTTCGACAAGATCGGCTGGGAAAGCTCGATGGACGTGCGGGAGACGTTCGTTTAAGCGGCTTCGCGGAGCCGTCTAGGCCGCTTCGCGGCTCGGCTCGCCATCCTGATCTTGCACGGCGCGCGCGTGCCGCCCGGCGGCGAAGCGCGGGCGCGCCTGCGCGACGGCGCTCCGCCGCTCGCGGAGATCCTCGCGCAGGAGCTGAACGAAGACGATGGCGTCGACCAGAAAGACGACGCCAACCATGAGGGCTCTCCAGCCGAGATCCAGCACCGGTACCTTCTCCTTGGGGATTTCTTCGAGCGGCCCGCTTAAGCGCAGCAGCCTGCCGCCTGGTCGCGCCGCCTCAGCGTCGGGCGCGCATCGAGCACGCCGTCGAGCAGCGCGCGCAACTGCGCCTCCTCGACCTGGTCGCTCGCCATCAGCAGACGCATCGCGCCGTCTTCCAGCAACTCATCGAGGCTAGGCTCGCGGCAGGCGTTCTTCTTCATGACCCTCTCCATGCTTGGTCAGATAGGAAGCGATGCGCCGCAACACCAGGGCCCCCCGGTGAATTCCGCCTTCAGGGGTAAGAAATAATCGCCGCAGGCGAGAGCCGCCGGCGGGCGCCGGCGGCTCCGCTCGATCAATGGGCGGTCGGGCTCGGCGCCACGTCAGGCGCCCCCGCTTGCGGGTAGTAACCGCTGTTCTCCTGCCGCTGCTGGGTAGTGGCGGCGTCGCCCGGCGCGTTGTTGGGTGGCACCACCGTCCCGCCTGCGGTACCGTATTGATAGGCGGGCTCGGTCGGCTCGCTGCTGCAGGCGGCGGCGCCGAGCGCCAAGAGCAGCAGCCAGGCGGGCGTGGTTAACCTCGAGGTCATGATGCGCGTCTCCGGTGCTGATGCGCCGCTCTTGGGCCGCGCGGCGCGAAACGGCGAAGGCAGCCGATCCTGTGCGTCGTCCGGACTTCCTGGTCCGGCGAAGGCCGTCCCCGTTGTGCACCGGCCGCTCGGCCGGTTGTTTCCCGATTACCTGGGAAGGTGCAACGGCGCTGCAACAGGGCGAAAAGCTGAAATAGGCCCCACCGATGAGAGCGCCGGTTGAGCGTCTCGTGGCAAAAAAACGGCGGGGAGCGCCGCCCGGCGGTTGCCGTTAGCGAGTGATCGGGGCATCCGCGAGAGGGAGGATTGGGCGACATGGATCTCTACCAGCTGCTCAAGCAGGATCACCTCAAGGCCAAGCGCCTCTTCGAGCGGCTTGACCAGGAGGCCGAGACGGCGAAGGCGCGCGAGCGGCTGTTCGCCGAGCTGAAGCAAGAGCTCGAGCTGCATACCGCGGTCGAGGAGAAATACTTCTATCCCGCGCTCCGCGATCACGACGAGACCTCGGAGCTCGTCGAGGAGGCGCTCGAGGAGCATGAGGAGGTGAAGACGCTGCTCGCCGAGCTCGACGAGGGCGACAAGGAGGAAGAGGGCTGGGCCGATCAGCTGCTCGAGCTGCAGGAGGATGTCGAGGAGCATGTCGAGGAGGAGGAGACCGAGCTCTTCCCGAAGGCGCAGAAGCTCATCGACAAGGTTAAGGCGGACGAGATCGCGAAGGCGATCGAGCAGGAGAAGGCGGCCGCGAAGGCCAAATAGCAGGCGGCGGGATCCCTCCCGTCGAGGGGAAGGCGGCGCGACGCGCCGGGTGGGGGCGGCCGGGCGCGGTCCTGCGGTGCGGCGACATGATCGACGCAGGCCCGTGCTTGGCTGCCTACGCCCGGCCAGCCCGTCCCCTCTCAAGGGAGGGGGAGCCCGGACAACCCTAAGCAGCCGCCCACAGGCCGGTTTTCCCAGGGAAATCTACGGCAAAGCAGGCCTGAGCCAATAATCCGTTAACCAGTGTCAATTAATCTCGGCCCGATGTCGGGAGAAGGGCCGATGGGTCTGCGGCTGCGTCTGTCACCGGAAATGCTCTACCCGCTGCTCGACTGGTTCATCCCGCCGGCGCTCAAGGCCGAGCGCGAGCAGCACCAGCGCGCGCGCATCTTCCTCGTCTCGCATTTCTTCGGCCCGTTCCTCGGCCACGTCATCACGATCTATCTCTATTGGATCGATCCGCATCCGGGCTACGGGCTCTGGGTGCTGGCCTCGGCGATCACGATCTACTGGGCCTTCCCTGGCTGCTGAAGCGCACCGGCGCGCTCACCGAGCTGGCGCTGATCTCGGTGGCCAACCTGGTCTTCATGATCCTCTGGGGCTGCTACCACTATGGCGGCGTCAGCTCGCCCTTCGTCTCGTGGCTGGTGGTCGTGCCGCTGCTGGGCTTCCTCTATCTGGGCTCGCTGCCGCCGCGGCTGGCCGTGCTCGGCCTGATCAGCGTGGGCTTCGTCGCCTTCTACGCCGCCTACGCCTCGGTCCATTCCTTCCCGCAGCACGTGCCGCTCCGCCAGCTCAGCGGCATCGGCATCGTCTCGACGATCAGCGCCGCGATCTACGTCTCGATGATGGCGCTCTACTACGCCTCGATCTGCGCCAGCCAGTCGGAGCTCGAGCGCGAGGTGCAGAACCACCGCGCCACCGCGGTCAAGCTGCGCGACGCCAAGGAGGAGGCGGAGAACGCCAACCTCGCCAAATCCGAGTTCCTGGCCAAGATGAGCCACGAGCTGCGCACGCCGTTGAACGCCGTCATCGGCTACAGCGAGATGCTGCTCGAAGACACCGAGATCGAGGGCGGCGACGACCAGGCGGTGCAGGACCTCACCAAGATCAACACTTCCGGCAAGCACCTGCTGGCGCTCATCACCGACGTGCTCGATCTCTCCAAGATCGAGGCCGGCAAGATGGAGCTCTTCAACGAGCGCTACGACCTCAACCACCTCATCGACGAGCTGGCGGGCACGGCTGAGCCGCTCTGCGCCAAGAATGGCAACCGGCTGGCTATCGAGCGCGCGCCGGATCTCGGCGAGGTCGAAGGCGACGTCAGCAAGCTGCGCCAGGCGGCGATGAACCTGCTCAGCAACGCTGCCAAGTTCACCAAGGAAGGCAGCGTCACCCTGGCGGTGGCGCGCGAGGGCGGGCCTGACGGCCATTGGATCAAGCTCTCGGTGCGCGATACCGGCATCGGCATATCGCGCGAGACCATCGGCAAGCTGTTCCAGAATTTCAGCCAGGCCGAGACCTTTATGTCGAGCAAGTATGGCGGCACCGGGCTCGGCCTCGCGCTCACCCAGAAGCTCTGCCGCCTGATGGGCGGCGACGTCACGGTGGAGAGCGAGCCCGGCCAGGGCTCGTGCTTCACCATCAGGCTGCCCGCCTCGCTGGCCGAGGCGGTGCACCGGCGCGACGGCGCCGGAGCCGCCGCCGAGCCGGCGCAGGCGGATGGCGCCGAGCCGCGCGACATCGTCCTGGTGATCGACGACGATCCGGCGGTGCTCGACCTCATGCAGCGCATCCTGATGAAGGAGCGATTCCGCCCGGTGCTGGCCGACGATGCCCGCAAGGCGCTGAGCCTGGCGCGCGCCGTCAAGCCCTCGGCCATCATCCTCGACGTGCTGATGCCGGCAACGAACGGCTGGGAGGTCCTGCGCGCGCTCAAGAAGGATGCCGAACTCGGAGCGGTGCCGGTGATCATGCTCACCATCGTCGACGACCGGCGCACGGCACTGGCGCTGGGCGCCGTCGAGCACCTGATGAAGCCGATCGATCGCGACGTGCTGCTGCGCGTCCTCGACCGCGTCTGCCCGCGCGGCAGGCCTGCCTCAACCGATCCCGCAACCGTCCAGCCGATGGTCGCCAATGCCTAAGATTCTGCTCGTGGAAGACAACGAAATGAACCGCGACATGCTGGGCCGCCGGCTCAAGCGGCACGGCTTCGAGCTCTGCTTTGCCATCGATGCACCGAGCGGCATCGCCATGGCGAGCGCCGAGCTGCCGGACCTCATCCTGATGGACATCGCGCTCGGCGAGATGGATGGCTGGGAGGCGACGCGGCGCATCAAGTCCAACCCGGCGACGGCGGAGATCCCGATCATCGCGCTCACCGCGCATGCCTTGGCCAGCGACCGCGACAAGAGCGTCGAGGTCGGCTGCGCCGATTTCGACACCAAACCGGTCGACCTGCCGCGGCTGCTCGGCAAGATCAGCGCCTGCCTGGGGCAGGGGAAAGCCGCTTAGAGCGGGTCATCCGCCGTCAAGCGGTTGACCGCCGACCGCCGACGGCTTCTCCTACTGCTTCTTCTTGAGCCCGCTCAGCAGGTCGCGGAGCGCGGTGATGTCGATCGGCTTCTGCAGGCCGTCGACCACCTTGAGGCCGCGCGTCTCGGCGAGGCGGCTTGCCGCCTTGCGGAACCAGCCATCCTGGCCGCTGATGATGATGAGGATGCCGTCGAAGCCGGTCTCCTCCAGCACCGAGAGCAGGTCGATGCCGTCGGCCTCGGGCATGCAGAGATCGAGGGTGAGGACTTCCGGCTTCCAGCTCGCCACCAATGCCCGTACGACGGTGGGGTCGGAGGTTGCCTGCGCGTCGAAGCCGCAGCGCGTCGCGACGCGGGCCACCAGGTCGGCGGAATCGACGCTGTCGTCGACCGCGAGCAGGCGTCCCTTGGCCTCGTCCGCCCCCGCCATGCGTCAGGCTCCGATGGCTGCGCTGATCGCCGCGGCAGTGGGCGCGATCAGCTTGCCGTAGGGGACGAAGGCTTGCTGCGCCTCGGCATAGGCCGTGCGCAGCCGCGGCACCACCGCGTCGATATCGGCCTTGGTGTGCTTCGCCATCACCTGGAAGCGGAAGCGCGCGGCGCCCTTGGCGACCGCCGGATACTCGACCAGGTTGGCGACGGCGCCGAGCGCCGGGAGGCGGCTCGCGGCGATGCGGGCGAGACCCTCCTCGCGCATCATCACCGGCACGATCGCCGAGGGGTCGCCGATGACCTCGAAGCCGGCCTCGTGCAGCGTGGTGCGCAGATAGACGATGTTCTCCATGAGCGAGGCGCGGAGCGCGCGGCCCTCAGGCGATTTCACGATCTCGAAGGCCTTGAGCACGATCGCCGCCTGGATCGGCGACAGCGCGTTCGAGAAGGTCTGCGGCGCGCTGTAGTATTTGAGATATTCGCGCACCGCCGGCGAGTTGCAGGCGACGAAGCCGCCATTGGAGGCGAAGGTCTTCGAGAAGCTGCCCATGATGATGTCGACGAGGCCGCTCATCTGCTGCAGCCCGACATGGCCGCGGCCGTCCTCGCCGAGATTGCCGAAATCATGGGCGCAGTCGATGAGCAGCGTCGCCTTGAACTCGCGCGCGAGGTCCTGCAGCGCGGCGATGTCGGGCGTGTCGCTGTCCATCGAGAAGAGGCTCTCCGAGATCAGCAGGATGGCGTTCTCGGTGTCGCGGGCGCGGATGCGCGCGAGGTGGCGGCGCGCCGAGGCGATGTTGAGATGGCCGTGCAGATGGACGTTGCGCGTCGCCGCGAAGGCGCCTTCCTGGAGGCAGGAATGGCAGAGCCCGTCCATCACCACATGATCGTCCGGGCGCACCAGCGCCTTGATCACGCCGAAGCCCGCGGCCCAGCCGGTCGGATAGAGCACGGCGTGCTCCATGCCGAGGAAGTCGGCGATCGAGCGCTCCAGCGCCAGCGAATAGCGGGTATTGCCGATGAAGGCGGCGGAGCCGGCGCTGTGCACGCCGTATTCGTCGATGGCCGCCTTCGCCGCCTCCTTGATCGCCGGATGCGAGGCGAGGCTCAGATAATCCTGCGAGCCGAAATTGACGCCCGAGAAGCGCTCGCCGGTGTCCTCCTGCGCGGCATTCGCCGTGGTCGGCGCCTCGGCGGTGGCGCGCGAATAGGGCCAGAGGCGATGCTGCCGGCGCAGATCCTGCCAGCGGAAGAAATGCGCAACCCGCCCGAGCAGGTCGGTGCCGCGGAGGTCGCGATAGTCCCGCAGGCTGCCCGTCAGGGCCTCAACCGGTGTCGCGCCGTCGCTCATATAAGGCATGGCCTCGGTCCTTCCACGCTGATTTGGACCCGCCGCCGCTTGCACGTCAGACGGGATTCCCCTCACCGAATGTCTGGCGCTCTGCTGTTCCGTGATCCCTGACCGGCGCCTCTGTTGTTAAGGAATATGAGGGAAAAGCGTAAAGAAGTCGTAAAACTTGCCCGTTTACTTAGGGAAATCGCCGAAAATTTGAGCAAAATATTGCTCGTGTTGAGAAGTAATATTAACCATGTCGGTTAAGACCGGCGCCGGACCTTGGCCCGACTCTTCGCGGCGCGCGCGATGACTGCACCGGAAGGGCGCGGCGTGCCGGGCCGCGCACCGAAGCGCGGCGTCTCTTCGCGAAGGCTTAACGTTGCCTGATGTCTGATGGGGGCCGGCCGGAGGGCACGCGCCCGCGTGCCCGCCGGCAGCGATTTACGGCAAGAGGGATCCCATGACCGGCGCGCCGAGCCTCGAAGGCAAGACCGTGATGATCGTCGACGACGACCAGACGATGCGCATGCTGATCCGCCGCATGCTCGGCCGCATGAAGATCACCAACCTGATCGAGGCCGAGGGCGGCGAGCAGGCGCTGGAGCGGCTGGGCGAGACGCCGGCGGCGTGCGATCTCGTCATCTGCGACTGGAACATGCCGGGCATGTCGGGGATCGAGCTCTTCGACCGGGTGCATGCGGTCCAGCCGGCGCTTCCCTTCCTGATGCTGACCGGCCGCGCCGATGCGAGCTCGGTAATCGCCGCCAAGAAGGCGGGCGTGCCGGCCTATATCGTCAAGCCGATCTCGCCGGCGGAGCTCAGGACAAAGATCTCCTTCCTGCTCGACCAGGGCGCCTGAGGCGCCGGCGCGGGCGGCCGAGCGCGGGCGATGGGGCAGACCGCAACCGAGGGAGCGACGCCGCTTGCCGAGGCGCGGCTGCTGCGGCAGCTGCAGCGGCTCATCGAGCCGCGTGGCGGGCATCGCGCGCTCCATTTCCATCTCTCGCGCCTCCAGCCGCATAATCGCCGCGACAAGCATCTGCAGATCGTCGCCAACATGCTGGACGACGTGGTGCAGCGCTTCGCGGGCAGGCTCTATCGCCTCACGACCGGCGACATCGTCCTCTTGTGCAAGGGCGCGCGGCGCAAGACCCTCGAAGGCACCGCCGATCTCATCCGCTATCTCTTCGCCGACGATCCGCTGACCCAGCACGACGACAGCGGCAAGGACTTCTACGCGCTCTATGACCTCGAGCATGATTACCGTCCCTTCCTCGCGCTGGCGCAGCGGCTCTACGCAACGCAGACGCGGCGGCAGGCGACGGAGCTGCCGGGCCGCGGCCCGCCGGCGCGCCCGCGCCGGCCGCTCGACCCCGAGCATCTCGGCGACATCCTCGGCATCGTCACCCGCGCCGACCTCTCGAGCGTCATGCGGCGGCAGATCGCCTGGGCGCTGCCCGTGGGCGCCCAGCCGCAGCCGCTCTTCGAGGAGGTCTTCGTCTCGATCGAGGAGCTGGGCCAGGCGCTGGCGCCCGATTTCCAGCTCGGCAACGACCGCTGGCTCTTCCAGTACCTGACCCAGGCGCTCGACCGGCGCGTGCTGTGGCTGCTGACGCGCGACTATCCCGCCGCCAGCCGCGGCCTCAGCCTCAACGTCAACGTCGCCACCTTGCTGTCGCCGGAATTCTCGGATTTCGAGGAGCATCTGCCGGTGCGCGCCCGCGGCAACATCCTGCTGGAGCTGCAGCTTGCCGATGTCTGGTCGGATTTCGGCGCCTTCCTCTTCGTGCAGAACCTGGCACAGCAGCATGGCTATCGGCTGGTGCTCGATGCCGTGCGCTTCCGCGCGCTGCCGCTCATCGATGCGAAGCGCCTGGGTTTCGACTACGTGAAGCTCGCCTGGGACGACGCGCTGCTCGATCTTGCCGCCGAGGACGAGGCGGAGCTCCGCCAGGCGGTCAAGGCGCTGGCGCCGGTGCGGGTCATCCTGACGCGCTGCGACCGCGCCGAGGCGGTGGAGTTCGGCCAGGCCGCCGGCATCTCGCTCTTCCAGGGCTGGCACATCGACCGGCTGGTGCGGCCGTAGGAGCTCCGGGCACCAAGGCGCAAGCGATCGGCTGCACCTCCATCCTGCGTCCTTCGACAGGCTCAGGATGAGGGAGATTGTTTATGGCACAAAGAAATTGGCCTCATCCTGAGCGCGAGCGCAGCGAGCAGTCGAAGGACGCAACGACCGTCCGTTCCGTCGTTTCTGGCGCGTCAGCTGGCGGCGGCGAAGCGCTCGGGAACGACGGCGGGGGCGGCGCGCAGCAGGGCTGAGGGAAGGGCTGCGGGCACGCGGACCGTGAAGCAGGAGCCGTCGCCGGGCGTGCTCTCGACGGTGATCTCGCCGCCCATCATGCGGCAGAGCTTCTGGCTCAAGGCGAGGCCGAGGCCGGTGCCGCCATAGCGGCTCGAGGTCGAGGCCTCGGCCTGGTTGAAGTTCTGGAACAGCTTCGGCAGGTTCTCGCGGCTGATGCCGATGCCGGTGTCGCGCACGGCGACGCAGATCCAATCGCCGTCGGCGCCCGCCTCGCGCGAGGCGATGAGGGTAACGCGGCCCGCCTTGGTGAATTTGGCGGCGTTGCTCAGCAGGTTCAGCACGGCCTGGCGCAGCTTGGTCTGGTCGCCGGTGACCGTGCCCAGCTCGCCGCGGCGCTCGACGACGAGCTCGTTGCCCTTGTCCATCACCAGCGGCCGGCAGGTCGCGACCACGTCGTCGACGAAGCCGCCGAGATCGAAAGGCTGCGCCACCAGCTCCATCTTGCCGGATTCGATCTTGGAGAGGTCGAGCACGTCGGTGACCAGCGAGAGCAGGTGCTTGCCGGCGCTGTTGATGCGGCGGAGATCGGCGATCTGTTGTTCCTTGCGGCCATCGGCCTCGGCATCCTCGAGCAGCATCTCGCTGTAGCCGATGACGGCGTTCAACGGCGTGCGCAGCTCGTGGCTCATCTTGGCGAGGAATTCCGATTTCTGCCGGTTGGCCTGCTCGGCCTCCTCCTTGGCCTCGCGCAGCATGATCGCGGTGGCGCGGTGCTTCTGCACTTCCTTCTCGATGTCGGACTGCGAGGCGACGAGGTTGGCGTAGTAAAGCGCCATCATCGACATGTAGACAGTGGCGGAGAGCACCGAGGTGATGCCGAGACCCGACATCTTCTCGATCGGCACGCGCTCGGGGAAGGCGCCGTTGGCGGCGTAGACGAGATAGAATCCCAGCACGTTCAGCGAGAACATGCCGAGCACGGAATAGCGGTAGCGCGGCCGGTCGCCGAGATAGAAGAAGGCGAGCAGCAGCGCATTCAACAGCCACGGCAGGAAGGGCGAGCTCACGCCGCCATACTGGTAGGAGCCGAAGAGGGTGACGAAGGTCAGGTCCTCGACGGTGATGAAGGCGAGCGGGATGAGGCGGCCGGTGAATTTGAGCGCGAAAGGCAGCAGCCAGAACGAGGTGATGAGCCCGACAATGACCCAGTAGGCGAAGCCCGGATGCGGATCGAGCAGCCAGAGATAGACGCTGATGCTCTGGCCCAAGGTCGGGCCGAAGAGATGGCTGAAGACGAAGATGCGGGCGCGGCCGAGGGTCGCCGCGTCGGTGCGCAGCGAATCCGGAATGAACCAGTCGATCGCCCGATAGGTGGGCGACAGCATCGCCGACAGGCCATCCCGCATCAAAAATCCCCTGCAGCCAGGAATTGTCCTGGTCCTGAGGTTATCGCGTAATGGTTAATGGTTGTTTTACGCTTGGCGCCGCGGCGGGGGCCGCCAGGACGAGCATCGCCTCGCCGCCCAAGGCATAGGTGAGGCAGCCGGCGAGATGGGCGAAGCCCAGACGCCGATAGAAGCGGCGCGCCGGGTTCTGATCGAGGACGGTGAGCTCGATCAGCGGCACCCCCTGCTCCAGCGCTGCCGCCGCCACGGCGGCGACCAGCGCGCGCCCGGCGCCGAGCTGCCGGCGCTCCGGCTCGACATAGAGATCCTGGATCGAGAAGATCGCTCCGCCCAGCGCGGTCATATAGGTCTCGCTGTAGCTCGCCATGCCGACGGGGATCTCGCCGAGCTCGGCGAGGAAGCAGCGGAAGCGCGCCGCCGGGCCGAAGCCGTCGCGCAGCCAGTCGCTCTCGTGGGCGCGCAGCACCGCCTCATTGCCTTCGGCAAGGCTGAGCGCGCGCTTCATGCGGAAGAGCGCCGGCACATCGGCCGGGCAGGCCGGGCGGATGCGCAGCGAAGGCGGGGGGGTGGTGGGCACGGCTGCTTATCCCCGCATCGCGCAGACCCTCACCCGGCGCCGCTGGCGCGGCGCCACCCTCTCCCGCAAGCGGGAGAGGGTGGGACCCATTGCGTAGCAATGGGAGGGTGAGGGGGCGTGCGGGCTCTCACTCATCGAGGCGGAGCCTAACCCGTCATGGTTAGCGCCGGGTAAATCCGCTCAGACGACGCGCTTTGCCCGGAGCTCGGCGATGGC
>Ga0134128_10009569_pt1 | contig 11623 bp, 12 predicted proteins | sample KB31754_FD_96462 | JGI IMG/M metagenome (GOLD analysis project Ga0134128, IMG submission 96462) | Terrestrial soil microbial communities with excess Nitrogen fertilizer from Kellogg Biological Station, Michigan, USA - KB3-175-4 | ecosystem: Environmental > Terrestrial > Soil > Unclassified ...
CAGAAATCTCAGAAATGATGCGCGCGCAGGATCGGCTCGATGCGGGCGCGGGCGGCGCGGGCGCGGGCATCGTCGCGCGCCAGGAGCGAGCGATCGCAGCCCCCATGCCGCGCTGCGGCCTCGGCGAGCTCGAAGGTCTCGAGCTGCTTTGCCGCGGCATCGGCGGTGTCGTAGCGCAGCACGAAATCATAGAAGGCCTGGCGCTGCTTCGCCGGGTCGCCGCTGCGGCAGGCAGCGCCGCCGCCGGCAGCCGCGCCCGCGGCGCGGGCGAGAAGCGGCGTCTCGCGCTCCAGCACCTGCCATTCCCTCGTGCTGAGCATGCCGGACCAGGCGCCGAGCAGGAGGCCGGCGACAAGCGCAGCGGCGAGCCGCAAGCCGGACGATCTCGCGAGCTTCATCATGCTGCCAAGGATAACGCCTCCGCACGGGCTTGCCGAGGTCGCGTGCCGCAGCGGTTGCGCGCCGCGATGCGGGGCCTATCCTGAGGCAGAGCCCGCGATGGAGCCTCGCGCATGGAGACGCTGACCGGCCATTCCCTTTTGTGGCTCTCCGGGAGCGCCGCCCTCTTCCTGGCTGTCGCGCTGCTCTTGCTGCTGGCCCGGCGCCGGCGCGCCAAGCGTCGACCGGCGCGCGTCGGACCCTGGGGCGGCGGTCCCTGGGACAAGTTCAAATAAACGCGTCAGCCATCAGCGTTCCGTCGGTGCGGCGGTACCCACCCCGCTGCTCGTCGAGCAACGCCACCGGCATCCGCGCGGATCAGTGCGGCATCACCGACAGCAGGCCGGCCGGATCAGCCGCCTCGCTCACCATGCTCTTTAGTAGATGCAGCACGGCCTGGCGCACCCCTTTGTCGGAGATCGCTGCGAAGGCGGCGTTGAGATCGCGGATCTCCTGCGAGCTCAGCGAATTCTCCGGTAACGCTTCGACGGGCGGCGCGCCGCCGGAATCGAGTCCCTCGAAGAAATGGCTGACCGGCACGCCCAGCACCGCGGCGATCTCCTGGAGCCGGCTGGCGCTGACCCGGTTGGTGCCGCGCTCATATTTCTGAATCGACTGGAACGTCACGCCGACCTTGAGCGCGAGCTCGGTCTGGTTGAGCCCGACCACGGCGCGCCGATGACGAATGCGCCCACCGACATGCGTGTCGATCGGATGCGGCCCGTCCAGCTTGGCCGTGCGCCGCCGATGCAGGCCCTTTCCCGGTGCGGCGGTCTTGTCCTCCGTCCTCATCGCCTTCATCGCTGAACCCCCTTGCGTCACTTTTGATCTTTTTTTGCATTGCGAAGAATACACGCGTTCGGAGCAGGCGGCTAAAGAATCCTCCACAAGTAAGACGCGTGGCGCCGGCTTTTTCTCGCTCTTCGCGCATCTCCCGGCGGCGAGCGAATAGTAGCGCGTATGCAACCGCCCTGTGCACGCCGCAGCCCAGCTCGGCCGCACCCGCCGGCTCGGAGATCGCGCGAGCCATCGCTGGTTCCTGTGCGGCAACAGCGCTGATGGAAGACTATCGCGGCGGCGTCAACCCCGCTTCGATCGCAGCTACCGCACGTGGCATTGCTCGGCATCCGGTCGGTCGAAAACGTTGCTTGTGCGGGTTTCATCGGCCGTCTAAGGCTTAAGGAGCGGGGGAGTGCTCAGAAGGGTTAGCCTCGTTGACCCATCAACGGTCGGTCCTGGTCGTCGAAGACGACGATATCGTCGCCGAGCTCTTTCAGCATCTTTTGTCCGACGAGGGCATGCAAGTGTCGTTGGCTTCCAGCGGTGTCGAGGCGCGTCGTGCGCTGGCTGCGCGCGACTACGATGCCGTGGTGCTGGATATCCGACTGCCGGGTCAAGAGGACGGCCTGAAACTGGCGGAAGTTGCCGTCGGCGAAGGATGCGGCGTGGTATTGATGACCGGCGATCATCGATTCGAGAAAACCTTGATCGCCAGCGGACATCGCTATCTGCTCAAACCCTTTCGCGTCGAGCGGCTGCTGAGCGCGATAGAGCAGGCCATCCGACAGTCACAACAAAGAGCGCGCCGCGAAGGAAGCACCTGAGCCGCGCATCTCGGAGATGGATTTTTGGAATACAAAGAAACCATACTGGTCGTGGATGACGAGTCGATGCTGCGAGCGGTCTTCTCCGACATGCTCGCAAGCGGCGGCTATCGCTGCGTCGTGGCGGCAAACGCGCTCGACGCGCTGCGACTGATCGAGGCGAACCTCGTCGCTTTCGACATGCTGGTGACCGATATCGTCATGCCGGGCGAACTGAACGGGCTGGACCTTGCGATCGCACTCCACGAGCGCCAGTCCGACGTCGCCATCCTGCTGATCACGGGATACGCCGAATCTCCGATCAAGAAAGAAGCCGAGGCACGCGGGTACCGCATCCTGGACAAGCCGTTTCGGCAGGCGACGCTCGAAGCCGTCATCGCCGAAGAACTGGCAAAGCGCCGCGCAGAAAAGGCGGAGGGCAGTGGCTCCGTCGTGTCTCTCGATCGCGCTCGCCAGAAGCGGGAGGGGCATTAGCGGCGGGCATCAAATCGCTGCGCCCTTAGATTGGCTCGAGCGCGCTCGCAGGAAGCGACCTACCTCACCCTACCCAGGGCGGCACCGGCACGTGCTCTGCGCGATTTCCGACTTCGGCACTAAGCGCCTCTGCGCTTCTCCCATGCGGCGGCGAGCGCGGTAAAATCGGGCGGGTGGCGCGGGTAGTTCACCGTCTCGGACGGGATCGCGACCCAGGGCTGCGCGTTGGCGGTGAAGATGTGCCCGACGGCGACGAGCCACGACGTGTCGTCGAGCGTGCCGGGCTTCACCACGGCGATGTCGCGGTTGCGCTCGGGCAGGTGATAGAGCCGAGCGCCGCATTCACTGCAGAAAAGGCAGCGCGTCGGCGTGCCGCTGGCGGTGGCGGCGCCGGGGCGGAGCCACTCGCCGGGCGTGCCGGAAAGGATGCGGATGGCCTGGCGCGGCACCACCATGGACAGCGCGAAAGCCGCGCCGCTCTGACGCTGGCAATCGTGACAATGGCAGGCGTAGACGGTGACGGGCGGCGCATCGACCGCGTAGCGCACCGCGCCGCATTGGCAGCCGCCGCTGAGCGGCAGGGCAATCGCGCTCACGAGAGATCGACGGCGTAGCGCTTCAGATCCTCGAGCGCGCAATACTCGAGCGCGCCTTCATGCGTGGCGCGCAGCACGACGCGCGGCGCCTTGCCGGCGGCAAGCGCCTCCTGCCAGCGCGGCGCGCAGAGGCACCAGCGATCGCCGGGCTTGAGGCCGGGAAAGCCGTAGGCCGGCATCGGCGTCGAGAGATCGTTGCCGCTCGCTTTGGAGAAGGCGAGGAACTCCGCCGTCATCACCGCGCAGACGGTGTGGCTGCCGACATCCTCGGGCGCGGTATCGCAGCAGCCATTGCGGAAGAAGCCGGTGACCGGCTTCGCCGAGCAGCCCTCGAGCCGTTCGCCCAGCACGTTGCGCGACGGTCTGCGCCCGCCCCTTCCGGCATCATCTCGCGGCATGGCGTGGTCTCCTGCGGGTCTGAGGGGAAGATATAGCGAGAGGATGGAAAGCTGCAATTCGGGAGAGCCCGCCATACTGCCCGCCCCACCTCACCCCAACCCAGCAACCCAGCCGACCGCGCTGCGGTCGGCCCCGCAGGGTTCGATCGCAAAGCGATCGAATGGGTTGCTCCCCTCGGGGGCGGAGAGGGAGGGACCCGCCGAAGCGCGAAGCGCGAAGGCGGGAGGGTGAGGTGAGGGCCCCGCCTAGCTCGCGAGCGAGCCTGCGAGGGCGCGGTTGGCGACGATGAGCATGGCGACGTCGGGGCTCGGCGAGGCTTCGATCTCGCGCAGCAGCGGCTCGACGCCGCCCAACGCCCCGGCATGGGACTCGAGCCAGGAGCCGAAGGCGCCGCCCTCGGCGGTGGCCTTGGCGGTGAACTCGGCCTGATGCGCGTAGAAATCCTCCTGCAGCGCATCGACCGCCACCTTCTGCCAGGCGGTCTGCGGCTTCAGGCGGCGCGCCGCCATGCGCAGCGCGTCGAGGCGGAAGCGCGCGCCTACGGCGTAGAAGCCGCGGCCGATATCGACGATGCCCATGCCGCTGCCCAGCCCCAGCCGCACGATATCGACGGCCGAGACGAGGAAGTCGAGCCGCGCCGCCATCAGCGCCGGCTCGGACGGCACGCCGCGCTGCACCAGCGCCTCGGCGCGGCGCATGAGCTCGGCGCGCTGCGGCTCCGGCAGGATCTCGGTGATGTGATCGGCGAGCGTCTCGACGCCTGGCCGGTAGGCGTCCACCTGCGCCTCGATGTCGAGCGGCCCGCCGCCGCGCAGGAACCAGGCGGTCGCGCGCTCCAGCAAGCGGCTGCCAGCGAGCAGCATCTCGGTCTGGGTCGACGCGGCGATGCGGTTGTCGAGGCGGCTTACCGCGTGCCACAGCGTCTCGAGGTCGAAGACCTGCTTCACGATCATGTAGGCGCGGCAGATATCGCCGGCGGCGCGGCCGGTGCGCTCGCGCATCTCGGAGAGGAAGGTGATACCGCCGCGATTGACGAGGTCGTTGGCGGCGACGGTGGCGATGATCTCCTTGCGCAGGCGATGCGCCGGGATCTGCGCGCGGAAGCGCTCGACCAGCGCCGGCGGGAAATAGGCCAGGAGGTCGCGCAGGAGCTGCGGGTCGGCGGCGATGTCGGAAGCGGCCAGCTCATGCGCCAGCGCATTCTTGACGTAGGCCATCAGCACCGCGAGCTCGGGGCGGGTGAGGCCGTGCCCGCCGGCGGCGCGCGCGGCGAGCTCCTCGTCGCCGGGCAGGAACTCGACGGCGCGGTGCAGCTCGCCCGCCCGCTCCAGCGCGCGGATCACGCGAAGCTGCTGGTCGAGCCGCTCGGCGCCCTGCGCCTCGGCAAGGGTGAGCGTAAGCCCCTGCAGGTAGTTGTCGGCGAGCACCAGCTCGGCCACCGCATCGGCCGTGCCGTGCAGCAGCGCGTTGCGCTGCTTCACCGTGAGATCGCCCGAGGCCACCACGGCGTCGAGCAGGATCTTGATGTTGACCTCGTGGTCGCTGGTATCGACGCCGGCCGAATTGTCGATGGCGTCGGTGTTGATGCGGCCGCCCTTCAGCGCATAGGCGATGCGGCCGCGCTGGGTGACGCCGAGATTGGCGCCCTCGCCGACCACGGGTGCGCGCAGATCCTCGGCATCGACGCGCAGCGCGTCATTGGCGCGGTCGCCGACGTCGGCCTGGCGCTCCTCGCGTGCCTTCACATAGGTGCCGATGCCGCCGAACCAGAGGAGATCGACCGGCGCCTTGAGGATGGCCTGAATGAGCTCCGCCGGGGTCAGCGCCGCGGCCTCGATGCCCAGGCGCCGGCGCACGGGCTCGCTGAGCTCGATCGATTTGAGCCCTCGCGGGAAGATGCCGCCGCCCGCCGAGAGCAGCTTTGCATCGTAATCCGCCCAGCTCGAGCGCGGCAGGGCAAAAAGCCGGCGGCGCTCGACGAAGCTCGCGGCGGGATCTGGCTCGGGATCGAGGAAGATGTGGCGGTGATCGAAGGCGGCGACGAGGCGGGTCATCGGCGATTGCAGCATGCCGTTGCCGAAGACGTCGCCGGACATGTCACCGACCCCCACCGCGGTGAAGGGCGTCGCCTGGATGTCGGCGCCGCGCTCGCGGAAATGCCGCTTCACCGTTTCCCAGGCGCCGCGCGCGGTGATGCCGAGCTGCTTGTGGTCGTAGCCTTCCGAGCCGCCCGAGGCGAAAGCGTCGCCGAGCCAGTAGCCATAGTCGGCCGCGAGCGCGTTGGCGATGTCGGAGAAGGTCGCGGTGCCCTTGTCGGCGGCGACGACGAGGTAGGGATCATCGCCGTCATGGCGCACGACATCGGCGGGCGGCACGATCCCGCCGCGCTTGATGTTGTCGGTCAGATCGAGCAGGCCGCGCAGCAGCGTCCTGTAGCATTCGACGCCTTCCGCCTGGAACGCCTCGCGCGCGAGGCCGCCGCGCTTGACGACGAAGCCGCCCTTCGATCCCGTCGGCACGATGACGGCATTCTTCACCACCTGCGCCTTCATCAGGCCGAGGATCTCGGTGCGGAAATCCTCCTTGCGGTCGGACCAGCGGATGCCGCCGCGCGCAACGAGACCGGCGCGCAGATGGACGCCCTCGACGCGCGGGCTCAGCACATAGATCTCGTAGAGCGGACGCGGCAGCGGCAGCAGCTCGATCTCGCGGCTCGCCAGCTTCACCGAGAGATAGGGCTTGGGTTCGCCCGAGGGCAGGCGCTGGAAGTAGTTGGTGCGGAGGCTCTTGCGCACCAGCAGCAGGAAGCTGCGCAGGATGCGGTCCTCGTCGAGCCCCTCGACGCGCTCCAGCGCCTGCTCGACGGCAAAGGCGGCGCGCGTCTCCTCGGCGTCGCGGCCCTGCTCGCCGGCGGGATCGAAGCGCCGTTCGAAGAGCGCCACCAGGCCGCGCGCGATTGCCGGGTAGGCGGCGAGCGCCGATTCCATATAGGCCTGGCTGTAGGCGCTGCCGGCCTGGCGCAGCAGCTTCGAATAAAGCCGCAGCACCGTGACCTGCCGCCAGTCGAGCCCGGCGCCGAGGACGAGGCGGTTGAGCCCGTCGCTCTCCATCGCGCCGGACCAGATGGCAAGAAAGGCCGCCTCGAACCGGGCGCGGTCGCGGCTCACCTCGACCTCTCCGGCCGGAACGGTGAGGCTGAAATCCTGCAGCGACAGCGCGGTGCCCTCGGCCGGCGCCAGCGCGTAGGGCACCTCGGCGATCACCTTGAGGCCGAGATGCTCTAGCACCGGCAGCACGTCGGAGAGCGCCAGCGGCGCGCCGCGACGATAGACCTTGAAGCGCAGCTCCGTGCGCTCGCCCTCGAGCGTGCGATAGAGGCTGACGGCGATGCCGTCCGCGCTGCCCACCGCCTCGAAGCGCTCGATGTCGTAGACCGCGGACGCGGCGCTGAAGCGCTCGCGATAGTCAGTCGGAAAGGCCTCGCCATAGCGCCGCAGCAGCGCGCGCGCCGGCTCCTCGCCGAGCGATTGGGCAAGCGCCTCGCCGAGCCGGTCGGACCAGCTGCGCGCCGCCTCGGCAAGCTGCTTTTCGACCTGCTCGGCATCGACGAGGGCGAGATGGCCGGGCCGGGTGCGCAGGATGAAATGGACGCGCGCCAGCACCGACTGGTCGAGCTGGGTGGTGAAGCCGTCGACCGCACCGGCAAACGCCGCTTCGAGAATGGCGCCAAAGCGCTGGCGCAGCGCGGTGTCGTAGCGGTCGCGCGGAACGTAGACGAGACAGGAGACGAAGCGCTCGAAGGGGTCGCGGCGGACGAAGAGTGCGACGCGCTGGCGTTCCTGGAGATTGACGATGCCGAGCGCCGCCGCTTGCAGCTCGTCCTCGCCAATCTGGAAGAGCTCGTCGCGCGGATAGGTCTCGAGGATGTGCAGCAGCGCCTTGCCGTCATGGCTCTGCGCGCCGAAGCCCGAGCGCTCCAGCACATGCTCGACTTTCCGGCGCAGCAGCGGGATCTGGCGCGGGCTGCGGTTATAGGCGAGCGAGGTGAAGAGACCGGTGAAGATGCGCTCGCCGGCGGCCTTGCCGTCCTTATCGAAGAGCTTGACGCAGATCGCATCCATCGGCACCGGTCGATGCACCATCGAGCGGCGGTTCGCCTTGCTGATCATCAGCAGGCGCGGCGCGCGCAGGAACTCGCGCACATCGGGCGGCAGGGTCGCGAAATTGCGCAAACCGTCGAAGACGCTGACCCCCTCGTCGCGCAGGATGCCGAGGCCGCTGTTCTCGACGATGTCGAGCCCGCCCTCGCGCGCGGCGTCCTTGCCGGCGCTGCCGAAGCGATATTCGCGGTAGCCCAGGAAGGTGAAATTGTCGTCTTCGAGCCAGGCGAGGAAATCCACCGCCTCGTCGCGCTCGGCCACCGGCAGCGGCGGCGGCGCGGCGCGCAAGCCCTCGACGATCTCGCCGAGCTTTCGGCGCATCGCCCGCCAGTCCTCGACCGCGGCGCGCACCTCCTTCAGCACCGCGTCGAGTGCGGCGGCAAGCGCGGCAAGGCGGGCAGGATCGCTCTCCTGGCTCAGCTCGATATGCATGAAGGATTCGCGGCGCGCGTCGCCATTTGCCGCCTCCGCGTCGAAGAGGCGGGCGAGCCGGCCCTTGGCGTCGCGCTGGACGCGCAGGATCGGGTGCACGACGAGCGTGACGGCGGCGCCGCGCTGCGCCAGCGCCGCGGTCACGCTGTCGACGAGGAAGGGCATGTCGTCGTTGACGATCTCGACGATGGTGCGCGGCGATTGCCAGCCATGCTCCTCGATGCGCGGATTGATGAGGCGCAGCTTGGCGCGGCCGTCGGCGCGCGTCTCGGCGAAGCGCCAGAGCGACAGCGCGGCGCCGTAAAGCTCGTCGGCGGAGCGGTCGATGATGTCCTCGGGCGGGACATGGCCGTAGAACTGGCGCAGGAAGCGCGCGGCCCCGTCGCCGCCGGCGCCGGGCGCGCGCTCGACCGCCAAGGCCGCCGCCGCTTCGACCGCCGCCTGCTTCTGCTGCTCGGTGCGCATGACTATTCCCGCCTCCCCGCTTCGCTACGCTAGCGCGACTGGGCGCAGCTCGCGACAGATCGGGCCCCCCGTCTCGCCCTCCCTGCATGCTCGCCGCGTTATGTTGCAATTTTTTGGCTGGCGGTTGACCTCAGTTTGCTGTTATGGGGTTAATCAAACTGTAAACCCGCCAGCCACCCGGCCGATGCGGGGGGAGCGACCGTGTACGAAAACCTCCGGGGATTCAGGCTCTTGCCAGAGGGCGAGGCGGCGCGGCCGGAAGGCCGGCCAGAGCCGGAACTGGCGATCTTCCTCGCCCGCTGGCTGAAGGCACCGCACCGGATCGGGGCACTTGCCCCATCGAGCCGCTATCTTGCGGAGGCGATGGCCCGCCAAGTCGATATCCGTCAGGCGCGGCTGGTGGTCGAGCTGGGCGGCGGCACCGGCAGCATCACCCGGGCACTGCTCGCCGCCGGCGTCGCGCCGGAGAAGCTCATCGTCGTCGAGCGCGACGAGCGGCTGCACCAGCTGCTCGCCGAGCGCTTTCCGGGCTTACGCGTGCTGCACGGCGATGCGGCGCAGCTCGTCTCGCTGCTGCGCCCGCTCGGCATTACCAGCGTCTCGGCGATCGTCTCCAGCCTGCCGTTGCTGTCGATGCCGAAGCGGCTACGCCATCGCATCGTCGAGCAGAGCTTCGCGCTGCTTGGCGAGCGCGGCAACCTGGTGCAATTCACCTATGGCCTCGCCTCACCGCTGCCGGGGCGTGAATTCGCCGTCTCCGGCCGGGTCGCGGCGCGCGTCTGGCGCAACCTGCCGCCGGCCTTCGTCTGGCGCTTCGAGCGCGCCCGCAGCGCCGTGGCGCGCGTCGCGTAGCGCGGACTATCACCCCCACCTTACCCTCCCGTCGCCTACGCGACGGGTCCCTCCCTCTCCGCCCCCCGGGGCGGAGAGGGTCGGGGTGAGGTGGGGCGGCACCATCAAAGGGCGTTCTCCGTTCCTTTTCCCCTACTTCCCGCAATAGGCTTCGAGGCGATAGCCGTCGGGGTCGATGACGAAGGCGGCGTAGTATTTGTCGCCGTAATCGGCGCGCGGCCCCGGCTTGCCGTTGTCGCTGCCGCCCGCTTTGAGCGCCGCCTTGTGGAAGGCATCGACCGCGGCCCGGCTGGGCGCGGCGAAGCAGACATGCAGTCCCGATTCCATGTCGGGCTTCACCGGGCGCTTGGCCGCGTTGAGCCAGAGCGCTGCGCCGCCCTCGCCATAGCCGAGCGAAGTCGTGCCGTCGGAGAGCAGCCGATAGCCCAGCGGCTTCAGCGCCGCATCGTAGAAGCGCCGCGCGGCGGCAATGTCGCGAACCCCGAGAGAGATATGGTCGAGCATGTTGCCTCTCCTTATAACCATCTTAGTGGTTATAATCCACCATATCACCGCCCCCTTGTCAACCCTCATGTAGGTTAGTATGTGAGAGAAGATGAGCGCATCGCCCGAAACCGCCTGGATCGTCGCACCGAGCGAGGAGCTCTGCCTCGATTTCGCCAATACGCGCTATTGGCGCGGCACCCCCAGCCCGACCGAGCAGCTGGGCAGCCTTGCCGATCTCCTCGGCTGGTGCGGGAGCAAGCTGGGGCTGCCCGCCGGCTGGGGGCGCGCGCTCGAGGGCTGGGGGGAGACCAACAGCGCCGGCGCCGCTTCACTCTTTGCCGAGGCGCTCGCCGAGCGCGAGGCGATCTATCGCCTGTTCTTCGCCTGCGCGGCCGGCAGTGCGCCGGCGCCGGCGGATCTGACGCGGCTCAACCAGGCGCTGGGCGAAGCGCCGGCGCGACGCGCGCTCGAACTCAAGGGACGGGGCTTCGGCTGGCGCATCGCCCGCCTCGCACCGAGCGCGCCGCTGCTGCTGACGCCGGTGCTGTGGTCGGCCGCCGATCTCCTCGCCGGGCCACGCCTGGAGCGGCTGCGACATTGCGCCAACCCGCACTGCCAATGGCTCTTCCTCGACGACAGCAAGAGCGGCAATCGCCGGTGGTGCGCGATGAGCGCCTGCGGCAACCGCGCCAAAGCGCATCGGCATTACCTGCGCAAGAAGGCGCTGGAGAATGAGTGAGGGCGGCGCGAGGATCACGGCATGGCGCGCTCGGAGCGGCTTCTCGCCCTGATCCAGATCCTGCGCCGGCATCGCCGGCCGGTGGCCGGCACGGCGCTGGCGGCCGAGCTCGCCGTGTCGCTGCGCACGGTCTATCGCGACATTGCGAGCCTCGTCGCCACCGGGGCGCCGATCGACGGCGAGGCGGGGGTGGGCTTCGTGCTGCGCGACGGCTACACGCTGCCGCCGCTCATGTTCAGCGAGGAGGAGATCGAGGCGCTGGTGCTCGGCTCGCGCATGGTGGCGCAATCGGCCGACAGGGCGCTCGCCCGCGCGGCGCGCGACGCGCTCGCCAAGATCACCGCCGTGCTGCCCGGCGAGCGGCGCGACGAGGTGGCGAGCCTCGGCCTCATCTCGGCGCCGCGCAATCCCTCGGCGCCGGACGGGGTCGAGCTGGCGCGGCTGCGCGCGGCGATCCGCGCCGAGCGCAAGGTGTGGATCAGCTATGGCGACGAAGCCGGCAACCGCACCGAGCGCCGCATCTGGCCGATCGCGCTCACCTTCTACGAGAAGGTCCGGCTGCTCGCCGCCTGGTGCGAGCTGCGCCAGGGCTTCCGCCATTTCCGCGCCGACCGCATCATCGCGCTCAGCGAAACACCCGAGCGCTTTCCGCGCCGCCGTCGCGTGCTGATGCGCGAATGGCGCGCGACCGAAGGCCTGCCCGAGCTCGATTGACGCGCTGCTGACAGGATCTGTCAGAGCGCAGGCTTAAGCTCCAGACATTCCCTCCAGCTTTCGGGAGGTCCCCATGAGCACGCTACGAGACCGGCGCAACGCCGCGCGGCGGCGCCACCGGTTGCGCCTCGCCTGGCTCTTTCTCTGCGCGCTGTGCACGGAATGGCGTCGCCGCGCCCGCTCGCGCGCGGCGCTGGCGCAGCTCAGCCCGCATCTGCTGCGCGACATCGGCATTTCGCCCGCCGAGCGCCTCAGCGAATGCCG
>Ga0134128_10009570_pt1 | contig 11623 bp, 9 predicted proteins | sample KB31754_FD_96462 | JGI IMG/M metagenome (GOLD analysis project Ga0134128, IMG submission 96462) | Terrestrial soil microbial communities with excess Nitrogen fertilizer from Kellogg Biological Station, Michigan, USA - KB3-175-4 | ecosystem: Environmental > Terrestrial > Soil > Unclassified ...
CGGCGGGGCTGGCGGGGCTGGCGGGGCTGGCGGGGCTGGCGGGGCTGGCGGGGACTCTAGCCTGGGGCCCTAGCCCAGGCTCAAGCCCAGCCCCTAGCTCAGGCCCTAACTCCGGCTTTAGCTCGGGACGCCGCAGACCGCGCCTGTGTCGGCGCCTGAGACTAGGGCCGCGTACTTGGCCAGCGCCCCGCTGGTGTAGTTCGGGGCCGCCCGCTGCCACGCCGCACGCCGCCGGGACAGCTCCGCCTCATCGACCAACAGGTCCAGCCGCCGCCCCGGCACATCCAGCACGACGCCGTCGCCATCCCTGACCAACGCGATCGGGCCGCCATCCCAGGCCTCCGGCGCGCAGTGCCCCACGCAGGCCCCGAACGTAGCCCCGGAGAACCGCCCGTCGGTCACCAGCACGACATCCCGGCCCAGCCCGGCGCCCTTGATGGCCGCCGTCACGGCCAGCATCTCGCGCATGCCGGGCCCGCCCTTGGGACCCTCGTTGCGGATGATCAGGACGTCCCCGCGCCCGACCCCGCCGGCCGTGACCGCGGCGAAGCAGTCTTCCTCGCGCTCGAACACCCGGGCCCGGCCGTCGAACCGCAGCCCCTCGATGCCCGGCGTCTTGACCACCGCGCCGTTCGGCGCCAGGGTGCCGCGCAGCACGGCCAGCCCGCCGTCGGGCTGGAACGCCTCGGCCGCCGGCCGCACCACCGAGCCGTCCGGCGCCGGCGCCGCGGCAACATTCTCCTCGAGCGTCCGCCCGTTCACCGTCACGGCATCGCCATCCAGAAGCCCGGCCGACAGCAGCTCGCGCAGGATCACCGGCACCCCGCCGGCCTGGTCCAGCTCGCTCATGATGTACAAGCCCGAAGGCCGCAACGAGGCGATCACCGGCGTGCGCCGGCTGACCGCGTCGAAGTCGTCCAGCGTCAGCTCGACCCCGGCCTCGCGGGCGATGGCCAGCAGGTGCAGCACGGCGTTGGTCGAGCCCGCGGTGGCCATCACCACTGTGGCCGCGTTCATGAACGCCGCCCTGGTCATGATCTGGCGCGGGGTCAGCCCGGCGGCCAGCGCCCCGACCACCACCTCGCCCGTGCGCCGGGCCAGGCCGGTGCGCTCGGCCGACACCGCCGGGGCCGAGGCCTCGCCGGGCAGCGTCATGCCCAGCGCCTCGGCGCAGGCCGACATGGTGTTGGCGGTGTACATCCCGGCGCACGAGCCGGCGCCGGGACAAGCCGCCCGCTCCACGGCCAGCAGGTCGGCGTCGGAGACCTCGCCGGCCGCATGCCCGCCGACGGCCTCGAACACGTCCTGGATGGTCAGCGACCGGCCCAGCGCGTGCCCCGGCAGGATGGTGCCGCCGTACAGGAACGCGGCGGGCACGTTGACCCGGGCGCAGGCCATCAGCATGCCCGGCAGCGACTTGTCGCAGCCGGCCAGCGCCACCAGCGCGTCGAACCCCTCGGCCTGCATCATCAGCTCGACCGAGTCGGCGATGATCTCCCGGCTGACCAGCGAGGCCTTCATGCCCTCGGTGCCCATGGAGATGCCGTCGGAGACCGCGATGGTGCCGAACTCCAGCGGCACCGCGCCGGCCTGCCGCACGCCCTCCTTGGCCGCCGCGGCCAGGCCGTTGAGGTGCACGTTGCAGGGGGTGACCTCGTTCCAGGACGAGGCCACCGCGACCTGGGGCCGCTCCAGGTCCTCCTCGCTGAGCCCGACCGCGCGCAGCATGGCCCGGGCCGGGGCGCGGGCTGGGCCGGTGGTGACCGGCCCAGACCGCGGCCGCGGCAGCCGCGGGCTCACACTGCCTCCGCGACCGCCGAGAGCTGATCGTCAGGAATCGCCTGCGCCCCGGCGCGCAGCAGCCCGTAGGCCACCCCGTCGGCCAGCGCCTCCCAGGACGCCGTGACGATGTCCTCCGACACCCCGACCGTGGTCCACTCCCCCTCGTGATCGGCCGAGGTGAGCATGACCCTGGTCACCGCCCTGGTGGCGTCCCGGCCGTCCAGGATGCGCACCTTGTAGTCGACCAGCCGGATGTCGGCCAGCGCCGGGTAGACCTCGGCCAGCGCCCGCCGCAGTGCCTGGTCCAGCGCGTGCACCGGGCCGACGCCCTCGCCGACCGCGACCACCCGGTCAGCGCCGAGCCGGAGCCGGACGATGGCCTCGCTCCGGTCCGCACCCGACGCCCCTGGCCCGGGACCGGCGGCGGCCCGCTCGATGACCACGCGGTAGCCCTCAAGCTGGAACCAGGTCGGCAGCACGCCCGCGCTGCGGCGGACCAGCAGCTCGAACGAGGCGTCCGCGGCCTCGTAGGCGTAGCCCCGGTGCTCGGCCTCCTTGACCTGGTCCAGCACCCGGCCGGCCAGGCCCGAGTCCAGGTCCAGACCCAGCTCGGCCGCCTTGGCCAGCACGTTGCTGCGGCCGGCCAGCTCGGACACCAGCACCTGGGCCTGGTTGCCCACGGCCGCGGGCTCGATGTGGCTGTAGGCGTCGGGCCGCCGCGCGATGGCCGAGGCGTGCAGCCCGGCCTTGGTCGCGAACGCCGACCCGCCCACGTAGGGCTGCCGGGCCTCGAACGGCAGGTTGGCCACCTCGGCGATGGTCCGCGCGGTCGACGCCAGCGCGCCCAGCCGCCCCGGCGGGAGCAGCTCGTGCCCCCGCTTGAGCTCCAGCCCGGCGATGACAGAGAACAGGTCGGCGTTGCCGCACCGCTCCCCGTAGCCGTTGGCCGCGCCCTGCACGTGCAGGCCGCCCGCGGCCACGCTGACCAGCGAGTTGGCCACCGCGCAGGCCGAGTCGTTGTGGAAGTGCCCGCCGATGCGCACCATCGCCTGGCCCGCCGCCGAGCAGTCGCGCGCCACCGCCGCGCCGACCTCGGTCATGATCGTGACCACGTCGTCGGGCAGCGTGCCGCCGTTGGTGTCGCACAGCGCCAGCGTGTCCGCGCCGCCCTCGACGGCCGCGGCCAGCACGGCCAGGGCGTAGCCCCGGTCGGCCAGGTAGCCGTCGAAGAAGTGCTCGGCGTCGAACACCACCCGCCGCCCGGCCGCCGCCATGTAGGCGCACGACTCGCGCACCATGGCCAGGTTCTCCTCGCGGGTGGTGCGCAGCGCCTCCTCCACGTGCAGCGTCCACGACTTGCCGACCAGCGTCACGATCGGCGTCTCGGCCTCCAGCAGGGCGGCCAGGTTGGCGTCGTGGTCCACGCCCCGGCGCGGCAGCCGGGTGGCCCCGAACGCGGCCATCTGGGCGTTGCGCAGCTCCATCGACTTGGCCCGGGCGAAGAACTCGGCGTCCTTGGGGTTGGAGCCCGGCCAGCCGCCCTCGATGACGTCCACGCCCAGGCCGTCAAGCACCATGGCCACCCGCAGCTTGTCCGCGACCGTCAGGTCCAGCCCGACCTGCTGCGACCCGTCCCGCAGCGTCGTGTCATAGATCTCGACCCGCCCCGCCGGGGCTCCAGCACCAGCACCAGCACCAGCTACTACACCTTCACCGCTCATGACTCCGTCTCCTCGAGCGCCGCCAGCAACGCGCTCTCCCACTCCGCGGTCGTCTTGGGCGCGCCCGCCGCCAGCACCGCCGAGACCGCGGTGTCCAGGTCCGCGCCCGCCTCGGGCTGGCCCAGATGGGCCAGCATCAGCGCCGCCGACAGCACGGCGCCGGCCGGGTTGGCCAGGCCCTGGCCCGCGATGTCCGGGGCCGACCCGTGAACGGGCTCGAACACCGATGGCCCCGTCCGGTCCGGGTTCAGGTTCCCGCTCGGGGCCAGGCCCAGGCCGCCGGTCAGCGCCGCGCCCAGGTCGGACAGGATGTCACCGAACAGGTTGTCGGTGACGATCACGTCGAACCGCTGCGGGTCGTCCACCATCCACAGGCAGGCCGCGTCCACGTGCGCGTAGCTGAGCTGCACGCCCTGCTCCGCCGCCACCTCGGTGGCCACCCGCTGCCACAGGCCGCCGGCGTGGGTGAGCACGTTGGTCTTGTGGACCAGGGTCAGCCGGCCGCTGCGCCCGGCGGCCAGCTCGGCCGCGTAGCGCACGCACCGCCGGACCCCGGTCCAGGTGTTGAGCGACTCCTCGGTGGCGGTCTCGAACTCGGTCCCCCGGTGCACGGTGCCCCCCGCCCCGGCGTACAGGCCCTCGGTGTTCTCCCGCACGATGACCAGGTCCAGGTCGCTGAGGTTGTCCCGGCTGACCGCGTTGTCCACCCCGGCCCGCAGCTTGGACGGCCGCAGGTTGATGTACAGGTCCAGCTCGGCCCGCAGCCGCAGCAGCAGGCCGCGCTCCAGCACGCCGGGCGGCACCTCCGGGCTGCCGACCGCGCCCAGCAACACGGCGTCGGTCTTGCGCAGCTCGTCCAGTGCCGTGTCCGGCAGCACCTCGCCCGTCTCCAGGTAGTGCTTCGCGCCCAGCGAGTAAGGCCGCCAGTCGACCCGGAAGCCGCGCCGCGCGGCGACGGCGTCAACGCAGTTCCTGGCCACCCCGGTGACCTCGGGGCCGACGCCGTCGCCCGGTACGTGGGCTACTACGTAGCCCCCATCAAGCTCGGGCATGCCTCAGCCATCCATCTCGTCGGTCGCGGCGTTGAGCCAGCTCATCATCTTGCGCAGCGGCTTGCCCACCTGCTCGATCTGGGCCTTGTTGGCCTCGTCGCGCAGCCGCTGGAAGTTGGGCCGGCCGTTGTCGTCCTCGGCCACCCACTCGCGGGCGAACTCACCCGACTGGATGTCGGCCAGGATCTTGGCCATGGCCTGCCTGGTCGGGTCGCTGATCACCCGCGGGCCGCGGGTCAGGTCGCCGTACTCGGCCGTGTCGCTGACCGAGTAGCGCATCCACGTCTCGCCGCCCTCGTACATCAGGTCGACGATGAGCTTGAGCTCGTGCAGGCACTCGAAGTAGGCCACCTCGGGCTGGTAGCCCGCGTCGACCAGCGTCTGGAAGCCCGCGTTGACCAGCGCGGTCACGCCGCCGCAGAGCACCGCCTGCTCGCCGAACAGGTCGCTCTCCGTCTCCTCCTTGAACGTGGTGACCAGCGCGCCCGCCTTGGTGCCGCCGATGCCCGCCGCGTAGGACCGGGCCAGGTCCCAGGCCTTGCCGGTGGCGTCCTGCTCCACCGCTACCAGCACCGGGGTGCCCTGGCCGGCCACGTACTGGCGGCGCACGATGTGCCCCGGCGCCTTGGGCGCGACCATGGCCACGTCCACGTCCGACGGCGCCGTGATGTAGCCGTAGTTGATGTTGAACCCGTGCGCGAACATCAGGGCGTCGCCGGCCTTGAGGTTCGGCGCGATGACGTCGGCGTACAGCCGCCGCTGCGTGGTGTCCGGGGTGAGCACCATGATGACGTCGGCCCACGCGCACGCCTCCGCCGGCGTCGCGATGGTCAGCCCCTCGGCCTCGGCGCGCTTGCGCGACCTCGACCCCTCCGGCAGCCCGACCTGGACCTCGCAGCCCGAGTCCCGCAGGCTCAGCGCGTGGGCGTGGCCCTGCGAGCCGTAGCCGAGGACGGCGACCTTGCGCCCCTGGATCAGGCTGAGATCAGCGTCGTCGTCGTAATACACGGTGGCCATGTCGGCGTATTCCTCTCGTCTGGGTCTGCTGTTACTGCTGTGACTGCTGGTCGGAAAACAAGCGTTTTGGATTAAGGAGGGCGTTCGCGGTCAGGCCGCGGTGCCTGCGGCAGCCGGCCCGGCCTCCGCTTCATCAGTGATCGTCTCGCTGCCTCGGGCCAGCGCGATGCGCCCGGTGCGGACGATCTCGGTCGTGCCGTAGTCGTCCAGCATGGCTAGCAGCGCGTCGAGCTTGCCCGGGCTGCTGACCGCCTCCAGCACGATCGTCTCGGGGCTCATGTCCACCACCGAGGCGCCGAAGACCTGGGCCACCTCGAGCAGCTGACCGCGCCGCTCGGGCTCGGCCCGCACCTTGATCAGGGCCAGCTCGCGCTCCACCGCCGTGCCCCGGTGCAGCTCGACTACCTTGAGCACCCGGACCAGCTTGTCGAGCTGGGACCTGACCTGGCCGACCGGGGTGGACGCGCCGTCCACCACGATCGTGATCCGGCTGACCCGGTCGTCGGCCGTCGGCCCGACCGCGAGCGAGGCGATGTTGAACGCCCGCCGGGAGAACAGCCCGGCCACGTGCGAGAGCACGCCGGGCTTGTTCTCCACCAGCACCGACAGGGTGTGCGTGGCGTTCGGGGCCGGGGTGGTCATCGGGTCTCCGTCTCTGTGTGGGCCGCGTGAGCGTGGGCCGCGTGAGTGTGTGCCGCGTGAGCGTGGGCCGCGCCCGCGACCACTCGGCGGGTGGCCGCGCGCTGCTCATCCGCGCTGAACTCGGGGCCTAGCACGATCTCGTCATTGGGCTTGCCGGCCGGCACCATCGGGAACACGCCCTCGCGGTCGTGGACCCGGAAGTCCACCACGGCCGGCACGTCGGTGGCCGACAGCGCCTTCTCCAGCACCGCGTCCACCTCGTCGGCCGAGTCGCAGCGCAGCCCGTAGCAGCCGTAGGCCTCGGCCAGCTTGACGTAGTCCGGGATGGCCTGGCCCAGCTCGACCTGGGAGTAGCGCTCCTCGTAGAACAGCTCCTGCCACTGGCGGACCATGCCCAGGAAGCCGTTGTTGAAGATCAGCACCTTGATCGGCAGGCCCTCGATGGCGCAGGTGGCCAGCTCCTGCGCGGTCATCTGGAAGCAGCCGTCGCCGTCGATGGCCACCACCGTCTCGCCCGGCCGGCCCACCTGGGCGCCCATCGCGGCCGGGACCGCGAAGCCCATGGTGCCCGCGCCGCCGGAGTTGATCCAGCTGCGCGGCTTGGTGAACGAGTAGTGCTGGGCCGCGTGCATCTGGTGCTGGCCGACCCCGGCCACCACGATGGCGTCGCCGCCGGTCAGCGCGGACAGCCGCTCGACCACGTACTGCGGCTTGAGCGGGCCGCCGCTCTCCTGGGTGTAGCGCAGCGGGAAATGCCGCTTCCAGGCGCTGGTCGCGGCCAGCCAGTCGGCGGTGTCCAGCGGGCCGTCGGCCGCGATCTCGGTCGACAGGGCCTGGGTCAGCCCGGTCAGCGTGGCCTTCAGGTCGCCCAGGATGGCCACGTCCGGGTGCCGGTTCTTGCCGATCTCGGCCGGGTCGATGTCGGCGTGCACGATCCGGGCGTGCGGCGCGAAGTGCGGCAGGCTGCCGGTCACCCGGTCGTCGAACCGGGAGCCCAGCGCGACCAGCAGATCGGCCTCCTGCAGCGCGGCCACCGCCGGGTAGGTGCCGTGCATGCCGGGCATACCCAGGCACAGCGGGTGGGCGTCGGGGAACGCGCCGCGGGCCATCAGCGTGGTGACCACCGGGGCCTGGGCCAGCTCGGCCAGGGCCAGCAGCTCGTCATGCGAGTTGGACTTGATCACGCCGCCGCCGACGTACAGCACCGGCCGGCGGGCCTGGCGCAGCAGGGCGGCCGCGGCCCGGATGGCGGCCGCGCTGGGCGCGCCCGGCACCCGGTAGCCGGGCAGGTCCATGGTCGCCGGCCAGGACACCTCGCCCAGGTTCTGCTGGATGTCCTTGGGCACGTCGATGAGCACCGGTCCTGGACGGCCGGTGGTGGCGATGTGAAACGCCTCGGCCACCGCGGCCGGGATCCGCTCGACGCTGGTCACGATCTCGTTGTGCTTGGTGATCGGCAGCGTGATGCCGGTGATGTCGGCTTCCTGGAACGCGTCCGTGCCGATCAGCGGGGTGCCGACCTGGCCGGTGATGGCCACCATCGGCACCGAGTCCATGTAGGCGTCCGACAGCGCGGTGACCAGGTTGGTCGCGCCGGGGCCGCTGGTCGCCATGCACACGCCGGGCCGGCCGGTGGCCCAGGCGTAACCCTCGGCGGCGTGCCCGGCGCCCTGCTCGTGGCGGACCAGCACGTGCCGGAGCGAGGAGGACAGCAGGGGGTCATACGTCGGCAGGATCGTGCCGCCGGGCAGCCCGAAGACTACCTCGACACCCTGCTCTTCAAGGCTGCGCACGAGGGCCTGGGCGCCGGTCAACTGCACTGGATGCTCCTTCATCAGTTGCGGGAAGTGCTGGGCATTTTGTTGGTAGTCCAACAAAAAACCTCCCTGCCGTGTCGGCAAAGAGGTTGTAGCGCGCACCCCGGTGGGGTTACGCGCTACGTGATAATAAGTACGAGGTGTTCGAGGAACACGCGGCTCACGGTTCTGCTCCGGTCTCTGCTGTGTTTGCTGTGCTGGGTTGTGCCGTATTGAAGTGCTGTCACTGCGACGCACCTGGTGTAGTTCTACCAGATGCTTCATCCCGCTCGATGAGCGGGGTCTGGCCTCATTGCCAGTTTCTTAATCCAAATGAATGTAATGCCGCGACTGGGCGGCGCCACCCGTGCGGGCAGCGCCGCCCGTCACGCGTTTGTAACACGATAGCGCATGTCAGGCGCTCGCGGGCACGTTCGCGGTCAGGGTCGGCAGCCAGGAGGCCCGGTTCCCCTCGTAGGCCGCGATCGCGGCCTCGTGGCGCAGGCTCAGCCCGACGTCGTCCAGGCCCTCGAGCAGCCGCCACTGGGCGAAGTCGGCCAGCTCGAACGGCTCGGTGACCCCGGCCGACGGGATGCTCACCGTGCGGGCGGCCACGTCCACCACGACCTGCGCGCCCTCATCGGCGGCCAGCGCGGCGAACAGCCGGGCCACGCCCTCCTCGGAGACCTGCGCCGGGACCAGGCCCGCGCTGATGCAGTTGCCGCGGAAGATGTCGGCGAAGCTGGGCGCGACCACGACCTGGAAGCCGAAGTCCTGCAGCGCCCAGACGGCGTGCTCGCGGGACGAGCCGCAGCCGAAGTTGTCCCCGGCCACCAGCACCTTGGCCTGGTCGGCGCCGGGCCGGTTGAGCACGAAGTCCGGGTCGGCGCGCCAGGCCCCGAACAAGCCGGGGGCGAACCCGGTCCGCTCGACCCGCTTGAGCCAGGACGCCGGGATGATCTGGTCGGTGTCCACGTCGCGGCGGTCCAGCACTACCGCGGTGCCGCTGACTTGCTTGATTCCCGTGGTGATCTTGCCCGTGGTTGGTGTCTGAGCCATCACACATCTCCCGGCGTCGCGAAGTGGCCGGCCACCGCGGTCGCGGCGGCGACGGCCGGGGACACCAGGTGGGTCCGGCCGCCAGGGCCCTGACGGCCCTCGAAGTTGCGGTTGCTGGTCGAGGCGGAGCGCTCGCCGGGCGACAGGATGTCCCCGTTCATGCCCAGGCACATCGAGCAGCCGGCCGAGCGCCACTCGAAGCCCGCCTCGGTGAAGAACTTGTCCAGGCCCTCGGCCTCGGCGTCGGCCTTGACCCGGGCCGAGCCCGGCACGATCAGCGCCCGCACGCTGGGGTGCACCTTCTTGCCGCGGATCACGTCGGCGGCGTCGCGCAGGTCGGACAGCCGGCCGTTGGTGCACGAGCCGATGAACACCGTGTTCACGGCGATGTCCCTGATGGCGGTGCCGGCCTGCAGGCCCATGTAGGTCAGCGCCCGCTCGGCCGACTGCCGCTCGGCCGCCGACGCGAACGAGGCCGGGTCGGGCACGGAGCCGTCGATCGAGACCGACTGGGCCGGGTTGGTGCCCCAGGTCACGGCGGGGGTCAGCGTGCTGGCGTCGACCCGGATCTCGTGGTCGAACACCGCGCCGGAGTCGGTGACCAGGCCGCGCCACTCATCCAGGGCCCGCTCCCAGGCCGCGCCGCGCGGCGCGTGCTGACGGCCCTCGAGGAAGGCGAACGTGGTGTCGTCGGGGGCGATCATGCCCGCCCGCGCGCCGCCCTCGATGGACATGTTGCAGACCGTCATCCGGCCTTCCATGCTCAGCGCGCGGATCGCGGCGCCCCGGTACTCGATGACCGAGCCGACCCCGCCGCCGGTGCCGAGCTGGCGGATGATGCCCAGGACCAGGTCCTTGGCCGTGCAGCCGGGCGGCAGCTCGCCGTCCACGGTCACCGCCATGGCGGCCGGCTTGACCTGCCGCAGCGTCTGGGTGGCCAGCACGTGCTCGACCTGAGTGGTGCCGATGCCGAAGGCCAGCGCGCCGAACGCGCCGTGGGTCGAGGTGTGGCTGTCGCCGCAGACCACCGTCATGCCCGGCTGGGTGAGCCCGAGCTGCGGGCCTATCACGTGCACGATGCCCTGCTCGCGGCTGCCCAGCGCGTGCAGCACGATGCCGTGCGCCTCGCAGTTCTGCCGCAGCCGGGCGATCTGCGCGGCCGCCAGCTCGTCCGCGATCGGCTTGTCCAGCCCGATCGTCGGCACGTCGTGGTCCATGGTCGCGATGGTCAGGTCCGGGCGGCGGACCTTGCGGCCCGCCAGCTCCAGGCCCTCGAAGGCCTGCGGCGAGGTGACTTCATGCACCAGGTGCAGGTCGATGTAGATCAGCGGGGGCTCGCCCTCGGGGCTGGCCACGAGGTGACGGTCCCACACCTTGTCGAAAAGGCGTCCGGTCACGTGGGTCTCAAATCCTCTTGAGGATGGCGCTGTCTCAGATAATGAGATAGCCTGTTCAGGATATGAGCACTCTACGGCAGGCCGAGCCCGGCGGCAAACGAATCACCGGAGTTGGCGTCCTCGATCGCTCGGTCGGGCTCCTGGACCTGCTCGCCGACGGCCCGCGGACCCTGCGCTGGCTGGCCGATGCCAGCGGGCTGCCCCGGCCGACCGCCTACCGCCTGTTGGTCGCGCTCGAGGCCCACCGCCTCGTCGCCCGCGACGTCACCGGCGCCTTCGGCCTTGGCCCCCGCCTGGCCGAGCTCGCCGTCCGGGCCGGCCCCGCCCTGGACCTGGCCGCCGTCGCCGGCCCGGTGCTGGCCCGCCTGCACGAGGCCACCGGCGAGAGCGTCCAGCTCTACGTCCGCTCGGGCGACCGCCGCCTGTGCGTAGCCGCCGCCGACGCCGGCACCGGCCTGCGCGACAGCGTCCCCGTCGGCGCCCTCCTCCCCCTCGACGTAGGCTCCGGCGGCAAGATCCTCCTAGCCTGGTCCCCCGACGCCGGGCTGGCGGCCAGCAGCGGGCCAGCCGGGCCGACGGCCGGCAGCGGGTCGCCCGGGCCGACGGCCGGCAGCGGGTCGCCCGAGGACCCGGCGAGCGACCGCTCGGCCGCCGAATGGGCCGCCGAGCTGGCTGCCGTCCGCAAGCGCGGCTGGGCCGCCAGCGTGGCCGAACGCGAGCTCGGCGTGGCCAGCGTCAGCGCCCCGGTCCTGGCCGACGGCCAGCTCCTCGGCGCCCTCTGCGTCTCCGGCCCAGCCAGCCGCATCGGCCAGGCCCCCGGCAAGCGCCTGGCCCCCTTGGTCGTCCAGGCCGCCGCCGACCTAGCCCGCCTAGCCAACCCCGCCTAGCCGGCCGGGCCAGCCAGCGCCCGGCCGGGTCCGGCCAGCCAGCTCGGCACCCGCCCGCCTGCTCTCCTCAACTTCTTGCTGTTATCACGCCCGCCCTGGCCGGGCCTCGCAACTTCTTGCTGTTATCAGCGCTGGGCCGACAGACCCCGGCGTGGATGTCCCGTTGGGTACCTCCTGGGGTACCCAACGGGACATCCACAATCGATCTTGGGGCGGGTGTGGCTGGCGGGACGGGCGTGGATGAGGCCTGGTGGCGGGGGGCGAGCTAAG
>Ga0134128_10009571_pt1 | contig 11622 bp, 11 predicted proteins | sample KB31754_FD_96462 | JGI IMG/M metagenome (GOLD analysis project Ga0134128, IMG submission 96462) | Terrestrial soil microbial communities with excess Nitrogen fertilizer from Kellogg Biological Station, Michigan, USA - KB3-175-4 | ecosystem: Environmental > Terrestrial > Soil > Unclassified ...
CACCGCGGCCGGCAGCACGAACGGGTACAGGTCGTCGTGACCCATCGACCGGTTCACCATGTTCAGTGACCACGACAACGGCAGCCACATGTCGATGATCGTCTGAAAAGCGCTGGGCCCCAGCGCCGGCCGATCGAACGTGGCCGACGCCGCCGCCAGTCCGCACCACGCCGAGGTGTCCAGCGCGTCCCGGATGTGCAGGTAGTGGGCGAACGTCTCGGCCCAATCCTCGCTCGGATGCATGGTGGCATAGGACGAGACGAACTGGTCCTGCCAGCCCTCCGGTGCGCCCTCGCTGTAGTGGCGGTCGAGCGCCTCGGAGTAGTCGGCGTCGGGGTCCCCGAACAGCTCGTTGAACCGCTCCAGGTGGTCGCGGTACGGGGCGATCAACCGGTAGAAGTAGTAATGCCCGATCTCATGGCGGAAGTGCCCCAGCAGGGTCCGGTACGGCTCGTCCATCTCGACCCGCAGCTGCTCGCGGTGCACGTCGTCACCCTCGGCCAAATCGATTGTGATGACCCCGTTCTCGTGCCCGGTCATCACGTTCTCGTGTGCGCTGGACAGCAGTCGGAAGGCCAGCCCGTAATCGGGATCCGTATCACGCCCGACGATGGGCAGCTTCAGCTCGTGCAGCTCGGCGAGCAGTCGTCGTTTGGCCGCCTCCGCCCGGGCGAACTCGGCCAGCCCGACGGTGTCGGCGTCGTTGGGCCGCTCGGTCGTCAGCGCGCACGACGCGCAGAGCAACCGGGGGGTGTTGACCGGCACCAGCCAATTGCATTCGGCCAGCAGCAGATTCGCGCACAGCTGATACTCACCGGCGGGAACGACGCCGGCGTGCTCGGTTGCTTCGTCGTCGGAGATCACCAGCAGCGCCATCTGGTCGAGCGAAAATCCCAGCGCGCTGCCGCAATTCAGGCAGGTCGAGTTCTCGAACGTCAGGCGCTGGCCGCAATTGGGACACGTGAAGTCACGCATGCAAGGAATCGCCTTCGCCAGGGTCCGGGTAGGGCACCACGTCGACCGCGACGTCGATCACGCTGTGCTCGGAGTCGGTGTAGATGATGCCGCGCAGCGGCGGGACATCCGCGTAGTCACGGCCGCGTCCCACCACGATGTAGCGCTCGTCGACCATCTGGTCGTTGGTGGGATCGAGCCCCAGCCACTCGAATTGGCCGGGATCCTGCGGAGTCCACACCGCGGCCCAGGCGTGCGTGGCGTCGATGCCGATCATCCGATCCTTTCCGGGGGGCGGGTCGGTGGCCAGGTAGCCGGACACGTAGCTGGCCGCCAGGCCGTTGGCGCGCAGGCAGGCGATCGCCAGCCTGGCAAAGTCTTGACATACCCCCTCCCGGGCCGCCAGAACCTCCTTGACCCCGGTGGAAATCGTCGTCGACCCCGACCGGTAGGTGAAGTCGGTGAAGATTCGCGCCGCCAGGTCGCGCAGCACCTCGATCAAGGGCCGCCCGGGTGTGAAGCTGGGCGCCGCGTACTCGCGGACCTCGTCGGTGATCTCCGGCGGGTTCAGGTCCAGGGTGAACTCGGCCGCCAGCGCCCCGATGCGCCCGGCCGGCCGGGCCGCCTCCCACGGCCGGACCGCCGGTCCGCCGGCGTACAGGCCCGGCGCCGGGGGGTAGACGTCGACGATGGAATCGCTGACCACGGTCAGGACGCTGTGCGGCTCGGTCACGTGGAAGTAGGAGCTGATGTTCCCGTAGGTGTCCGTGCTGGTGGAGCTGTCGGCGGGGGCCGGCTCGATGGTCAGCTGGTGCGCGACGCGACGCTGCCGCAACGAGTCGCGCGGGGTCAGGAAACCGCGTCCGTAAGAGCTGGTGACGATGTCGGAGTAGCGGTACTCGGTGCGGTGGGTGACCCGATGCCGGCGGGCGACCGCGGCATCGACTTCCCTCGGAGCTTCGGGCACAAGGCCGATCACATCACATGCAACGGCGCCGCGCGGGCCGCCGCGTCACCGAACGTTTGCCGATACGACGGCAACCGCGCCGAAACGGGAGCACAATCGAGGAGTGGCCACGTGGGACGAGGTCGCCCGCATCGTCGGCGAGCTGGCCCTCACCTCCGAGCCGTCACCGCACGACTGGCGGGTCGGCAAGAAGTTGCTGGCCTGGGAGCGGCCGCTGCGGCCCTCGGAACGCGAAGCGCTGGCCCACAACGACCCGGAACCGCCGCGCGGCGACATCCTCGGGGTTCGGGTGTCCGACGAAGGCGTCAAGTTCGCGCTGATCGACGACGAGCCGCAAACCTACTTCACCACCCCGCATTTCGACGGCTACCCCGCGGTCCTGGTCAACCTGGCCGAGATCTCGGTGCGCGACCTCCAGGAGCTCATCACCGAGGCGTGGCTGACGCAGGCGCCGCGGAAGCTGGTGCAGGAGTTCTTGGCCGACTCGCGGTGAGACTCACACGTGCCGAAGGTCGATGACCCGTTGCAGGTCGTCGTTGCAGGCGCTGACCGCGTCGGCGAGGCGCCCACGGGTTAGGCCCGGATGAGCTCGAACAGCGGAATCATCCTGCTGGTCTTGGCCTGGTACTCGGCGAAGCCGGGCGCCGCGGCGGTGACCTTGTCGAAGAGGTCGCCGCGCTCGTCGGGCGGCAGCTCGCGCGCGGTCACGTCGAACGCGGCGATCCCCGATTCCGACCCGACCTCGACGCGGGCCCGCGGGTCGGCCCGCAGGTTGTGCACCCAGGCCGGGCTGACCGGGGCGCCGGCGAAGGAGCCGATGACGATGAGCTTGCCGTCGATGCGGAAGTAGGCCAGCGGCGATACCCGGGGCTGGCCGGACTTGGCGCCGGTCGTGTGCAGCAGCAGCAGGTCGGCGTTGGCGAATTGGCCGCCGACCTTTCCGTCGTTGGCGCGGAATTCGTCGGCGATGGCCTTGTTGAATGCGTTGATCGTTTCGGTGTCCGGGAACTGTTGGGTCATGTCTCGTCAACCCGCTTGGGTTTGGTGTCTATTCCGGACTCCTTGCGCTGCTGGGCGGTGATCGGCGCGGGCGCATCGGTGAGCGGGTCGACGCCGCCGCCGGTCTTCGGGAACGCGATCACCTCACGGATGGAATCGACCCCGGACAGCAGCGCGTTGATCCGGTCCCAGCCGAACGCGATCCCGCCGTGCGGAGGCGCGCCAAAGGTGAACGCTTCCAACAGGAATCCGAACTTTTCCTCGGCCTCGGCGTGGTCCAATCCCATCACCGCGAACACCCGCTCCTGGACATCGCGGCGGTGGATACGGATCGAGCCGCCGCCGATCTCGTTGCCGTTGCAGACGATGTCGTAGGCGTCGGCGAGCACGCTGCCGGGATCGGTGTCGATGGCATCCTCGTGGTCGGGCTTGGGTGAGGTGAACGCGTGATGCACCGCGGTCCACGCGCCCGAGCCGACGGCCACGTCACCGGCGGCGGTCGCGTCGTCGGCGGGCTCGAACAGCGGTGGGTCCACGACCCAGACGAACGCCCACGCGTCGGGATCGATCAGGCCCAGCCGGTGCGCGATCTCACCGCGGGCGGCCCCCAGCAGGGCCCGCGACGGCTTCGCCGGGCCGGCCGAGAAGAAGACGCAGTCGCCGGGCTTCGCCCCCACGTGCGCCGCGAGGCCGTCGCGCTCGGCGTCGCTCAGGTTCTTGGCGACCGGGCCGCCCAGCGTGCCGTCGTCGGCGATCAGCACATAGGCCAGCCCGCGGTGCCCGCGCTGCTTGGCCCATTCCTGCCAGCCGTCCAGGGTGCGCCGCGGCTGCGAGGCCCCACCGGGCATCACCACCGCACCGACATACGGTGCCTGGAAGACGCGAAATGTGGTGTCTTTGAAGAACTCTGTGCACTCGACGAGCTCGAGCCCGAAGCGCATGTCGGGCTTGTCGGAGCCGAACCGCCGCATCGCGTCGGCATAGGTGATCCGCGGGATCGGCGTCGGAATCCCGTAGCCGATCAGCGCCCACAGCGCGGAGAGGATCTCCTCGGAGATGGCGATGACGTCCTCGGCGTCGACGAAGCTCATCTCCATGTCGAGCTGGGTGAACTCCGGCTGGCGGTCGGCACGGAAATCCTCGTCGCGGTAACAGCGCGCGATCTGGTAGTAGCGCTCCATCCCGGCCACCATCAGCAACTGCTTGAACAGCTGCGGACTCTGCGGCAGGGCGTAGAACGAGCCGGGGTGCAGCCGGGCCGGCACCAGAAAGTCGCGTGCGCCTTCCGGGGTCGAGCGGGTGATCGTCGGTGTTTCGATCTCGACGAAATCGCGCTGCGCGAGCACCGCGCGCGCGGTGGCATTCACCTTGGAGCGCAAGCGAATTGCATCCGCCGGGGCGTCGCGGCGCAAATCCAGGTAGCGGTATTTCAGCCGCAGTTCCTCGCCGGCGGGCTCGTCGAGCTGGAAGGGCAGCGGCGCGCTCTCCCCCAACACCGTGAGCGACGTGGCGTTGACCTCGATGTCGCCGGTGGCGATCTCGGGGTTGGCGTTGCCTTCCGGGCGGATCTCAACGACGCCGGTGACGGCGACACAGAACTCGGCGCGCAGCCGGTGCGCCTGGGCCAGCACGTCTTCGGCGCGGAACACCACCTGGGCGATTCCGGAGGCGTCGCGCAGGTCGATGAAGATGACGCCACCGTGGTCGCGGCGGCGGGCCACCCAGCCCGCGAGCGTCACCTGCTGCCCGGCGTCGCTACTTCTCAGCGAACCGGCGGCGTGGCTGCGCAGCACAAAAACACTCCCCTTCACGTTGAACGACTGATCAGTCTAAGGGGCGGTGTAATTTCGCTCCTATCGCCACGAACATCGCCCTCGTCGGTCCCGGCGCCGTCGGTACGACGGCCGCCGCGTTGCTGTATCGGGCCGGACACTCGGTCGTGGTGTGCGGCCGCAGCCCGCGCGAGAGCATCGAACTGCGGCCCGATGGTGCGGACCCGATCGTCGTCCCCGGCCCGGTGCGCACCGACCCCAGCGAGACGTCCGGTCCGGTGGACGTGGTGCTGTTGGCCGTCAAGGCCACCCAGAACGAGCAGGCGGCCGCCTGGCTTTCCCGGCTCTGCGATGTGCACACCATCGTGGTGGTGCTGCAAAACGGCGTGGAGCAGGTCGAGCAGGTGCGGCCGCACTGCCCGCAGTCCCCCGTCATCCCCGGAATCGTGTGGTATTCGGCCGAAACCCAGCCCGAAGGCTGGGTGCGGTTGCGCGGCGAGCCGGCCCTGGTGCTGCCCAGCGGCCCGTCGGCGGAGGCGGTCGCCGAGCTGCTGCGCGGCGCCGGCTGCCGGGTGGACTGCGACCCCGACATCATCACCGCGGCCTGGCACAAGCTGCTCACCAACGCGCTGGCCGGGTTCATGGCGCTGTCGCGGCGCCGGTCCGGGATGTTCCGCCGCGACGACGTCGCCGCGCTGTCGCGCCGCTATGTCGCCGAATGCCTGGCCGTCGCACGCGCCGAGGGCGCCCGTCTCGCCGACGGCGTCATCGATGAGTTGGTCGACATGTTTCGCAACGTTCCCGAAGACATGAGCACGTCGATCCTGACCGACGCGGAGCATCACCGCCCGATGGAATGGGACATCCGCAATGGGGTGATCGTCCGCAAGGGCCGGGCCCACGGCCTGGCCACACCGATCAGCGACGTCGTGGTGCCCTTACTGGCCGCGGCCAGCGACGGCCCCGGCTAAATTGGTGCCATGTTTCCCTGCGAGCGCGTCGACGTGGACTTCATCGACTCGGCGCCATGTGCCATCCGCAACAGCGTGGACCTGGCCATCACCCCCGAGCAGCTGTTCGAGGTGCTTTCCGACGCCGGATCCTGGCCGCGCTGGGCTGAGTTGATGCGCAAGGCGAACACCGCGGTGACCTGGACCAGCCCCGAACCGCGCGGCGTCGGGACCACCCGCATCGTCGAGATGCGCGGCGGCATCGTCGGCAATGAGGAATTCCTGGCGTGGGAACCGTTCACGCACATGGCTTTTCGCTTCAACGAGTGCTCGACCAAATCCGTGGCGGCCTTCGCCGAGGATTACCGTGTCGAGGTCATCCCCGGCGGTTGCCGGCTGACGTGGACCATGGCCCAGAAGCCGGCCGGGGCGGCGAAGCTGGCGATGGTCGTGGTCGGACCCTTGCTCAACCTGGCCCTGCGCCGCTACCTGCGCAACTACACCGACTCCCTTGCGACCCGGCAACGTTAGGAGCGCGTCATGACCTTCAACGAGGGCATGCAGATCGACACGAGCAACGCGTCGTCGTCGGGCGGCGGCGGGATGGGAATGGCCGTCGGGGGCGGCGGGCTCGGGCTGATCATCCTGCTCGGCGCGCTGTTCTTGGGCGTCGACCCGGGCCGCGTCATGAACCAGCCGCAGACGAACACCGGCGGGTACTCGGCGCCCGGCTTCGACCTGAGCCAGTGCAAGACGGGTGCGGACGCCAACAAGTACGTGCAGTGCCGCGTGGTCGCCACCGGCAACTCCGTGGACGCGGTGTGGCATCAGCTGATGACGGGTTACACCCGCCCCCATGTCCGGCTGTTCAGCGACCAGGTGAGCACCGGTTGCGGACCGGCCACCACCGACGTTGGGCCGTTCTACTGCCCGGCCGACCAGACGGCGTACTTCGACACCAGCTTCTTTCAGGATGTGCTCGTCAAGCAGCTTCATTCCAGCAACGGGGCTTTCGCACAGGAATACGTCGTCGCCCACGAATATGGTCATCACGTGCAACAGCTGCAAGGCGACCTGGGCCGCTCCCAGCAGGGAGCCAAGGGCGCCGGCGGCAACGGCGTGCGCACCGAGCTACAAGCCGACTGCTACGCCGGCATCTGGGCGCACTACGCCGCCACGGTCAACCAGAAGGACGGCACGCCGTTCCTGAATCCGTTGACCGACGACGACATTCGCGACGCGCTATCGGCCGCCGCATCGGTCGGCGACGACCGCATCCAGAAACAGGCAACCGGGCACGTCAACCGCGAAAGCTGGACCCACGGTTCGGCCGAGCAGCGCCAGCATTGGTTCACCGTCGGCTATCAGACCGGTGACCCGAACCAGTGCGACACCTTCTCCGCACCCAACCTGGGCTAGCCCTACGACGATGCAGCCCGCGCAGCGGGGTGAGGAGGAGTAGGGCAAGTGGGCTAGGGCAATCGGGCTACGCCAGTACGCGTTTCAGTTCGGCGCGGCCCTGCTCGTCGAGCGGCAGCAGCGGCGCACGCGGGTCTCCGACCGGGAAGTCGAGCAGCTCCAGGCCGGCCTTCACCGTGGTGGCCAGGCCGCCCGCGACGATGAACTGCAGCAGCGGCTTGAGATCGTCGTAGAGCTTCTGCGCCGTGTCGAGGTCGTTCCCGCGCACCGCCTCGTAGAGGTCGATGCAGGGCTGTGGCCGCAAACACGGTGCGGCCGTGCACCATCCGGAGGCCCCGGCCTTCAGCGCGTCGAGCACCAACGGGTTGCTGCCGTTGTAGAAGGGCAGCCGATTGCCGGACAGTTCGGCGATGCGCTGCATCCGGGTCAGGTCGCCGGTAGACTCCTTGACCATGGTGACGTTGTCGATGGACTCGAACATGCGGACCAGCAACTCGGGGGGCATGTCGACGCCGCTGGTGGCCGGGTTGTTGTAGGCCATGATCGGGATGGAGATGGCGTCGCCGATGCTCCGGTAGTGCTGGAAGATCTCCCGCTCGGCGAGCTTCCAGTAGGACACCGGCAGGATCATCACCGCGTCGGCCCCGGCCTGCTGCGCGTACGTGGCGCGCCGAATGGTCTTGGCGGTGGTCACATCCGACACACCGACGACCACCGGCACCCGGCCCGCGACGGTGGCCATGGTGGTGTCGACCACGGTGTCGAATTCGGGTTCGTCGAGATAGGCCAGTTCGCCGGTGCTGCCCAGCGGCGCGATCGCATGGACGCCGGCGGACACCAGCCGGTCGACCAGCGCGGCGAGCCGTTTGGTGTCGATGCCATCGCCGGTGAATGGGGTCACCGGGTAGGCGATGATGCCGTGGATCTTGGGCTCGGACGATTGCGCCACAGGCGGGCTCCTCGGATTGGTTTGGCGGATAACGGTTTAGCCGGTCAGCACGTCCGGGTGCCGAGCCAGGGCCCGGCGGGCGTAGTAGGCGAAGTTGGCCCGGCTGCGCAGCGGTGACAGCGTCCAGTCGTGGGCCTCGTGGGCCAGTTCTTCGGGCAGCTCTTTGACGGTGCCGGCGGCCATGGCGGTCAGCTGCAGTTCGGCGGCGCGCTCGATGAGGATTCCTAACGAGCACGCCTCCTCGATGCTAGCGCCGGCGATGACGTGGCCGTGATGGGCCAGCAGGATTGCCTTTTTGTCACCGAGGGCGGCGGAGATGATCTCCCCCTCTTCGTTGCCGACCGGCACGCCCGGCCACTTGGCCAGAAACGCACAGTCGTCGTAGAGCGGGGTGGTGTCCATGTGGGACACGATCAGCGGAACTTCCAGCATCGACAGCGCCGCCACGTGAAACGCGTGGGTGTGCACAATGCATTGCACATCCGGGCGGGCGCGATAGATCCAGCTGTGAAAACGGTTGGCGGGGTTGGCCATTCCCTCTCCGTCGAGGACGTTGAGGTCCTCGTCGACCAACAGCAGGTTGGCGTCGGTGATCTCGTCGAACCCCAGGCCGAGCCGCTGGGTGTAATAGGTGCCGTCCGCCTCGGCGCGGGCGGTGATCTGTCCGGCCAGCCCGGAGTCATGCCCGGCGTCGAACAGGGCGCGGCACGTCAACGCCAACTTCTGACGGGTGGTCAACTGCGCATCGGCGGCGTCTTTGGTTTGGAAGGCCGTCAACTGCTCGGCGGCACGCCGCATCAAGTCGGATTTCGAATCGGTGAACGTGCTGGCCATAATCGGCTCCCTCGGCGCGAACGTGTGACACAATCGTATCACTATAGGAAACCTTGTGTCATGAGAGGGGTGTCCGGTGACCGCACTGCTGCGCGCGGTCCGCAAGCAACGCGGCCTCACCCTGGCGGCGCTGGCCCAGCAGACCGGGCTGACCAAGAGCTACCTGTCCAAGATCGAACGCGGGCACAGCACACCGTCGATCGCGGTGGCCCTCAAGGTCGCCAAGGCCCTGGATGTCGACGTCGGGCGGCTGTTCTCGGGGGAGGCGGCGCAGGAGAAGATCACCGTCGAGCGCGCCACCCGCAACACCGCGGGCGGGCGCTACCGGGTGCTGGCCGCGTCGCTACTGGGAAAGTCGATGTCGCCGTTCGTGGTTCGCCCGACGGAAAAGCTGACCGACGATCCGCATCCGGAGCATGCGGGCCAGGAATTCATGTTCGTGCACGCCGGGAACGTCGAACTCGACTACGGGGATCAGACGTTCACGCTCGGGCCCGGCGACAGCGCCTACTTCGACGCCTCAATCAGCCACAAGATCCGCGCGGTCGGTGCCGAACCTGCCCAAGTCGTCGTCGTGGCGCACGCCGAGCCCGCGAGCAGCCCGCCCGGGTGCTTGGGCTGACTACCAGGGCCGCGTCGAACAGGTGACGCCGGTGGTGGCGCTCTGGGTCACCACCACCTGGCCGTCCACCGCGATCTGGCATTGAATCTGCGGCATGTTGGACGAGTCGCAGTCCGGCCAGTGGCACCCGCCGCTGGCGTTGACGAACGCCCATTGGTTGGGATCTGCCAGGGTGGCGTTGTAGACGAGTGGCTGCCCGGCGATGAACGCCGTCTGCACGGTGCTCAAGAACTGCGACGAGTTCGAGTTGAAGGCCGCCTGGCTGGGCGGATCGCTGTTCATGTACCTGACGTTGCCGGTCAGGTTGCCGGTGGCGGTGACCGTGTACGTCACCTGGTGGCCGGCGGGATCCGCATGGGAGGTCGCGGAGGTCGTCGTCATCGCAGCGGCCGCGGCAAACGTCGCCGCCGCGATCCCCGTGGTCACTGTTCGCACGTTCGTCATATCTCAAACGCTACCGAATGCGTTACCACCGTATTCGGAAAACGGCTTCTACCATGCGTCTGCGCCCACGGCGTTCGTGCTTTCCGGCGGGCCATGGGTCCCACTATGCGGGGCGTTCACCTTCGGGTTTTCCGGCTCGGGTATGAAGCAGGGGTGAGCAGCGATTCGGAGCATGCCGGCATCAGCCGCCGCCGATTACTCACATCAAGTGCGGCCTCCGCGGTTCTCGGCGGCGTCGGGGTGGGTGGCGCGGCGCTGCTGTGGTCGCAGTCCGCGAGCTCCCGTGGCCCGTCGGCGTGGCTGCAGCCCGACCGCAATGGCGCACCGCCGGTCGGCGGCCTGCACCTGCAATTCGGAAAGAACGCCGGCACCGAGGTGGTGGTGTCCTGGCACACCACCGACGCCGTCCGCAATCCGCGCGTCATGCTGGGGACGCCGAGCGCCGGGTTCGGCCGCACCGTGGCCGCCGAGACTCGCACCTACCGGGACGCGAAGTCCAACACCGAAGTTCGTGTCAATCACGCCCGGCTGACCGACCTGACGCCGGACACCGACTACGTGTACACTGCTGTGCACGATGGCGCCGAACCCGAGCAGGGCACCGTGCGAACGGCACCTTCGGGCCGAAAGCCTCTGCGTTTCACCAGCTTCGGTGATCAGTCCACCCCGACGCTCGCCAAGCTGGCCGACGGCCGTTACGCCACGGACAACATCGGCTCGCCGGCGGCCGCCGACACCACCATGGCCATCGAGCGCCTCGGCCCGCTGTTCAACCTGGTCAACGGCGACCTGTGCTACGCCAATCTGGCCCAAAACCGGATCCGCACCTGGTCGAACTGGTTCGACAACAACACCCGTTCGGCGCGCCACCGGCCCTGGATGCCGGCGGCCGGGAACCACGAGAACGAATTGGGCAATGGGCCAATCGGTTACGGCGCCTACCAGACCTACTTCGCGGTGCCCGATTCCGGGTCCAGCCCACAAACCCGCGGCCTGTGGTACTCCTTCACCGCCGGCTCGGTGCGGGTGATCAGCCTCAACAACGACGACGTGGCCTACCAGGACGGCGGCAACTCCTACGTGCACGGCTACTCGGGCGGAGAGCAAAAGCGCTGGCTGGCAAACGAACTCGCTGATGCCCGGCGCGATCCGGACGTCGACTGGGTGGTCGTGTGCATGCACCAGACGGCGATCTCCACCGCCGACAAGACCAACGGCGCCGACCTGGGCATCCGCGAGGAATGGCTGCCGCTGTTCGACCAGTACCAGGTCGATCTGGTGGTGTGCGGCCACGAGCACCACTACGAGCGCTCGCACCCGTTGCGCGGCACGCTGGGGACCGACACCCGAACACCGATACCCGTCGACACCCGAAGCGATCTCATCGACTCCACCCGGGGGACGGTGCACCTGGTCATCGGCGGCGGCGGCACCTCGGCGCCGAGCAACGCGATGTTCTTTCCCGAGCCCCGGTGCCGGGTGGTCACCGGTGTGGGGGCGTTCGACCCCGCGCAGAGGCGCAAGGCGCCGATCTACGTCCTCGAGGACGCGCCGTGGTCGGCGTTCCGCGACCGCGACAACCCTTACGGTTTCGCGGCTTTCGATGTCGACCCGGGTCAACCCGGCGGCAACACCTCGATCAAGGCCACCCATTACGCGCTGCGGGGCCCGTTCGGTGAAGTGGCCGTGATCGACGAGTTCACGCTGACCAA
>Ga0134128_10009572_pt1 | contig 11622 bp, 5 predicted proteins | sample KB31754_FD_96462 | JGI IMG/M metagenome (GOLD analysis project Ga0134128, IMG submission 96462) | Terrestrial soil microbial communities with excess Nitrogen fertilizer from Kellogg Biological Station, Michigan, USA - KB3-175-4 | ecosystem: Environmental > Terrestrial > Soil > Unclassified ...
CAGCACGCCCGCTCCCAGACTCGACGAGGACCACTCGGCGAGCCGTTCGAGATCCGCGAAATCTCCAATACCCCAGCTATCGCGCGAGCGTGCGCTGTAGAGCTGTAGCGCCCAGCCCCAGGTCCGCAGATCTTTCGGCAGCCAGCACTGGCTGGGAGTAACGATCAGCCGGATTGCTTGATCGCTTCCCTCAAATTGAAGCTGGTGATAACCAGCCGGGAGATCCGCCGGTAACCGCGACATGGCGGACACGGTTTCTCCCGTTTCAAGAACAATCGTCGCGTTCGCTGGAAGCTTTCGTTGCTCGCCGACATGCGCGACGATGACCGAGTTGTCCGGTAGTGGCGCGAGTTCGCGTTCTTTGGCGCCCATTGCGGCGAGAATCGCGCCGATCGTTTCAGGCGGCGTCTCATGCCATTTTCCGAAAGCGTCCTCATAGTTCAGATCGATGCCCCAATTATTTGTTCGTCTCTCGTGCACCGGTGTCCGATTTTCAACCATCGTATTTCGACGCGCTCCTGCCTGTGGACGAACACGCCGTCGGCTCGATTACCGGAATTTCGCTCATGTTCTGATTCTGCTTTATGAAACTTACAGAATCGCGTGCCGACCTGGGGAGCTTAAATTAGTTCCGTTGCTATGATCGAGGCCAGACGTGTCCGCCCCAGCTCAAAACGCCGATGAAACCTCCGGCTGGGCGCCGCTGCGGCGTCCGCTGTTTCGCAATCGATGGCTCGCCTCGATCGTTTCCAGCATCGGCAGTTGGATGCAGGACACAGCCGGCACATGGCTAATGACGTCGTTAACGACGTCTCCCCTGCTGATTGCGCTGGTGCAGACCGCCGCGAGTTTGCCCGTCCTGCTGCTCGGTTTAATCGCAGGAGCAACCGCCGATATATACGACCGCCGCCGGCTTCTGATTTTCTGGCAAACGTGGATGCTGGCCGCTGTTTTTCTTCTCAGCGTACTGACCGTCGCCGGCCTCATCTCCCCGGGGATGCTGCTTTCACTCACGTTCCTGCTAAACATTGGGGCGGCGATGACCAATCCCGCCTGGCAAGCCATCGTTCCGGAATTGGTGCCGCGCTCTGAGCTGGCGGATGCGATTGCCATTAACAGCGCCGGTTTCAACCTGGCCCGTGCGCTCGGCCCCGCGCTGGGCGGGCTGCTGGTCGCGGCGTTTGTATCCACAACGACCGGAGCCGGAACCGTTTTCTTCCTGAATTCAGCGTCGTTTGTGGCGGTAATCTTTGTCCTTTACACCTGGAAACGCACCCCGCTATTCAAAAGCGCGCTTCCGGCCGAGCGCGTTTTTGGATCGATACGCGCCGGCCTTCGCTATCTGTGGCACGCCCCGCCGTTGCAGGCCGTGCTGGTTCGCGCATTTCTGTTTACCGGATTCGTCAGCGCGGCCTGGGCGTTGCTGGCCGTTGTTGCGCAGCAGCATTTGCATCAGGGCGCCATGGGTTACGGCATTCTGAACGCCTGCATGGGCGCGGGAGCCGTGATTGGCGCGGCCTCGCTGCCGAAACTGCGGCGGAGATTCGAGGCCGATCATATCGTGGAAGTATCTTCGGTCGTGTTTGCCGGAACGCTGTTCACCCTCGCGTTTACGCAGAGCATTTCGCTGATCGTTCTATCGCTGATTGCCGCCGGATTTGCCTGGACGTCCACTACATCGACATTCAACGTCGCGGTACAGCTTTCCGTGCCGGCCTGGGTGCAAGCTCGCGCGCTGGGAACTTACCAGATGATCTTCCAGGGTGGAATGGCGCTGGGCAGCGCCGCGTGGGGATTCTGGGCCCAGCATGTTTCCACTTCGAACGCGCTGATGGCTTCCGGCATTGGCCTTCTCATCAGCATAGTAGCTTCCCGCCGTTTCCATCTATTGAAGGGCGAATTGCCGGATCTGAACCCGTATTCGCTCAACCGGCCGGCTCCGCAAGTGGTGATCGAACCTCGCCCGGAAGATGGCCCCGTGCTGATCACAGTCGAATACAGGATTCGCCGGACAGACTACGACGACTTTACGCGCGCGATTCACCAGCTACGCGAAGTGCGCATGCGCGATGGCGCCATCCGCTGGGGCATTTACCAGGACACGGCCGAACCGGATCGCATGACCGAAACGTTTGTCGTTGAATCCTGGATAGAATATTTGCGCCAGCGCGAGCGCCTCACCGCAGCGGATCGCCTGGTACGCGACCGCGTGTGGAGCTTTCATACCGGAGCATCGCCGCCGGTCACGTCGCATATGATTTACGCGCGGCAAATAGCCGACGAACTCGCCAAATCGGTTACGAAGGCGGCGGAAAATGCGGATCGAGAACAAAGCCGCGGACGGTAAGCCGGAAGCGGAGCCGCAGCACGAGAGCGCGCGGGTTGCGTACTTGTCCGAATAACTCGCTCGCCTTTGAGTCGAGCTTCCCCGCTCGGCCAACGTGCATCCTATTCCGTTTCGTCGGACTTGGGACGGTCGCGCTGGAATAAGCCACGCTCTTCAGGCGCATTTTCAGATCCGCCGGCAGGGGCTGCAGCGGCTGGCTTCCGTAGCTGCAGGATGGATCTGCCGAGTGCTCGCCGTTTCCCTAGGGAGCGCTCCTCCTGTTCTGCCGTTGGCTGATGAGGCAGTTCCAGCACCTTTGCCGCTTTCTTCTTCTTTGCGGTCGATCGGCGCTTCTTGGCAGGCGGCCGGCGGCTCTTCCGCTTCACCTGGTGTGTCGATCGGGGCGCGCTTTCCAGTTGACGATTCGCCAGCCGCAGCTCCGCCATCAGACTTTCATTCGTAGTGCGCAGCACGAGAAGTCCCGCTTCTAAGGCATCGAGCATTTCCAGTGTCGTCAATTGAGGATTCCTTGCAAGCTCTATTCTCCAACCGTTTCGCTACGGCGGCGCTGGTGCCTCGTCCATGGACGATAAAGAGATAGGATACCTACGAAAGCTGAAGGAAACAGTAGATTCAGTACTTTAAAGGTGTTTTTCGCCTCGAATCGCCCCTAGATCGTACCACCCGTCGGGCGTGCGTCCCGCGATTCCCAGCCGTATGGCCGGTTTGTGAGTGCGTGGGTCGAGCAGCGCGATCCGAATGCGGTAATCGCCTTGAATCCCGGCGGGAACCGGGACCGACTCTTCCACCAAAGCATCTCCGGGCAGCCATTTCCGAACGTCGGCTGGCGCCTCGATCACGGCATCTCCGGAATCGGAATGGAACTGGACGGCCAGAATGTACGGGTCATAGACCGGAGCAACCCCTGTGTTGACCCACCACATCTTCAATGGCATCGTGCCGCCGGCATGCACAATTGTCGGGTACTCGAACCGGCGCAGTTCGAAGCGGTAGCCCATTCGCTTCTGAAATTCATCGAAGGCCGTCTTCCACTCGGGAGGAATTGGACTCGATTTCACGTTCAGGGACGTAATGTGCCAGCGCAGCGCTTCATTCAAAATGTAGCCGAGGTCCCATCCATGCTTCTTCCAGGACCCAGGCACCCCACAGGTCTCCATCGAGACCGGGTTCTTCTTCCATACGTCGCCGATTCCCGTACGGACGATCTGCTCCGGATAGGAATCCAGCATCGCCGACCACTTTGTCCTCATGTCGCCGAGGCAGTCGAAACGCCAGCCCGCGCCGTGAGCCGTCCCATACCGCAACGCATCCGGCTCATCGAAATTCATGAGCAGGTGCGTTGTGGGAAAGGCCGCGAGCCAGATATCGATCAGCTTCTTTTGATACTGAAACGCAGGCATATAATCGCTCCAGCCTTCGCCCCAATAGCCGACCGATGAAATATCCACAGTATCGAGCCTTGAATCGCCATCATAGCGTTGGCCGGCCTGCTTCACGACCTCGCTCCAATACTTCAAATACAGTGGATCGCTAAAATCGGGCTCCCAGATAGGGTCGCCTTCTTTGTTGAGGCGCTTGGCGCCGGACGCGCGATACCAAGCGGGCAGCGGATGCTTTTGGTCGTAGGGCATCAGACGAATCGCCAGTTTCTGCCCATGGCTCGCGGCTTCCTTCAGCGCCATATCGACTATGTCCCAACGAATGTGTCCCTGTTCCGGCTCGAGCGTTTCCCAGAACCAGCGGCAATAGGAAATCGTTGTCCCCGGAAAATCCACCGGCGCCGCGCTAGGGACAATCGGCTTTATCGGCCCCTCTTCGGACCAACTCAACCCCGAATTCAGGGCGTCGCCGTTGAACCGCTGAAACGTCTGAATCCCCATGCCGGGATTCAGCAGCACATCGTTAATGCGCTGAGGATGCACCACAACGGTTTGGCCGAACATCGAGCCGGCCACCGCCAAAAACGCCAGGATGTTTCTCAACGAAAAGATTCCTCCTCTGTAGGTCGAGCCATACGTCCGGTGGCGCACGATTTATCGTGCGGCGGGCAGTTCACTGCCCGCGCTTTCCGGCGAACTAAAACCCCACCGCATGCCAGCGCCGGTTAATGCGCGACCGGCACGGGCGTCGATATATCTTCGGCTGCTTTCGGATCTCCCGCGGCTGGTCCGTGCCACACGCTTCCGCCGTATGTGGTGATGTAGATCTTCGATCCGTCGTTCGGGTCCGGAATCACACGGTGCCCCCATTTAAAGTTATAGCCGCGAATACGTGTCCAGTGTGCTCCGCGATCCACCGAGCGGTACGCCGCGGCGTCGAACCCGCAACTATACAACACATCGGGATTTCTCGGATCGACCGTCACGTCGTAAACATGCTGGGAATCCTGAAAGATCGGACCCCACGTGTTACCTGCGTCGGTCGAAAGAAAGACTCCGCCGCCCGTATCGACGTCGCTGCGTTCCTGGCCCCACGCCGCCAGGTACATGCGGCGGTTGTCGCGTGGATCGAGCGTCAGACCGTTCGGCCCGTTCGTGCCGTTGGGCAACTTCATCTTCACCCAGTGCCCGGCGCCATCGACGGATTTGTACAGCGCGCCGCTTCCCGTTGTCTCACCATACCGGCCTTCGTTGCGGCGAGCCACCACAAGATAGAGCGTTCCATCGTCGGCGAGTGTGATGCGCCAGGCAAATGGCTTCAGCTCCGTAATGCCCTCATTCTTCAGAGCCCATGTCTTGCCATTGTCGGTGGATTTGTAGACGCCGCGTCCGAAGCCGCAGGCATAAATGGTCCGCCTGCCCACAGGACTCTTGGGGTCCACCAAAATATGCGTGACCGACGTCTCGGGCATGCTTTGATTCGATGGTGTCCAATGTTTCCCGCCATCTGTTGACATAGCGACACCGCCGACAAAACTCAGCGGGTCGCGGCGGCGCCACATCTTCGGACGCGGTAGATCGTGCACGCCGCTGAAGGCGCCCCACATGAGTCCCTTTACCTTGGGATCGAACGCCAGCCAGTACGTGGTGTTGCGCCAACGCTCCGGCACGCCTACCGTCGCGGTTTGCCAGGAGGCCCCGCCATCGTAACTTTGGAATGCTCCGATATCGGTGTAGTCGATGAAGATATGCCTCCTATCGAACGGGTCGAACTCGACACCGTAGTTCGTCGTGACATCAAGTCCTCGCGTGGTCCAGCGGTCGGTGCCGGCCTCTACCGAGTTGACTTCTTCCCACGACTTTCCGCCATTTAAAGTTCGATATGTGCGAAAGAGGTCCGTGGCATAGCAGATATCCGGGTTCGCCGGCGCGACGCCCAGAGTATACGGAGCGTCGAACCAAATGTCCCGGCCGCCTTGAGGCGCGCGCTCCTCAATCCAGGAACCGGTGAGATTCGCGGATGGTTTGTTCGATTCCTTGTGAACGATAGTCCAGCTCTTGCCGCCATCGACCGTCTTCGCGATGCCATTGAACCGATGGTCGCGCCCGTCTCCAAGCTGCAGGTCGCGGAATCCGGCGTACGCTGTCGTGGCATGTTCCTCGCTGGCGGCGATGGCTTCGAAGCGGCCGGATTGCTGGCCCAGTCGCGGCGTCGCCGTCCTCCAGGTTCGCCCGCCGTCTTCCGAAACAAACACGCCCTCCTGTGTCGTGGCATAGAACCAGGTCGCGCCTTCTTTGTGCGCCGCCGAAACTGCGGTAATGCCCGAGCCAAGTTGAGCTAACGCTTTGCTTCCGTTTTTCGCGATACGGTAAACAGCCTGCCCGGAAACGGCAAGCAAGCCCGAATGGCTAAATGCCAATTTCAGGACGGGCCGCGCGAAGTTAGCCGTCTGCTTCCAGGAGCGGCCGCCATCGTTCGATTCGAGCAGCACCGAAGCGCCGCGGCCTTCCGCGAACGCAATGTCGATTCGCTGCGAGCCGGCAGGATCAATGGCAATCGCCGTGATTTCACCGCGCTTTTCAGGATAGGCCGGGGCGGCGCTGGTCAGCACGTAATCCGAATGATCGCCCAGTTGATGCTCAACCGTGTTTTTGCGTGGGTTCGGGAAGATCATGCTCCAGGACCGGCCTTTGTCCTCGCTCCGCCACAGAGCGGCATTCCCGGCGTAAATCACATTGGCGTTCTTCGGATCGAATGCGAATGTGTTCACGACCGAGCGCAAATTGAACATGCGCCACGACAGCCCGCCGTCATGGGTGATATAGGCGCCTGTCATGTCGCAGTGTTCGACTACGAGATTCGCATCATGCGGGCTGATGGTGGGAGCAATCATCGTCCCACCGCCGCCCGGACCGATGATGCGCCAAGCGTCAAAACGAGGCGCAGGTCCGGGAGCTTTCGCGAAGGCGGTCGCGAGCAGAACCGGTAGAATGCCGAGCAGCGTTCTTGTCATTCTTCCCAACTTAGACTGCGATCCACGAGCGTCGACATGACGCCCCTTTTGCGTTAGCAGTGTGGCGCACGATTCATCGTGCCGCCGGGCAGTTCACTGTCCGCTAGCCGGCGAACTGAAGTTCGCCGCGGCACGCTGAAGGCGTGCGCCACGGAATACCGGCATCCAGCGCTAGCTCATTGACTAGAACGTAACCCGCAGCCGCAATCGAATCGACCTGCGGTTGTCGATGCCTTCCTGCGAAAAGCTGTTGATCAACCGCCCGAAATCCGGATTCGGCGTGACATCCGTAATCGGCAATATTCTGGCCGTATTCGGATCGACGTTAATATTGAAATCGCCGAGCAACGCGAACGCGCCGCCGCCCCCGCCGTAATCGGAATCGGGCGAGAACAATGGGTGGTTGAACAGATTGTCAACGTCCGCGCCAATAGTTGCCGCAACGCGCTCGCCGAATCGAAATTCTTTATGGACGCCGAGGTTCAAACCCCAGGTGCCGGGCCCCCAGAGGAAGTTGCGCTGAACGACGCCCGGGTGGGTGAACAGATCGGCTCCGACCGTCGGGAGCCCAAAGGCAGCGGCATTCCAAATAGCATCGCCGTTCTTCTGGTTATAGTCGCTGCTGAGAAGGATGGGCCGGAACGAAGTCGCATTGAAATCGCCGACGGCGTCAACCGCGCCGGTGCCGATGTTGCCCGGCACGGCCGGGTCGCAATTGTCGCAGATCCAGAACGGCGTAAAGCCCGTGCCGGATTTCGCGAACATGTTGAACGTGGTTTGCCAGCCGCCAAGAAACGCATCCGTCCATTTCGACATGGAAGAGCCGAACTTGCGATTGCGGCCAACCGGCAGATCGTAGATACCGTATGCAACGAAGCGATGCCGCGACACATAGCCATCGGTTCCGTAATCACTATCCGGATTGAACGGATCGTAGGCGACGCCGCCGAGACTCGAGTTGCCTGTATCGAGCGCTGTGGACTTCTGGTCCAGGTACGTATAGGCGGCGCTGAACATCAAACCCTTCGAAAACCGGTGGTCGACTTGCATTTGGAATGCATTGGACTTGCCGTGTCCATAATTTCCAAAACTGGTTACGTAATCGCCTAGTGCCGGAAATCGAAATCGCGCTCGGTCAGCGGCGGAATAATCGCAATTCCCCTCAGTCGGGTCGCAGGCCGTCACGCCATCTCCGATGGTTGTGCCAAACGGCGTGTCGCTGGGCTTGATCTCGTTCAGATCCGTCCCGGCAATCAACCCGCTCATGTAACTGCCCATGTAGGAAAGCCGCACGGACGTCTGCCAGCCGAGTTCCTGCTCAAACGTAGCGTTATATTGCTGAATTCGAGGCTGCTGTAGGCCAAACGGCACGACGTTCACGGACGGGACGTTCCCAAATCCCTGAATGGCGCCGCCGGTCACCGGACTGATGCCGGTCTGGCCGTTGCCAGGCCAACCATCGATCGGATTACCGTCGCTGGCCCGCTTGGTCAGGCCTTGGTTGAACGGATTGGTCGCGATGGGGTCTCGGATGCCCTGCGCGGCCGAGGTCGGATAATAGATGCCCCATCCGCCTCGGAGGACGCTTTTGTCCGTGACGCGCCAGGCAAACCCAACGCGAGGCGCAAAGTTGTTCTTGTCCATGCGGACTACGCCGCGGCCAACGCCAAGCCCGGACTGATCGGCAAATTCATATCCGTAGTTGAGAATGCGGGTATCGAGATATTGCAGTGTCTTCTTCGACGGAAGAACGAAGATGCCCTTCTGCCCCGTGCTGGGGTTCACGTAATTCGGATCGAAGTTCGCGATCAAATCGTTTTTGTCGATAAACGGCGTGATCAATTCGTAGCGCAGCCCCAGATTCAATGTGAGACGTGAACTGATTTTCCAATCGTCCTGAAAGAAATAACCCTGCTCCCAATTGTGTACGTTCATCGCCGGTCGAGGCTGCTGCACGTAGCTGACAGTAGTAGGGGGAAGTCCCAGCAGGAAATCGGTGAGTGGATTCGCCCCGGTCCCGCTATACGTCATGGAGCCGCGCGGATTGCCGCGGTTCAAAGCGAATCCATCGACGGCTTGGTTATAAACACCGTCCGCGCCCATTTTCATGTTGTGCTTGCCGACAATCCAGGTCAGCGTGTCGCCGAACGTGGACAGGTTTTGGTCCATCGGCCGGTCCGTGTTGCGGCCACCGTTTGTGAATGTCGCGAAGGTGTTGTTGAAGCTGACCGCCGGATGGCCGTAAGTGGACATCGCGAACGGGCCTACCACGGACTGATAAGCATTGATGTCATCGCCGCTGAAACCGATGCTCGATAAAAACCCGTTCAGCGTTGTGTTGCTGTGCTGGAACAGGTTCTGCCGGTTAAAGCCGCCTCGCAGCTCGTTGACCATGTTTGCCTTAACAATGCGCGTATACGATGCCGACACGGTGTTGTTCAGGCGGTCCACCTGCGTCAGCCCGAGTCCCGTATACGGCGAGACCACTGGATTGGTGGCGCTGGTCTGGTCGGACGCGTTATACACGACATAGACGCGGTCTTTATCGCTGAAATCGTGATCGACCCGCAACGTGCCAAGGTCCTGGTTCGATGCGCCCGGCAGAAGCGTCGCATAGCCCGGAATGCGGCCTGTATTTGGGTTGATGGGGGCCGACATGCCAATCTTCGGAAAGTATTTGCCGATCATGTTCTGTACAGTCGGATTCAGCATGCGCTGTGGAATGCGGATAAATTGCTGTCCCAGACCGCCAACGGTATCGTTCTGGATCTCAGCCGCTGTGAGCGCGACACCGTCCGGCACTAGCGGCTTTGCCGAGTCGTTCAACAACGAGAAGTCGCCCGCAAGCAGCGACGGATGCGGCAGCGTATTCGAATAGATGGTGGTCGGCGTCACTGACCAGTTGCGCTCGTAGGAGCTGAAGAACCAGGTATTCTTCAGCTTCGGAACAGGGCCGCCGAACGATCCACCCAGGTCGTTGATGTTGAAGAAGGGCGTCGGATATTTATTCTGGAACGACGTCGGCGCGAAGTTCGCCGCCGCGTCCTTATCCTGCAGCGTCCATGCCGCGAGAGCCGAGTTCTTGTTGTCGTAAATCAGCGAGCCGTGATATTGCGCTCCGCCTCGCTTGGTCGTGATGCGAATATTCGCGATGCCGGCGTACTCCGCGCTGAAATCGCTGGACATGACATTCACTTCCGCAACGGCCTCGAGCGAGGGCGCGCTGGCCGTGTGATCGCCGAAAATTCCGCCGTTCGAGCGCTGGCCATCGAGCGAATAGCTCGCGCCATAGCTCTGGGCGCCGAGAAATTTGAACTCGCCATCCGTCGCGCCCTGCGTAATATTCGGATTCAGATAAAGAAACGAATAGACGTCGCGGCTGTCGCGCGGCAGTTCCGTCACCGCCCGATTGTTCAGTGTTTGGCTGATCGTCTGGTCTTCTGTGTGAATGACGGGCGCTTCCCCGGTAATCATGACGGAGGACTGGGTATTCGAAACATGCAGCACCGTGTTGGCGCTGACGACGTCGCTGCCGCTCACGACAACGCCCGTCACCTCCGATGTCCCGAACCCCGGAGCGCTCACGGATACTTTATAGTTTCCGGAGTTCACACCGGAAGCCTGATAATCGCCTTGCGCGTTGGTCGCCACCTCGCGCGACCGGTTCGTGCCGAGGTCGAGAATCTGAACGGTTGCGTTTGGAACGACGGCGCCGCTCGAATCCGTAACGGTCCCACGAATCGTGCCCAAATCCGTTCCCTGTCCCCAAACGCAAACTGCCGCTATCACGAGAGACAGAGCGCACCAAAGTAATTGCCTGAAAGCACTCCTGATTATCATGAAACTTATCCTTAGAAGAGACTATTGTTTCTGGAGTTGTACCACGAAAGGCGCTAAAAATACAAGAGAACGGAGGATTTCGAAGAACATCGCAAGGCGATAGGAAAGAAGGCCAGGCTAAAAAGAGGTCCTGATTCCCGATCGGGCGCGGCTTTTTGTTCGGTGGCTGCATGGCACGGCAAAGTGAGGATTCTGTTAGTTCGAGGCAATTCTACGTCCCGGGCTCGCTGAATATGAATGATGCTTCCCAACTCAGATTGAGGGATTACGCGGCGAAGGCGAGGGCGGGCCGGCACGATTTGTGGCCGAAGTTCCAGCTATGGGCGTTGTTGGCGTGTTCGAGCGTCCATCTGCGCTTCAGAATCGCCCCGGCCTCCGCGTTCGAACCAACAGAAAGAAACTTCAAAATTCCGGTGAATGTTTTGGCGCCAGCCGTGCTATGCCACAGCTTTGGACATCGCCGTGAGCATACCTTGCAATGAGCGCTTGGTGGTTTCAAGGTGCGTGAGTCCGTGAGCTTTAAACTCGCACTCGAGCGACATCGTTTCTTGATATCCATCCCGGAGCAATTGCCTGAACTGTCCAACCAGATCGACCTGACCGTGGCCGCCTATAGCTTCAGAACAGTGCTTGAGATTGGCCTGACAGGTCATATCTTTTAAGTGCATGTGCCAGATGCGCTTCTTGTCCAGGGCATTGTAGCCGTCCGGAAATGAAACTTCACCCCGCCCGTATCCATTTCCAATGTCCCAGTTAGCGCCTAAGTTATGCGCAGGAGCCATCCCCAGAATCTGAGCAAGTTCGTGCCCCGTCGCGGCATTACACGATTCTTCATTTTCAATCACCAGACGCATTCCGGCACGGTTTGCGACTTCGGCGGCCTTTCCAAGCTCTCCGGCAATTCGCTCCGAAAGCTTTGCCGGCTCAGCAACGCGCCAGAAGGAAAATCCCCGGATCTTGTCTGAGCCAAGCTCGTGGGCGCGGTCGCACGCGCGTTTGAGGAGATCCATCTGCTTTGCATAAGCGTAATCGTCTCTTTGGC
>Ga0134128_10009574_pt1 | contig 11621 bp, 9 predicted proteins | sample KB31754_FD_96462 | JGI IMG/M metagenome (GOLD analysis project Ga0134128, IMG submission 96462) | Terrestrial soil microbial communities with excess Nitrogen fertilizer from Kellogg Biological Station, Michigan, USA - KB3-175-4 | ecosystem: Environmental > Terrestrial > Soil > Unclassified ...
GCCGCCGAGTCCGTCGAGCCCCTCCCGTCGGTCGAGCTGCTCTTGGGATTCTGGCGGCGGCTGTTCGCCTTCGGTGGGCCGCTCGATATTCCATTGCGGCGGCTGCCGGCGTTTACACCGTGGGCGATGCGCTTCGCCGCTGCGGCATTGCGGCGCCGGACAAACACCGCTCTTCTCGCTCCCCTCGTCAGAGCCGCCCCATCGGTGCTGAGCGCCTGGCTCGAGGAGATCGGACGGCCGGAGCTCTTCCGGGCCGCAGGACACTATGAGCTCTGGCGCGGAGCCGACGCGACGCGGCGCGCCGAGCGGCAGGCTCGGTTGATGCGCCGCCTGCAAGTCGAGACGGTGAGCGTCCCGGCACGCATCGCCGGTGCGGCCGCTCTCTGGTATCCCTCGACGGGTTACGTGCTCGATCCCTTGCACGTCGTACGCGCGTTCAGCGACGCCGCGCGCGATCGAGGATGCGAGCTCAGATGCGCCGATGTGCGCGCGGTCGAGCCGTGCGGGGCGGGCCTTCACGTCGTCACCGAGGCCGAGAGCACTCACGTCGATGCCGTCGTGGTGTGCGCTGGACCGTGGAGCGCCCCGCTGCTCGAGCCCTTCGGGATGCACGTGCCGCTCGAGTCCGTTCGCGGCTATCACGTCGAGCTGCCTCAGCATGCACCGCTCTTCGACTCGTCCGTTCTGTATGCGGACCACTATCTGGTCGTCACCCCGCTCAGCGGCCGGCTGCGGGCGACGAGCTACATGGAATTCGAGCCCGCGCACGCGCCGGCGGATGCGCGCAAGCCGGCGCATCTGCGCCGTCTGCTTCGAGAGCTCGGTTACCGATGCGAGCCTGACGGGCCGAGCTGGGTGGGATCGCGGCCCGTTCTCCCGGACTATTTGCCGGCGATCGGGCGTGCCGCGGAGCCGACGCGGCTGTTCTACGCGTTCGGTCACCATCACATCGGACTCACGTTGGCTGCCGTGACCGGCGAGCTCGTCGCTGCGCTCGTCGCCGGGCGCGAGCCGCGTCTCGATGTGAGCGGCTTCGATCTGCGGCGTTTCGGCGCTAGGCCCTGGGCCGCCGCGGTCCCCGCGCGGCCGTGCGCAGCAGCACGATGAACATCGGTGCTCCGACGAGCGCGGTGACCGCCCCCACCGGCAGCTCGCGAGGGCTCACGATGGTGCGCGCGGCAAGGTCGGCGGCTGCGAGCAGCGTGCCCCCGAGGAGCGCTGCCGCGGGGGCCACGATGCGATGGTCGCTGGTGCGAAATAGTAGCCGGATGGCGTGCGGTGTGATCAAGCCGACGAAGCCGATGGTGCCCGCGCTCACCACGGCGACAGCCGTAAGCACCGCGGCAGCGACATCGACGATCAGGCGCCAAGCGTCGAGATCGAGTCCGACACTGCGCGCGCGCAGCTCGCCTGCGGCGAGGACGTTGAGAGGACGGGCGAGGAGCACTGCGGCAACGACCGCAATCGCCGCGGCACTCGAGCTCGCGAGCGGGGAGCGGGCCCATTCGAGATCGCCCGCGAGCCAGAAGATCATCCCACGCAGCTGCGAGGCGTCGGCGAGGGCGAGGAGGACCGTCACGAGAGCGCCGCAGGCACTCGCCATCGCGACCCCAACCAGCAGCAGCCGCGCTGTCCCGCCGCCGCGCCCGAGCGCATAGACCGCCAGGATTGAGCAGAATGCGCCGGCAACCGCGCTTGCCTGTACGAGGGCGAGCGCGGCCCCGAGCGCCATCGCGACGATCGCTCCTACGGCGGCCCCTCCCGACACCCCGAGCACATACGGATCGGCGAGGGCATTGCGGAAAAGAGCCTGCATCAGCACGCCTGCAAGGGCGAGCAGGCCGCCCACCGCGAAGCCCGCCGCGACGCGCGGCAGGCGCAGCTCGAAGAGCACGCTGCGCGCAATCGGATCGGCGCCCCCGACGAGCGCATGCAACATGCGCTCCGCACCGATTCCCGCGCTACCGCTCGCAAGCGATAGAACGAAGACTGCCGCACCGAGGGCGAGCAGCATGCAGGCGAGCAGCCAACGGCGCATGGAAGAGCGCAAGGCGGTATTCGCGCGCGCGGCCGTGTCGCTTTTTGGCTGCACCGAGGAGAGCGCCTCGGCGAGTGCCGAGGATCTCGACTTGCTCACATCCATCTCGCCCGACATGGGGCTAGGTTATCGCGCGCGCATCGAATCGTCGCCGGTTGGCACGCGGCGCATGCAGCGGGCGCTCCTCCAGGCCGCCGCTTCGGGATGCAGTCCAAATGGGATGCTGAGGGTTGTGGCAGACTGCACGGCGAATGGCCGATCTGATCGATTCCGACGGGTTTCGCGCAAACGTCGGCATCGTCCTGATGCGCGACAGCGGCGAAGTATTCCTGGGCCGGCGCACCGGAGGGCGTGGATGGCAGTTCCCGCAGGGCGGCATGCGCGAGGGGGAGAGCTTCGAGCAGGCACTCTACAGGGAACTGCACGAGGAGATCGGGCTCACGAGCGCGGACGTGAAGCTGCTCGGGCGCACGGAGCACTGGCTGCGGTACCGCCTGCCGTCTCGCTACGTTCGCCGCAACCGCCACCCCGTTTGCATAGGCCAGAAGCAACGCTGGTTTCTGCTCAGGCTCGAGCGCGACGATGCGGGCTTCGCCTTCGATTCGACGACCCAGCCGGAATTCGACGAGTGGCGCTGGACGAGCTACTGGGAACCGGTGCGCGAGGTGATCTATTTCAAACGCGCGGTGTACGTGAAGGCGCTCGAGGAGCTCGCGCCTATCGCGTTCCCGCGCGGCGCGCCGGCCGCCCCGGCGTGGCTCGCGAGCATCGCCGGAGTGCCTGCGCGCTCCGGCGGGGATTCCGCCTCGCTCGATTGAGCCTCGGATGCGCGCAAACACGATGACCGAGCTGCCCGCCCGCCTCGTCGTCCGTCGGGCCGCGCCCCTCAAGCGATTGCTGCTCGTTGCAGCCGCCGTCATCGCCGGGGCAGCGGCGCTGTACCTCGTGTACGAGCGCGGGCGCTTGGACGGAGGCTACGATCGCATCAGCGCCGCCGAGCAGCGATCCGAGCTCGGCGGACAGATCGCCAAGCTCGAGAAGGCGAATGCCACTCTGAATGCGCGCGTGGCTGAGCTCGACACGTTGAGGATCGGTCGTGCTCAGGAGCGTGCGGAGCTTGCGCGGACTATCGGAGATTTGCAGGCGCAGGTCGGCCGGCAGACCCAGCAAATCGAGTTCTACCGCAGCGTGCTTTCCGAAAGTGCAGCGACCCATGGTGCAGGGCTCGAGCTGCGCCAGGTGCGAATCACTCCGGGGGCTGGTGCGGGGCGCTTCGATATCCATTTGACCCTACTCGAGCGGACGCGGCCGGAGGCCGAGACGAAGGGCACGCTCGAGCTCAGCGTCGAGGGAATGGCTGCGGGCAAGCCGGCGACGCTCGATCAGGCGGCTCTGACGGACGGCAAGACTCATGAGCAGGCCTTCAGCTTCCGATATTTCCAGACGCTCGATGAGGAAATCTCCCTCCCGCCGGACTTTCGCGCGGAGCGTCTGACGATCGAAGCGCAGCCGCGAACGCGCAGCGGCGCGCGCCCCGCTGCCGCGTCGGGCGAGCAGCCGCCGGGGCAGGTCGTGCAGTCGTTCCCATGGCGGGTGGAAACGCCCTGACATCGGGCGGGAATACCGGGAGGTCTCTCATGTTCGGCCGCGAGTCCAAGCCCCCTGCTGCCGTCGATATCCTGATCGGGAAGAGCGCCCGTATCCGTGGGGACATCGATTTCGCCGGCGGATTGCATCTCGACGGCTGCGTCGCAGGCCACGTGCGCGCGAGCCCCGACTTGCCCTCGACGCTCTCCGTGAGCGAGTCAGGATCTATCGAGGGCTCTGCCGAAGCCGATAACGTGATCCTGAACGGGACGGTTCATGGCGACATCGTCGCGAGCGGCCGGGTCGCGCTCGGCCCTCGCGCGAAGGTTCACGGCGATGTGCATTATGGTGTGATCGAGACGGCGCTCGGGGCGGAGATTCTCGGCCGGCTCGTGCCGGCGCCCGCACGGAGCGGCTCTGATCGTGCGGTGGGGTCCGCGGCCGGTGCGGTGGGGTCTGCGGCGGGCGGGCGCATTGCAGCAGACCGCCCCCCGGCAGAGCGCGCCTTAGCGACCGAGGATGGGGCATCGGGAGAGCTCGCCCCGGCAGCGGTGGGGCCGTCGGTGAGCGGGGGCCGGGGCGCAACCGGCTAATCCTCCCCAACCGGCGATCCGGCGGCTTTGACCCGCCAGTCTCGTGCCCATACACTGAAACTCATGGATGCGAAACTAGACCCCACCCCCGGCGAAGCGGACACCCTGCCGCCAGAGCTCGTATTCACGGACGCGGCGGCGCGGAAGGTCGCGGATCTCATCCGCGGCGAGGGAAACCCGCGGCTGATGCTGCGCGTGTTCGTGCAAGGCGGCGGCTGCTCGGGCCTGCAGTACGGATTCGAATTCGACGAAGCCGAGCAGGACGGGGATATCTGCATCGTCAATCAAGGCGTGAAGCTCCTCGTCGACCCCATGAGCGTGCAGTACCTGATGGGGGCCGAGATCGACTATCGCGAGGGACTCGACGGAGCGCAGTTCGTCATCCGCAATCCGAACGCGACGACGACCTGCGGCTGCGGTTCTTCCTTCGCCGCCTGACGATCGTCCCCTTCGGAGCGCAACCCGGTGAGCCCGGCAGCCGAGGCCCGTGCTTCCGGCCGCCCGCCCGATATCCTCGCGGCCGTCGACCTCGGCTCCAACAGCTTCCACATGGTCGTCGCGCGCTACTCGCACGGCCAGCTCGTCATCATCGATCGGCTGCGCGAGATGGTACGTCTCGCCTCGGGCGTCGAGGAGAACGGCCGGCTCGACAAAGACGTCGCCGCGCGCGCACTCGCCTGCCTCGAGCGTTTCGGGCAGCGGCTGCGCGCGATGCATGCCGACAGCGTCCGCGTCGTCGGAACGAACGCGCTGCGGCTTGCGCGGCGTAAACAGGCTTTTCTCGAGCGAGCACGCGAAGCGCTCGGGCACCCCATCGAGATCATCAGCGGCCGCGAGGAAGCGCGGCTGATCTACTCCGGCGTTGCGCACACGATGCCGAGCGAGCCCGGCCGCCGACTCGTCGTGGATATCGGCGGCGGCAGCACCGAGCTCATCATCGGTGAGGGACTGGCGCCCCTCGAACTCGAAAGCCTGCAAATGGGCTGCGTGAGCTCGAGCGAGCGGTTTTTCCGCGACGGGAAGCTCTCCGCGAAACGCATCGGTCGAGCGCGCCTCGCCGCACGCCTCGAGCTCGAGCCGGTGCAAGCGGCATTTCGATCCCGTGGCTGGGAGCAAACGGCCGGCAGCTCCGGCACGATCCGCGCGATCGGCGATGCGCTGCGCGAGCTCGATCCGCAGATGACCGCCATCACTCCGAGCGGCATCGAGCGATTGCTCGCCCGCCTGATCGAGGCGGGGAATCTACGGGAGCTGAAGCTGTCGACGGTCACCGAGGAGCGGCGGCCGGTTTTCCCGGGCGGTACGGTCATTCTCGCCGAGGTCCTCCAGGGCCTCGACATCCGCGAATTGCGAGTCGCGGAGGGGGCCATGCGCGAGGGCCTGCTTTACGACATGGTCGGCCGCTTCACGGACGAGGACGCGCGCGAGCGCACGGTCCGCGCCATGCAGCGCCGCTATCACGTGGAGCTCGCGCAGGCGGAGCGCGTCGAGGCGACCGTCCTTGGATTCTTGAGCCGCACGCGCGAGGCGTGGCGCCTCGAGGCGCCGCTCGCCGAGCTCGCACTCAAATGGGCTGCGCGGCTGCACGAGATCGGGCTCGACGTATCGCACAGCGGCTATCACCATCACGGTGCGTACCTGCTCGAGAACGCGGACATGCCGGGCTTCCCGCGCGAGGAGCAGCAGCTGCTCGCGCGACTCGTCGGAGGACATCGCAGGAAGCTGTCGCTCGTCGGGCTCGACGAGTTGATTCCGCCCTGGGACCGCAACGCGCCGCACTTGATCGTGCTGCTCCGGCTTGCCGTGCTGCTCCACCGCGGACGCAGCCCCGCGGCGCTGCCGTCCATCGAGCTCGCCGCGAAGCCGCGATCCCTCGAGCTCACATTTCCCGGTCGCTGGTTGAAGGATCATCCACTCACGAGCGCGGACCTTCAGCAGGAAATCGAGTATTTGAAACCGCACGGCTTCAGATTGAGAGTCTTCAGCGGACGGGATTGAGGAGGGGCGACGGGAATAGGGAACCGACTCAGAGGCTGTAGCCGACCCCGGCCGCATAGCTCGCGAGAAGCTTCTCCTGCGCATTGCTGGGTGGCTCACCGGCCGGCTCGGCCCGTCGATAGAGACCATCGGGGGCGAGCCGCCAGGACTGTGTGTTGTCGGCGAGGTAGATGTCGAGATCGCGGAGAATGCGCTCGCGGAGCTGAGGCGGCTCGATCGGGAATGCCACCTCGACTCGCCGGAAGAAGTTGCGCTCCATCCAATCGGCGCTCGCGCAATAGAGCTCGGGCTCGCCCGCGTTCTCGAAGTAGAACACGCGCGAGTGCTCGAGGAAGCGACCGACGATCGAACGGACCGTGATGCGCTCGGAGACACCCGGCAGCCCCGGGCGCAGGGCGCAAATGCCGCGCACGATCAGATCGACCGTCACACCTGCCTGGGACGCCTTGTAGAGTGCCTCGATCGATTGCGGATCGACGAGCGAGTTCATCTTCGCGATGATCCGCGCGGGCCTTCCGGCGCGCGCGTGCTCGGCCTCGCGCGCGACCCGGCCGAGCATCGCCTCGTGCAGACCGAAAGGCGACTGCAGCAGGCGCTTGAGCCTCGGAGTCTGAGTGAGGCTCGTGAGCTGCAGGAAGATCTCGTGCACGTCCTCGCCGATCTTCTTTCCGGAGGTCATCAGGCCGTAGTCGGTGTACGTGCGCGCGGTGCGCGGATGGTAATTGCCAGTGCCGAGGTGGCAGTACCGGCGGATACCCTCCGCTTCGCGCCGCACGACGAGTGTGAGCTTCGCGTGCGTCTTGAAGCCGACGACACCGTACATGACGTGCGCGCCCGCTTCCTGCAGTCGATTCGAGAGCTCGATGTTCGCTTCCTCGTCGAAGCGCGCCCGCAGCTCGATGACGACAGTCACGTCCTTGCCGGCCTGCGCGGCGGAGACCAGCGCATCGACGAGCGGGGACTCCGCTCCGGTGCGATAGAGCGTCTGTTTGATCGCGAGCACCTGGGGATCCGCTGCCGCCTGGCGCACGAAATCCATCACGGGAGCGAAGCTCTGATAAGGATGATGCAGCAACAGATCGCTCTGGCGGATCGCCGCGAACAGGTCCGTACCGCCGCCGCCTGCGAGCGGCCGCGGGAGCCCCGGCGTGAAGAGCGGGTATTTCAGATCGGGGCGCTGCACCAGGTCGTAGATGGCCGAGAGCCGATTGAGATTGACGGGACCCGGCACACGGTACAGGTCCGCTTCGGCGAGCGAGAACTGCCGCAGCAGAAACGAGACCATCTCATCGGGGCAGTCGCGTGAGGTCTCGAGGCGCACCGCCTCACCATAGCGCCGGTGCGCGAGCTCGCCCTCGAGGGCGCGGCGCAGGTCGTCGATCTCTTCCTCGTCGACGAACAGATCGCTGTTGCGCGTCACGCGAAACTGATAGCAGCCGAGTACTTCGATGCCGGGGAACAGTTTCGGGACGAAGTTGTCGACGATCGAGGTGAGCAGCACGATCGATCGTTGGCCACCTTCCTGCGGAACGAGGACGACGCGCGGCAGCGAGCGCGGCGCCTGCACGATCGCGAGCTCGCTGTCGCGCCCGAAAGCATCCTTGCCCTCGAGCCGCACGATGAAGTTCAGGCTCTTGTTCTGGATGCGCGGGAAGGGACGGGCCGGATCGAGCCCGAGCGGCGAGAGGACCGGCTCGACCTCGAGCTCGAAGTACTGCTCGAGCCAGCGGCGCGTCTCCTCGGTCCAACTCGCTCGCCCGACGAGATGGATGCCGGCGTCGCGCAGCTTCGGCAGCAGCACCTCATCGAGGCAGCGATACTGCTCGATGACGAGACCCGAGGCGCGCTCATGGATCGCGGCGAGCTGCTCGGGAATAGTGAGCGCATCGGGGGCGAGCTGTGCCGAGCCGAGCTCCTCCAGGTGCTTGAGTCCTGCGACACGGATCTCGAAGAACTCGTCGAGATTGCTCGAGGAGATGCAGAGGAAGTTCAGCCGCTCGAGGAGCGGCACGGTCTCGTCGAACGCGAGCGCGAGCACGCGCTGGTTGAACTCGAGAAACGACAGCTCGCGGTTGATATAGAGATCGGGGGCTTTGAGGTCTGGGGCGTCCACGACAGTCGGCTCGCGCTCGGCGGGTACTCGGAGGATATACCCGGCGAGCCGCGCCGGTCCCCTGCCAATATCAGCGCGAGACGAGCGCCGGGCCCTCGGGTGAATAGAGTGTGCCGAGCAGCGGGCCGGTCTTCGCGAGGAAATCGGCACGCAGTCCGGCATCGATCGGAACGGCGTCCGGCAAGCTCACGGTCTGGGGATTCTTGTATACGCCGTCGACGCGGAACTCGTAGTGCAGATGCGGCCCGGTCGCGAGTCCCGTCATGCCGACGTACGCGATCACGCTGCCCTGCGCGACATGCTCCCCCACGTGCAATCCGCGCGCGAAGCGCGAGAGATGGCCGTACAGAGTCGTAATGCCGTGCGCGTGGTCGAGGATGACTGCATTGCCGTAGCCGCCCTTGCGGCCCTCGAAGATGACGCGGCCGTCCCCGGCTGCCCACACCGGCGTGCCCCTCGGCGCCGCGAAGTCGATGCCCTTGTGGGCGCGGATGAGATTGAGAATGGGGTGCCGGCGGTGCAGGCTGAAGGGGGAGCTGACGCGGGTGAATTTGAGCGGCGCGCGCAGGAACGCCTTGCGCATGCTGCGCCCGTCGGGGGTGTAGTAGCCCGCGTGCCCATCGGGGGAGACGTAGCGGACGGCAACATACTCATGGCCGTTGTTGATGAAGCGCGCCGCGAGAATGGGGCCGTCCTCGGCGTATTTGCCGTGGTCATAGATCTCGTCGTAGGTGACCGTGAACGTATCCCCTGGCTGAATATCGTTCACAAAGTCGATGTCCCACGCAAAGATGTCCGCGAGCGCGAGCGTCGTCGAATCGTGTCCGCCCGCGCTCGCCATCGCCTCGAAGAGGGAGTGGTCGATCCTGCCGGAGATCGTGCGTGCGCGAGTCTCGAGCGGAACGGCGGTGACGTGCGCCTCGAATCCGGACGCGCTCCGTGTCACCTCGAGGCTTTGCGCAAGGCTCAGCCGGCGCGTCAGGCCGAGCAGATTGTCCCCTGCATGCACGAGGGTCAGCGATTCCCCGGGACGCAGTCGGTCGAGATCGTCGCGCAGCCCCGGGAGGCTTCGAATCGCTGCCAGATCGGCGCGGCTCAGATCCTCGCGCTGGAAGATCGCCTCGAGCGTGTCGTTGCGGCCGACCCTCACATTTAGCGTCTGGGGCGCGGGCGTCGCCGAATTTGCGGAAAGCCGGGCATCGGGGCTGGCGGGCGCCGCCGTCGATCGGGGCACGCCGGGAAGAGGCAGGGGAGCGGTCATCGCAGGGGCGTGCATCAGCGGTCTCGTCGCGGACGTGCCCGGCAGCGGGTGTGAGATGAGCCGTGGGACCTCGAGGCAGCCCCATGCGATCGCCAGGACGAGACCTGCCTGCATCCAGCGCGCGGGGGATCGCGCGAGCGCAAGAACCGTCGTCTTCGCGGCAAAGGGCATCGCGGCACCGTACTTGAGCGTGTGCTGGGTGGTCAACCCGCCTCGGCCACGCTGTGATGCGGCGCGCATGCGGGCCCGGTAAAGTGGCCCCGCCATGAGAGAGCATCCGAACGACTCCACCGGCGCGCGGGAGGAGCTCACTGTGTCCGAGCGCGCGTCACTCGCAGAGCTCGAACGCGGCACACAGGAGGTGCTGACGCGGCGGGACTTGTTGCGCAAGCTCGGGCGCGGCAAGCCGCTGGTCGTCAAAGCGGGGTTCGATCCCACCGCGCCCGATCTGCATCTCGGCCACACGGTGCTGCTCAACAAAATGCGGCAGTTCCAGCAGCTCGGACACGACGTGGTCTTCCTCATCGGCGACTTCACCGGTCTCATCGGAGATCCGACGGGTCGCAATGCGACGCGGCCGCCGCTCACACGCGAGCAGATCGAGGAGAACGCGCGCACCTACGAGCAGCAGGTCTTCAAGATTCTCGACTCCGCGCGCACCCGAGTGGATTTCAACTCGCGATGGCTCGCGGCGATGCCGGCGCTCGAATTCGTGAAGATCGCCGGGCATTACACAGTCGCGCGCATGCTCGAGCGCGAGGATTTCGCCAAGCGGTACGAGGAAGGCCGGCCGATCGCGGTGCACGAATTCCTCTATCCGCTCGCGCAGGGCTACGACTCGGTTGCGCTGCGCGCAGACGTCGAGCTCGGCGGCACGGACCAGAAATTTAATCTGCTCGTCGGCCGTCAGCTGCAGGAAGCGTACGGCCAGGAAGCGCAGGTCGTGATGACGGTGCCGCTGCTCGAGGGGACCGACGGCATCGACAAGATGTCGAAATCCCGCGGCAACTACGTCGGCATCTCGGAATCGCCCGCCGTTATGTTCGGCAAGATCATGTCGATTTCGGACGAGCTGATGTGGCGCTGGTATGAGCTGCTGTCATTCCGGCCGCTTGCCGAGGTTGCGGCCCTCAAACGGCAGACTGAGGAGGGCCGCAATCCGCGCGACGTGAAGCTCGAGCTCGCACGCGAGATCGTCGCGCGATTCCACGATGCCGCGGCGGCCGAGCACGCGGAGCGCGATTTCATGGCGCGCGTGAGCGAGCGGTCGGTTCCTACCGACCTTGCACCTCAAGCCGTGTTCGTCGAGCCTGCGGGGCTCAAGCTCGCGAACATTCTGAAGTCCGCGGGTCTCGTCGCGAGTACCTCCGAGGCGTATCGCAAGATCGAAGAGGGCGCCGTGCGGATCGACGGGGTGCGCGTGACGGACCGCGGGCTCACGCTCGGGGCCGGCGCCGATCACGTTTTCCAGGTGGGGACGCGTCGGTTCGCGCGCCTGAAGCTCGAGCGGAAGACCTGAAGCCCAGTCAGTCGCGCGGGCGCGGATCTCCGCCGCTGAAGGTCGCATATTCGCAGAGCCGGCCGCGAGGCCGGAAAGCGCGTTGACAACCTCTCGTCTGAGGCTATACTGCGCGCCCCCTTCACGCCGATGCCGCACTGCGGCAGGGGCGTGCGAGCGGTTGACGAAAATGGTGCGGGGGCTATACTTCCGCCCCCTTTCCCGATGGTGCGCAGCAACGCGCGGCATCCCTCCCAGGGCCAAGCGTCCGGGACGCTCTTTAACAGTTCGGCAGGTAATTTGTGTGGGGACTCGCGTCGAGCCGAAGAGGCTTCAGACCGAGTGACCAAAATGTCCAGCAAGTAGTTGGGCTTTTGGATCCGCTCAGTCGCTTCAAGCTCATAAGCTTAAAGTGAAGAGTTTGATCCTGGCTCAGATTGAACGCTGGCGGCGTGCCTAACACATGCAAGTCGAGCGGTAACGCGGGAGCAATCCTGGCGACGAGCGGCGAACGGGTGAGTAATGCTTCGGAA
>Ga0134128_10009575_pt1 | contig 11621 bp, 9 predicted proteins | sample KB31754_FD_96462 | JGI IMG/M metagenome (GOLD analysis project Ga0134128, IMG submission 96462) | Terrestrial soil microbial communities with excess Nitrogen fertilizer from Kellogg Biological Station, Michigan, USA - KB3-175-4 | ecosystem: Environmental > Terrestrial > Soil > Unclassified ...
AGTACTTCGTGCCGATACATGGTGAGTACCGGCAACTTGCGCGCCACGCCCGACTCGCGGCCCAGGTCTCCCCGGACACCTCGACCCTCATGGCTGAAGACGGGGACGTGCTGAGGTTTGACGAATCTGGCGGACGCAAGGCGGACCGGGTCCCGGCGGGCCGGGTGCTCATCGACGGCACCCGCACCGGCGAAATCGCCGACGAGGTCCTCCGCGACCGGCGCCACCTGGCCGGCGACGGCCTCGTGGTCGCCGTCATCGCCATCAACGGGCGCACGGGGGCCCTCGAAAACGTCCCCGTGCTCATCACGCGGGGCCTGGCCGTCGACGCCCGCCACGAGGCGGTGCTGCGTGACGCGCCGGACCTGCTGACAAGGACCATCGAGGACGCGCCCCAGGAAGAGCGCACCGACCCGGGACTGCTCAAGGAACGTGTCCGTCTCGAGATTCAACGTCTGTTCCGCAAGCGCGCCGGCCGGCGTCCGCTCGTCCTGCCGGTCGTGATGGAGGTGTAACCGTCTTGGCCTCGTCTGCCCTCTCACGCCGCATGAACGAGTTCGTCGGGGTGGCGATCTTCGCCCTCGCCCTCCTGTGGACCGTCGCGCTCGTGAGCTACTCGCCGTCCGACCCGGCCCTGTTCTTCAACGACGCGACCGGCGCGACGGCCAACTTTGCCGGCCGGTTCGGGGCGTTCGTCGCGGAGGCCTCGCTGCAGATCGTCGGCCTGTCGGCCTACCTGCTGCCCGTCGTGCTCGGCTACGTCGGCTGGCACTTCTTCTGGTGCGAGAAGATCGCCGCGCAGTACACCAAGGCCGTCGGCGCCGTGCTCGGTGTGAGCTCGGTGAGCGGCCTCTTCGCCCTGGGATCGGCGGCGTTCGGCGGATCGGGGCACAGCGGGGGCGTCATCGGTTCCCTCGTCGCCTCGGCCTTTTCGGCGTACCTCAACCGGACGGGCGCAGCGATCCTCCTGCTGACGCTGGTCGCCTTCTCCGTGATCCTGTCGACGCAGTTCTCGTTCGGCAAAGCGTTCCTGGCGCTCGCGAAGTTCCTGCGCGCCCGCCACGGGCTCATCGATCGCTGGCGGGATTGGCGCGAAGAGCGCCGCCGCGCCCGCGAGCGCCAGCAGGTGATCGAGAAACACCAGAAGAAAGCAGCGCGCGAGATGGCGCCCGAAATCGCGACGAAGGTGGCCGGCGCCGCCGCGACGCTCAAGGCGGCGCGCGCGAAGCCCGTCGACGACGAGGACGAGGACGACGAGGACCTGGCGCGTCCGGCGCCCGGTTCGGCGCGAGCGAAAGCGCCGATGATCCGCCGGCCGGTACCCGTGCCGACGCCGCTGCCCCTCGGCGATCCCGAGCCGAAGGCCCCAGCCGAGCGCCGCAAGGGCGCGTGGGTGCTGCCGCCGCTCACGCTGCTCGACGCGCCGAAGGACGTGCGCAAGATCGACGAGCGCGAGCTGCGCGACGCCGCGCAGCTCCTCGAGGAGAAATGCCGCGAGTTCTCGGTCGAAGGCCAGGTGGTCCAGATCCACCCAGGCCCGGTCGTTACGACCTATGAGTTCAAGCCCGACGCGGGCGTGAAGTACAGCCGCGTCACCGGCCTGGCCGACGACCTGTGCCTCGCCATGCAGGCCGAGTCCGTCCTGATCGACCGCATCCCCGGGAAGTCGACGGTCGGCATCCAGATTCCCAACGCGACCCGCGAGCACATCGGCCTGCGCGAGCTGCTCGAAGCGGAAAGCTTCACGCGCTCGACCTCGAAGCTCGGGCTCGCGATGGGCAAGACCATCCACGGCGAGCCGTTCGTGACCGACCTCGCGACGATGCCGCATCTGCTCATCGCCGGATCGACGGGCGCGGGCAAATCCGTGAGCGTCAACGCGATGCTCACGAGCATCCTCTTCCGCGCGACGCCCGACGACGTGCGCTTCATCATGATCGACCCGAAACGGCTCGAGCTCGGGATGTACGAGGACATCCCGCACCTGCTCACGCCGGTCGTCGTCGATCCGAAGCAGGCGGCCAACGCGCTGCGCTGGGCGACGCACGAGATGGAAGAGCGCTACAAGTCGCTCGCCCGGCACGGCGTCCGCAACATCGATCAGTTCAACCGCAACGTGAAGGCGGCGCTCGAGGAGAACAAGGACGCAACGGATCCGGACGGCCACGAGCTGAAGTCGCTCCCCTACATCGTCGTCATCATCGACGAGCTGGCGGACCTGATGATGGTCGCGAGCAAGGAAGTCGAGGAGTCGATTGCGCGGCTCGCGCAGATGGCGCGCGCGGTCGGCATCCACCTCATCCTGGCGACGCAGCGGCCGTCGGTCGACGTCATCACGGGCCTCATCAAGGCCAACCTGCCGGCGCGCATCGCGTTCCGCGTGGCGTCGAAGATCGACTCGCGCACGATTCTCGACGGCAACGGCGCCGAGCAGCTCCTCGGCAAGGGCGACATGCTCTATCTGCCGCCGGCCTCGTCGCGCTTCGTCCGCATCCACGGCCCCTACATCTCGGAGCAGGAGACGGCGCGCCTCGCGAGCTTCCTCAAGAAACAGGGCAAGCCGACCTACGACGCGACGATCACGGCCGAGGACAAGCCGGATGCCGAGAAGGTCGCCTTCGAGAAGGACGACCTCTACGACGAGGCCGCACGGATCGTCGTCTCGACCGGCCAGGCGTCGATTTCGTACCTTCAGCGGCGGCTGCGGATTGGGTTCAGCCGCGCCGCGCGGCTCATCGACATGATGGAGATGGACGGCGTCGTCTCGCCGGCCGCCAACGGCAAGCGCGAAGTGCTCGTGGATCAGGGCTACTTCGAAGAGGTCGACGCCCAGCTCCGCTGATGAGACTTCCCTTCGCCAGCCCTCGTGCGCGCGCGGTGCTGCTCACCGCCGCGGTCGCCGTGGCGATGGCCGCCTGGCCGGCCGCGCAGACCGGCGCGCCGGCGCCGAGCGCGGGCCCGCCGGCGACGGTGAAATCCATCACGCGCGCGCCCATCCCCCGCGGCGACCGGATCACCATCGAGCTGAGCCGCGAAGTGCCGTACACGGCGGACCGCGCGTCCGAGCCCGACCGGCTGTTTTTCGACGTCGCCAATTCCATCGTGCCCGGCTCTACCAGCGTCCGCGCGCAGGCGCTCACCGGCACCTGGATCACCGGCGTCCGTGTCGGCCAGCACACCGAGACGTCGATGCGGATCGTCCTGCAGCTCACCGGCAGTCCGCGCTACAGCGTCTTTGCCCTGTACGGGCCCTTCCGCCTCGTCATCGACCTGGAACATCCGCCGGAGGGCGACACGCCAGCCATCGTGCCGTCGCGCGTGGCGAACGTGATCGCTGACGTCAGCATGCACGAGCCGGCGCTCGTCTCGCCGTCGGCGCCTGCCGCCGCGCCGCCAGCTCCCGTGACGACGGCCCCGGCCGGCGCCGCCGCGTCCTCGACGTCGACGGCGACGACGCCCGCGCCATCACCCGCCGCGGCGCCGTCGCCCGCGCCATCATCCCCAGCGCCCTCGAATGCCAGCGCGACGCCCGACGTGCCGCTCAAGACCGTACGCGCCACGCCCGTCGCGCTGCCCGCGCCGCCGGCCAGCACGGCGCACGGCGACTACTCGCTCTCACGGCAGCTCGGCCTCGGCCTGTCGCGCATCGTGATCGACCCCGGCCATGGCGGGCACGACCCGGGCGCGCAGGGCAACGGGATTGACGAGTCGAACCTCGTCCTCGACGTCGGCCTCCGGCTCGAGGCCCTCCTCAAAACCCAGGGGGAATTCGACGTCGTGATGACACGGCGGACCGACGAGTTCATTCCGCTCGAGGAACGCACGGCGATCGCCAACCGCGAGGGCGCGGACCTGTTCCTGTCGATTCACGCCAACGCGACGCGCGACACGCTCGTCCGCGGCATCGAGACCTACTTCCTGAACTTCGCGACCAACCCGGGCGCTGAGGCCGTCGCCGCGCGCGAGAACGCCACCGGTGGCAGAACCATGGGCAGCCTGCCCGATCTCGTCAAGTCGATCACGCTCAACAACAAGATCGAGGAGTCGAAGGAATTCGCGACGATGGTGCAGTCGTCGATGCTCACGGATCTGCGGTCGCCGCAGCGCAGCGTCAAGGACCTCGGCGTCAAGCAGGCGCCGTTCGTCGTGCTCATCGGCGCGCAGATGCCCAGCGTGCTCGCGGAAATCTCGTTCGTCACCAACCGGAATGACGCGACGCTGCTCAAGACGTCGGCCTACCGCCAATCCATCGCCCAGGCCTTGTACGACGCGGTCCTGAAGTACCGGGGCTCGCTGAAGCGCGTGGCCCCTGCCCCGAACAAGGACGGCGCGATACACTGATCCCGTGCAGAATCCCGGCCCGATGATCGTCACGATCAGCCCCGAGCCCGAGCACGGGATGACCTTCGTCGACGTGATCATCGGATCGTTCGGCTTGACCGCGATCGCGGTCGTCATCGCGCTCGTGCTGGGCGTGGTGCTGGCCTATGTGCTGATTCGCTGGCACCGGCGTCATCCGCCCGAAGAAGATCGGCTCCCGTCGATCAGTCCGCTGATCCCCGATCCCACGAAGAAGGCTTCCTGAAAAACACGCCCGGCGTTATTTCGGCCGGCCTTGAACCGAAGTAACGCCGGGCGTGTTTTCCTACAGCTTCATCAGGCCCAGCTCGATGAGGGTCCGGACCGAGACACCGGTCGGGCCTTTCTGCTGATAGGGCTTGCGATCGTCCTGCCAGGCGGTGCCGGCGATGTCGAGGTGCGCCCAGGGGCGGTCGTCCACGAACTCGCGGAGGAAGCAGGCCGCGGTGATGGCGCCGGCGGCGCGGCCGGCCGCGTTAATCAGGTCGGCGATCTCGCTGCGCAGCAGTTCCCGATAGTCGCCGTCGATGGGCAGCGGCCACAGGCGATCGCCCGCGCGTTCGCCGGCCGCGCGGACCTGCTCCACCCAGGCCGCCGAGGAGCCGAAGAGCCCGGACACGGACTTGCCGAGCGCGACCGTACACGCCCCGGTGAGCGTCGCGACGTCGACGAGGTGCGTCGCGCCGAGCTTCTGCGCGTACCAGAGCGCGTCGCCGAGCACCAGCCGGCCTTCCGCGTCGGTGTTGGTGATCTCGACGGTTTTCCCGCTGGCGCTGCGCAGCACGTCGCCCGGGCGGATCGCTTTGCCGCCGGGCATGTTCTCGCTCATCGGAATGAGGCCAATCACGCGATGCTGGCCGCCGAGCTTCGCGAGCGCGCAGAGCGCCGCGGCCACCGACGCGCCGCCCGTCATGTCGTCCTTCATCCGATCCATGCCTTCGGCCGGCTTGATCGAGATGCCGCCGGTATCGAAGGTAATGCCCTTGCCGACCAGGCCCAGCACCGGCGTGGCCGCCGCGCCCTTCGGCTCGTGGCGCAGCACGACGAGCCGCGGCGGCTCGGCGCTCCCCTGCGCGACGCCGAGGAGCATGCCCATGCCGAGCTCGCGAATCCGCGCCTCGTCGAGCACGTCGACGCCGAGGCCGGCCGCCGTGCCCGCCGCGGCAACGCGTGACGCGAACTCGCGAGGCGTGAGGACGTTTCCCGGCTCGTTGGCCAGCTCGCGCGCGAAGTTCGACGCCTCGCCGATGGCGCGCCCCTGCCGGATCGCGTCGGCCAGGATCTTCGCGTCGGCGCCCGGCGCGGCGATGACGCTGCGGCGCGCGGCGCGGTTCGCGCGGTCGTCGGCGCGCTTGTAGCTCGCCGTATCGAACTCCGGAACGGTCAGCCCGTCGGCGGCGGCCCTGGCCGCGGCCGCGACGTCCAGGCCGCGCCGGATCACGATGCCCATGGTCTCGACCGCGCGCAACTGCGCCGTGTAGGCCGCCGCGGCCGCGATGCGGCGGAGCCGCTCCGCGTCGGCGTCGGCGCGCCGGCCGGCGCCGACGAGCGCGACACGCTTCGCCTGCCATCCGGCGCCGTTCACCGGCGTCAAAAACAGCTCGTAGGCGCGGCCCTTGAACTCTCCACGGCCCCGGGCGCGACCGACCTCGCCCCCGGTCGCCTCGTCCAACCCGGGCAGATCGTCGAGACGATCCTCGTCCTGGAAGACCGGCACGAAGAGCAGGTCCACGGTCACGTCGTTGGGCCGGCCCGTCACACCCTCGCACTGTCCTGCGGCCGGCCGCTCCGCTGTCGATTCATGCATGCGAACAACTCCGGGTCACCGTCAGCGATCGCACTTTCCGTCGAGGCGACCGTGCATCATATCTCAAGGCCGGCCATATATTTCGCACCTGGGCCGCGTGTCGCGTGGTACCAGTCAGCGCGCGAGATCCGGCAGGTCGCGATACAAATCCAGTGCTTCGGGATTGGCCAGCGCTTCGCGATTGGCGACCGGCCGGCCGTGAATGACGTCACGCACGGCCAATTCGACGATCTTGCCGCTCTTGGTCCGCGGAATGTCGGCGACGGCCACGATGCGCGCTGGTACATGCCGCGGCGACGCATGCTCGCGAAGACGGTCGCTGATGCGCTTCCTGAGGCCGGCGTCGAGCGCCGCTCCCGGCGCGAGGCGCACGAAGAGCACGATGCGCTCGTCGCCGTCCCAGGTTTGGCCGACCGCCAGGCTCTCGAGAATCTCCGGCAGCTGTTCGACCTGCCGGTAAATTTCCGCGGTGCCGATTCGCACGCCGCCGGGCTTCAGCGTCGCGTCCGATCGTCCGAAGATGATCGCGCCGCCGTGCGAAGTGAAACGCATCCAGTCGCCATGGCACCAGACGCCCGGAAAGCGCTCGAAATACGCCGCGTGATAGCGGCGCCCGTCCGGATCGTTCCAGAAACCGACCGGCATCGATGGGAACGGCGATTTGCAGACGAGCTCGCCTGGTTCGGAGGCAAGGGGTCTGCCGTCGGCGTCGAAGACGTCGACGTCCATCGCGAGCCCGCGCGCCTGAATCTCGCCGCGCCAGACCGGCGACGCCGGGTCGCCGCCGACGAAGCAACTCACGATGTCGGTGCCGCCTGAGATCGACGCGAGATGGAGATCAGTCTTGATCGCGTCATAGACGAAGTCGAAGCTCTCGGGCAGCAGCGGCGACCCGGTCGAGGTCATCGTCCGAATCGACGTCAGCGCGTGATGATCGCGGGGCCGGTAGCCGGTCTTGCGCACGGCGTCGAGGAACTTCGCCGAGGTGCCGAAGAGCGTCACCTGCGTGCGATCCGCGAGCGCGAACAGGCGCGCGACGGCCGGGTGCGTGGGCGATCCGTCATAGAGCACGACCGTGGCGCCCGAGGCCATCACCGTCACGAGCCAGTTCCACATCATCCAGCCGCACGTCGTGAAATAAAACACGCGATCGCCGGCGTGGATGTCGCAGTGGAGCTGATGTTCCTTGAGGTGCTGGACGAGCGTGCCGCCCGCGCCGTGCACGATGCACTTGGGAATGCCCGTCGTCCCCGAGGAGTAGAGGATGTAGAGCGGCTGCGCGAACGGAAACCGCTCGAACGGCCGCTCGCCGCCGGCCGCGCTCTCCAGCCACTCGTCCCAGAGCACGGCGTCGCCGACCGCGCGCACGTCCGGCCGCTCGGCCAGAAACGGCACGATGACGATCTGCCGGACCGACGGCAGCGCCCGCGCGACTTCCGCGACCTTGGCCAGGATGTCGTGGCGCCTGCCCAGATAGGTGTAGCCGTCGACCGCGACGAGCACCGACGGCGCGATCTGCCCGAACCGATCGAGGATGCCCTGCACGCCGAAATCCGGCGAGCATGACGACCAGGCCGCACCCATCGCCGCCGCGCCGAGCGCGGCCATCATCGCCTCGGGCACGTTCGCGACGATGCCGGCGACGCGATCGCCTGCCCGGACGCCCGCGGCGGCGAGTGCCGCGGCGGTGCGCTTCACGTCGCGGCTGAGCGCGGCCCAGCTGATCGTGCGCGACGCGCCCGTCTCCGATTCCGCGATGATCGCCGGACCGTCGTCGGTCCGCCGGATGACGTTCTCCGCGAAGTTCAGCCGCGCGCCGGGAAAGAACCGGGCGCCCGGCATCGCGGGCCAGCCGTCCACGACCCGCTCGCCGCGCTCGCCGACGATGCCCGCGAAGTCCCAGAGCTCGGACCAGAACGCGTCCGGCTCGCGGACGGAGCTCGCGTGCAGGGCGGCGTAGTCGGGCAACGCGCGGGTCAGTCGCCGCTCGAGACGACGCCGGAATGTCGTGATGTGGGCCGCCTCGATGCGCTGCGCGTCAGGCGTCCAGAGGGGTCGATCCGCGTCCGCCACCTAGGGCGTCCTCGAGGCGCGCAGGATTTCGCGCAGGCGGTTCGCGGTCTCGAATCGAGCTTCGACCGCGCCCTCGTCCTGGAGCTCGCGGGCGAATCGGGCGAGTGACTCGGCGAGGCGCGTGCCGGCCTCGGCGATGAAATCCGCGTTGGTCTCGAGGATTCCGCTCCACACGTCCGCCGGGCTCGCCGCGAGCCGGGTCATGTCGTCGAGCCCCTGCCCGGCGCAGGCGACGCCGTGCGGCCCGACCGCCGCCCCGACCTCGGCCATCAGGGTCGTCGAGGCAATCTGCGGCAGGTGGCTGACGTACGCCATCGTGCGATCGTGCCGTTCCGGATCGATGTCGGCTGGAGTGGCGCCAAGGCCGCGGACGAACGCCTTGATGCGAAGGAGCGCGTCGTCGCTCGCCGTCCCCCGCGCAAGGAACCAGGTGCGGCCTTCGAAGAGCGCGTGATCGGCGGCGGCGAGGCCGCCTCGCTCGCGGCCGGCCATCGGGTGGCCGCCGACGAATTCCCGCAGCCCCGCGGCCGCCGCGGCGGCGACGATCCGCCGCTTCGTGGACCCGACGTCGGTGACGACGGCGTCAGGCGCCACGCGTCCGAGTGCCGCGATGGACTCGAGGATGGCGGGTATCGGCGTGGCGAGGACGATGACGTCCGCGCCGCCCAAGTCTCCGACGGCCGCGGCGCCGGCGTCGATGACGCCGGCCGACCGCGCGGCGTCGATCACGTCAGGCCGATCGAGGGCGACGATGCGTGTGGATGGCGAGCGCCGCCGGAGCGCGAGCGCGATCGATCCGCCGATCAGGCCCAGACCGGCGATGCCGACGCGCGCAAAGGGAGCGCCGCCCGAGTCTGGCGCCGGCACGGCCGTTACCGGCTCCAGCCTCGTCGCGCGACCGGCTCGACGCAGACGCTGCGCCCGATCGCCGGCGCGATGATGCGGAGTTCGGCCATCAGCCGCTCGAACTGCGCCGGGAACATCGACTGCGCACCGTCGGACTTCGCGTGATCCGGATCGCAGTGCACCTCGATGATGAGGGCGTCGGCGCCGGCGGCCACGGCCGCGCGGGCCATCGGCGCGACCTTGTCGCGCCGCCCCGTGCCGTGGCTCGGGTCGACGACCACCGGCAGGTGGCTGAGCTTCTGCACGACGGGAATCGCCGAGATGTCGAGCGTGTTGCGCGTGTAGCTTTCGAACGTGCGGATGCCCCGCTCGCAGAGCATGACGTCCATGTTTCCGCCGGCAAGGACGTATTCCGCCGACAGCAGCCACTCTTCGATCGTCGCGGAGATGCCGCGCTTGAGCATCACCGGCTTGCGGACGTGGCCGAGCTCGCGCAGCAGCGAGAAGTTCTGCATGTTGCGCGCGCCGACCTGGAAGATGTCCGCGTAGCGCTCGACGAGCGGGATCTGCTTGATCTCCATGACCTCGGTGACGAGCTTGAGGTCGTGGCGGTCGGCGGCCGCGCGCAGCATCTTGAGGCCGGCTTCGCCCAGCCCCTGGAAGCTGTACGGGGAGCTGCGCGGTTTGAACGCGCCGCCGCGCAGGATCTTCGCGCCCGCCCGCTTCACGGCCGCGGTCGTCGTCTCGACCTGCTCCTCGGATTCGGCTGAGCATGGGCCGGCCATCACGATCACCTCGTCGCCGCCGATGCGAACGTCGCCGATGGTGATGACCGTGTTTTCCGATTTGAACGTCCGGCTCGCGAGCTTGTAGGGCTCGCTGATGCGCAGGACCTCCTTGACGCCCTCCTGCACCTCGAGCAGTTGGGGATCTCCCGCGCCGTCGCCGACGGCCCCGATGACGGTGCGCGAGACGCCCGACGACCGGTGGACGTCGAAGCCCATCTCGATGAGCTGCGCGATGACGGCCTGAATCTGGGCCTCCGACGCGCGTTCCTGCATGACCACGACCATATCGTTCACCTGCGCCATGTGGCGCTCCCTTTCATACTATCGATCCCCGCCGGGCTCGGTCGCGGGCGCCGCCGGCGCCGGCCGATCCGGATGGGCGGCCAGCCGCTCGATCCGGCGCGCCTCGTCGATGATGCGTTCGAAGAGCCGCGTGACCGCGTTGTCGTCGAGGGGCCCCTGGTTCACCGAGCGGACGTGCGCCAGGACGTCGGCCTCGCGGCCGGGCTGGTACAGAGGCTCGTGCAGCTGTTCCTTGATCTTGCCGATCGTCAGCGCGAGCGCCGATCGCGCGTTGAGCAGCGCGACGAGCTTCGCGTCGATGGCGTCGATCTCCTCCCGCAAAGCCTTCAGGTCGCTCACGACGCCGGACCTCCCGACCGCAGCCCGCGCACGAACTCCTCCACCGCCCGCGGCACGTCGCCTCCGCTTGCCGCCGTGCGCCCGATCACCTCCACCAGCGCGCTGCCGACGACGGCCGCGTCGGCGTACTGGAGGATGTCCGCCACGTGCGCCGGCTGCGAGACGCCGAAGCCGAGCGCCACGGGCAGCGCGGTCGCGGCGCGAATCCGTTCGACGAGCGGCCGCGCCGTATCGGCGACCGCGGCGCGCGCGCCGGTGACGCCCAGCCGCGAGATCGCGTACAGAAACCCACGGCCGAGACGGGCCGCTTCGGCCAGCCGGGCATCGGTCGTCGTCGGGCTGATGAGGAAAATCTGATCGAGGCCCGCGCGGTCGAGCGTCGTCCGCATCGTCTCCGACTCCTCGATCGGCAGGTCGAGGAGCAGGACGCCGTCAACGCCGGCCGCCGCGGCTCGGGTCGCGAACACGTCGACGCCCATCCGCACGACCGGATTCAGGTAGGTGAAGAGGACGAGCGGCGCCGTGACGTCGCTCCGTACCCGCGTCACCATCTCGAGCACCCAGCCGAGATGGGCACCCGCGGCGAGCGCGCGCTCGGACGCGCGCTGGATCGCGGGGCCGTCCGCGATCGGGTCCGAGAACGGCACGCCGACCTCGATGACGTCAGCGCCGGCGCGGTCGAGGGCCCGCAGCACCTCGGGCGCGCGCGCGAGATCCGGATCGCCGGCCGTGACATACGTCACGAGGCCGCCCCGGTGACTGGCGCGCAGCCGCTCGAACACCGGCCCGAGACGGCTCACGACACGCTCCCGCTCTTCTGCTCGAGCAGATGCCGGACCGTCTCGACGTCCTTGTCGCCGCGGCCCGAGAGGTTCACGAGCACGACGGTCCCCGCCGCCACCGACGGCAGCTCGTGCTGCAGCCATGCCACGGCGTGCGACGACTCGAGCGCCGGCAGAATGCCTTCCGTTTTCGCCAGCCACTCGAAGCCCGCCAGCGCGTCGCGGTCGTCGATCCACGCGTAATGCGTCCGCCCGGTGGACGCCAGCCACGCGTGCTCGGGTCCAATCGACGGATAGTCGAGACCGGCCGAGACCGAATGCGTC
>Ga0134128_10009576_pt1 | contig 11621 bp, 14 predicted proteins | sample KB31754_FD_96462 | JGI IMG/M metagenome (GOLD analysis project Ga0134128, IMG submission 96462) | Terrestrial soil microbial communities with excess Nitrogen fertilizer from Kellogg Biological Station, Michigan, USA - KB3-175-4 | ecosystem: Environmental > Terrestrial > Soil > Unclassified ...
CGCCTTCTCCTTCATCATCAACACGCGCCCATTGATCACCAACAAGAACGTTTGGTGTGAGAATGATTGCAGCGTCAATTTCACCAGAACAATAAAGAACGCTGTTCATATCTGTCAGAGATTTCGATTTCCCTGCACCCGGATCATAGAAGAAAGCGAATGCTTTATGCATCGTCTCGCTTTGAATGATAGTCTGCAATTTAGCATTGGCGTTAGCCTGCCACCAAAGAGGTTCACGCTTATATATGAACTTTGGTCTTTGGGTTGTAGGCTTGATATCAAACTTATCATCAACGTTCGAAATTCGCTTGATATCGCTATTTGGGAAAACGTTTTTCCAAACTTCTAGATTGTGACCACTTTCATAAAAAGAAAGACTTCCATCTTTTCCCATATGGGTGCGGCCTTCAAGCCTTGTTTTCAGCGTGATGTATTTCACGCCGACAGCGCCGGTAGATTTGCACTTACCGGACTCAATAATCAGATCAGTCAAAACAACTCCTTTTCTATTTAATTGATGATCAGAGAGCTATCACAATAGTCTTTAAAAGTCAATCTATGGGCCATAATCTATCAGTTTTCGGCTAAATCCATCAGTTTTTCATCAAAAATTAATGAAGTGATGTGTTAGGGTTTATGGATAATGTTTTGATTTAAAATGGTACTTATCGGTACGCTCATCAATTTATCAATTCTCTTTTCTTTTTTATTAGAAAAATATAATAATTTTTATATTATGCTTTTTGGCACCAAAAGCCCGACAAACATTTTCCAGTGATAAATTGATGGATTTGAACTATTTTTGATGGATTTTCGTGAGGGTGTTGACATGTGTTTCATTGTTTGCTAGAACAAAATCACCGCTGAAACAGACGGTTTAATGAAACAAAATCAAACAGAAAGAATATAAAATATGTCTAAAGAACTAGCAGTAGCAAACGCAGCATCCCTTGAACTCATTGGTGATTTCGATTTTGGTGATGGTGGTTTTGGCGATATTACGTCAAGCGACATTGTTATCTCGCGTATTGGCGTTGTAGGCGCTCTTTCGCCACAGCTTAAGAAGGATAACGCAAAGCACATTCCGGGCGTTGAAATTGGTGACATTGTTGATATTTCCAACAACCTTATTCTCGCTAAGGGTTTTGAAGGAGAAAAGAAGAAGTTCCTTCCGTTCGCTCGTGTAAAGGAAGTTATTGAATGGAAGCCTCGTTCGGCTGGTGGCGGCATTGAAAGCCGTGAACTCCTTTCGAAGAATATGGATGCATATGCTCCTACTCGTGGCGCAAAGCAGAACGAAAAGTATCATTGGCTTCTTCCAAATGGGAACGAACTTATTGAAACGTGGCAGACTTACTGCCTTGATCTTGATCGAATGGTTCCAGTATTCATCCCATTCAAGAAGTCTAACCTTAAAATGGTAAAGCCTTGGTTCACTAACCGCGCAAACCTTAAGTTCGCTTCAGGTCCAAATGCTGGTAAGCGTCAGCCTCTTTATGCTCGCCTTATCGAACTTGGTTCGTTTGAAGATAGCGGCAACGGCAATGAATGGCCTAACTACACCATCAAGGATGCTGAAGGTCTGGCAGAAGTAGAAAACGCAATTGAAGTGCGTGACTACGTTCAGGAACTTCTTAAGCAGCTTCAGGAAGGCAATATCAAGCTTGATGAAGATGGTATGAACGAAGAAGAAGAAACAGGTAAGTTCTAATTCGATTGGTGGGGCTTCGGCCCCACTTACTTCAATCTTTTGAAAGGAAATTAAAATGAGTATTTTTAGTGTAGCTTTTGTTGTTCTGCTTGTCCTAAAGCTTCTTGAAGTCGTTTCTATCTCATGGCTTCTGGTGTTTTCTCCCATCCTTGCTTGGATGGGGCTTTGGCTTTCTATTATGATTCTTGCATTCATTAATGAGGTTAAGAAATAATGGATATTTTTGACGATATTGTTATTGAAGATAGTAATGAAGAGGTTGCAACTCTTGAACATCTAAAGGATTTGGGCGAAGAAAGTTCTGAACTTGCTAAGGCGATGGATGAATTGCAATCTGAAATCGATATGCTTAATGTGCGTTATCGACACATTATGGAAAAGGAAATGCCACGTTGCCTAACTGAACTTGGTATGCAGAACTTCACAATGGCAGACGGAACAGTTTTCCAGCTTAAGGAAACGATTTCCGGCTCATTGGAAAAAGCTCCAGATCGTAACGTTGCTGTTAAGTGGTGTGAAGATAATGGTCTTGAAGAACTGTTTAGTGTCGATTTATCGTTGACTTTCCCTCGTGGTGGTCATAATGAAGCGCTAGATATCAAGGCTGATCTTGAAGGCCGTGGTCTTTCTGTGAACTTTAAGGAAGGTATTCACCCACAGACGTTTTCAGCAGAGCTTCGCAAGATGCATAAGGAAGTTCAGAGCAAGCTTGAAAGTGGTGAGTTTGCGGAACCTATTCCGTTCGCTGATCTAGGCGTATATCATGGCGTTAAGGCCGAAATTAAAAAGAGTAAGAAGAAGTAAGGATAATACATGACTCATATTTTTGTTGAAGTAGAGGGAATTCTCGCAACACCTAAGAATGGCGATGTTGGTAATCGTGATGCTATTAAGAAATATCACCCACGAGAAGAAGTAATCGAAATGATTAATTTCTTGTCTGAAAAATACGAAATTGTTGTTTTCTCTATGACAAAAGAAGATGAGCGCCAGTCTATTGAAGACTTCCTTGTTGAAAACAATGTCCAGACAGACACAGTTTTGTTGCGAGATGATTATAACCGGAATGCTGGTCACGTTGCACGGCATAAAATCATTAAGGATTTCTTCGATGGTAATGAAGATAAGATGTTCCTAGAAACTCATTCTATCTTTACAAGTCACGATAAGTTTTCGGAAACTCTCTTGGATGAAGAATACACTGTTGTTCTAGTGGGGTAAAATGAAAAAACATATCATCTTCGATACTGAAACGACAGGTCTTATTCGGAATACTTTAGTTGATATCCGTAAACAACCACAGATTTTTGATTTCTATGGTTATGGAATTGACATTGACACTTTCGAAGAAGTTGATGAACTTCAGATTTGGGCTAAACCGACTATTAAGATGGAAGCCGGTGCTAAGAAGGCAACCAAGAAAGATGATAACTTTGTGAAAGATTTCCCGCCAATTGGCGGGAGTCTTCAGAAGTTGAAAGAATATATTGAAAGTGCTGAAGCTGTTGTTGCTCACAATGCAGTGTACGATTTCAATATCATAAACATGGAATTCAAACGCCATGATATGAAAATCAAATGGCCTCGTGTCATTTGTACGATTGAACAAACTGAAGCCGGTTATCCTGATGAGAATGGAAATATTGTTTTCACTGGTTACAGGCTTTCATTGACGAAGCTACATGAAGCTTTGTTTGGTGAAAAATTCGATGGAGCGCACGAAGCTAAAACAGACGTTAGAGCGCTTGGCAGATGTTATATTGAGTTGATTAAAAGAGGTTGGATTAAATGAGTTTGATCACAGGACAAACGGCGCGGCGTCCTAATAAATATCCTTGGGCTACTGTATTGCAAAAAGCCCTACAACATACGCTATGGACTGAAGATGAATTTACTTTTCAGTCAGACAAGCAAAATTTCTTGATTGATATGAATGATGAACAGCGAGAGATTATTAAGAAGATTCTTGCTCTAATTGGACAGGTTGAAGCAAAACTAAAAACGTTTTGGCCTACAATCGGCTCTTGGTATAAGCACGATAGCATTGCAAGCCTTGGTTATCTTTGTGGATATACTGAAGTTGTTCATGCTGATGCATATACAAAGCTTTTGGAAGTAACAGAACTGATGGAAGCTTTCGAAGAAGTTTCGGAAGTTAAGATCGTCAAAAAGCGTCTTGAATACTTGACAAAGCACTTGGAAGTAAAGTTTGAAAATGAACAGCAGCAACGTATTTATGCAATCATCCTATTTACACTCTTTGTTGAGAATGTCTCTCTATTCAGTCAGTTTTATATTATTAACTTTTTTGACAAAGCCTATAACCAACTTAAAGACACTACTAACCAAGTAGCATATACCATTCACGAAGAAACTCTACATGCTGATTTTGGAATCAACCTGATCAACACTTTGCGTTCTGAAAATCCAGAACTTTTTGATGAAAATCTGATGAAGATCATTGAAAAAGAAGTTAATGACGCTTATAAGCATGAGTGCAAAATTATTGAATGGATTCTAGGCGACTTCCACGATGAATATAAAGATGGTGGTGGTAAGGTAGTTCTGAATACCGAAGTTATGAAATTCTTCATTGCAGAGCGTCTTAATTCTTCGATGGATGAAATCGGAATGCCATTTAAGATCAAGACTAAGGTCGATTATTCGGAGGAAACAAAATGGTTTAATACGCGCCACAAGCTAAAGAAAAAGACAGACACTTTCGCAAAGACAAACACAGATTATGACAACCATGCAAGGGACTATGACAATGAAGAGCTATGAAGATTGGTATTTTTTGAACGATGATTCGCGTGTCGTTCTTTCTCGTGGTCAAGACTTTGGCGGTCTTACGCCTGAAGAACGTTATTATGAGATTGCGGATCATGCCGAAAAAGTTCTTCGTAGTATGGCAAAATATGAAAACTATCGTCTTGATGGTTTTGCAGACCGAATGAAAAAGTATTTCCGTAAAGGTTGGGCCTCCCTTGCAACTCCTGTATGGAATAATTTTGGCCGTGAAAGCGGCCTTCCTATCTCTTGCTTTGGCTCTTACATCGGCGATAACATTTCACACATGTATAAGAAGAATGCAGAGATTGCAGTCATGACGCAGAAGGGTGGCGGAACGTCTTTTTATCTTGGCGCTATTCGCCCTCGTGGCTCTGCTATTTCAACTGGTGGTGTTTCTGAAGGTCCAACACGTTTTGCAGAAATCTTTGACAAGACTGTTGAGATTGTAAACCAAGGCGGTGTTCGTCGTGGTGCTTGTGCTGCATATCTAAATGCTGATTATGATAATCCACGAGACGTTCTTGATTTCCTTTCCTTCCGTGAGGAGCATAGCCCTGTAAAAACATTGAACATTGGTATTACCTTTACTGACGAATGGATTAGTCAACTTAAAGAAGACATTAAGAATAAAGTTCAAAGCGACAAACAAAAGATTTGGCGTAAGGTTCTAAAGCGGCGTGATGCTAAGGGTATCCCTTACATTATGTTTAAGGACAACGCTAATCGAAACAAGCCACAAATTTATAAAGATAAGGAAATGGAGATTGTTGCATCTAACCTTTGCAATGAAATATATCTCCCTTCCAACGAAGATTTGTCTTTCGTCTGTTGTCTTTCGTCGTTGAACCTTGTCCATTTTGACGCTTGGAAAAATACATTATTTGTTCAAGATATGCATTGGTTCCTTGATTCTGTAATGCAGGAATTCATTGAAAAGTCTAAGGACGTTCCAGAACTTGCAGCGGCTTACAATTTTGCTGTTGAACATCGCGCCCTTGGTCTTGGCTGGCTTGGTTATCATTCAGCGTTGAAGGATCGTGGCTTAGGTGTTTCTGATATTGGGGCTTACAAGTTCAATGAAGAAGTAGCTGAATACATGGTTGAAGAATGCCACAAAGCAAACGTTTTGGCGGCTGAAGTATTTGGTGAGCCTGAATTGCTAACTGGCTATGGTTTACGTAATACGACAAGCATTGCTATTGCGCCTACACTGTCATCGTCCTTTGTCCTTGGACAAGTGTCCGCTGGCATTGAACTTGATGAAAGTGTTTACTATTCAAAGAATGGGGCTAAGGGTGATTTTGCTTGGCGTTGTCCTGCATTCACTGAAGTTCTTGAAAAGTACGGAATGAACACTGAGGAGGTTTGGGATTCAGTAGCTATTAATCATGGTTCTGTTGAACATCTTGAATTTTTGAGCGCTCATGAAAAGAATGTCTTTAAGAGTTCTCCAGAAGTCAACCAAGTTGACATTCTCGCACAAGCGGGACAGCGTCAGAAGGTGTTTAGCCGATATGGTGGCCAAGGGCAGAGTTTGAACATTCGCACAAACAGCGACATGACACTAAAGCAGAAAAGCGACCTTCTGTTTAAGGCTCATGAACTTGGCCTTAATGGTGTTTATTACCAGATTAGCGATAGCGCTGTTAAAAAAGCTACGCTGAAAAATGAAGAATGTGTTGCATGTAGCGCTTGACAATTTACCGTTGCTGTCGTAATGATGGCAACGGTTTTTTATTTTAAAGGAAGAATGAAATGAAGTATATGGGGTCAAAAGCACGTCACGCTAAAGAACTTTTGCCAATCATCCTTGAAGGAAGAAAGGAAGGTCAATGGTATGTGGAGCCTTTTGTTGGTGGTGCTAACATGATTGATAAGGTTGATGGAAATCGCATTGGTAACGATTTTCACCCTTTTCTAATAGCTATGTGGTCTGCTGTATCTAATGGTTGGAGTCCGCCAGATTTCGTTACAGAAGAAGAATACAAAGAGGCTAAGCAGCAAACTAATATAGACGCTCTTACTGGTTTTATTGGTTTTGGTTGCTCTTACTCGGGAAAATGGTTTGGTGGTTTTGCTAGAGGAAATGATGCTAAAGGAAATCCTAGAAATTACGCTAAAGAGAGTGCTTCTAACATTAAAAAGCAACAAGATTCTTTGATTGGTGTAAAATTTACAAACCTATCTTATTCTGATATGGAAATTCCAGACAATTCTATTATTTATTGTGATCCTCCATATCAAGGGACAACAAAATATGCTACGGGTGGGTTCAACCATGAAGAATTCTGGCAATGGTGCCGCGATAAGGTTAAAGAAGGTCACAAGGTATTCGTTAGCGAATATTCAGCTCCTGAAGATTTCGTTTCAGTTTGGGAGAAGAAAGTTAACAACACTCTAGTTAAAGATACTGGATCAAAGCAGGGTGTTGAAAAATTGTTCATTTGGAAAGGCGAATAATGTATAAAAGTCACTATTCATTCAGAAAAGCAACCGGAACGCCTGATGAAGTTTGTTCACGGCTCAAGGAACTTGGATATGAATATGCCCCTCTAGCGGACATTGAAAACACATTTGCGCTCATGGAATGGAAACGTGCTTGTGAGAAGTACGATCTAAAGCCTATCTATGGTGTTCAACTGGCAGTCACAGAAAGCCCAAATGCAAAGAAGGTTTCTTACGACTATTTCACTTTCTATGCAAAAGACAATCTAAAGGATTTGAATGATGTTATCTCACTCGCTTACGAAAACGGTAAGTCGTTGCCTCGTGTGGGTTTCACACCGCTTATTAGATATGATCAACTTGATTCTGGACTTTTTGATGGACTATTTGTTGTGGCTGGAAGGAAAGCAAATCCCTCTCTCCTTCCTGAAAAGAACAATATTTTTGTTGGCCTTTCCCCTAGTTGCAATAGTGGTTGGTTTGATTATTGCCGTGCCAGAAATCTACAAACTTTTGCGTTGGTGGATTCGTGGTTCGTAAACGAAGACGATAAGCAATTCTATGAAGTCTATGCAGGGATCAATGCAGACGTAAAGACGTTTCCGCAACATATCTTGAGTGAAGATGAATGGAAAACTAAGCTATCGACAATCGCAACGCTTGAAGAAATTAAACAGGCTATTGAAAATCGCAACAAGGCTTTTGCGCAATGTAATGTTGAAATCAAGTCCGGCGACCTTTTGCGCCCTAAGTCTGAAAAGAACTTGCGTGAATTGTGCATTGAGGGATCGAAGGAAAAAGGAATTGATCTAAGCGACCCTGTTTATTCCGAACGTCTTGATATGGAACTTAAAGTTATCGGTGATAAGGGTTTCGATGATTACTTTTTTATTGTTTCTGATCTTGTTTCTTGGGCTAAAGGCAGGATGATGGTTGGACCGGGGCGCGGCTCTTCTGCTGGCTCCCTTGTGTGTTTCTTGCTGGATATCACAGACGTAGACCCTATTAAATATGGTCTATTGTTCTTCCGATTCCTTGATCCTTCTCGCCCTGACTGGCCTGATATTGATCAGGATTTTAGTGATCGCGATGCGGTTATTGAATATTTGGTTGATAAGTATGGAAAAGATCGTGTTGCGAAAATCGGCACAATTAACAATTATGTTGTTGACAACACAGTCAATGAAGTGTGTAAGTCCCTATTACTACCACGATTTGAATTCGATCCATTCTTGAAGGAAATTGAAAATGTCGGACTTACAGCAAATGACAAACGATGGTCAACGATTCTTGGAGAGTTTCTATCTTCAACAGCAATCGGGCAAAAAATGCTCACAAAATATCCAGAGTTTGCAGTTGCAAGCCGCATTAGCTCGACCCCTAGTAATTCGGGCGGTCACGCCTCTGGTGTAGTCGTCGCTAATGAACCGATCACTGACACTTTCGCTATTAACCCTACTAATCAAACGATTATGGCGGTTGCTGGTGATCTTGAAAGCCTTGGTTATATCAAGTTTGATGCTCTTGGCCTGATCAATCTTACAGTCATTGCAAACACAATGAAAATGGCTGGTATCACTCGTGATGATTTGCGAAAGATTGACCTTGAAGACCCTAAAGTTTTTGAAGTCATGAACCGTGGACGTTTTAAAAATATCTTCCAGTATGAAGGCAAGGCGGTTGCAAACCTGACAAGCCAAGTAACAGTTGATAGCTTTAACGACTACATTGCAATCTCTTCATTTGCGCGACCGGGGCCACTTCAAGCCGGTTCTGCTGGACGTTGGGTTAAGAAGAAGAATGGCGATATGCCAGTTTCTTATGCTGATCCTTTGTTTGAGCCGTACTTGAAGGATACTCTAGGAGAGATGGCTTATCAGGAGCAAATTATGCTTATTGCTCATGATATCGCTGGACTTGATTGGGGAATTGTGTCTAAGATGCGTAAAGCGATTGCTAAGTCTATGGGTGCTGAAGCACTTAGGGAATTTGGTGATCCATTCAAACAAGGTCTTATTAAAGCTGGAGTCTCTGAAAATGCTAGTAACGAGTTTTGGAATGCTATTCTTGGTTGCGGCGCTTACCTGTTCAACAAATCTCATGCCGCCGCCTACGGCTTGATTTCTTATTGGACGTGTTATCTTAAGGCTTACTATCCTTTGGAATTCGCTTGTGCGGCTCTGACGGAAGCTAAGAACACAGATAAACAGATTGCTGTTCTTCGCGAAATGCGTGATGAAGGCGTTGGCTACATTCCTTTCGATTTGGAATTGTCAACCAGTGAATGGCGCGTTGCAACAAAGGATGGTAAGAAAGTTCTCCTTGGACCTTTGAATAATATCGAAGGTGTTGGGCCGAAAACGCTACAACAGATCATTCAAAATCGCGCCTTGTATAACGATTTCTCTGAATGGCCTGAATCATTGCAGAAGAAGCTTTCTAAGGCTAAGTCTACGTTTAGCACTCTCACCCCTGTCAAGGATTGGAGGGAAGAGAATGAGGCTAGGAAGCATGTTCTTGGTGACTTCATTGATATTGGAACAATCGAATGCAATGGAGATTGGCAGGAAGGACTTTATATTTGTGGCGTATGTGATGTGATTGCGGAGCGGGATGAAAATGACGCAAAGCGTGTTGCTGATCGTATTGCTCGCGGACAGCAAGGAGAAATGACAGGACAGACGAAGTTCGTTGAATTGCGTGTTCGTGATGATACTGGAACCTATTACGTCAAAATTGGCAAATATGATTTTGACAAATGGGGGAAAGATATTCTTGAGAATGGCAAAGAAAAGAAAACTGTCGTCATTGCGAAAACAACACTTTGCCCGACCGCACCAGTTCTGCTAGTGAAAGGTTTTAAGATCATAGGCGAAATTTAAATCTTGCGGGTAGTGTAGAAATATGCTACCCGTTAACAAACGAAAGGGAAAATGATGAAAGATGTTCTAAACCATATTTTTGACAAATGGCACCCGACAGGAAGCCATTATATTTGCAATCCGCCTGTAACTGATACGGATATTGATTTCATTTGTTTCACCAATGACATTGGCCAGACGCTTGAAATGTTGGTTAACGGTGGTTGGAATCATACAAATCTAGATGACGTTGATAAGTATCGCGGAATGGAAAAAGAATTTCTCACCTTCCGGCGAGATAATTACAATCTTATTGTTACTGAAATAAAATCTTTCTACGATTCTTTTGTTTATGCTACAGAAGAAGCTAAGAAGCAAAATATTCTAGATAAGCAAAAGAGGATTCACTTGTTTCGTTATTTTCTTTATGGTGAAATGCCATGAAACTAATATTTGAGCATATCATAGTTAATGGTTACGTCATTGATGTTTATGGTTCTGTTCATTATACTGAACCTTTTGACAAGATTTATTACGTAAGCCCTGATAGATTTGTTGTGACAAAGAATGGTTATCCTATTGGCTGGTTTGCTTTCATAAAGAATAAGAACAACGAAGAATTGTTTTGGCAAACATTGGGCGACACTGAAGAACAGTATCAGGAATATCTAAGGGACATATACCATGGCTACTAAGATTGAATTCACTTACGATGGACAAACGAAGCAGGCATATAAAGAGGATGATCTTATCCTATGGCCTTTGGACGATGGACCATGGATTGTTTTGCATGAAAAGACTGCTATGATGGTTCACAAAGATAAGTCATGGAAAATGAAGCGTGATGCTTTGGCTTATGCACGAGCGCTTATTGATTATGAGGAAGAGGGGAAGAAAATCATTTGGGATTGCAGCACTTACCAGACTTTTTATCAAGTGAATGATGAGGATTTTATTGTCAGAGCGTGGAACAAAGTGAAGGATTTGTGATGAACTGGTCTGAATATTTCATGAAACTCGCTTCAACAGTTTCTGAGAAATCGAAAGATACAACGAAAGTTGGTTGCGTTATTGTTGGTGAAGATAACCAAATCCTATCAACTGGCTGGAATGGTTTCGCTCGTGGTGTTTGGGATGATGATGCTTTTTCAGACAGACGAGAAAGACCACAAAAATACAAATGGACAATTCACGCAGAAGCAAATGCCATTTGCAATGCAGCGCGTTCAGGTGTAATGTTGAAAAGTGCGACAGCTTATGTTACACACAAGCCTTGCTCTTCTTGTGCTGATATGCTAATTCAAGCTGGCATTAAGAAAGTGGTTCATGGTTTTGGGAAAACAGTTGGTGAACAAGAATTTGCTTTTGATATTGCTGATCAAAAGTTTTATGAAGCTGGTGTAAAAATGGAGATTGTATAAGTGCATAACAGCCTAAACGAATATATCTTTCTAATTGACGGTGAAGAACGTCTTGCGGTTAGTGACTATTCACTATATTCAGCGAAGAAGCGAGCAAAGAAAATTGCTGGCGCTGGAATTGATCTTGAATTGATTGAAACAAGGAAGGGCTTCAAGCCAAGGAAGGAAAAGGAATGAGTAGTTTTGAGATGCGCGGGCAAGTTCAACAGCAGCTTATTAAAGCTGGTGTTAGGAACTTGAAAGAGTTCGGTTACGAGCATGTAGATGTTGAAAACATCATGACAGATGAAGTTTACAGTGAATTTTTCTTGTCTATGTTGAAGGATAACATCGGACTTGGCTTTGACTATGAAATTAATGGTTTGATCAAAAGCATTGAAGGTAATAAGA
>Ga0134128_10009577_pt1 | contig 11619 bp, 8 predicted proteins | sample KB31754_FD_96462 | JGI IMG/M metagenome (GOLD analysis project Ga0134128, IMG submission 96462) | Terrestrial soil microbial communities with excess Nitrogen fertilizer from Kellogg Biological Station, Michigan, USA - KB3-175-4 | ecosystem: Environmental > Terrestrial > Soil > Unclassified ...
ACCGAAGCCGCCACCACCGCCGCCTTGTTCGGCACGGGGCTGGCCGGATTCAAGCTGGCAGGCTGGAAAACGCCATTTTACACAGCAGACAATCTCGATACTGTTTTCGGTAAATTGGAGCCCGGCGACGCTCCGCGCATGCAGGTAAGTGACTGGCTCGGACGGCATCCCAGTATTGAACCGGCCGGCAGTGAACTGGCGCACTTTTACCATGAGCAAAGTCCGGCTGTTGGACACCTCGCTTCAGATTCATCGACAGCGACGGCATTTTACGCGCACAAGAGCGGACTATGGTTTGCAAACTACCACGCCATTGAAGGCAAGGGACCTCTGGTGATTCAATCGGCAAACCGAGCTCTTGAAGCGAAGTTGGCGGTGGTCGACCCACGCTCAGACGCAGCGGTGCTCGTGACCAACCCCTTGGAAGGCGTCGAGCCGGTTAAGCTAGCCGCAAGCGGTGGAAACACATACACGGAGAAACCTTCTGTGGTTATCGGTTATGGCGATAGCTTAGAAAAAGCGACCATCACGACGACCAATACTTTCCGACATCCCGGCTCCGTTATAGATGGAAAATCCGAATTCGAGCCAATGCTTGAACCCGCGCCGTCCAACGACAGTCAGACGGAACGCGGATCTCTCATTATCACGCGAGACCTGCTCAACGACGGTTCTTCCGGAAGTCCTATTTTCGATCGCAACACGAAAGAAGTTCTCGGCATGTACACGGGTCACATCGGGGCAGATGGCACCGGCATCAGCGTTGAACATTTGTCGCCGCTTCTGCGTGAAGCTATTGCCGATGTAGAACTTGGCGAAGACGGCAAAGTACTGAAGTTGACGACGGCAATCAAAGCAGCATCGAGCCATTCTCCCTCTGCGCTGCTCGAACATCCGGTTCAAATAACCAACAGAGATCTCATCCATGAGAGCGATGTGCTGGATGCCAAACAGCTAATTTACCCGAAGACAGATATTGCCGCGTTCAACGAATTCCGCGCGTCAGCCGGTATGGCAACATCGATGCACAGCGCTAAGCTTGCCTACGACCAGACGCGTGGTTGATTTAGCTCAACCTGGCTCACGCGTTCCACCACTTGTCTTTCTACGCGCGCTGCTTTCATGACAAACCAAACCGCGTATGCCGTCGTTGCCAAAAGCACGACGAAATATGGATTCAGTTGCCCGGAGGCAAAGAAAAAGTGCACCGGACGTAGCGACATGAATACCGGAATCGAGAACATGAACACCACTAGACAGGAAAGCATAAGCATGACGCGATCACCGGCGTCCTTTGCCGCTTTGATCAATATGCACAATGCCGGAGTCAACAACAAGACATCATAAAGATGGCAATGCATGTTGAATGTGACGCTGATCAACGATGAAATCGCAAACCCTTCGTACCACCAGCGATTTTGATTTTTGAACTTCATCCCGAGCCATATGAGAATAGTCATTGCCACTGCGAAGGCGCCCGACGAAACGAGATTGCAAATCTTCCAGTCAATATTTAAAAGACACAGTTGTCCTCGAAATGTAGGCATGTCCCAGTAGCGTATGAGCGCGGGTCCCTTGGAGAGGGTCACCAACAACTGCAGATAGTTCGACCAACCCTCTATACCGAAAGTGAGCAGCGAAATGACTGCCAACAGTCCACATGCACTGGCGAAGGAAACAACGTACGCCCATTTGCGCGCCCCCGAAGCAAACATGAGCAGCGGCAGAATCTCATGCCATTTCATCAGGCAGAGCAAACTTGCTCCCGCTGCACCGATGTCGCGACGTCGTTTAAGAAGCAACATGACGCAACACAGCGCGAGCAACATGATACACACAGGCTTACCGATGCGAATAGTGCACCAGTAAGTGACACTGCCCGCGGTGAGCACCATTAGGGTGATGGTTCCCCACATACGGAGCTCGAGTATGGCTGAGAGAATGGTCAGCGCGGCCGCGGTGGCTGCCACGGAGAGAATCAAACTGAATGCAACCGACCCGGCAGGCGTGAAATAAGCCAGCGGCTCATAAGCCGGCATAAACAACGGCGGTTCTGCGGCAAACACCGCTCGCCCGCTGGGCATTGTCCAATATCTGTTTATTTCTGGTTGCAGTTTGTCCATGCGATAAACGTCAGCGGCATGTCCGCGGCTGATCAAGCGCGCCGCCGCATAATATGAGGGAAAATCGCTCAGCCCCAGCCAAGTATCATCAGGGGGCAAAAGAAACATTGCCGACGTGAGCAGCACTACGAAAGCAAACACAAAATTCAGGACATTGTATTTGTTCATCTTGCAACTCAGGGCGCGCTTACAGCGCATCGGAATCCAATCATGGCAGAGCGATCTCTACCTGGACTCATAAGCAAAAGCTTGCCGTGTTCGTTGAGCTTGGTATTGGCCGGAAAGTACCACCAGGATCCGTCCGGCCGATAGAATGAACCTCCGCGCAAGATGGCGAATCTCGTATGGTTGTCCTCATATTCGTCAGTCCATTGCCAAACATTGCCCGTGAGATCCTGAACGCCAAACGGGCTTGCTCCAGCCGGATAGCTGTCCACATTTGTGGCGGCACGCGGCTGCTTGCTGTGATCTTCAGGGGGCACGGTGCTCGGTTTTACCGCATTGCCCCAGGGATAAATACGGTCGTCGGTTCCCTGTGCTGCATATTGCCATTCCCACTCATGCGGTAGGCGTTTTTTCGCCCAGGTCGCATATGCACGCGCATCTTCCAGGCTCACCCAAGTCACCGGTTTTTTATCCCAGCCTTGGGGATAATCGCCGTTTTTCCAGTCGCGCAAAAAGTTGTGGCTATCGGCAGGTTGGTAATTCGTCGCATCGAGAAAGCGCTTAAACTCGGCATTAGTGACGTTGTATCGATCAATGTGAAAGGGCTTGACGTCGATGATTGCGTCGTGTGATCGCTGGGGATATTGTTCGTAAGAATATTGAACATCAGTCCCGACATTGTCTCCTTCTATCTCGACACCATGCACTTTGAAATGGAACTGTCCGCCCGGCACAGGCACCATTCCCGCCGGCGTCTTTTCCACGGTGGCAGGCGAAGCGTCGCCGGCGATGATTCGCTGGGCCGCCGGCTTCCAATCGTCAGAAAAAGAGCTCGTCGGTTTTTCAGTCAGCGCCGCCATGCGGAACAGCAACTGCTGCAGATCAGCATCCGGTGCCGACACTGCCACAATTGCTCCAGCCTCATGGGCACCGATATCAACGCTCAGTAATTGATTTTGTCCATCGGGTTTGGCCTCGATTTCTTTTCCGTGCCACACATCGAAATAGCGTTTTCCCGCTTGCGCGGCGACGCGGATTTGGATACCGCTCTTTTGCTGATCAGAGCGATTCACAAGCAACCAGGCCGTGCAGCGTGCGTTGGAAAACTGACTGCAAAAAACGTCCGGTTGCAGAGTGGGGAAATAAGGCTGCCACTCTCCATGGAGAACGTCCGACAATCCGTGTTCAACACAGGCGACGCGTTTGAGCATTTGGGCATCCCGGTCCGACAGTTGGTTCCATATGCCCCAGACGTTCTCCCAACTTACATATCCCACACCATTGAAATATGCGTCTTGCAACGAGTCCATACGCTTTTTCGCCCAACGCTCACAGATATGAGTCATATGCTGGGGCTCGAACCATTTATAGCGGCAGACGTTGGGATTCCTTTCGTGCGGCCAATAACCCCAACTCATCGTGTTCCAAGAAAGCATGTCCTCTGTGCCCATCGGCATCTCCGGCTCGAATGCCAATATGTGCCCTTGGTGCTGCGAGTCGCGGGCAAACTCGCGAGAAAAGCCTGGCATGGTATCGCCATTGATGCCATCGATGCCGAGCTCCTTGGCCAATTTGATGAATTCATTGCGGCGGCTTGTGGCACGGTCGTCCGTTCCAACATCCCACGGATAAATCGGCAAAAGCACCTTCACTCCCCGTTCGTGGAATTGTTTCACAACGGATTTCAATCCTTCCAAGCCTCCCGGCAGATCAGCCAGGAAGTCGCGTTGATTGCGGCTGTCTACTCCGATGTTCGGGTAGCCGGACCATAAAAGCACCGAGTCAATGCCGCCATATCGCTTGATCAGGTCGTCGAGGTATCGATTGACTGTATATTTGCCGGACGCTGAGTCATAGAAAAAGCGATCTTCAACCATCATCTGGGTCTGCACAAAACTGTTGCGAATCCAGCCCAACTGCGGCTGGGCGTACAACTTCGGCGACTCCGAGGCGACACGCCACTGGTACATGGTGCGCAACTCATTGATGCCTCTGCGCCAGGCTTCGGTGTCTGCCACCGTGCGGGGTCCCTGAATGGTTTCGTCAGGCACCGTGGATGCAATCAATTTGGCAATGAGCGGAACAAGCGCCACCACTACGAGCGCCCACAACATGAGAAAGCCCCAACGGAAGATGAATAGTCTCTTGTTGCCATTCATAGTATGGGTTTACCGCCCCCCGGCTTGAGCCATCCTTCCCTCGATCTTATCCCGAATATCGAACTCCTCAAACCGACGGACACCGGAATGAGGCGATTTCAGGAGCGACCAGGAGCGTCCGAAGAAGACGAAAGCGTAAATCGTCGTCGCCAGCAGCGCCAGGAAAAACGGATTCAATGCACCGATACCCAGCCTGATACTGCCGAAATATCCATAATGAATGCTCACGTAAACGGGCAGCGCATAGATGGCAACCAAGGCTCCCGCCACGCCTAACAACCCGCGGTTGCGCGCCGCCGCCGCTTCTTTGATCAAAATACAGAGCGCCGGCGTGAGAAGAAGAACATCGTACTGGTGGCTGTGCAGTCCGAAGGTAACTGCAGCCAGTGAAGAGCACGTGATGCCAGGTATCCACCAATGTTCCAGATTGGCAAATCTACGGCCGAACCAGCCTAAGAAAATCAAACTGGCTGCATAAGCTATGGCAGCAGCAGCATTTACCATGGTCCAATTCACGCCCATCAAGCAAAGCTGCCCGCGCAACGTCGGCATGGACTGGTAACCCACGTTGATAGGATTCTTGGACATATCGCCAAGCAGATGAAAATAATTGACCCAGCCAACCACGCCGAATATCGCCGTCGATGCGATCCCAAGCAGCACAGCTGAGCAGAGTATGGCTAAAAGATATCCGTATTTCTTGGCGCCCGATGAAAATGCCAGAAATGGCAGAATTTCATGCCACTTCATCAGCGCTACAACGGTGGCAACTCCGGCGAGCGGTCGGCGATAAATGCTGAGAAGATAGATGGCAAATGACAAACCAAGCAGCATAAAGGGCACAGGCTTGCCGCAGTGCATAGATTCCCAAAATGGACCGCTGGAGGCAGTCAGCGCGATTAACCAAAGCGTCGCCCGATTACTAAGAACCAACGCTTCCGACAGCAAAACCAGCGACAGCGCGGTTGCAGCGATCGCTGTGATAAAGCTGAACAAGACTGCACCGTTGGGCGTGAAGTTGGCGAGCGGCTCGAATGCCGGCATGAAAATCGGCGGCTCCGCGACAAACACCTGGCGCTCAGGCGGCATCCTCCACGCGCGGCGGATTTCCAGCTGCAAGCGGTGTATCTCATAAACGTCGGCGGCATGCCCGTGACTGATCAGCTTCGCCGCGCCATAATAAGCCGGGAAATCGCTGACCATCAGCCATGTGTCACCAGGCGGCCGAAATATGACTGCCGGGATCGCCAGGACAGCAAGGGCAAAAAAGAAGTTGATGATGGATGTGCGCATGCTGGTCGTCTCAGTGCGTGAAAGTCATCTCGTGAGCGGCAATCGGCTGTCCATGCAATTGGGCGATCTGCGATCCGAAATTCATGTGATAAATGATCGCGATGCAGGCGATCGCCCAAAGACCGATCGTCGTCCGCAATTGTTTGTCCTTGATAAAGACTTCTTCGGGCGTTTCAGTGAGCTTCGAGTCTACCGAGATCATTTGATAGCGCATCACTCCGTAAATGACAAACGGAATCGTGGCAAGCATTGGTTGCCCGTGCGGCGAGTGGAAAGCGTACAGCGCGTAGCTCATGATCAAGCTGGCGACCACGGCGGATTCGAGCCGCTCGAGCACCGGACGCGTGTAAGTTTCCATAGCCGGGCGGTGATCTGCAGCAGCAGTGTCCATTGTTTTCGATTCTTGCAGCCGTTTTTCAAGTGAAATGAACAAAGCACCAAATGTGGTGCAGAGCAAGAACCAGCCGGATGGTGGCACTTCGGCAGCAGAGGCGCCTGCCAGCGCTCGCAGAACAAAGCCGGCGGCGATAATCAAAATGTCGAGAATGGCCGTGTTCTTGAACTTGTAGCAATAGCCGGCCATCAGCAACCAATATAACGATAGAAGCCCGGCAATCTGCCAGGCAACGGCCGACGGCATCATCAGTGTCAGCAGCACACTTGCCAGCGCCAGCAGAAGGCTGAATGACAGGGCGGTGCCGCGGCCCACTTCTCCGGAGGCTATGGGTCTGAGCCGCTTGCGCGGGTGCAGCCTGTCGCGCTCACAATCCACGGCATCGTTAAGGACATAAACGGCGCTCGAGCAGAGGCAGAAGCTGACGAAGGCGAGTGCCACCTGCAACAACACCGCTGCATCGAACAACACACCGCCGAAAAGAGCCGGTGCCAAAACGATAACATTTTTCGTCCACTGCCGAGGACGCATCAATTTGAGAAGCGAACCACTATTCATTCGACTTGTGGCGGAGTTTGTCAATGTCCGCCGTACTCCTAGTACGAAGAAAGTAGATCATATCTAGCTGTCAGTAAATCGTAAGAATACGATTGTAGCGGTAGACCTTTGTCTTCACCCGACGATTGGCGTTTCAATGCTGGTGGCGGCGGGCGGCACCCCGCTTGTGTCCGCGGACTTTTCGGCCCTGGCTCGGCGTTTGTCATCCAGCCCCGGCATTATTTTGTGCAGCGCTTCCGACAAGTAGTCGACGGCAATTAGCTCCATCTGCTGCACCGGCGAAGCAGTCCGGCGACCGGGCTCGGACATCGGCAGGTTGGCCGCAGGCACCAGCGCCCGTTTGAATCCCATGCGCTCGGCTTCACGCAGACGTCTTTCGATTTGAGCGACGGGACGGAGCTCACCAGAAAGTCCCAGCTCGCCTATGCAAACGAGAAAAGGATCAACCGAGCGGTCAAGGCAGGAAGTGGCAGTGGCAACGGCAATCGCCAGGTCGCCGGCCGGATCGCCAAACTCAAATCCGCCGACAATGTTTACGTAGACGTCTTGCTTGGCGAGTGCCAGTCCGACGCGCTTTTCCAAAACGGCGATGATTTGCAAGACGCGGTTGTAGTCGCAGCCGTTGGCGACGCGGCGGCCCGTGCCGGCGGCGCTGGCTCCCACCAGCGCTTGCACTTCCAGCAATAGCGAACGGTTGCCCTCGCAAGCCGCCAGAACGGCGGTACCCGAGGGTGCGCGTTCACCTGGATTCTTGCTCAAGCGCTCGCCCAGGAAGAGGGCGCTCGCGTTGTCAACCTCTTGCAGTCCGCCCTCGTTCATCGTGAAAATGGCAATTTCATGCGTAGAGCCGAAGCGATTCTTGACGGCGCGCAGAATTCGCAAGTTGCGTCCGGGGTCGCCCTCAAAATGAAGGACGACATCGACCATGTGCTCGAGCACTCGCGGTCCGGCAATGGTACCGTCTTTGGTGACATGCCCGACCAGCACCATGCAGATGCCGTTGGCTTTGGCTGCTGTCACCAGCGACCCTGCGCTTTCGCGAACCTGGCTTACTGAGCCTGGCGCACTGGTAATCTCCGGATGGAATACGGCCTGGATGCTATCGACAACAACAAAACGCACGTCGTGCTCGGCCATGCGTTGCTGAATCGTCGCTACGTTGTGCTCGGAATCAATGAGAATGTTGGGCGACTGCATGCCCAGCCGTTGGGCGCGCATGCGTACCTGCTGTTTCGATTCTTCAGCAGAGATGTAGAGCACACGATTGTGCTTAGCCAAAATGTTGGCCACCTGCAGCAAAAATGTCGATTTGCCGACTCCGGGATCGCCGGCGAGCAATATTACGGATCCAGGCACAAGCCCGCCACCGAGCACCTCGTCGACGGTGGCTATTGAGGTGGGCAACCTGTCGTGCTCGGCCGCCTCTATCTCGGTCAAAGCTTGGGGGCCGCTGCTTGCCGCGGCGCCGCTAAAGGGGTTGGGTCGCTCGCGAATCGGCAGCGTTGAGGGATCCGCGTCGAACTCCTCAACAAGGGAGTTCCAGCTGTTACATTCGGTACACTTGCCAAGAAATCGGGAAGCCTGAAATCCGCACTCCTGACAAACCCAGCGAGTCTTCGACTTAGCCACTATTGAACTCCGTTAGAAAACGTTCACACTATTTTACTTGACGACGAATGAGCGCAGAACTAAATTTCGTTTAGCTGAGAATCCCCTACTTTAATAAATCGGCTGTATCAATAAGCCCTACGAGGTTCCGACCCATGGTCAACCCAATACTTCCTCTTTTGGTCGCCCTGACCTACGCGTCAGCGCCGGCGATCAATCTCAATGCCAAATCGCATGATCCTATTAGTTGCATGAAGACCAATCCGTCTTTGATTCTGATTGCCGATTCACACGCCGGCGAAGATCCCCACGGTGATGATCCGCACGGTGGCGATCCGCACGACGAGCAACATGACGGCGGTCTGCAATCGAACCAGGACGAGAACAACCGTCCCGCGCCGCAAGATCCCTATGGCGGCAACGTCCCGAATTCACGGCAACCGTACACGAGCCTGCCCGACGTACCTTAAGTCCATTTTTCGGGATCTCGAATTTGCCATCATTTACACTGTCGTCACCTGGAGCCATCGCCTTCAAGATTGGGCCGCTGGCGATCCGCGGGTACGCGCTGGCAATCACATTCGGTTTTCTGGTGGCAACCTGGGCGTCGACAGCGATCGCCAAGCGCCGCGACATCAATCCCGATAAGTTTTTGGATGCCTCCATGCTGGTTTTTCTGGGCGGCATCGTTGGAGCTCGATTGTATTTCGCCGCCCTGAGTTGGCAAACTTTCGACAATGCCTTTGAAGTCTTCCAAATCTGGCGCGGCGGACTGTCTATTCACGGCGGTATCATCGGCGGTGTCATCGCCGGCTATCTCTACTGCCGCGCTTCCAAAATGTCTTTCCTGAACGGCGCCGATATCGTTGGTGCTGTCGCGCCACTGGCGCAAGCAATCGGCAGGTGGGGGAATTTCTTCAACTCGGAGGCGTTCGGAGGTCCGGTCAGCGAGAGTTTTCCCATCAAGTTGTTTATTCCGGAAGCGTCCCGACCGCAGGGCTTACAGCAATACCAATATTTCCAGCCGACGTTTCTCTATGAATCGCTCTGGGATCTCCTCATATTTTTCGCTCTCTACTTTTTCTTTTTCGACAAATTCAAAAAATATCCAGGCATGACCTTCCTGGCATATCTCTTGCTCTACTCAGTGGGCAGAGCAATTATCGAGCCGCTGCGCACGGACAGCATCATGGTCGGCGCGGTGGCCGCACCACTGGCGGTGAGCGCCGGTCTAATCGCCGCTGCCGCTGTCGGGATGTTGTTGCTGTGGCGTTATTATGAGAGCAAGAAAGGCAACCGCCCAGACGAACAGGGGCTGAATCAGAATCAAGGCGAACAGCCCTTGAATAATGGGAAGTGAAACCCAACTAAACGCCGGTGACGCCTCAATAAATCGAATGACGCCTTCTTTCTTTGGTTGACGGTTATTCAACATCTGCCACAGCCACAGGCAAGGCAGGCTGGCCAGAACATAATCCTGCGTGTGCGTATGCACGCTCGTAATCAGCGCAATTAGAATAGATTGCGACGCCAATTGGTTGAACGAGTTGGTACCGGCGGGCGAAAGCCCGCTGCTCTGCCTCCACCATAACCATCCAATCGCCAATACACCGATGGCAAACACCGCTGCGCAAATGTAATGGCTGACGGCTCCCTCACCATGAAGCAGAAGCCAAAGCTCACCACGAAAGTTCTGCATGACGAACGGATTGACCCCTGTGAACAGGTGTCCCGTTTCGCCCGTCGCCAATGCTTGCGGAAATCGCAAAATGTTATCGATGCCGAGCACGGCGGCCGTGGCGGCAAACAAAGCGGCGAGCGTAGCTGCTGCACCCCATACAAAAGGCCATCCACCGGCGATTAATCCGATGATTCCGAATATGGGCAAGTATTGCAGTTTGACGGAAATGAATCCGGTCACAATCCCGGCCCAGGCGAATTTACGGCGACGCACGAGTTCGAAAAAGCCGATGGTCAGCGGAAAGAGTATGAGCGACGTTTGTCCCAACTGAACGCTCATCCAGAACGGAAAAGATGCCAGCGCCAGCCCAATGGCTGCCCATGCTTGCTGCCGGCGCCAATCTCTGATAACAATCCACATTCCATAGACACTGGCACCGAGAAATACAACGTTCCATAGCACCCAAGCAACCGGCATCGAGAACAAAGCCAACGGAAGCGTGAGCAAAAAATACTGGGGTGGATATTGGAAATAAAACGGATTTTCCGGCACCACCGGTGCTATCAGTTTGCGAACGGCTTCGTCCTGGATTTTAGGGTCGTAGACGTCTATGTGTTCACGAAACGCACGTATCGTGAGGTGGGCAGCACTGTAAGTGTTTACAAAATCATTAATGTATGGACGTTTGTCTATGCTGCGAGCAAATAGTTGTCCCTCACGCAAATAATCGAAGAGCGTCAGATACGACAGCAACCCCCACATCACAATTGCCGCCACGTATCCAACTTTGATCAGGTCGCGCCGCAAACTCACCAATCCCTTGCTATGATTCTTTTCATTGGCGACCTGTTAACCGGATAGGACTCGGCCTGTCAGCCGTTTGTAAAAGTGGGGCCATACTTCAGGATTAACGGCGTTTGCCGGCAGCGCACCACCGAGCGCCGATAGAACACCATCGGCCGCCAGCGTGGCCATTGCCCAACGAGTTTCGACGGAGGCGCTGCCCATGTGCGGCGCCAGGACAACATTGTCCATCTTCAAAAGTTCTTCCGGTACCGACGGCTCATTCTCGAACACGTCGAGCCCGGCACCTTTGAGCGTGCCTTCCTGCAAAGCTTGCACCAGCGCCGGTTCATCGACAATGGCGCCACGTGCGGTGTTGATCAAAATGCAGCCAGGTTTCATCAGAGCGAATTGATCTCTTCCGATCAGATGGCGAGTCTCCTTCGACAGTGGACAGTGAATACTGATCACGTCGCTTTCCCGCAACAGTTCTTCCATGGGTACCAGCCGCGCTTGCAGTCCCTTCTCCACCAAAGGTGTCGCCTGATGTCTCTGATGATAGATGATCTTCATGCCGCAAGCGATCGCTCGCAAAGCCATTTCCTTGCCGATGCGTCCGAGCCCTATAATTCCCAGCGTCTTACCTCGGAGATCGGTGCCGAGCATGAGGTTGCTCGTCCATCGCATCCATTTTCCTTCGCGAACAAACTTGTCGGCCTCGACTACCCGACGGGCGACTGCCAGCAAAAGAGCAAATCCAAGATCGGCAGTCGTTTGATCAAGTACACCAGGCGTGTTGCAAATAAGCACGCCGCGCTTGGTGGCAGCAGGCACATCGACGTTGTCGAAGCCGAC
>Ga0134128_10009578_pt1 | contig 11619 bp, 8 predicted proteins | sample KB31754_FD_96462 | JGI IMG/M metagenome (GOLD analysis project Ga0134128, IMG submission 96462) | Terrestrial soil microbial communities with excess Nitrogen fertilizer from Kellogg Biological Station, Michigan, USA - KB3-175-4 | ecosystem: Environmental > Terrestrial > Soil > Unclassified ...
CGCCTCGACGTCGGTGCGCTCGCCGAGCCATATGATGTTGTCGGCAATGCCGAGCCGCGACGCCCGCTCGCGCAGCGCCGCGCCGATGCCGCCGTCGCGCCCGATCAGCAGGAGCCTCCAGGACGCGGGCAATTCGTCGCGCACGCCGCCGAGCGCGTCGATCAGGTCGGCGTGGCCCTTGTAGGCGATCAGGTTGAACGACTTCTGCGAGTAGCCCGAGGCCTTGTTCAGGTTCGAGTACGTCGCCAGCGTCGCCAGCACCGTGTTCGCGGTGTTGCGCACCTGCACCTGCAGCTTGTCGTACTGGATCGACGTCGTCGTCTCGGCGCTGTCGATGTGCAGCCAGAACGTCAGCGTCGCGCTCGTCGCGGTCGACGGGATCGTCACATCCTGATACAGCGTGTCGGTGTGCGTGGTGCCGTAGCCGTCGAGCCACGCCTTCCAGGCGCCGCCGTGCGCCGGCTGGCTTGCCGACGAGTCGATCACGCCCGCGCTCGCCACCCACGGCGCCGCCGAGCCGGTCTCGAAGCCGGGATTGCCGAGGAGCTGCGAGCCCGGCGGCGGCGGCGGCGGCGTACCGCCGATGAAGCCGGTGTAGAGCAGGCGGTTCGGCGAGCCCGTGCCCGGGCCGATGACGACGCCGGAGGTCGCGTTCGACGTCAGCGCGCTGGCCACCGCGGCGGGCGTCGCCGTCGTGTTGCCCGCGAGGTAGAGCGCCGAGGCGCCGCAGACGTGCGGCGTGGCCATCGACGTGCCGGAGATCGTGTTCGTCGCCGTCGTCGACGAGTACCACGACGACGTGATGCTCACGCCGGGAGCGAAGATGTCGACGCAGGTGCCGTAGTTCGCCCACGACGCCTTGTGGTCCGTGCTGTCGGTGGCGCTGACGGTGATCGCCGCCGCGGCGCGCGCCGGCGAGGTCGTGCAGGCGTCGAGCGGGTTGCCGGCCGCGTCGCCGTTGCCGGCCGCGACGCAGAAGACCACGCCGGCGTTGACCGCCGCGGTCACGGCGTCGTCGAGCGCCTGCGAGGCGCCGCCGCCGAGGGACATGTTGGCGGTGGCGGGCCTGATGGCGTTCGAAGCCACCCAGTTCACACCGGCGATGACGCCGGAGTTCGAGCCCGAGCCGCTGCAGTCGAGCACGCGCACGGCCACGAGCGAGACGCCCTTGGCCACGCCGTAGGTCGAGCCGCCGACCGTGCCGGCGACGTGCGTGCCGTGGCCGTTGCAGTCGATGCCGTTGCGGCCGTCGCCGATCTCGTCGACGCCCACCGAGGCGCGTCCGCCGAACTGCGTGTGCGAGGTGAGGATGCCGGTGTCGACGATGTAGGCGTGGACGTTCGACGCCGTCGTCGCATAGGTGTAGTTGCCGTCGAGCGGGAGGTTGCGCTGGTCGATGCGGTCGAGCCCCCACGTCGCGCCGGTCTGGGTCGTGTCGATGTGGACCTCGCTGTCCTCCTCGACGTACTTCACGCGCGGGTCATTGGCCATCGCGTTCGCGGCGCCCGCCGGCATCTCGGCGCTGAAGCCCTTGAGCGCGCCGTAGACGTGCGTCGTCCTCGCGCCGTGCGCACGCGTGAGCTCGTCGGCGACGCCGGCCGCGTCGGCGACGCGGCTCTCGAGCACGACGATGTACGAGTTCGGGATGGGGCGCTTCGCTTTGCGGATCGATTTGTCTTTCGGCCCTGCGGCAAAGGCAGAGACCGCCAACATCATGATGAGAACGGTGAGAGCTCGCTTCATACGGTTCCTTTCTCCAATCCTGAGATTCTGGCGGGGCGCAGTTAGAGCAGGAATTCCGCCAACAGGTTGACGTGCGTAAGTGTCTGATTTTGCTAGCGAGCGTTTGGCCGAGGGTCAAAGGATGAACAAATTCGGACCCGTGAGCGGGTCAGGAAGAGGGCCGCTGGATCGGAGATGTACCCAAGACTCGGCCGACGAAATGTGCGGGCTCGACGTTTGCGTTGATACGGCAGCGCCGCACGCCATGATCGCACGCCAACTGCAACAGACTTTCGAGTTCGCGCTCGCCGAGGCGCTCAAGCGCCACCACGAGTACGTCACCATCGAGCATCTCCTCTTCGCCCTGCTGCACGACCGCGAAGTCGCCACCGTCGTGCGCAACTGCGGCGGCGACGTCGACGTCCTCAAGAAACAGCTCGACGACTTCCTCACCAAGACGATCGAGCGCTTGCCCGACGAGGTCGAGATCCAACCGGTCCTCACGGCGATGCTGCAGCGCGTCATCCAGTACGCGCAACTCCACGCGCAGAGCTCCGGGCAGAAGGAAGTCGACACCGGACAGATGCTCGCCGCGATTTACCAGGCCGACCGCTCGCAGGCGGTCTACCTCCTCCGCTCGCAGGGCGTGAACAAGATCGACGTCCTCAATTTCCTCTCGCACGGGATCTCCAAAACCGACGCGCCGCGCCCCGCGTTCGCCACGCCGGACGAGGACGGGCCGCCGTCGTTCGGCGATCCCCTGAAGTCGTTCGCCGTGAATCTGAACGAGCGCGCGAAGAAGGGGGAGATCGATCCGCTGATCGGCCGCGGGCCGGAGCTGGAGCGGACGATCCAGATCCTCTGCCGCCGCCGCAAGAACAACCCGCTCTTCGTCGGCGAGCCGGGCGTCGGCAAGACGGCCATCGCCGAGGGCCTGGCGCTGAAGATCCAGCGCAACGAAGTGCCGGCCGTGCTGAAGAACAACGAGGTCTACTCGCTCGACATGGGCGCCGTGCTCGCCGGCACAAAGTATCGCGGCGAGTTCGAGCAGCGCCTCAAAGCGGTCATCGCCGCGCTGCTGGAGAAGAAGGACGCGATCCTCTTCATCGACGAGATCCACACGATCGTCGGCGCCGGCGCGGTCTCCGGCGGCACGATGGACGCCTCGAACATCCTCAAGCCCGCCGTCGCGTCGGGGAAGCTCCGCTGTATCGGCTCGACGACGTACGCGGAGTACAAGGCGTCGTTCGAGCGCGACCGCGCCCTGGCGCGGCGCTTCCAGAAGATCGAGATCGGCGAGCCGTCGGTCCCGGAGACGATCGAGATCCTCAAAGGCCTGAAGAGCTACTACGAGCAGCACCACGGCGTGACGTTCAGCGACGAAGCGCTGACGCTCGCGGCGGAGCTCGCGGCGAAATACATCCACGACCGCCATCTCCCCGACAAGGCCATCGACGTGCTCGACGAGGCCGGCGCGCGGGCGAGGATCCACGGCGGGATCAAGACGATCACCGAGGCGGAGGTCGAGCACGTCGTGGCGACGATGGCGAAGATCCCGCCACGCACGGTCGCGGTGAGCGAGAAGGCCCGCCTGCAGAGCCTCGAGGGCGAGCTGCGCAAGGTGATCTACGGGCAGGACCACGCGATCAAGCAGATCGTCAGCGCCATCAAGCTCTCCCGCTCCGGCCTCGGGCACCCCGAAAAGCCGATCGGATCCTTTCTCTTCAGCGGCCCGACCGGCGTCGGCAAGACGGAGCTGGCCAAGCAGCTGGCCGTGGCGCTGGGCGTGGAGTTCATCCGCTTCGACATGAGCGAGTACATGGAGCCGCACACGGTGTCGCGCCTCATCGGCGCGCCGCCGGGCTACGTCGGCTTCGATCAGGGCGGGCTACTGACGGACGCAGTGGTCCGCACGCCGTACGCGGTGCTGGTGCTCGACGAGATCGAGAAGGCGCACCCGAATCTCTTTTCGATTCTGCTGCAGGTGATGGATCACGCCACGCTGACGGACAACAACGGCAAGAAGGCCGACTTCCGCAACGTGATCCTGATCATGACCACGAACGCCGGCGCGCGCGAGATGAGCGACGCGTCGGTCGGCTTCACGAACATCGTGGCCAGCGGCAAGGGGCGCGGCGCGATCGAGAAGACGTTCGCCCCCGAGTTCCGCAACCGCCTCGACGCCTGGATCGCCTTCGAGCAGCTGTCGTTCGAGACGATCGAGCGCGTGGTCGACAAGTTCATCGACGAGCTGCGCGCGCAACTCGCGCCGAAGGGCGTGACGCTGGAGCTGACCGAGGCCGGCCGCGCCTGGCTGGCGAAGCACGGCTACGACAAGGCCTTCGGAGCGCGGCCGATGGCGCGCCTGATCTCGACGAAGATCAAGGAGCCGTCGGTCGACTCGATCCTCTTCGGCGCGTTGCAGGACGGCGGGACGATCACGGTGGACGCCGAGGGCGACGAGCTGACGCTCGGGATGTAAATGGTCAGCGCCGCGTGCCGCGAGCTGCTCCTCGACGCGCAGCGGTTCAGCGCGACATTCGGCGGCGGGCTGTTCAACCATCTCCCCATGGCTCTCCTCGCGCTCGACCGCCTCGGCGCGGACGACGTGCGGCTGCGCGCGTTCTTCACGACGTACTCGAAGCATTTGCGTCCGAAGAGCGACGCGGAAACGAAGCTCGCCGAAACGATGCGCGGGCAGCGCGCGGCCGACGTCGTGCCGCAGCTGAGCGCCGGCGTCGCCAGCCAGGCCTTTCACGGCCTGATCCGCGTCGCGTACGCGGTCGACAGCGGCGTCGACGCCGACATCCCCGACGCGCTCGCGGCCTGGAAGGGCGGCTTCAGCGAGTTGCCCGATCGCGGCACCGAGCGCTTCGCGACGTTCGCCGATGCGTTCGCGGCGGTCGCCGCGGACGAGCGCCTGCCGCGCAACGTCGACGGCCGCAGCATCGACGCCCGCATCGCGCGCGTCATCGCGCTGCCGGCGTTCGCCGACTACCTCGGCACGATCGCGCACGTGGCACTCCCCGATATGGCGTCGACTTCGGCGCGCGTTTACGCGTCGAGCGCCGACTTCGTCGCGCTGCACATGGTCACCGGCTGCCACGCCATGCGCGTCCTCGCGCCGTTCCTCGGCCCGCGCGCGCTGCACGTGTTCGCAACGGCGATTCTCGCGGCCCACGTCGCGATCGGCCGTCCGCCGCTCGCGTCGTCGATCACGCCTGTGCTGCCGAGCGATGCGCAGCTCGCCGCGCGCGCGGTGCCGGGCGGCGACGACCACGACCTCAAGATGGTCTACAGCTGCCTGCGCGAAGAGGCGGAGTACCGCACCGGCTGGCATCGCTTCGCCGCGGCGGTGCGGCTCGCGGACGACGGTCAGGAGCGGTGAAGCTCGGACTGATCGATCATCACGACTGGAATGATGTCGCCACTGTCTTGTCCCTACTGCGGCGCGCCCGTCGATCTCGACATCGATGAGCGCGGAGGCCGCCGGCAATCGTACGTGCAGGACTGCCCGGTGTGCTGCCAGCCGTGGCAAGTCGACGTCGTCCAGGATCGAGACGGCGACTGGAACGTCTCGCTACGAACCGGAGACGAATGAACGGAATCGTCGCTTACGATTCCGCCGTGACCCGATCGCGTTTCCCCGATCCGCGCCACGCGCGCGGCGACATCGTGGCCGTCGGCGAAGACTTCTCGGTGGAGACGCTGCGCGACGCCTATCGTCACGGCATCTTCCCCTGGCCGCACGAGCGCCTGCCGCTGCCGTGGTTCTCGCCGCGGCGGCGCACGGTGATCGTCTTCGACGAGCTCCACGTCGGGCGCACGCTGCGGAAGGCGATGAAGCGGAACGAATTCACGTTCACGATCGACCGCGACTTCCCCGCCGTCATCCGCGCTTGCGCCGCCACGCCGCGGCCGGAGCAGGACGGCACGTGGATCGACGAGCGCATCGTCGCCGCGTACACGCGCTTCCATCAGGCCGGCGACGTCCACAGCGTCGAGGTCTGGCGCGGCGAGGAGCTCGCCGGCGGCTTGTACGGCGTCGACGCCGGCGGCCTCTTCACCGGCGAATCGATGTTCTACCGCGTGCCCGACGCGTCGAAGCTCGCATTGCTCTTCCTCATCGATCATCTGAAAGCCCGCGGCGCGACGTGGATCGACTGCCAGGTCATGACCCCGCACATGGAAGCGCTCGGCGCGCGCGAGATCGCGCGATCGAAGTTTCTCGATTGGCTGGAACAGGCGCAGGCGAAGGGGCTCGCGCTCTTCTAGATCTTCGCGCCCGGCAACAACCCCATCGGCCGCATCCGCAGCCGCTCCGCCGTGGCCAGCTCGCCGATCTCGATGAGCAGCGCGATCTCGTACGCGCGCGCCAGCGCGTCGACCCAGCGCCGCGCGTGCCGCTCGTCGAGCGACGCCAGCGCCGCCGCGAGCGCGTCCGCCTCGGCCGGCAGGTGCGGCCGGATGCGCGCCAGCAGCAGCTCGTGTCCGCGTTCCTTCCGGGCCACGCGCAGCGCGTCGAGGACGAGGATGTTCGTCGCCCCTTCCCAGATCGGCAGCACCTGCGCGTCGCGCAGCAGCCGCGCCATCGGCCACTCCTCGATGTAGCCGTTGCCGCCGACGAGCTCCATCGCCTCGGAGACGCACGGCACGGCGAGCTTGCCGGTGACGGCCTTCACGACCGGCGTGAGCACACGCAGCAGACGCCCGGCCTCGTCGTCGCCGGCGTCGGCGCGGCGCAGCGCGTCGACCGCTTCGAACGTCATCAGCAGCGCGCCGAGGTGCTCGGCCTCGAGGTCGAGCAGCGTCTCCTGCGCGAGCGGATGCTCGATCACCGGCTTGCCGAACGCGACGCGCCGCTCGATGTACCACCGCGCCTCATGAATGGCGCGGCCGATGACCGCGCACGACGCAACGGCGTTGTAGAGCCGCGAAAGATTCATCATCTCCGCCATGGCGCGGAAGTCGCCGAGCTCCTCGGCCGGCGCGTCGTCGAGCGTGACCTCGCCGGTCGGCATGGAGCGGACGCCGAGCTTGTCTTTGATGCGATCGATCGTCACGCCCTCGTTGCCGCGCGGGAACAGCAGGAACGTGCGCAGTCCGCGCGTGCCCGGCTCCCTGCCGGCGCGCGCCGTCACGAGCACGGCCTCGGCGTCGACGTTCGAGCAGAACCATTTCTTTCCGGTGAGGAGCGGCGTGCCGTCGACGTCGAGCCGGACGTACGTCTCGTTCGCGCCGACGTCGGAGCCGCCGGCGCGCTCGGTCAGGAACATGCCGCCCGAGGGGAGGCGCGGGACGATGCGGGCGATCTGCTCGCTCGTGCCGTAGCGCGTGACGATGCGCGCCACGCCGTCGGTCATGCAGAGCGGGCAGTAAAGTCCCATCTCCGCCATCGCGAAAAGGTATCCGAGGGCGAAGCTGACGAAGGGGGCGTCGGCGACGTGCTCGTGCGGCGTGTACTTCATCGATAGCATGCCCGAGCCGTACGCGATGCGCTCCATCTCGCGATACGCCGGGTGATAGTCGATGCGGTCGACGCGGTTGCCGCGCTCGTCGTGCGTGACGAGGCGCGGCGACTCGCGGTCGGCGACGGCCGCCAGCGGCGCGACTTCGAAAGCCGCCGCGGCCCCCATGTCGCGGAGCTGCGGCTCCGCCCACGCCCACGCCGCGTCGTTCAGTTTGCGACGGCAGAGATTGCGGAAGTGGGGGGAGGCGTCCCAGTAGGAAGTTTGCGGTGTTGCAGGAATCATCGAAGGTTGTAGGGGATAGGTTGTAGCGGATAGGAGAACGACCTATCTCCTATCCCCTATCTCCTACACCCTCGATTCTACTTCTCCACGATCTGCGATTTCAGCGGCCCGACGGCGGCGAGGACCTCGCCCTTCTCGCGCTCCGGCACCTTGAACTTGTCGAGCGTGCCCACGAGCGCCTTCACGGCGGCGTCCCAATCGGACTCGGTGATGCCCATCCCTTTGTGCGCCGTCTTCATGTCGCGGCCCATGTAGACGCACGGCCCGCCGGTGGCGTTGCAGAGGAACTCGACGACGTGCTGGCGGAGCTTCATCAGCGAGTCCTGGCTGTGGCCGGCGATGAAGCGCGAGAGCTGCTTGTCGGCGGCGAGGCGGCCGATGAAGTCGTCGGTCACGGCGGCGATGGCGTCGTAGCCGCCGAGGCGCGTGTAGAGCGAGGGCGACTTCGGCGCGTCGGCGGCGGCGAGCGACGTCGTCACGAGGAGGAGAAGAGAGCAGACGAAGAGCGTACGAGAACGGGTCATGCGGACCTCCTTTTGTTGAAAGGTACGGCGGGCGGGCGCGAGCGGATTTACCATGCTTCCACACAGGAGGCCTCATGACTCTCTCACGACGCGCGTTCGCCCAAGTCCTCGGCGCCGGCGCGGCGGCCGCCGCCCTCCCCTTTCCTCGCCTCGCCTTCGCCAAGTCGCCGCCGGTCTCGCTCGTGCGGCTCAACGCGAACGAGAATCCGTACGGCCCCTCGCCGGCGGCGCTCGCGGCGATGCGCGACTCGCTGTCGCTGTCGTCGCGCTATCCCGATGAATACGCCGACTGGCTCGTCGACGACGTCGCCAAACTCCACGGCGTCTCCACCGACGAGGTGATCCTCGGCGACGGCTCGAGCGAGATCCTCAAGCTCGTGGCCGCGGCGTACACGTCGCCGTCGCGCAGCGTGGTCATCGCCGATCCGACGTTCGAGGCCATCGGCCACTACGCGAAAGTCACCGGCGCCGAGGTCGTGAAGGTCCCGCTCGACGCCGCGTTCGCGCACGACCTCGGCAAGATGGCGCCCGCGAACGCCGGCGTCGTCTACATCTGCAATCCGAACAATCCGACCGCGAGCATCACGCCGAAAGCAGCCATGCGCGCGTTCCTCGACGCCGTGCCGGCGACGACGATGGTCCTCGTCGACGAGGCCTACCACCACTACGCGGCGTCGACCGACTACGAGAGCGTCGCGCCGCTGGTGAAGTCGAAGCCGAACCTGATCGTGGCACGCACGTTCTCGAAGATCTACGGCATGGCCGGCCTCCGCGCCGGTTACGCGGTCGCGAACCGCGACGTGATCAAGAAGCTCGACGCGCAGAAGGCGTGGGACTCGATGAACGTGATGGCGCTGGTGGCGGCGCGGGCCAGCCTGGCCGACAGCGGCTTCGTGGCCGAGGGGCGCCGCCGCAACAACGCCACACGCGCGCACGTCGTCGAGGCCCTCGGCGCGATGGGCTACAAGGTCATCCCGTCGGAGGCGAACTTCATCATGATCGACACGCGCCGCGAAGTCCGCCCGCTCATCGCCGGCATGAAGAGCGAGGGCGTCCACGTCGGGCGCCTCTTCCCCGCGTTACCCAATCACCTCCGCGTGACCATCGGCACGCCGGAGGAGATGCAGCGCTTCGTCGGCGCGTTCGGAAGGATCGAGAAATGATCGCACTCGCATTGATGGTCATGGCTGCCACGGTGCAGCGGCCCACGACGCCGCCCGGCCTGCAGCGCTGCTGCGCGCCGAAAGTCGTTGACGCGACAGGGAAAACAGTCGGCGAGATCATCACCTACGACGTGGCATTTCCGAGCATCCCGCTGAACGCGTGGGTGCGCTACGAAGTGAAGGGCGGCGACTCGGTGGCGCTGCTGGTCGGCCCCGAGGCCTTCCGTCCGACGACAGGCCTCGGCGGCAGCGCCGTGGTGTTCACGTCGAACGACTGCAGCGGCGACGCGTTTCTGAATCAAATCTCGCCGCCGCTGGCAAAGCGCTACGCCGCCGTGCTCCCCGAGGGGGGCGCGGGATGGCCGTTCCAGCAGACGCACGCGTGGCTCTACGTGACCGACCCGCTGCCCGCGCGCGTCTCCCCCGGCGCGACGGTCTTCCACTCGCAATGGGAATCGAACAACACCTGCGTGCCGTACCCCGCACCGGGACAGACGTTCCCGCCGAATCAGTTCGGGTTCTGGGCGAAGAAGGTGGAGGATCTGTACGCGAAGTTCAAGAGGCCGTTCTGGGTGCCGTGAGTGGGGTTCTTAGTTCTTAGTTCTTAGTTCTTAGTTCTTAGTTCTTAGTTCTTAGTTCTTAAGTTCTTAGGTTCTTAGGTTCTTAGGTTTAATGGCTCAACTAAGAACTAAGAACCTAACAACCTAAGAACCTAAGAACCTAAGAACCTAAGAACCTAACAACCTAACAACCAACCTCACAACACAATCGTGTACCCCAGCGTCCGCAAATCCCCCATCCGGTCGAGATACACGTGCCCGTCCGTGTGATCGATCTCGTGCTGGAAAATCCGCGCGGTGAAGGCGTCGAGCTCGATCTCCGCGGGCGAGCCGTCGTGGTCGATGCCCTTCACCTTGATCTTCTTGTAGCGCGCGACCTCGCCGCCGAGGAAGGGGACGGAGAGGCAGCCTTCCCAGTCGGTGATTGTGTCGGCGCCGACCGGCTCGTACGTCGCGTTGAACATCACGCCGGCGCCGACCTTGGCGATGCCGCGGCGCTTGGCCACCTTCTCCTCCACCTCGAACACGAAAATGCGCAGCGGGAGATGGACCTGCGGCCCGGCCAGGCCGACGCCTTCGTACGCGTGCATCGTCTCGATCATGTCGTCGATCAGCGGGCGGAACTTCCCCGCCTTGATGTCCTTGATCTCGAGGTCCGACGCCTTCTCGCGCAGCACCGGATGTCCGAGCCGCGCCACCTTCAGAATCATGCTTCCGCCTCCGTCAGCAGCGGAGCTCGCCGCATCCACAGCGACAGCGCAAATGCCGCGCCGGTCAGGATCGCTCCGCCGAAGAATGCCCCGCGCGCCTGCGCGAGATCGTACAAAAAGCCGATGAAGATCGGGCCGATGAAGCGCGCCAGCGAACCGACCGCGGTGGCGATGCCGAGCATGCTTCCGTGCTCGCTCGGCGTCGACGCCTTCGTCACCATCGACGTGAGTGACGGATAGCAAAGCCCCGTGCCGATGGAGATGAAGAAGGCCACGGCGTAGAGCATCGGCACGTGCCAGACTGCGGGAACGAGCGCGAGGCCGAGGGTGTATGACGCCGTGCCGATCGACACCAGCGTCTTCTCGCCGAGGGCCTTGGCCAGCTTGCCGATCAAGCCGCCCTGGATCGTCGCCACGATCACGCCCATGAAGAGAAAGAAGTACGAGAGGTCGATCTGGCGGAAGTGAAAGCGGTCGCGCGCGTGCAGCGTGACGCTCGTCTCCATCCCGGCGACGGACAGCAACATCAGAAAGAGCGTGAGCATGATCAGCGCGAGGAGGCGCTGCTGCCCGAGCTCGCTCCAGACGCGGCGGTCGAACTGCGGCGGGAGGCCAGCGCGGACTTTCGTGTCGGGGCGCTTCGACTCGCCGAGGACGAAGAAGGCGAGCAGCAGCGCGCTGAAGGAGAGGCTGCCGGCGACGAGGCCGGGAAGCAGGTTGCCGTGCATGCCGTGATGGATGCCGACCGCGGAGAGGATGCCGCTCAGCGGCGGCCCGAGGATGAAGCCCATGCCGAACGCGGCGCCGATGAGGCCCATGCCCTTGGCGCGCTCCTCGTGCGTGGTCGTGTCGGCGATGTACGCCTGCGCGGTGCCGATGTTCGCGCCGCCGATGCCGGCGATGATGCGCGACGCGAAGAGGGCGAAGAGGCTGCGGGCGAAACCGAAGAGGAAGTAGCCGATACAGCTCGCGGTGAGGCTGATGAGGAGGACGGGACGGCGGCCGATGCGGTCGGACATGCGCCCCCAGATCGGCGCGAAGAAGAACTGCATGATGGAGTAGATGCCGACGACGGCGCCGACGGTGGTCCCGCTCGCGCCGTACTCGCGCGCGTAGAACGAGAGGAACGGGATGACCATGCCGAAGCCGATCAGGTCGATGAAGACGGTGAGAAAGAGAACGAGGAG
>Ga0134128_10009579_pt1 | contig 11619 bp, 14 predicted proteins | sample KB31754_FD_96462 | JGI IMG/M metagenome (GOLD analysis project Ga0134128, IMG submission 96462) | Terrestrial soil microbial communities with excess Nitrogen fertilizer from Kellogg Biological Station, Michigan, USA - KB3-175-4 | ecosystem: Environmental > Terrestrial > Soil > Unclassified ...
AGCAATTGCTTGGCACGTTTTGCCACCAAAAGAACCAATGCAAAACGATTGGGGACTTTTTCCAAACAATCTTCAACTGTGACGCGTGCCATGGGAACTCCTGCGTTTAAGGTCTGAGGAACTCGAGAAAGTATATTTATCCTAGTAATTCTTCAATGATTTTTTTGAATTTCAGATAAGATCCTTCGAAATCATCATTGATGATTTGATAGTCAAAGGTCGAGGCATGCTGAATCTCGCGGTCCGCATTTTTCATCCGGACCTCAAGATCTTCAGGCACTTTGCCATCTCGCTTGATCACTCTACGACGCAATTCGTCAATGCTAGGCGGGAGAATGAAGATCGACTTCGCATCAGCATACTTTGCCTTAAAGGTCGCAGCCCCCTGCACATCCACATCCATGATGATGGTTTTTCCCTTTTTCCAGGCATTTTCTAACTGCTCAAGTGGAGTGCCATACAAATTATTGTGAACCCTGGCCCACTCAACAAAATAATTTTTTGCCAGCAGCGCTTCGAACTCGGTCATAGATACAAAATGATAAGGATGGCCTTGGCTCTCGCCGGTTCGGATGGATCTGGTGGTGAAAGTCACAGTGTCTTCAAGCCGGGAATTTTCCTGGCAGATGCGCTCGACAAAGCTACTTTTTCCAGCGCCGCTCGGGGCCGCAACGATAATCATCCGAGTCTTCATTCGACGTTTTGAACCTGTTCTCTCAGTCTTTCAATGAGTGTCTTAGCCTCTACCACGATTTGCGTCAGTTTGGAAACGCTGGATTTCGAGCCAATCGTATTCACTTCACGCAGCAATTCTTGAGTGTAGAAATCAAGCTTCTTCCCTTGTGGCTCGCTAGCCCCCAAGATTTGTCGGTAATTGTGAGTGTGTTCTTTCAGACGGATCAGCTCTTCATTGATGTCTGATTTTTCAATCTGAATAACGACTTCTTGCGACAGCCGAGTCGAATCAATTTCAACGCCCGTCAGTTTTGACTTAATTCTTTGCTCGAAACGATCGAGCAAATTCTTATTGGCCTCTTCGCGAACGGTGTGGACTTCCAAAACCAATTTTTCCAAAGCTGCAAGTAAGCTTTCCAAATCCGTACGCAAGCTTTTTCCTTCGCGCTTTCTTTCCGCATCACAAGCCTTACAAGCTTTATCGAAAGCCTCGAGCATCGATTTTTTTTCAGCCGGGCCGACTTCGCCTGAATCCACCAAAGTGATCACCTCTGGCAAACGAGCAATGGATTCAACATGAATCGCAGCATTGGACTTTAAAACTTTGGCAATTTCTCGGTAAGCTTTTTCGTATTGCTTGGCGAGCTCTTTATTCACCATCACATGACTGACTTGTGCCGATGGTTTTAAACGACGAGTGACAAAAATATCAACGGTTCCACGCGCAAAATATTTTTCCAGAATTTTTTTAAGATCCGATTCAAGGGCGACGAATTCGCGCGGCAAATGAAAGCGAGTTTCTAAGAAGCGGCCATTCACAGCACGAAGACTCACATCAATAGAGCTATTTGCGGACTGGGATTTCCCCAGGCCATAACCAGTCATACTTTTCATGCCCTATCCTTCAACGAAGTACGAAGGCAGTCAACAGTTCCGATGCCCCTTCGACATCGCCCGGCTCGAGCCAATGAATCTCTTCATCGCGGCCAAACCATGTGCGCTGTTTTTTTGCGAGGCGCAAGGTGTCTTGAACGATCTTTTCGTGAAGCTCTTCACGAGTCATCGGGCTGTGCAAATACTCAACAGTTTCCCGGTACCCTACTGAAGCGAGCGGCGCCCATTTTGCCTCATTTCTTTGCAGTAGCTCGCGAACTTCTTCGATCAAGCCCTGGTTCAACATTTGCTCGGTACGAAGCTTTACTCGCGGCTCAAGTTTTTCGCGAGACAGCTTGATGCCCAATTTTAATAATGGATATGGGAAAGGTCTTTGCTCACTTTCAAACTGTGCTTGAACTTCGGTCAGCGATTTGCCATGGACTCGCATCAACTCAATCGCCCGCCCCAGACGGTAATGATCGTTGGGGAAAATTCGCTGAGCCGCGATCGGATCTTTAGCTTTTAATTCTTCGTAAAGTTGAAGAGCGCCATCCGGTGTTGAAAGCTCCTCTTCCACTTGTTGCTTCATCGCTTCATCCGCGTGCCCTGTGGGGTACATGCCTTTTTCCAATGCCTGAAAATAAAAACCAGTTCCACCAACAACGAAGGCCACCGGAAATTGCTTCTCTATTTTTTTTAAGGTTTCTTCACACAGCTTGACGTATTGACCGGCGGTGATCTCTTGTCCTTCAGAAACCACATCAAATAAAAAATGCGGCACCGAAGCGCGCTCTTCCTGCGTGGGCTTTGCTGAGCCAATATCTAGGTTTTGATAAAGCTGAATGCTATCGCAATTGATAATGGCGCCAGAAAATTTTTGCGCAAGCCTTAAAGCAAGATCTGATTTTCCTGAAGCCGTGGTGCCGACGACAAAAACAACTTTCACGAGGCAGATCCTTTTTCGTTAAACAATACGGCCGAAATCTTTTTCCAATTGATAAAAAGAATAGTCCACCGAAACAGGACGACCATGAGGACAAAAACTGCTCAAAGGAAATTCATCCATGGATATTAAAAGGGCTGTCATTTCTTCGGCACTTAAAGCTTGCCCGGCCCGAATCGCCGAATGACAAGCCATAGTCGCCACCACATCACCGATTTTTTTCTCAAGCACAAAGCTTCCACCATGATCGACGATCTCGTGAGCCATCATCTCCAAAGCACGGGCCAAAGCTTTTTCTTTCAAGATTGGCGGAGCGGCGCGCACACCGAGAGTCGATGGCCCCAAGGCTTCAATCTCAATGCCCAGTTTTTTAATATCATCAGCAAATTTTAAAAGCGCTTCGACTTTATCGGCAGTCAAATCAATCGCCAAAGGAAATAAAAAATCTTGCACGTCAATTTTTGTTTCACTTTTGCCCTGCCAAGCGCGCATGAGGCGTTCAAACATCACGCGCTCGTGGGCTGCATGTTGATCCACCATCACCAAACCTTGTTGTGACTGAGTGAGAATGTAAGTGAGATTTGCTTGTCCTAAAACTTGCAGCTTTGACCAGTAAGCCGATTTTGTTTCTTCCAAAGATGATGATGGCATTGAAGAAATGACGGTCGCTGGAGACTCCACTTTATTTTCAGGAACAAAACTTTTTTGTTGATACTGCGTGCGCGATAAAGATTCGTCACGAAATTGCAACGACATCGCCTCCGTCGAAAATGTTTCAACAGCGCTCTCGACAGCATCAATCATTCCCAGCGACATTGCTGGAGCCGTCATCGGTGCTGCCGTGACTGGCACCTGCGGAAGCCACGGCGCTTTTTCAAGCACATCGCGAATGGAAGCTTGCACCGCTCGGAAGGCTGCTGAGGTATCCACAAACTTCACTTGTGATTTGGTGGGATGAATATTGACGTCGATGTCTTCTGGTTTTGTCTCTACCCAGGACACCGCGATGGGATATTCTCCGTGCATCAGCAGATGGCGATAAGCTTCATTCACTGCCGCTTGCAGACCGCGATCTTGAATCCAACGATTTTGTGCAAACAACCAAATATTTTTCGACGTCTTTGCCACATGATGAGGATCCGCAAACACCGAGTAAGCCCTGACTCCTTCACGAAGTGCTGTACCTTCAAAAAGGATCTCGACACCGAGGACTTGCCCAGCACGTGCTTTGCGATCTTTGGCCACCGGATAAACAAAATCCAAGGTGCCTTCCGAGAACACACGAAACTCTGCCTGCGGATGAGCCAATGCCAAGGCCTTCATCGTATTTTTAATTTGCGTTCCTTCACTGCTGGCCGATTTCATAAATTTCAAACGCGCTGGTACATTGGCGAACAAATCTTCGATCTGCACGACAGTGCCAACAGCTCCGCCGACCTCTTCAGGTTTTGAGCGCGTACCAAACTCAGATAAAATTTGAAAAGCGGGAGTCTCAGAATTTGGTTTTGAAATTAATTTCAGACGACAGACAGCTGCGATACTGGCTAGAGCTTCACCACGAAAACCAAAAGTTGATAATTTCCAAAGATCTTCAGACAAACGAATTTTACTGGTCGCATGACGATCCAGAGCACGTGTGAGATTTTCACGAGTCATGCCACTGCCGTTATCAGTGACGCGCACAAATCGTCCGCCATCGGCGAACTCCAGAGTCACTTGCGTGGCTCCCGCATCAAGACTGTTTTCAACAAGCTCTTTCACCAAATGCGAAGGACGTTCGACCACTTCGCCGGCGGCAATTTGATCGATCACTTCACTGGGTAAAATTTCAATATTGTTTTGCTTCATTCGTTTAGATATCGCGAAGAGCTTGAGGTTTGTCAAAAAGAGTACTGAACGGCGCCCGCAAAACCCAGATACATGGTTTTTTCCCAATAATAACGCACTTCGCCGCGAATCCCCCAGCGATTGCCGACTCGAGTGGCAAGCCCCAAGTTAAAATCCGCTCCCAAATTCATATCTTCTGCCAAATAAGTTTTGATATTGGGTGAAGTTCCAAGCCCCAAATTAAATTTGGAAAAATGCAGCATGGGACCAAACCCATAATAGGCCATGACATTTTGTGAGAGCGGCCAATAAGTCTGAAACATCACATCCGCCAGCATAATAAAACCATCCGCCGAGTTACCCGTGGCATCTTGATAATATCCCGGAGCTCCAAAATGCATCAGCACATTGATGTCCATAGTGAATGGTCCATTCACCAACAAATTGGGACCTGAAAATTTAAAACCAAAAAAGCTGATGCTCTGATGATAATTGCCACCCATGGTGTGCTCTTTAAAATCAATCGCCGCGTACTCAAGACCGCCGAATCGAGTGGACGCCAGCGCTCGCTGAGGTGGCTCTCTTCGGGGGGGAGTTTTGTCTTTCGATTTTTTATTTTTTTTTGCATCAACATTTGTGGTCGCCGCATTTGCAGCCGCAGCACCGTTGAGCGGATCAATCTGATAATCCGGGACATAACCCAGAAGATTTTTCTTCACCATGATTCGATAAAAAGCACCGTTAAAAAGCACCGTCGAAATATAGAACGTAGTTCCCGGAGCTAAGTGAGCAATCACTGCCGAATCAAAACTCGCTGCTTTATAAATCGTCGCCCCGTCCGAGCGCACTCTCCCCTTCGCGGCCTCAGCCCAAGCATTGCCGCTGAATGCAGAAAAGCTCAGAGTGAAAAATAAAAAACTGAAAAAATATTTCATTTCTTAGAAGATGTTAGACCGAGCCTGGCCACTTGGCAAAGGGCTTCGAAAGCAATTTTTAAATTCATTTTGCTTTTTCCCCGCCTCATGTCTTCAAAAAGAATCGGAACTTCAACAATCGTCAGTCCGGCGCTCAAAGCTTTCTGTTTCAGCTCAATTTGAAATCCATAGCCATTGGCAACCATGGAAGAAAGCCCCACTTTCAAAAGTGCTTCGCGTTTCCAAACCACAAACCCGCTGGTCCAATCATAAATCTTTGGACCTAACAAACAGCCGGTATACCAGTTTCCGATTTTTGAAAGCAGCCGCCGATGCCAGATCCAATTTCGAATCGCTCCGCCTTGGATATATCTTGAGCCTGAAACCACATCGGCACCAACGGGCGAAGCAGATAGTTGATCCAACATTTTAACCAGATCTACCGGTCGATGCGAAAAATCTGCATCCATCTGGATAATGAGATCGTATTTTTTTTCGATCGCCCAACGAAATCCTTCGAGATAAGCCGGGCCTAAACCTATTTTTTCAGGACGCGAGATAAAGTGAACTTTGGCGTTTTGCTCGGCAAATTTTTGCACTTCTGCCAAGGTGCCATCTGGAGAACTGTCATCCACCACCACAATTTCGAGATCCGGCAAAGTTTGCGTGAGAGCCTCAAGAAGCAAAGTGATGTTGCCCTTTTCATTGTATGTCGGGATAACCGCGACAGCTCTCAGAGATTCGTGCAGGCGATGGCCCATTAGATTTGACGACTGACCAAAGAACCTTTTTTCTGAGAGGAAGATTGCTGTTGAATCTCTTCGGCTCTCTTTTTTGAGATCTTTGGAATTTGCAAAGGTGTTTTTAACATCGATGAGGGATCTTGACTGCGAAGCTGCAAATGAGTTTTTACTTTTTCTGCCGCCTTCTCATGACTTTTAAGATAAAGGACCGGATCAAATCCACAGTGCTTACAAACCATGGCAATGCGCCAGCGCAGTTGCACAAAGGTTTCAGAGACGGCGAGATAAAGAACGAAAATAAAAAACACTCGCGGATCGAACTCTTGAAAGATGGCGTACATCGTAAGAAATGAGCCCAAGGCCGCAGCGATGATATTCATCATGCCGATACGCCTTTTCGCGTAAATTTTTCTGGGTGACTTGCAAAACGCACAGTAGCAATCCACTCGGCTCATTCGTTCACATCCCTCTTTTATAATCATAGCGAAAAAGAGGTCTAGTCGGAAAGGCCTTAAGTTTGTTCTGTAAAAAAACTTTGTTACACTAGGTCTATGAAGACACAAAACTCAAAAAATATCTGGGCTCTTTTTCTGATCATCACTCTTTGTATCCCGACCTTGGTCAGGGCTGCTGACATGGAAGAAGTCAGCTACGACGATCTCGTGAATCAATTGAGCAGTCGAAAAAAAGCCACCGTGCAAGATGCTAATGATCCTTTCGACACGATTAAAATTCACACCGGTTTTGGACTGATTTCAACAGCAGCAAACATGAGTGCTGGTGGATCAAGTTCTTATCGCTATATGAATGGTTTTCAACTTTCAGCGGGGATTGATCTTTTTTCTCCGAATTGGATGGCCGAAGGCGTGCTTCGTAATTTTGGTCAATCAAGCTCCGGCACGGAAGATCGCTCGATGCGCGAGTATGATTTGAAAGCTTTGTATCGCAATAAACTTGCTGATAGCCTTAGCTATCGTCTTGGTGGTGGCATCGGAACTCGCACGCTGAAGCTTTCTGACAATGCCAAAAACTTTGCTGTGAACGACATCACTCCACTCACCGTTTTGGTGGGCGGTATCGACGTGCAAGTCAGTCAGTACATTGGTTTCGGAGTCGAAGCAGGACTTCGTACCGCCATGGTGACAAGCACTGCTGATAAAAATTCTGGCGATCTCACTCTTCACATGGATGCTTCGTTCTAATGTGGACCGGCCTTCTTGCGGCGACTGTTTTGATTTTGCTGCTCTTTGCTCTGAACTGGCGAAGAGCAAAAAAAGAAACTGAATTTGAGCTCACCCCCAATTGTCTCCTCACTCGTTATCCAATTGTATTTCTCACAGGTCATCGCAGTCTTTTTTATTTTCTTTCTTACTGGAATGAAATTCCGGCTTTTCTCACGGCTCATGGTTATCAAGTTTATGTGATGCCGCTGCCGTGGAAAACCAAAGCTGCCGGAAAATTTTTGCAGCATTATTTTCAGCGGCGCTCCAGTCAGGATCAAAAATTTCATTTCGTCATTGATCCTTCTTTATATTCTGTTTTTGAGAGCTTGCTCCAAGATGGTGCCGCCGCTCAAATCGCCTCGGTCAGTTGCATCGGTCATTTACAATTGACCGAAAGAAAATCGCTCAAAGGACTTCACCTTCCCATCGAAGACGTGGAAATCGCTACAAGCGACGAGACGGCTCTTCATCCATGGTGGTGGACTTTGCATCTGCTGACGACAGGGCAGTCGCAAATCAATTCTCTTGGCAATTTGGGCTGGCCCTTTGTCCGCTCTCAATACGAAGTTTTTCTGAAGCGAGCGACCGTGCTCGCGGAAAGAGACTTGATCCAGGGCGGCTAAATCCTTACCATAAAGTCACAACCGTGATGTGCAAGGATTTGAAATGACTAAAGATCAACTTCGCCAGGAAATCATCGAGTCAAAAAATACACTGCTCCAATTTTTGCGACATCCGCTTGTGCAAATGAAACAAATGCCCGATTGGACCTGGAAGCGTTTGTTTATCGTGCTGATCATCATCGCTTCGAGCACCGGAGTCCTCGCTGGCTTTTTGGAGAAGAAAATTATTCTCTCCATCATCGCAGGCCTTATTCTGACTCCAATTTTAACAGCCATTCAAATCACCGTGGCCTCCGTTTTTTTCTATTACCTCTTTCAAATTTTCGCCAACAAGACAGTGCCTTTCCGTCAGCTCTTTACAGTGGTTCTGTTTGCCTTTATTCCCCAATTAATTCTGAACATCGCCGTCGGTTACGTCCCACCGATCGCACTTGTCGGAATGCTCTTCTCAGCTCTGCTTCTCTGCGTGGGCTTTGTTGAAAATTTTCAGCTCCCAAAAAAAATGGTGCTGCGAATGGTCGCCATTCTCTACGTGATTTTCTTTTTGATCTGGATCTGGGGCCGCATCTCTTCTTCGAAGCTTGAAAAAACTTGGCACGAAGAAAACAACAACGCCCCCGAAGTCCATCTCGGCGAATAACAAATCCGCCGTCCGCCCTCCCATTTCGACCGTAAGCATTTATATTCCACTTCAGGTAAAGCCTATATCTTGCTTCCTGATGCCATTGACGATTCCTTCTATAATGTGTATTATAGTGTGTATAGGAGATCGTCATGAGCGCAGTTCGTATCAATATCACTTTGCCCGAGGAAATTGTGAAGAGGCTGAACAAAATGACGAAGCAACGAGAGCGCAGCGCTTATATCGCAGAAGCCCTGGAATTTTATCAGAAACATCAGCATAAGAAAAATCTGATGGAAGAGATGATCGAAGGCTATCTAAAAACACAGGGTTAATCCTCTAAACTCAATCAGGCTTTCGATTCGACATCAGCAGATGGATGGGAAGATTGAGGCTTCGACGAGGCGATCTTATCTTAGTGAACTTAGATCCGACTTTAGGAGCCGAGATCAATAAGACAAGACCCGCCATTGTCGTTTCCAATGATCTTGCCAATCAATTTTCATCTTTGGTGACCATTCTCCCCATCACCTCACAAAAGTTAGAAAAAATTTATCCTTTTGAAGTCTTGCTTGAAAATAAAAAATCTCTACCCAAGATTTCAAAAGTAAAAGCAGATCAAATCCGCACTTTAGATAAAAAAAAAGTGATCAAAAAAATGGGCGAACTTTTACCGAATGAACTCGCCAAACTCGACGGCGCCTTGAGGCTACATCTGAATTTATAAGTGCATTTTACTTCTGGGTGAAACTTGATCGCTGAAATTTTGCTGCTGGATCAAACTAGCTTTATTTGAATTCGCATAAAACCGCGCTCGACATTCGGCCAGGCATTCAACTTTGAACTTGTTGCGACTATTAACACCAAAGCTTAAAATAAAAAAATGATACGTATTTTCATCGCTCTCGCTATTTTCACATGTTTTTTTTATCAAATGAAAAGTGCGCATGCCGATGGCAAAAAAGTAGCGATTCTGCTCTATTATGGAACTTCCTATCAGTACAACAAAGAAGAGCAGCCGGAAGGATTTTATAAGAAATCTTTCGACACCACGAAGGTACAAGATAAACAAGCATTTATCGAAAAACTGAATGACTTAGTTGCGAATCCAAATTCAATTTCAAACGGTGATCAGCTTCTGATTCCTATTCATGCACATGGCTCTGAGGCTATCGATTTTCAACCACATCAAGTCGCTCTTTCCAACGATGAATTACTGGATTTAAACGAAATTAAACCTCAGCTTCAGACTTTGCTTAAGCGTGGAGTTAAAATTGGTGTTCTTGATTTTTCCTGCTTTTCCAAAGATTCGCTCTCATTAAAAAATCAGCTGGAAAATTCAGATAATCTTTGTGTGATCACAGGAGATTCTCAAAACGCAGTGAGTATCGCAATTTTTGATAACGCATTTCTGCAACAAATTCATCCTCAAGTGAGCCTTGAAGATGCTTTCTTGAAAGCCCGCCTTCAAGAAAGTATTGGGATTGGATCTGCATTGACAATAGATACCCCCGGGATCTCAACTCCAGAAGGTATAAAAACTCAAAATGATCTTGATGGAATTCAAGAGATCATGGCTTTGAAAGACTGGGCGGCTTATGACCAAAAAAATGCTGGCTGTGATACCTCATCCTTTCCGGTTATAGATAAGTTATCACATGATATCTCGGCTATGACACAAACGACATTTGAAGGAAGTGATGATTACAAAAAACTTGTAAAGGATTTCTCATTTTTTCAAGAATCAATGAATGAGAGTCTTGCCAAGCATCCAGGCCTCAAAGAAGACCTCAAACAAGTCGAAGTCATTGATGGAGAGCCGATGACGCGATTTGATTTGGCCAGATATTTCCAAAGTAACTCTTACAAGCAATTTATGACTCATCTTAAGGAAGTCGCAAAACGCTCCAGCCCTGCTTATCGGCTTTTTAATCTCAATGGTGAAAAAGACGCAAAGGTGGCTTTGACAAAATTGAATCAATATCAAATGAGTGATGAAGACCGAAAATGGACTCAGCAGGCTTTAGCACGACATCTTGATATCAAACAAAGATACCTGGACCTATTTGGTTCAGACCCTTATTTTCCAATGATGAGTGGTGCACGCAAAGAACCAGATGACCTAACTCCTTCTTACCCTAGAGCTAAGATAGGGACTGACGAGAGAAAAGCTTATGATTCTCTTTATCGATCTCGTCTTAAGAAAAGCAACTCAGGCGACGCCTGCCGAGATATAAAGTTTTAAAAGCCTTATCTCTTCAAATGAAAAAGTGCTGAAAGAGACTTTTCATTTTGCGAAGGCTCAACGAATCGATCCAAGCTCCAGCCACTCTCGATAAAAAGCTGCTTCCATGACTGTAAATTTCGGCCGTACCAAGGCATGGTGCCTTGAAATGGCAGAGTCATCGATTTGAAATCTTCGCATTGCCAGCCCTCTTTTCCTTCTGGCAATGCCGATGGATGAAGCGTCTGAATTAGAAGTCTGCCATTTTCGGTGGTGAAATTTTTTATTTGGGCGAGCAGTTTTTCAAGATGCTCGTCCATCAAGGCAAAGTTGAAAACCACGACATCAAATTGTTCTTGTGGTTTCCAACCGTTTTCAATTTCTTGGTAGCTTACTTTTTGGAAAGAAATTTCTGGATATTTATTTTGTGCAATTTGAATCAGATCTTCAGAGCCATCGATTCCTGCGCACTCGATTGAATGCTTGGCAAGCTCGGCACAGAGCCAACCTTCGCCGCAGCCGATATCCAAAACAGTTTTTGGCTGATATGAAAGGATGGCCTCGATAATGGCTTGATTGGTGACAAGACGGCTGGCAATTAATTTTTGATCGATGACTTGAGACCAAGTTTTGGCATTGAGGTCCCAAAAACTTTTCATGACTTAAGCGCGACCTGTCGATCCAAATCCGCCAGCACCGCGAGCTGTTTCGGTGAGGTCTTCGACCAATTCAAAGTCAGCTTGCACGACAGGAGCCAAAATTAATTGAGCAATGCGCTCTTGATTTTGAATGACGAAAGGCTCGTTGCCTAAATTAATTAGAATCACTTTCACTTCACCACGATAGTCAGCATCAATGGTTCCTGGTGTGTTCACCACAGAAATTCCGTGCTTTGCCGCCAAGCCACTGCGCGGACGAGATTGAAGCTCATAGCCCGGCATGATTTCAA
>Ga0134128_10009581_pt1 | contig 11617 bp, 16 predicted proteins | sample KB31754_FD_96462 | JGI IMG/M metagenome (GOLD analysis project Ga0134128, IMG submission 96462) | Terrestrial soil microbial communities with excess Nitrogen fertilizer from Kellogg Biological Station, Michigan, USA - KB3-175-4 | ecosystem: Environmental > Terrestrial > Soil > Unclassified ...
CCGTCAGCGTCCCGCCCTGACCGCCGCCCGTCGACATGGCCATGGCTAGAAGAACCTCCGGCGGACGATGTTCAGGAAGTCGCTGGAGAAGGTCTCCATCTCCGAGGTGATGACCCGGATCCGTCGCGACAGGTAGTTGTAGGCCATGACCGCCGGGATGGCGGCCATGAGGCCGATCGCGGTCGCCACCAGCGCCTCGGCGATGCCGGGCGCGACCGTGGCCAGGTTGGCCGCGCCCTTGGCGCCGATGTTCCGGAACGAGTTCATGATGCCCCACACCGTCCCGAAGAGGCCGATGAACGGACCGGCGCTGGCGGTGGTGCCGAGCAGCGGGACCCGCGACTCCATCTCGGTGATCGCCGTCGTCCGCGCCCGATCGAGCGCGCGCTCGATGCTCTCGATGTCGCCCATCAGCGTCTCGCCGGCGGTGTCGGTGCTCTCCTGCCGCCGCTTCTGCAGCTTGCCCAGCTCGGTGTAGCCGGCGCGGAACACCTCGCCCACCGGTGACGGCGCCGGCGCCTAGCTCATCCGCCAGATCTCGTCGAGCCGCCCGGTCTTCCAGAAGGCGTCCTGAAACTTCGTCGAACGCGACGCCGCCGCCGACAGGTAGAGCGTCTTCGAGGCGATGACGAACCAGGAGGCGGCCGACATGAAGATGAGCAGACCCAGCACACCCTTGACCACCGGCGAGGCGTTCAGGATGAGCGAGATGATGTCGAGCCGCGCTTCGCCGGCGCCGGCTTGCAAGAGGAGCGGTAACATCAGGCGTTGACCTCCATCGTTGAGAGGGCGCTCGCCGCGGCGAGCGGTCTGGACCGCAGTTTGACACGATCGGGCCGCATTCCTACTCTGGACTTTTCGCCCGGTTCGGGCAGCGGTCGCTTCATGAGACTCCTCTTGGCTGCAATGGCGTTCGTCGCCTCCCTCATTCCCGCCTGCGTGCAGATCCATGGCGGCGCGGTCGAGATCAGCTGGCTGGTCGTATCGTCCGGAACCGGGGGAGTCATCACCGACTGCTCCTGCGCGGATCCCGCAATTTCGAAGGTGCGTCTGGTGCTGACCGGACGCGGGGGTACCATCGAGGGCGCCACACCCTGTGCCGGAAAGGCCCAGTGCGACTTCCCATGTCAAAACCAGACCGGCGCCACGCCGTTCGACATCCCGCCCACGGGGCCGGGCGAATCGTACGACGTCCAGGTGGTGGCGGTCGACCAGACCGGGACGGAGGTCCCCCAGTCTCAGATCATGACGCCGGCACTAATATTGCGTCAGGTGGTCGAGGGCCAGCCGACCGAGGTAGAGGCGTTCACGCTGACGGCGCCTTGCGCCGCGGCCTGCAATGGAAATGTTTGTACGCCACAATGATGTCTTGCTGACCCAGGAGACTCCCATGAAGACCAACAGTATTCGCGCCTTCGTGCTCGGCCCCGTCCTCTGCGCGGCGGCCGTGGGGTTAGCCCTGACCACCTCCAGCTGCATCGTCGACCCCGGCTCCGGCTACTACTACGACACCAACTGCCAGTCGGACCTCTACGTCCCCTGGCAGATCCAGAACCCTGCGGGCGCCGCGGTCACCTGCGGGAGCGCAGGCGCGGCGACGGTCGTCATCGACATCAATGGGTCGAAGTATCCGCAGAGCTGCACGAGCTCCCTCTCGTACGGGAGCAATGACCTGCTCCTGCCGGCGAACAACTCGACCTACGACGTCACCGTGAGCCTGTACGACGCCGACGGAAACGCGCTGGCCGTCCCCCAGGAGGTCACCATCGGCGTCGGCGGCTGCGGGTCGTACCAGACGCCCGGGCCCGCCCTGCTGGTCGTCACGCCGCCCTCGCAGTAGCCCGCCGGGGTGATATAAGCCCCGCCATGATCCGCTCGCTCCGATCGATGGCGCTGGGCGCGGCGCTCGCGCTGTCTCTGGGCGGCTGCAGCCAGAACGGGAGCTACCGGCTGAGCTGGGACTTCTACCCCACCCCAACCGGCGGGCCCATCGAGAGCGCGGCCGTGGGCTGCGGCCAGCACGGCGTGGACTTCGTGTCCGCGAACGGCACCGATGAGACCGGGGACGTCATCCAGGTCACCGCCATCTGCCCTCCCGGCGCGTTCACCGGGACGGCGCCGAACGGGCTCTGGACCTTCCAGTTCCACATCTACGACGCGCGGGGGACGGAGATCGTGCCGAGGACGGACACCTCCCCCCCGGCGAAGATGACGATACAGCCGGCCGCGCAACCGATTGCCTCGGAGGGAGCCACCGCCGCTTTCTCGGTCACGTTCGTGCCGCGTGCCGCCTGCGGTGACGGCATCGACAACGACGGCGACGGTCTGGTCGACACGGCCGGCACAGAATGCGACGCGGGCTCGTCCGGGCCGCTGGACGGCGGCCCTGGCACCCCGGACAGCGGCGCCACGGGAACGGGGGACGGCGCGGTCGGCGACGCCGGCGCGACCGGCGCGCCGGACGGCGGCGACGCCGGGGCGCAGGATGCCGCCTCGTCGGGAGCGCGCGGATGACGCTCCGGCCGGCGCCGCGCGCTCGATTGCGCTAAGCTTGCGCGATGCCTGACCTTCCGCCGCGGCGGGCCGCCCGGACCTCCGGGTCGCGACCGATCCTCGGTCGCCTCACGCCGGCGATCAAGGCGTTGCTCATCGCCCAGACGGCGATCTTCGCGTTCTTTCTGGTCGCGATCCCGTTGCGGCCGATGATGGTCGCCCATCTGGCGCTCAGCCCCGGTCTCTTCGCCGGGGAGTACTGGAAGCTCGCCACCTCGCTCTTTCTCCATCTCGATCCGGGGCGGTTTCTCTACGTCGCGCTCGGGATCTGGTGGGCCGGATCGGACGTCGAGCGGGCGCAGGGGACGCGCCGGATGCTGGCGCTGTTCTTCGGCGTGGGGATCCTGGCCAACCTCGCCTTCGCGCTGGTGTCTCGCCACCTCCTGGGCGACGTGATGCCCTTTGGCGGCGCCTCCTTCGCGGTGGAGGCACTGTTCGTGGCGTTTGGCCGGATCTACGGCCGGGCGATGGTCAACCTCTTCGGCGTCTTCGCGGTGCAGGCTCGCTACATCGCGATCGCCTTCATCGGCTGGGACGTCGTGGTCGCGCTTGCCGCCGTCAACTGGCCCGAGCTCGGGGGCATCGCCGCCGCGACGTTGCTCGGTTACGTGGGCGCGGCGCCGGGAGGGCTCGACGGGCTCTGGGACACGCTCAAGCTGCGACGGCTGCGACGCCGCTACCGGGTCATCGAAGGGGGCGCCGGGAAGCCACCCAAAAAGTACGTGAACTAAAGCACGTGAGCCGCGCTGCGCCGGCCCGGAGGCCCCCTTTGCATTCGGGGCCGCACGACGCTAACTTGCTGTCTCTTTCACCCATAGCTGGGGGAGCCGACCGAAAGGCTGAGAGGCGCCGTGCACGAGACGTGGACAGGCGCGACCCCTGAACCTGCTCCGGGTAATGCCGGCGAAGGAAAGCGAGGCGAGATGAAAAACGGAAGTGAGACCAACGGGGGCGGGCACCGCAGCCTGCCGAAGGTTGACGATCCAGTCGAAGGGCTCGCGCCGCTGCCGGAGCTGCCGGGGTCGTCGCGGGCGTTCCTGACCGACGGCGAGCTCCAGGTGCCCGTGCGCCGGATCGCAGTCGGCGCGGGCGAACCGGCCATCGACGTCTATGACCCGGCCGGGCCGCGCGGCGTCGATCCGCACGTCGGCCTCCCCAAGCTGCGCCAGCCCTGGATCGATCGGCGCGTCGCGCGCGGCGACACCAACTTCAGCCAGATGCACTGCGCCCGCCGCGGCGAGCTCACCGAGGAGATGCGCTTCGTGGCCCTGCGCGAGGGCGTCACCCCCGAATTCGTGCGCGACGAGGTGGCGCGCGGGCGGGCCATCATCCCGGCCAACATCAAGCACCCCGAGGCCGAGCCGATGATCATCGGCCGAAACTTCCTGGTCAAGATCAACGCCAACATCGGCAACTCGGCGGTCTCCTCGTCGATCGGCGAGGAGGTCGACAAGCTCCGCTGGGCGACGCGCTGGGGCGCCGACACGGTGATGGATCTGTCGACCGGGAAGGACATCCACGAGACGCGCGAGTGGATCGTGCGCAACGCGCCGGTCCCGATCGGGACGGTGCCGATCTACCAGGCGCTGGAGAAGGTCAAGGGCAAGGCCGAGGACCTGAACATCGACGTTTTTCTGGAAACGCTCGTCGAGCAGGCCGAGCAGGGCGTCGACTACTTCACCATCCACGCCGGCGTGCTCTTGCGCTACGTGCCGCTCACGGCCAGGCGGGTCACCGGCATCGTCTCGCGCGGCGGGTCGATCATGGCCAAGTGGTGCCTGGCGCATCACCGGGAGAGCTTCCTCTACACACACTTCGAGGAGATCTGCGCGCTGATGAAGAAGTACGACGTCTCCTTCAGCCTGGGCGACGGGCTGCGGCCGGGGTCGATCGCCGACGCCAACGACGAGGCGCAGTTCGCCGAGCTGGAGACGCTGGGCGAGCTGACGCAGATCGCCTGGAAGCACGACGTGCAGGTGATGATCGAGGGGCCGGGCCACGTCCCCCTGCACAAGATCAAGGAGAACGTCGACAAGCAGCTGGCCGTCTGCCACGAGGCCCCCTTCTACACGCTGGGGCCGCTGGTGACCGACATCGCGCCCGGCTACGACCACATCACCTCGGCGATCGGCGCGGCGATGATCGGCTGGTACGGGACGGCGATGCTCTGCTACGTGACGCCCAAGGAGCACCTCGGGCTGCCGGATCGCAAGGACGTCAAGGACGGCGTCATCGCCTACAAGATCGCGGCGCACGCGGCCGACCTGGCCAAGGGCCACCCGGGGGCGCAGAAGCGCGACGACGCGCTCAGCCGCGCGCGGTTCGAGTTCCGCTGGGAGGATCAGTTCAACCTCTCGCTCGATCCGGAGACGGCGCGCGAGTTCCACGACGAGACGCTGCCGGCGCCGGCGGCCAAAGGGGCGCACTTCTGCTCGATGTGCGGCCCGCACTTCTGCTCGATGAAGATCACGCAGGACGTGCGCGACTACGCGGCCGCGCAGGGGATGGCCCCCGCCGAGGCCGTGACGGCCGGCCTGCGTGAGAAGGCGGAGGCGTTCCGCGAAGCTGGTCAACGGCTGTACGTGGCCGACGCCTCCGGCGGGGAGTAGCGCCATTCGCCTGATGCTCTGGGCGGGGCTGCTGAGCGCGCTGGCGGTCGGCGGCTGCACGACCGGCGACGATCCCGGGCCGCCGGTGCCGGTCGACCCGGCGGTGATCTACGCGCAGATGTGCGCCCGCTGCCACGGCGCCGACGGGCGCGGAGACCCGGAGATCAGGAAGACGCTCCCAACGGTGCGCGACTTTCACGATCCGGAGTTCCTGGCGCGCGCCACCAACGATTCGATCGCGCGGACGATCATGGCCGGCAAGGGGCAGATGCCGGCGTTCGGCACCGCGCTCAGCGTTCCCAAGATTCAAGAGCTCTCGGGCTACGTCCACCGGCTGGGACGCGCCCACGGAGGGCCATGAAGACGGCCATGAAGATGAGGACCGGCGCCGCGGCGGTGACGTTGCTGGCGCTGGCGGCGGGCGCCGCGCAGGCGAGGGACGCCGACCCGGTGGCCGTCGGACGCTACCACCTGAGGAAGGCCAACCAGCTGGCGGGCGAGGATCATTGCCACTCGGCGATCCACGAGTACACGCTCGCTTACCAGAAGCTGAACGACCCGGTGGTGTTGTTCAACCGCGGCGAGTGCTATCGGCGCATCCACCAGGACGAGAAGGCGGTGAGCGACTACCGCGCCTTTCTCGAGGCGGTGCCGGCTGCGCCCAACCGCGCGGACATCGAGGCCAAGATCGCCGCCTTGAGCCCGGGGGCCGCGCCGGTTGCGGCGGCCGGGCCCGTCGGCTCCCCTGCCCGCCCGCCCGCGCCGCCGTCGGCCGGGCCAGCGCGCGTCCATCCGCTTTCAGCCGCGCCCCCGGCGGCACCGCCGCGGGCTCCGATCATCGACGAGCCACCGGCTGCCCCCGAGCCGCCGGAGATCCCCGAGCCGACGGCGGCGCTGCTGGCCCAGCCGGCCCCCGCGCCGGCATCCTCGGTGGCGGAGGATCACGCCGCCGCCCACCACGGTCACACCTGGGTCTGGATCGCCCTCGGGGCGGCGGTCGCCGGGGGGGCGGCGGGCGCTTACTTCGCGCTGCGGCCGCCGACGACGACGCCGCCGGTCACCGACCTCGGCAACTACAAGTTCTGATGCGCTCCGTTCGTCATCGCGCCCTCGTCCCGGTCGCGGCCGTCGCGGCCTCGACGGTGCTCATCGGCTGTCATCGCGGCGACTCGATCCTGCTCGTCGAGGTGGCCGGGGATCTTGCGCTCGCCCCCGCGTCACTGAATGTCTCCGTCCAGCCGGCGCAGGCGGCGCAACGGACGTTCACGGTCGCGCCCAAGGACGATTCGGCCATTTCGCTCCCCACCAGCCTGAGCGTCGAGATGGCCCCCAACCTGACCGGCCCGGTGACGGTCGAGGTCGGCGCCGTCGTCGGGGCCTTCATCATCGCCAGCGGAACGACCACCCTGGAGAACATCAACGTCGGCGGCGAGACGATCGCCGTCGTCATGCTGAACGGCGGCACGCCGGCGCCCGTCGACGCCGGTGCTGACGCCACGGGGACAGGCGGGACGGGGGGGACCGGCGGGGGCGGAGCAGGCGGCCTGGGCGGGGCCGGCGGCGAGGCCGGAGCCAGCGGGAGCGGCGGCGCGACGGGCAAGGGCGGGTCGAACGGGACCGGCGGCGCCACCGGGACCGGCGGCGCGACGGGGTCCGGTGGCGGCGGCGGCATCGACGCGAGCGCGGGCGACGCGGGAGGCGACGCGTGACGATCGGGATCGACCGGGCGACGTTCGCGCTCCCCGTCCTCGACGAGGCGACGGGCGCGGGCGAGGGGGACTGGCGCTGGCAGCTCCGCCACCGCATCACGGCCAAGGACGAGATCGCGGCGTTGCTGCCGCTCACCGACGAAGAGGCGGCCGGCCTCGACGCCGCGCCCGGACGGTTTCGGGTCGCGGTGACGCCCTACTACTTCTCCCTCATCGATCGCGAAAATCCGGCCTGTCCGGTCCGCATGCAGGTGATCCCGCGCGCGCGCGAGCTGGTGAACGAGCCGGGCGACCTGGTCGATCCGCTGGGCGAGGACAGCCACTCGCCGGCCACCGGCATCTTTCACCGCTACCCCGACCGCTGCTTGCTGCTGGCGCTGGACCGCTGCGCGATCTACTGCCGCCACTGCAATCGACGGCGCCTGGTGGGGAAGGACGAGGCGCCCATCACGCGGGGGGATCTGGACGGTGCGCTCGAGTACATCCGCCGCACACCGGCCATCCGCGACGTGCTCATCTCCGGCGGCGACCCGCTCACGCTCTCCACGCCGCGGCTCGAGGAGATCGTCAAGGCGCTGCGCGCGATCCCGCACGTCGAGATCGTCCGCATCGGCACCCGCGTCCCGGTGGTGCTCCCCATGCGCGTCGACGACGAGCTCTGCGCGATGCTCAGGAAGTATCACCCGCTCTACATCAACACGCACTTCAACCACCCGAAGGAGCTGACGCCGCTGGCGCGCGCGGCGTGCGAGAAGCTGGCCGACGCCGGGATCCCGCTCGGCAACCAGACGGTGCTCCTGCGCGGCGTGAACTCCTCGGCCCCCGTGCTGCGCAAGCTCTTCACCGAGCTGCTCCGCTGCCGCGTCCGGCCCTACTACCTCTTCCAGGGGGACGTCGCCGCCGGCACCTCGCACCTGCGCACCTCCGTCGAGACCGGCATCGCGCTCATGCAGGAGCTGCGCGGGCACATCTCGGGGCTGGCCATCCCGCACCTGGTGATCGACACCCCGGGCGGCATGGGGAAGGTCCCCATCGGCCCCGACTACGTCGTCGCGCGCGGCCCCGACAAGTGGACGCTGCGCAACTACGAAGGGAAGCTGGTCGACTACCCGCAGCCCGCCGAGAAGGACGCCACCTGCGCCTACGACGAGGTGTACTTCCTGTCGGGGAGCGGCGGTTAGCTCTCGATCCCGGCCGACGGACAGAACGAGGCCAGCGTGCACTCGGCGCAGTTCGGCTTGCGCGCGAAGCAGACGCGCCGCCCGTGCCAGATGAGCTGGTGCCCCATCCGGATCCAGCTGTCGCGCGGCAACACCTTCATCAGGTCCTGCTCGATGCCCTTCGGCTCGGTGGTGCGCGTCAGACCGAGCCGCATCGCCAGCCGCTGGATGTGGGTGTCGACGACGATCCCCTCCGCTAGGCCGAACGCCGTCCCCAGCACGACGTTCGCTGTCTTGCGCGCCACGCCCGGCAGCGTGGTCAGCTCGGCGAGCGTCCGCGGGACCTGACCCCCGAACCGCTCGACGATCCCGGCCGCCGTCCCCTTGAGGCTCTTGGCCTTTTGCCGGAAGAACCCGGTCGACTTGATGATCTTCTCCAGCGCGGGGAGGGGCGCGCGCGCCATCGCCTCGGGCGTCGGGTAGCGGCGGAACAGCTCCGGGGTAACCTTGTTCACCCGCTCGTCGGTGCACTGGGCGGAGAGGATCGTCGCGCAGACGAGCTGGAAGGGCGTCTCCCGGTCGAGCTCGCAGTCGACATCGGGGTAGAGCTCCTCGAGTCCGTCCACGATGGCCCGGACGCGCGCCGGCTCGGGCGGCCACTTCCCGCGGACGGGACGCCGGTTCGCCTTGGTGATCACCTTCAAAGCCGCGCGCCGCATGCAGCGCCGTTATAACATTCGACGCCGACCCCATGGACGAGACCCCCGAAGAGCTGGAGCAGATCCGCCGCGAAGCCGCCGAGATCGACGTCAACCACTACAAGAAGCGCTTCCGGGTGCTGAAGGTCATCGCCCTCGTCTCGCTCGCCATCGGGGTGGGCGAGCTCGGCTACATCATGAACAACAGCCGCCGCAACCCCTGCCAGCGGGTGCGCGACCACTTCTGCCGCCAGGACCCCAAGGGGATCCAGTGCCAGACCTACGCCGAGATCCTCGACGAGTCGCTGCACGACGGGAACTCCGCCATGCGCGCCAACATCAAAGCGCAGTGCCAGTCGAAGATCGATCGCCTCAAGGACGAAGACGGCGTCGAAGTGAAGTAGCGCGACGGGCGGTCAGTCGCCCTCGACGAGCACGACGAGGTGCTCGTCCGGATCGCGCACGTAAGCCCCGAAGGCCTCTTCGTGGAACGCGGGCGTGTGCTGGAGATCGGCGAGCGCTACTTATCCAACCCGCGATAACGATTACACCGACTTTCCGGATTCGGATTGCGGGATGACGGTAGGCGTATTCGTATGTGAGGGTTTCTCTGGCCGTTCGGGGAATGGTTGCAGCACGCGCGGGGGACCCCAGACGGTCGGCTGTCGATAGCCGCCTACGGTCCGAAGATCTTGCCGGGGTTGAGTAGCTCGCGTGGGTCCCAGAGCCGCTTGAGGCGCTTCTGCCACTCGATGACCTCGGCGGACTGCTCCCAGGCCATGTACTTGGCCTTGGCGATGCCGATGCCGTGCTCGCCGGAGAGGGTGCCGCCGAGATCGAGGGCGGCGCGGAAGATCTCGCCGAGCGCGGCGTCGATGCGCTTGGCGACCGACGGTTCGCGGTGGTTCTCGTCGGTGAGGACGTTGACGTGAAGGTTGCCGTCGCCGGCGTGGCCGAAAGTGGCCATGAGGAGTCGCTGGCGGCCACCGATGGCGTCGCAGCGGCGGAGCATTTCGGCGATCGAGCCCGGGGGGACGACGATGTCTTCCGAGACCTTGAAGGCGTGTGCCTCACGTAGCGACCGGGAGACGAGCCGACGCGTCTGCCAGAGGCGCTCGCGGTCGGCGTCGTCGCGGGCGACGATCACCTCGCGCGCTCCCTCTTCTTCGCAGACGGCGCCGCAGCGGAGCACGGCGGCCTCCATCCCGTCGGGCTCGCCATCCAGCTCGACGAGCACGATGGCCCCCGCCTCGGCGGGGAAGCTGAAGGCCGCCTTGGGGCGCACATGGTCGATGGCCGCCTTGTCGAGCAGCTCCAGCGCGCGCGGGCGGTAGCCCTTGCGGATGATGGCGCTGACCGCGCGCCCGGCGGCGATGGCGTCGGGCATCACGGCGATGAACGTGCCGACCCCCTCGGGCTTGCCGATGAGGCGCACGGTGATCTCGCTGGTCACGCCGAACGTCCCTTCGCTGCCCACGAACAGGGCGGTCAGGTCGTAGCCGGTGACCCCCTTGGGCGTCTTCCGCCCGAGGCGCATCGTCTCGCCGCCCATCAACGTCACGGTCAGACCGAGCGTCCAGTCGCGCGTGACGCCGTACTTGAACGCCCGCGGTCCGCCGGCGTTCTCGGCCACGTTGCCGCCCAGCGAGCAGAACCCAAGGCTCGCGGGGTCGGGTGGGTAGAACATGTCCTGCGCCTCGACGGCGGCCTGCAGGTCGGCGTTGATGACGCCGGGCTCGACCACGGCGATCCGGTCGTCGAGGCTGACGTCCAGGATCTTCTTCATCCGCTCGGTCGAGAGGACGATTCCGCCGCGCACCGGGAGCGCGCCGCCGGTCATCCCGCTGCCGGCCCCGCGCGGGGTGACCGGAATCCGGTGCTCAGCAGCCAGCCGCAGGACCAGCTCGATCTCGGCCCGGGACTCGCAGAGCACCACCGCCTCGGGCGGATAGAACCCCAGACCCGATTCGTCGCGCCCGTAGGTTTCCAGCGCCTCCGGCGTTCGCAAGACCCGCGCGCTGCCGAGCTCGCTGCTCACGAGATCGTAGACATCAGCCATCGGGGTCACCCTTTGACCTCGGGGCGTGTGGGCGGCACGACGAGCTCCAGGCTGCGCCCGCCTCGCAGGCGGATGGGCGCGAAGTGCCGGACGTCGCGCGTGGCGATGCGGTAGACGCCCACTTGCTCGGCCAGCGCCATCACGGACGCATCCACCAACCCGACCGCGAGATCGGCGTACGCGCGATCGATCTCCATCGCCCGCTCGAGGAGATCGATCGTCGGAGGCGCATAGGTGAACGCTCCCCGTGCGAGGTCACGCACGAACGCGCGCATGGCCTGGCGTTCCTTCCGCAGAAAATAGTCCACCTCGGAGAGGACCAGCCCAGGAACGTAGCGCGTGCGTGCTTCATCGATTGTCTTGCGAAAGGCCAGGTGATCGGCCGCGTCTGCGTCCAGGTAGTCGAGCAGGGCGCCGGTATCGCAAAGAAGAGCGGGCGTGCTCACCCCTTCCGACGGGCGTAGAGCTCCGCCTCGTCCCCTCGTTCCGAAAGTCCTCGCACTATCCCCGCGACCTGTGGACGCGGATGGCTGCGGTATTGTTCGAGCACCAAGGCGAGCTGCTGGCGCACGAACTCCGACCGGGACACTCCCCGCGCGCGCGCCGCCCGCGTCAGGAGCGCGTCCATCTGCGGTTCGAACGCGATCGTCGTAGCCTTCTTCCTGGCGAGTGCCATGGAAGTAACATTACCAAGCCGGATGCGGCGCGCGCAACCTCGACGGCCGGGGTTGCGCGCTCAGTCTCTCGCTCAGACGCTGAACGAGCTGCCGCAGCCGCAGGTCGACTTCACGTTCGGGTTGTTGAACTTGAAGCCGGCGCCGTGCAGGCC
>Ga0134128_10009584_pt1 | contig 11617 bp, 10 predicted proteins | sample KB31754_FD_96462 | JGI IMG/M metagenome (GOLD analysis project Ga0134128, IMG submission 96462) | Terrestrial soil microbial communities with excess Nitrogen fertilizer from Kellogg Biological Station, Michigan, USA - KB3-175-4 | ecosystem: Environmental > Terrestrial > Soil > Unclassified ...
CGGAATGCCTTGCGGATTGTTGCCATAGCCGCCGCCGTGGTCCTGCAATCCGGCAGTCTGGTGCAACCTGCGAACTTGCCCACCACCCATACCGCCGTACTGGTGCAAGAAAATCTTCCCGTCGTGCAGGAAGCCGCCTGGACCGGGAAAAGCTTTCAGGCGGCGCTTAACGAGTTCTCAGCGTTGAGCGAAAATCCTCCGGGCCGTACCAGCGGGAAACCCGACCTCATCGTGTGGCCGGAGTCGCCGGCGCCGTTCTACACTAACGATCCCATATTTCGTCAAAGTCTAAGTACGCTCGCTCAAAAGACCGGCACATGGGTTATTGCCGGAAGCATGGGCGTGCCTCCCAATCAATTCCAGCCGGAAAAGGAAATCTACAACTCCGCCGTGCTCGTCAGCCCCTCTGGAGACTGGGTTGACCGCTACGACAAAGTTCACCTGGTACCCTTCGGCGAATATCTTCCCTTCCCCAGCCTATTTTCTTTTGCCAGCGGATTGACGCAGGAAGTCGGCGAATTTACCCACGGCTCCTCTCGCAAACCATTGCAGGCCGGCGGCACAAAGCTGGGTGTCTTTATCTGTTACGAATCCATCTTCCCCGATGAAATTCGTCAGTTCGCAAAACAGGGCGCTCAGGTATTTGTAAACCTCTCGAATGACGGATGGTACGGCGACAGCGGCGCGTACGCCCAACACTTCGAGCAATCGCGCATGAGAGCTGTAGAAAATGACCGCTGGCTGCTGCTCGATACTAATACCGGCGTCACGGCATCGGTCGATCCCTACGGCAGAGTTGTCACTCGCGCTCCCCGCAAACTACGCACTGCAATTCCCGCCCCCTACTCCCTTGCCAATACCATCACTTTCTACACGCAGCACGGCGACTGGTTCGCTTACCTTTGTGCGATAATTTGCATAGTCGCGCTGGTTGCGCGCATTCCATTCCGCAAAGGAACTACTACTCATCATGGTCGAGGAACTCGAGCAGGAATACTCAATTCTTAAAGATAAGGTCCGCGACCTACGGGAGTATCTTTGACTCAAGCAAGCTGCGAGCTCAACTAACCGAAATAGATAAAGAAGCTGCTGACCCGAATCTCTGGTCGAACCCTCAAAAATCCCAGCAGGTAATGCGGGAAAAGAAGCGCCTGGAAAATCTACTGGCAACGGAAGCAGACCTCATCCGCCGCAGCGATGACATCGCTGCCTATTTCGATTTGGCGCGTGAGGGCGAAACCGTGGATTCCGACTTGCGTCGCGAGATTGATGCGCTGCGTGATGTAGTGGACCGCGTGGAGACCGAAACGCTGCTTTCTGGCGACAATGACGGCCGCAATGCCATCGTAACTATCCATCCGGGGGCGGGTGGCACCGAATCGCAGGACTGGGCCGACATGCTGCTGCGTATGTATTTGCGCTGGGCCGAGCAACGCGGCTTTCAGACCGTGATGTATGACTATCAGCCCGGCGAAGAAGCTGGGCTAAAATCCGCTACATTCGCGGTGAATGGCGAATACGCCTACGGGCTTCTCTCCGGAGAAATCGGCGTGCATCGCCTGGTGCGTATTTCTCCCTTCGATCAGGCTAAGCGGCGGCATACATCATTTGCCAGCGTCTATGTCTCTCCGGAAATTGATGACAACATTGATATCGTCATCAAGCCGGAAGACATCCGCATTGATACTTACCGTTCCAGCGGCAAAGGCGGCCAACACGTGAATACCACCGATTCCGCAGTCCGCATTACGCACATCGCCACCGGACTGGTCGCGGCCTGCCAGAACGAGCGCTCACAGCACAAAAATAAAGACCGAGCCATGAGCATGTTGCGCTCCAAGCTCTATGAGTATGAGATGGAGAAGAAGCGCGCAGCGACCAAAAAGATCGAGGACTCGAAGTTGGACATAGATTTTGGCTCGCAAATCCGTTCTTACGTCCTGCAACCCTACCGGCTCATCAAGGACCATCGTACAAAACTGGAAGTGGGCGACGTTGACCGCGTGATTGACGGCGACCTACAGCCATTTATCAGGGCATATCTGCGTATGCGCCGGGATGGGAAATAGGCACTAAATAAAAGGAATTGAACATAGTCCCGGAGTGAAATTCGCCGTTCCTTAAGTAACCATTACCTGCTCAAAAATGCTGGAAAAATTACGCTCTGGTGACCGATCCTAAAGGGCTACGCAAGAACACCTCTATGCCCCGGATGATTGACTTAATTCGCACCTCGGCTGTGCCGCCCGCGCTCATGCAGGCCGCAGCAAAAGGCGCGCTTTCCTTGCCGAAAAAGGAAGTCCTTGAAATTCTGGTATATCTTGCAAGCTCCAAACCCGAGTTCGCCGAACAAGCCAAGGCTACATTGTCCGGCTGGGACCTTGCCGCGCTAAAAACGGTCATTAGCGATCCCAAGGCCCCCAAAGAAATATTGGAATATTTTGTAAGCCCGGGAAATGTATTTCCAGATTTACTTTCCATGGTGTTGGAGGACCCTGCGGTCACCGATGATTCGCTGGCCAGGCTGGCCGCAACAGCTGCGCGTGAGTTGGTGGATACATTGCTGGCCAGCGCCCGTATTTGCGGGTCGCGCGAGCTGTTGACGGCATTGAACTCGAATCCTAACCTCAGTGGCATTCAGGCCATGGGGGTCAGCGCAAAGCTGGAAACTCCAAAAGAGCAGCAGAGCGCTGCTGCCGCACCTGCTCCCGCAAGCGAGCCAACTGCGGAAATTCCGGCCGATGCCGACGCAAATTCCGGTACAGCCCCGGGTTCCTCGGAATCTTCGAAGGAGCAATCAAACGGCGCTGAATCTCAACCGGCCGGCGAAACTAAAACTGGATTGGAAGAATCCAGCGAATCCAAAGAAGAGTTGGACGCGTTTTTAAACGAACATGCGGCGGAACTCGCTACCCAGGAAGAAAAACCATTCCATGCGGTTGGCGCGCGCGAGGAAGTTGTTGAGGAGAAAGCGTTGGCTGCAGCCGCTTCGGCGGGTGGGGATGCAGCTTCAGGAACGCAAGCTAAAACATCCCGGAAGCCAGTGCCAAGCCCTGAAGACGAACGTGGCAGCACGCTCCAGAAGATCTCTAAACTCGACATTAAAGGCCGCATTCAACTGGCCATGCGCGGCAATAAAGAAGAACGTTCCATTCTGATCCGCGACGGCACCAAGCTTGTCGCACTCGCCGTGCTTGAGTCTCCTAAAATTACCGATGGCGAGGTGGAGAAATTTGCCGCGCAGAAAAACGTTCAGGAATCCGTGCTGCGGCAAATTCCCATGAAGCGGCGCTTCGCCAAAAATTACATTGTGGTCAGGAACCTGGTGAGCAATCCGCGCACGCCCATTGATCTTTCACTTGGCCTCATGAAGCATCTGCTGGTGAATGATCTGAAGAACCTTTCGGCGAACAAAGAAGTTTCCGAAACTGTGCGGAAGCTCGCGCTAAAAATGTTCAAACAAAAAATCAGCACCGGTAAATAATCAATCGAAATAAACTGGAAGGTCTTTCCTCTGTCATCCGAGCACCCCAGGATCATTAGTGTCGCAAATGATTCTGTAAGCCCGTATCTCTACTCCGATCTCTACTCTAATTCTCTGAACGAAGTCAAAGAACCCTGCCTTTCTTAAGATTTTCTACCTTGGTGTTTCCACAAACGCCGCAGTCCGTCCGGCAATTACAATAAAATCTACCGACATGTCTGCCCTAATTGAAAATGACGGGATTGCAGACTTGCTTCACCGCGCGAAAACGATCGCAGTCGTCGGTCTTTCTGACAATCCCATGCGGCCGAGCTACGGCGTTTCCGCCTACATGCAGAAGCAAGGCTACAAAATTATTCCCGTGAATCCGCAGGTCACGAGTGTTCTCGGCGAAAAATCCTATCCATCCCTGCTTGAAATCCCAGAGAAAATCGATGTCGTAAATATCTTCCGCCGCCCTGAATTTGTGGATGAGATCGTAGAGCAGGCAATCCAGCTGAAAATTACCGCCGTGTGGATGCAGGAGCAAGTGATCAAAGAGTCCGCCGCCAAAAAAGCCCGCAAGGCGGGAATCTTCGTGGTCATGGACCGCTGCATACTAAAAGAACACCGCGCGCGTTTCCGGTAATTCCGTCTTGATCCCAACGGTTTCGGGCAGACCCTAACGACCCCACAATCAGCTACTTATCGTCCCCGCCTCCGGCATGACCTTGGGCACCAGGCGCTGGTTCCCACCGTAAGTTTTCCGAATTCAGAAACCGGTCTAGCATTCGGTCTGTTCTTCCTTGAGGCCTGTATGGACCGTCGTCGTAGCCCGCGTGTAGCAGCGCTGCTTCCAGTCCGCATTTGGGGACTGGACGCCCATTCATTACCCTTCACACAATTGGCCACTGTCCGGAACATCAGCGCGAGCGGCGCTGTGATTCAGGGCGTTAAGCGCCAGCTTCGTCGTGGCGAAATCCTGGAGATGCAGCACGAGGCGGAGAAGGCGCAATTTCGGGTTGTGTGGGTTGGGCAGTTTGGCACGCACGAGCAGGATGAGGTCGGCGTACAGGCCTTGCCCGAAGAGCCCAGCATTTGGCATGTCAATTTGGATCAATGCTGCGAGATGGTCGCCGAAGTATAAGCGGAAGACTTAGATGTAATTAGGCAGCCCTCCCGCCCTCCCTCACATCAATCCATCGAACAAGCCCCAGGCCCGCGAGGATCTCCGCAGGAACCGCACGGTCCGGAAGCTCGCGGCAAGCTCGAAGAAGATGATCCCTTCGCCGAAACCGCAAATACCGAGAGCTGCGGCGCGAGCTTTTTACTGCGGCACTTTGGGCACTCCGCTTTTTGCCCACCGTAGACAATGGCCTCGAAAGCGTGCTCGCATTCCTTGCAGACGTACTCATAAATAGGCATATTGATTAGTCCCGCGAATATTCTCAGCCATGGGTAGCGCACCGCGCAATAGCGTATTTATCAATCAGACACCCTGCAGACTAATCCGTATCGAACCAGCGCGTGCGGAACCAGCCCGCCCACCCCAGCCCGTGCCACTCCATTCAATATCCTCCGGCGGATCAATCCGCTATTCTGGTTCACGCATCTCCTCGCATTTCTAAGGAACTTTTATGCGCATCTTGTTTTTCCTGGTCTGTCTATTCGTCTTTATGCCCCTATGCAGCCAGGCCCAAACGGGCCCAAGCCTCATGCCGTTGCCCCAGCACATGGAAATAAAAGATGGCAGCCTGCTGATTGATACCGCCTTTTCCGTGACCGTCGCCGGGCACAGCGACGCCCTGATCCGCCAGGCTGTGGAACGCTTTGTTGACCGCCTGCGCCAGCACACGGGGATGCCGCCGCTTGATATGCGCGTGGCCAAAGTTCCGCCTGCAACGCTCGAAATCCACATCACGGGAAAAACGGCGGCGGAAGTTACCAACGTCCCGAAAATTGAAGACGAATCCTACACACTGGAGATCAGCTCGACCAAGGCGACGATTGAAGCGCCTACTGCGCTCGGCGCGATGCACGGGCTACAAACGTTTCTGCAACTTGTCGAAAATACGCCTGCCGGATTCGCCGTACCGGCAGTTTCCATCCAAGACCAGCCGCGCTTTGCCTGGCGCGGACTGATGATTGATTCCGGCCGCCATTTCATTCCTCTCGACGTAATCAAACGCAATCTGGACGCGATGGAGGCGGTGAAGCTCAACATCTTCCATTGGCATCTTTCGGATGACCAGGGCTTTCGCGCCGAGAGCAAGCGATACCCCAAACTTACAGGAATGGGCTCCGACGGCCTCTTTTACACGCAGCAGGAGATGCGCGAAATTGTGCGCTATGCGCGTGACCGCGGCATCCGCGTGGTGCCTGAGTTCGATGTGCCCGGACACGCAACATCCTGGTTTGCCGGTTATCCCTACCTGGCCAGCGCGCCCGGCCCATACCACGTGGAGCGCGACTGGGGCGTTTTCAATCCCGCCATGGATCCTACCAAGGCCAGCACGTACAAATTTCTCGACATCTTCATCGGCGAGATGGCGCACATCTTCCCTGACCGTTACTTCCACATTGGCGGAGATGAAGTGAATGGCAAGCAATGGAGCGCCAGCCCTCGTATCCGCGCGTTTATGAGCGCACACCATTTTGAGACCAACGACGAGCTACAGGCCTACTTCAACCGCCGTCTGCAAAAAATTGTCCAGCGTCACGGGAAAATCATGATGGGCTGGGATGAAATTCTTCAACCTGATTTGCCCAAGAGCATTGTGATTCAGTCCTGGCGCGGGCAGAAGTCGTTGGCCCAGGCCGCCCAACAGGGATACCGCGGCATTCTATCGAGCGGTTATTATCTCGACCTGATCTGGCCCGCTTCGCGGCACTACGCTGTTGACCCAATCACCGACGCCACTGCGAACCTTACGCCTGAGCAGCAAAAACTGATTCTGGGCGGCGAGGCCTGCATGTGGTCGGAATATGCTTCGCCGGAAAATATTGACTCGCGCATATGGCCGCGCATGGCCGCCATCGCCGAGCGGCTGTGGTCTCCGCAAAGTGTGCAGGACGTGAATTCCATGTACGTGCGCATGGCCGTTCTGAGCAAGGAACTGGATGAACTCGGATTGGCGCAGGAGTCCAGCTATCCCGCAATGCTGCGCAGGATTGCGGGAACGGATGATATTTCTGCGTTGCGTATTCTGGCCGATGTTGTCGAGCCCACAAAAGACTACACGCGTTATCGCAGCTCTCCTGTTAAGCCGACCAGCCTTGTTCCCCTGAACCGCTTGATTGATGCAGCGCGTCCCGAGAGCATCACCGCTCGCCACTTCGGACAGCTGGTGGACGCATATCTCGCGCCACAAGGCAGTGGAACCAGCAATGCTCAGGCCGCTCCTGCAATTTCCGCCGGCGCAGCTACAGCTCCTGCAATGACGGCAGAGCCCGGAGCAGCGGGAGGAACAGCAACGCCTCCCTCCGCAACAGGTCTGGCAGCAGCGCCAGATCACTTAGCGGGAACACCTCCCGCAGCAGCGACGCCTGTCACAACAGCAACAGATCGCGCAGCAGCAATCGAGAACCCTGCGCAAACCGAAGCAAAAATCCGCGCCATGCTTATGCGCTGGCAAAATGCTCAAGCTCAATTGCAGCCGCTCGAAGCGTCGTCGTTTCTTATGAAGGAAGTGACTCCACAGGCGCAGAATCTCTCGTCAGTGGCCGCTGCGGGATTGCAGGCATTGGATTATCTCGACCAACACAAGCAACCGCCGCCGGAGTGGACCACGCAACAACTCGCCCTGCTTCAATCCGCCAAAACGCGCCAAGCCCAGGTCTTTTTGATGATTGTTGATCCGGTGCAAAAATTAGTGCAGGCGAGCGCCGCAGGTCCGGCGGTGGCTTTGAAATAAATCGGGTAGCAGGGAAATTTAATCGTTAGTGTAAACGCCTAACCACAACAATTTCTGATGGTGTTTCCCTGCTCAAATCTCTTACCATAACCATGTGAAGCATCCTATCGCATTGGTTTTGACGCTGGCGTTCGCTGCATTCCCGCTCTTTGCGCAGACGGCAAAATCTTTAGCAAATGATGCCGATACGTTGCAGGATGCCACTTATTGCGAACTTTCAAGAGACCCCGCTGCCTACAATCACAAACTGGTACGACTGACTGCTTTGGTGACGTATGGATTCGAGGATTTTTACATCACCGATCCTGATTGTCATACTCAGGGATTCTCAATATGGGTCATGTATGGCGGAATCGTCCAATCAGGCACAATGTATTGCTGCCCTGGGGAAGCTGCCAGCAAGAGGCGACCTCAGCCATTAACAATTGAAGGCATTCAAATTCCTCTCGTAGAAGATGCGACCTTCAAAGAATTTACGGGACTTCTGAAGAGAGAGGCAGATACAACAGTGAGGTTGACCGCAGTAGGAAGGTTTTTCTCTGGAGAGAAGCAGACAATAAATGGCCAAACTCGATGGGGCGGTGCCGGCCACATGGGTTGTTGTAGTCTCTTTGTCATTCAACGCGCGGTGTCCTTCGAATCGCACACGCGCAGCGATGTTGATTACACCTCTGAAGCGGGTTGGTATGAGAAGGAAGGCTGCGACTACCGCTCTCTAAAGTATCTTCGTCATATCTCCATCGCGTATCCAGATGCAGACCTACAAAAAGCCATTGCCGAGCAACACAAAGCGGACAGCATGGGAGGAGATTGGGAATTGGACGAGCCTCAAAGAGTGGCTGGGGACTCATTGAAAACTTATTATCCGAATCAGATTCCGGTCCTCCGTACGGTTAAGAAGACACCCGCCAGATACGTATTTCGTTGGAGGAATGGTAAAAAACAAGTCATCGTCGTCGTGACGCGGCCTTACTGGCTTTCGTTTTATGCAAAATCAAGCTCTTTTGTTTGGGTGAGCACGACGATCAAAGAAGCAAGCTGTGATTGAGGGCATCTCTATTACCTAGGTATCCCACGCCTGGATTTGCGTCCAACCCTCCACTTGGCGGATGCTCTTCAAAGCTTTTCGGCTCAACCTACGGATTGATGATGCGGTGAAGGTCCAGCGACGGAGGCGGGACTGAGGTTTGACTCAGCATTACGTGGATCTGCCCGCGATGATGCGTTTGATGATTGAACAGATGCGTACATGCCACGTGCGCTGTTTCAATGTAGTCCCTGCCCTGATTGTTTGTGTAAGAGAATGTCCGGCTCCAAAAGTTAGGGTCCACGCCCCGGAAGAATGCCTCAATTAGTACGTCTTCTTGTGTTCTTGCGTTTCGCAGATCGGAAAAATGATCGTAAAGAATTCGATTAAGAGGCGGGGTCGCGCGTTCTCCGCTCACGAACAGTCCCAGCCATCTCCGGTCGCCCAGGAGAATGTGGTTCAACAACCCATGAATACTGCCGAAAGAACCTGCGCGTTCCCTCCGGTATTCAGCGTCATCCAACTGCGCGCATTGTGTAAAAAGCCGCTCGTTCGCAATGCGGTTGTACCGGGCCAGCATCTGGAAATGATCCGTTAAATCCATTCCCACGAGCTTACCTCAGATTCACAAATCACGTGCGTTCGGGTGGGTGGTCTTCAGAATCAGGTTAGAGATTTGGCTCGTATGGTTTCCGCATTGGTTCCACCACAAATCAATGGGCGATTCCTGTTTGATATGCCACACTTTCAACGATGAAAGTACTGAGATATATCGAGCTCAAAAGCGGCCATTCCGACAATGGCCCCGCTTGGATTGCGTACGTCGAGCAATCGAAGACCGGGCGCACGCTGTACTTCAATGGCCGAGGCCTCATGAAGCTCAAAGGACAGCGGCGCGGCCAAGCCGGTGGCAACTATATTGATATGGAAACGGGAGAATCTTTTTGGGTTTCGGGCGTCAAGAAAAACGGGCAAGACCGTCACTGGGCTGGTTCAGGAAAAGTTTTAGTCGAAGCCGCGGCGTTAACTGAATACCTGGAGGCGATAGGAGCCAAGACTTTGGACACATCGCGCTGTGAGGTAACAAACTCCATCCGCCCGACTGACGTCAAGAGACTTTCACAACTGGCGAATTCGCCGGGTGCTCCGTGCGATCCTGCTGCTGGTTCGGGTGGAGTTTGAAATGAAACCAAAAACATTGCCTACATTCGCCCCAACACCTCCGAACAAATCACGATGAATGGGGTACTCGGTTAAGCTTGTCAAAGGAGTGAAAAGCCTCTATTAGGCTCGGATATGAGAAAAGGGGTAGCCAGAACCGCCACGTATTTCTCATGAAGATAGATTCTGCCAAGCGTTTGTTCACAGTGTTGCTTTTTTTACTCCCCTGTCTGATGTGGGGATATTACGGGCACACTCGCCAATTCACCGAACAACGGCTCACAGAAAGTGGGTTTCCAGAACGGAATTTTTCCGATTTATTTCCTCGCTGGCTGGGCGCGCGAGAACTTCTACTATATGGCCGCGATCCCTACTCCCCCGAGGTCACCCGTGAAATTCAACAGGGCTACTATGGGCGTCCGATTGACCGCCGACGAGCTACCGATCCCGCCGACGAACAGCGCTTCGCCTACCCTTTGTTCGTGGTATTTCTGCTCGCGCCCACAATTGGCCTATCTTTCACCACTGTCAAATGGCTGTTCACTGTGACTTTGTTGGCGTCCGCGGCTTGGACGGTGCTACTTTGGATTCAAGTCCTTGGGGTGAAAGCAGGCCGATCTGAAATCTTCGTCTGCATTTCTGTAGCCCTGGCCACCCTCCCGTATGCTGAGGGAATACAACTCCAACAACTGAGCGTTCTCGTCGCGTTCCTGCTTGCAGCCGCCATTTGGGCCCTGGCCAGAGAGAAATTTTTTATTGCGGGACTGTTCCTAGCGGCTGCAACGATTAAACCCCAGCTCTGCATGCCGTGTGTGGCTTTTGTGCTGCTCTGGTCTGTATGGAAGTGGAATTCCCGAAAGCGGGTCACGGTCAGCTTCCTGGCCTTCATGATGATATTGCTTCTGGCTTCAGAAGCGTTGTTGCCGCAGTGGCCTGCACAATTCTTTGCGGGGATTTCACAATATCTCCGCTATACACAGGCAACAACGGGAGTCCATGCGCTCCTTGGCCGCGTCGGAGGAACTATCATCCTGCTGCTTTTCGCCATTGTGGTCATGGTCAAAATCTGGCAGGCAAAATCCGAAGCAGTTGATTCCGAGGATTTCAGACTAGCCATTTCATCTATGCTGGCATTTACCTGCGTCGGCATTCCCAGCCTAGCGCCCCACAATCAGGTTTTGCTGGCACCCGCCTACTTGCTCCTGTTGAAAAAGCGCCGGAGCATTTGGGCGCAAGGACGAATTCCCCGATCACTCCTGTGCGCAGCTTGGCTCACCCTTGGCTGGCCATTGGTGACGGGCATGCTACTTGCCGCCACCATGTTCTTTCATAACATTAGCTCTAGTTTGTGGAGTCTGCCTTTTGCCACGAACCCGCTCGTCCCGATTACAGCACTCATCGCGTTGATTCCGCTGTTTGTACGGCCCTCAGCTATGGCAAAAGGTTCAACTTAATCATAGAGTTCCCGAGTCAGTTACCTGGACCCATGATCCGTTTCCGGAGAAATATAAATTGATGGTAGCCGACTCAAAGTCGTTTTTGGGGGCAAAGCCTTGTTGGCCAATCTTACGACGTTCAAATTAGCTTGGATCTGCGGCGATTAGTGATTGGTAAGATTTGGCGTTCCCTGCGCCGCCTTAAACCCCTCCCATTCCAGCGGCGTGAATGTGTCTCCCAGGACCGTACGCAGCAGTCCGTCGTAGATATCTTCTCCGTTGGAGCTGTTCGTCATGATGAGCATGCCGGCCTTGGGCTTCTCGAAACATACGACATAGTGACGCCAGCCCTCATCGTGTCCTTCTTTGAAGAACGCCTTACCGTAATTTGTGAAGTAAAGGCCCCAACCCAGGCCATAGCTCAGATGAATGCCGTCGTTTTCTTTTGTGGTTTCCCGCGAGAGGCTGGGGAATTCATGTTTTGAATGGATCGAAATCTGCGGGCTTAACATCCTCTCGCGGTCGTTCTTATCAAGAATTGTTCCGCTTAGCATCTGCTGAACGAATTTGGCTTATTCCCGTAGAGTCTTCTTCATGCCCCCCCGCGCATCTCTGC
>Ga0134128_10009585_pt1 | contig 11616 bp, 8 predicted proteins | sample KB31754_FD_96462 | JGI IMG/M metagenome (GOLD analysis project Ga0134128, IMG submission 96462) | Terrestrial soil microbial communities with excess Nitrogen fertilizer from Kellogg Biological Station, Michigan, USA - KB3-175-4 | ecosystem: Environmental > Terrestrial > Soil > Unclassified ...
CAAACTGTCTAGTTAACCTGATCCTAGCTTAGCTGCAGCGGCAGGGATCGGGTACCCGAGATTGACCGAGGCCATGCCGCCGATGTCCATCGGAGGAGTTCTTGATGAGCCTGTCCCGACGCGTACTGATCAGCACGATAGCCCTGGCCTTTACTCTCGCAGCGACTCCAGTCGCTGCTACAACGGCTGCCGCGGGGGCGCAGGGCCGAGTGACAGCGGGCGCCGCCGTGTCCAACGGGCTCCCGCACTGCTGCGGCGGCGGCGGCGCCCCCGGAAATTCTGGCGGTCCTGTCGACCCGGGGCCGCCCACGAAATGACCGGCTTCCTTACTTAGAAGTTGACGGTAGGTCGCTCATGTTGTCAAGGACTTGACAACATGAGCGACCTGTTTTCACAATCGGAGGACGCGCCGCCACCACCGCTGACGCGGGGTACTTCACTTACCGTCAGGAACCCATTGGCCAAGGTCATCGTCGCCGACTCCGAGCATCTCGTCCGCGGAGCGATCATGGCGCTCCTGCGTTTCGAGCCGGACCTCGAAGTCGTGGCCGACACCGACCGCAGTGACCAGGTGGTGGAACTGGCCCGGCGGCACCGGGCCGCGGTCGCGGTGATCGACTACAACCTGCCTGGCCAGACCGGCGCCGAGGTCGCCCGCGAGCTGGCGGCCAAGTACCCGTCGTGCCGGTCGCTGATCCTGGCCAGCCGCGGTTGCCCGGCCCACCTGACGCGTTCGATCGAAGCCGGCGCGTCCGGATTCCTGGTCAAGAGCACCCCGGCCGAGCATCTCGCCGACGCGATCCGGCGCATCGAGGCCGGGGAGCGGGTGGTCGACTCCGCGCTGGCGGTGGACGCCCTGCTCGGGCCGCGCAACCCGCTGACAACCAGGGAAACCGAGATCCTGCAACTGGTCGCCACCGGCATCAACGTCACCGTGATCGCCCGCGAGCTCTACCTGACCGCCGGCACGGTGCGCAATCACATCTCCTCGGTGATGACCAAGCTTGGTGCCCGCAACCGGCTCGACGCCGTGCGGATCGGCACCCAGCAAGGCTGGCTCTAGCCGCGCCGCCCCTCCCCGCGCTCCTGCACCGCCCCTCCCCCGCCGTCGCTTCGGCTGATAGCGCTCGCCCGTGGCATTTCTGGCAGGCGCGGATACAACGGGCCGGCATTCAGGTGGGCCTGGGCATCCATGACAAACGTCCAGGCAGTCCGGTGATGCTCGCCCACGTTCGCGGCGGCATTCTCACCGCCGCATCGATGACGTTGCCAACTGTTCGCGGCGGCCTGCGGACCGAAGACTCATAACCGGTCGACCGGCCGGGATTCCGGGCCTTCCGCGGATCCCATCCAACCATCCAAAGAAGGAGCACCCCATGCCCCTTACCGCTTTCGCAGACCTCGAACTGCCCGAACTGGACCTGGCGGACATCGAGGTCGTCACGATCAGGGACGCCCTGGCCGTGCCCGACACCGGAGCATCGAGCGGCTCGAGCTCGTGCAGGACCTGCTCCACCTGTGGTTCGTCGAGCTGCTGCGCAGCCGAGGACTAGCCAAATCACTGCCCGGCCGGGGCGGGACGACTCTCGCCTCCGGCCGGGCACCAGCTAGCTGAACGAGCAGCGGTAGCGGAGGAGACATGCAGGCACTGGTCACGGTTGCTGACCTAACCAAGAAATGGCCCGGTCAGCCGGGCCCGGCGGTGGACGGCGTCAGCTTCGAGCTGTGTCCCGGCGAGGTGATGGCCCTGCTCGGCCCGAACGGCGCCGGCAAGACCACCACCGCGAGCATCATCACGACCCGGGTCAAGCCGGACGCCGGGACCGTCACGGTCTGCGGCTTCGACACCCGCCGCGACCCGCACCGAGCCCGAGGCCAGCTCGCCGCCGTACCGCAGCGGGCCAACCTGGACCGCAGCCTGACCGCGCGCCAGGTGCTGACCTTTCACGGCGCCTACTTCGGGATGAGCCGGGCGGCCAGGAACGCCCGGGCCGACCAGTTGCTCGGAGACCTTGGCCTGGCCAAGCGGGCCGGTCACCGCACCGACACCTTCTCCGGAGGCATGGCCCAGCGGCTGCTTCTCGCCCGCGCGCTCATGCACGGCCCGCGAGTGCTGGTGCTCGACGAACCGACGACCGGGCTTGACCCGAACGCGCGGCGCTACCTGCGCGAGACCGTCCGCACGCTGGCCGCGGGCGGCGTCGGCATCTTGCTCTGCAGTCACGACATCGCCGAGGTCGAGTTGCTGTGCGACCGGGTCGGCGTGATCGATTCCGGCAAGCTGCTGGCGCTCGACACCGTCTCAGCGCTGCGAGCGCTGGTACCCGGGGGCGCGAGCGTCGAGATCTCGCTGGCCGAGCCGGTCGCCGCCGATGAGCTGACGACCATGATCGATGACATCACCTCGATCGACGGGGTGGAGCGGGCCGATGTCGTCTTGCCCGCGCGCCCGGGCGGCCCGCCCACGATCAGGGTGACCTGCACCAAGAACGCCGAGCCACTGCTGTCCCAGCTCGCGACGGCGCTCGCCGACAAGGGCGCCAAGCCGCGCTCGGTCACGATCGGCGAGGCCAGCCTCGAAGACGCCTTCTTCCACCTGACCGGGAAGGGACTGCAATGACCACCCCGACGCAAACGCAGGCCCGGCCGGGGCCGGTCGCCCTGCCGCCGCCCAACTGGACGTTCGCGCTGCGCGCGCTGATCCGGCGGGACCTGGCCGCCGATGTCCGCGAGTACCCGACGTTCGTGCTCCAGGTCCTCGTCCAGCCGATGCTGATGCTGTTCGTCTTCGGCCGGATCCTCCCGGCGCTCGGGGTTACCCGGCCCGGCTACGGCACGCTGCTGCTTCCTGGCATGATCGCGACCACCGTCTTCATCACGACGCTGCAGAGCACCGCACTGCCGCTCGTCGTGGACTTCTCCTACAGCAAGGAGATCGAGGACCGGCTGCTCTCCCCGATCCCGGTCCGGCTGCTCGCGCTGGAGAAGCTCGGCTACGCCGCCCTGCGCGGGTTCGTCGCCGGAGCGATCATGGCGCCGCTTGGCCTGGCCCTGGTGCCGGGGACTGACCTGGCGACCCGAGGCTGGCCGGCCGCGATCGGCATCGCGGCAATCGGCGCGATCGGTGCCGCCGGGCTCGGCATGGTGCTCGGCACCGCGCTTGCGGTGCAGCGGATCAACCTGATCTTCACCGCCGTGCTGACGCCGCTGCTGTTCACCGGCTGCGCGCAGTACCCCTGGCCGTCGCTGGCCATTTTGCGGTGGTTCCAGATCCTGACGCTGGTAAACCCGCTGACGTACCTGAGCGAGGGCATGCGCGGCACCCTGGCCCCCGTTATCCCGCACCTGGCTATCCCGGTCGCGGTCAGCGTGCTGTCCGTGCTCGCGGTCAGCCTGTGCTGGCTGGGCGTGCGCGGATTCGTCCGGCGGGCGGTGGACTAGGCCGTGGGTGGCGAGGCAACGAGCGAGTTCGAGGTCGCTCCCTACGCGGTCGTGCGCTTCAACTTGCTGCCGGCGACGAACCTGGCCGAGGAGGGGACGGCCAGGGCGACGCAGGCGTCGTTCGGCCGGATCTGCGACCTGCGCGACCAGGTCAAGCTGGCCGGCGCCGAACTGGCCGACGCGCTGACGGAACTCGTGCCGACCGTGCCGGACGCCGTCCGCCGGGAACTGCTCAAGCTCAGGCGCGACCTGCACAACGACCGCCGGCCGGGCCAGTCCACGCTCACCGCGACGCTGCCGCTGCTGGACGAGGCGGCCGCCGCCCGGCTCGACGGCTGGCTCGCCGCCGACGCGAGCGCCGCCGCCCTGACCGCCGAGCTGACCGACGGCTACGACGCCGCGCTCGCCACCGAGCGAGGCCGCCTCTACGACCTGTGCGCCCAGCCCGACTTCCAGGCAGCGGTCGCGATGACCAGCGCCAGCCTCTGGCAGGGAGCGGCCGGCGCGGCCCGCGACGATCCGGCCGCCCCGGCCAAGCGAACCCGCAAGAGCGAACCTGGCCTGCTCAAGTACGCGCTCCGCGCCCTGGCGAAGACCAGCCCGTTCTCCAGGTACACCGCCGTCAGCATCGGCTGGTGGCAAGACGGCGGCGGCCAGTCGTTCGATGTCCCGGCGCAGGCCGTCACGAGCTACATCGAGCCCGGTCACCTGGTGATCAGGCGGCTGCTCCGGGTGGCCGCCAGTCACCCGGACTCATTGGCCCGCAACAACTACCGCCTCGCCCGGGCGGCCAGGGTCGACGGCGACCGGCTCGCGTTCGAGGTCGACGTGGACACCAGCACCGACGCGGTCCGGGTCGAGTCGCTCAGCCAGCAAGAAGTCACGATGCCGGCCCACCCGGCCGTGGTCAGGCTGGTCGCGGCGGTGCGCGAGGCGGGCCAGCTGCTGCCCTACGATCACCTGGTCTTGATGGCGGCCGGCGGTGACGGCAGCCAGGAACGCAGAGCGCAGGCCAAGTCCTTCATCAACAAGCTGATCGCCCTGCGGCTGCTGGTACCGGGCGACGAGGTGCCCGAGCAGACCGGCGACATCATCGGCCGGGCCCGCCAGGCGCTGATCAACCTGGGGTCCGCGCCCGCGCTGGCAGCGGCGGAGGACCTGGCCGCCGCGCCGGCCCCGCTCGCCGAGCTGGCCGCCGCCCCGCCAGAACGCCGGCTGGCCCTGCTCGATGGCCTGCGCCGGTCGGTCCATGCCGCGTACCGCCGGTTCGACACCGCGGGGGTTCCCAGGGGGTCGTCCCCCTTGGCCAGCACAGCGCCGGCCGATCTCACGGTCTTCGAGGACGCCGCGGCCAGCAAGCCAGTCAGCCTGGATGCCACTGCCTGGCGCGCGGCGCTCGCCGATCTAGCCGAGCTTGGCCCGCTGCTCAGGCTCTACGACAACCACGACGTGCTGCGGGCCTTGTTTGCCCGCGAGTTCGTCGCCCGCTACGGCCCTGGCGGCAGCACGGACGACGTCTACGGCTTCGCCCGGCTGGTGCCGACGATCGTGGTCGAGGGAACCAGGCTGGACCCGGCCGACCTCAGCCTGCCGCCGGACGTGCGGACGATGCTCAGGCTGCGCGCCGAGGTCAAGGCGGAGGTCAGTGCCGCGACCGAAGCCGCCGCAGGCCAGGCCGCCGCAGGCCAGGCCGCCGCAGGCCAGGCCGCCGCAGGCCAGGCCGCCGTCCGGCTGCCCGCCTCAGCCCTGGCCCTCGCCCGGCAGATCCCGGCCAGCCTGCGGTCCACCACGGTGTCGTACGGCTGCTTCGTCCAGGGCGTGCCGACCGCCGACGGAACCGTCGACGCGGTGATCAATCACCTGTACGGAGGCTTCGCCCAGTACGCGAGCCGGTTCCTGCGCTACTTCCCGGCCGGTGACCAGGTCCGCATCGCCGAGGCGGTCCGAGGCTGGTTCCCGCCGGACGAACTGCTCGTGCAGCAGCGCCCGGTGTTCGGCTTCAACGCCAACCTGCATCCGAGGATCGCCGACGCGGACCTGGACCTGGACATCGAACTGGATGACCGCCCGGGCCCGACGATCAGGATCGAGGACCTGCGGCTGCGGCACGACCTGGCCGCCAACCGGCTGATGCTGACGCAGGCCGCCACCGGCCGCCCGGTCGAGGTGATCTACCTCGGCTTCCTTGTCCCCTACGCGCTGCCGTACCACCTGGCCCTGTTGTTCCTGCTCAGCGCCTGCGGTCAGGTGTCGTTCAGCCTGCGCCGGCAGGCCGACCAGCGCGCGCTGATGACCGGCGCCACCGGAGTACGGGCCTTCCCGCGCCTGCAGCACGGCCGGGTGGTGCTCGAACGCGCCCGCTGGTACGTCCCGGCCATCCAGTTCCCGGTGCCGGCCCCCGGGGAGACCGAAGCCGGCTACTTCGTGCGCCTGAACCTGTGGCGCACGAAGGCCGGGCTGCCGCCGCAGGTGTTCTGCGTGTACTCCTCGCTCTGGCGGGAGAGCCGGGCCGAGCGCACCAGGGAGGCGATCTCCCGGCCCGGCCCCTACCTCATCGACTTCCGATCCCGGCTGTGCGTCCGCGCGCTGCCGAAGGCGATCGGTGACTACGGCGAGGTACTCGCCTTCGAGGAGGCGCTGCCCGAGCCAGGCACCGACGAGCTGGCGCAGTCCGTCCGCGGCCGCCACGTCAGCGAACTCGTCGTCGACATCGTCTCGCGACCGGCCCACGGGCACGGGCCGGCCGGCGAGCACCTTACCCGGAGGGAATCCGCATGAACACCGAACGGCCAGCGCTGCTCGTCAGTTACTACGCCGACCGGAAGGCGGCGCTGATCGCGCGGTCGCTGCTCCCCGCGGCCGAGCGGGTCGCGGCCCAGCCCGGCGTCGAGGTCGCCTTCCTGCGGCGGCACTGGAAGCGCGGCCCGCACGTCAGGCTGATCACCCGCGGCGATCCGGCCGCCTGCCGGGCGGCCCTCGATCAAGTCACGCCCGACATCACCGCCTACCAGGCGCAGCACCCGTCCACCGAGCAACTGGACGAGCAGGCCTACCTCGCCACAAGCAAGCAACTCGGGATCGCCGAGCTCGAGCTGGGCCCGTACGCGCCGCTAAGGCCGGACAACACGGTGCAGGCGGCAACGCTCGACGCCACCGACTCGCTTCTCGAGAACACCGCCGTCCCCGGCCGCGAGTACCTGCTTCACGCGGCCCGCCCGGTCCTGACCGCGACGCTCAGCCGGCCGGGCGTGGCCGAGTCGGGATACGGAGTGCCGCACAGCCTGGTCTACCGGCTGCTGGTGCTGGTCGCGGCCAGCTATCCGGACGGTATCCGCCGCGGCTTCCTGTCTTTCTTGTCGCACGTCAAGGAGTTCCTGCTGTGGAGCGACCGGGACGGGACGGTCGAGGGCCAGTTCGCCACCTCCCTGGCCCGCCAGCGGACCACGTTCCTCGGGCTCACCGAGTCCGTCCTGGCCGACTGCGTCACCGGATCTCCTGGCCCGGGCAGCTATCACGGCCACGATCCGCTGCTGCGGCAGTGGGCGGACTGGCTCGGCGAGGCCTGGTCGCTCGGTCTGGAGCTGGCCGAGGCCGAACTGCTGAATCCGTTCCCTGACCCGAAGCGCGGCCAGCGAGCCGCGACGTTCGGCGACGACATCGCCCGACGCTGGTCCGGCCGGAACGACCGCCCTTACAGCGACTTCCACCAGCGCCACCGCCAGCTGAACCTGGAGGCGCTGAACATGGGCAATGAGTTCTCTGCCTACCGGCTGATCTGCAACGTGATCTACGAACTGCTGCCGCTGCTCGACGTCGCGCCGGTCGAACGCTACTTCCTCGGTTACTGCCTGTCCGAAATGGCGCAGCAGGTGATCGGTGACAACTGGCGGGACATGATCGACCGGGGAATCGCCAGGCAGGCCGCCGCCGGCATCGCGCCGCAGTCCTGGGACTGGCCGGCATGACCACCACCCGGCTGCGGCCGTCAATCCACGTGGCCCCCGTCGACTCCGGGGTCGCCTTTCTCGGCCTCGACGACTCCTTCGTCCTGAGCGGCAGCACCGAGGGAATCTGGACGCTCTGGCGGGCCGTCGCTCCGATGCTCGAGCAGGGCGTGGACCTGGCCGACCTGCTCGGCGCGGCCAGGACCCCGTCGGTGCGCCGGCTGCTCGAAACCCTGATCGAGCAGTTCACCGCGCACAACATGCTGATCTCCTCGGCCGCCGGCCCCGATGATCAAAACCATCCCGAGGCAGAAAAATTTGCGGAGGCCTTCGGCTTCCTTGAGGCTGTCGCTCCCGACCCGGCCCGGTCGTTCGCGGCCTTGCGGGCGGCCAGTGTCACCGTCGAAGGCCCGGCCGACCTGGTGTTCGCCGCCACCAGGACGCTGGCCAGAAGCGCGATCGGCCGGATCAGCGCGATAGTGACCGACGGCGAACCCCTGGACGTCCGTCGCCTAGCGCAGTACGTCTGCATGGACGGCATCGACCTCGCCGTCGGGGCCAGTCCCGAGGCCAGGCCAGTTCCCGACGTCCTGATCACCACCCCGGGCTCGCCCAGCCTCGACGGCGACGGTGGCCCCAGGCGATTCGAAGTCCAGGTAACCCGAGACTTCGCCGCCATAGCAGCCGTCGCCAGACCCGACCACCCCTCCGGCCTCGAACCCACCTGGCCGAGCCAACTGCGGACCGACGAACCCGGTCCAGCGTCCCCGCTCCTGATCACGCTGGCTGCCGCCACAGCCGCTCACCAGGCGGTGCTGTGGATCGCCGGCCTGCCGGCCGAGGCCGACGGGCGGCAGGTGATCGGCATCGAGGCCGCCGACCTGGCGACCAGCACCCATCAGGTACCGCTGCCGCCCGCCGGCCGGGCCGTCACGAGCGGCGAATCCCGCTACGTGTTGCCGTCCGATTCCGAGATCGAGACCGATCCAGCCACGCCCACCGAACTGCTGGCGTCCGCCGGCGCCCTGACCGATGACCGCTTCGGCCTGCTGCCGCCCCCGCATCCCCAGGCCCTCATCCAGGTCCCGCTCGCGCAAGCCGTCTGCGGCGCCTCCCTCGGCGTCGCCGAGACCGGAGAGTACGCCCGCCTTGATGCCCTGCTCGCCGCGGTCCGCGAACTTCCAGGCCCGCCGCCGGACGGATCAGCCAAGGCTCGCTGCGTCAGCACCGGCCAACTGGTCGCCGCCGACCTCGCCCGGCGCTGGGTCGTCGCGGCCGGCCACGACCTGCGGCAACTGCTGGCCGACGCCCTGACCCGGCTGCTGGTAGCCCAGGCTGCGCGGGCCAGACGATTCGAGTCGATCGAGCTATCGCCGGCTGCCGACCCCCAATCGCGGCGCTGGCTGAAGACGATGACCATCCGCTGGGGCCACCAGGTGCGCCTGGTTCGCTGGAACCCGCCCGACCTGCCCGGCTGGGTCGTCATCGGAGCCCAGGCCAGCCCAGCCCAGGCCAGCCCAGCCCAGGCCAGCCCAGCCCAGGCCAGCCCAGGCCGCGGCCGCGAGCTAGCCGGCTGGGCAGCGGGTCCTGCCGAGGCCGACTGCGTCCGGGCCGCCCTGATCCGCCTGTGCGGCGCCGTCCAGGCCGCGCGCGACCCGGCCGAACCGCCGCTGCCCGACCCGATCGCCGCCACCAGCGCGACCTGGCCCGACCTCAAATCCGCCGTCGCAACGCTCGCCGCCGGAGGACAGTGCCTGGTCCTAGTGCCCTGGACCGCCCAGCCGGCCGTCACCAACGCCGGCATCCTGCTCGCCTACGCGGGGATCAGCCATGATCGACCTTGACCTCCCCCAGCTCCAGATCCAGGGCACCGGCCCCCTGGCCGAGGCCATCACAACCGCCCTTGCCGGTCACTCAACAGCAGTACGCCTCCAGATCGGTCACGGCTGGGAGCCCGAGGAGGCGGTCGGCGCTGTCAAGGCCGCCGCGCAGGCCGGTCTGCCGCTGCTGCACGCACGGATCGACGGGCCGCTGGGGATCGTCGGTCCGCTGCTAGCACCGGGTGACCGCGGCTGCGCGTGGTGCGCGGAAGCCTGGCGGCGCCGGGTGCTGGACCGCAAGTACCCGCAGGACGTGGCCGCCGGCCTCCCCGTCCGGCCGGGCGCCCCGCCCGGCCTGATCGACGCCGTCGCCGCCGTCGCCCTCTCCGCCCTCACCGACGATGCCGTCGCCGCTCGACTGGCCGCTGGCTGTTACGTCATCCGGGCGACCGACCTGGCCGGACGGCTGCACCGGTTCACTCCGCACCTGGACTGCCCCGTCTGCGACCGGCGGCCGATGGATGCTCCCCTGCCGCTGCGGCTCGGCCCGCGCCCGCAGTCCGACCCGGCCAGGTTCAGGTCGGGCCCTGATGACCTGACCCCGGCCAAGCTCCGCGCCGTGTTCGCCGACTGGCGCTATGGCCCGGCCTGCCATATCTGGCGCAGCGAGGCCTCGCCCATGTGCCTGGTCAGCGCCGAGATGGTGCGCCCGCGCGGCGACCGGACCGACGGCTACGGGCGCGACATCAGCTATCCGGCCAGCGAACTCGTCGCCGTGCTCGAAGCCCTCGAGCGCTCGGCCTCGTCATCGCCCACCGCCCGGCGCACGGCGATCACGGCCGCCTACCGGGACGTGGCCACCGACGCGATCGACCTGGAACGGCTCGGCCTGCACGAACCCACGAGCTTCGGCAAGAAGGGATTCCGCTTCGCGCCCTACTCGCCGGACACTCCGACCGACTGGGTGTGGGCCTGGTCGTTCGGGCCGGACCGGCCGGTGCTGGTACCCCAGCATGTCGGCTACGTGCAGCACCGCCCGCGCGGATCGGGCAGCGCCAGGTTCCTGTACGAGAGCTCGAACGGCTGCGCGATCGGACGCGGCCTGGAAGAGGCGATCCTGTACGGACTGTGCGAGGTGATCGAACGGGACGCTTTCCTGCTCTCCTGGTATGCCAGGCTCCCGGCCGCTGAACTGGACCTCGAAGACCCGCAGATAGCGGGTGACCTCGCGCTTGGCCACCAGCGCGACCGGCTTGAGGCAGCGGGATTCGGGCTCCATGTTTTCAAAATCTCAATAGATCATCCGATCCCCGCCGTGATGAGCCTGGCGGTAGCCGATGACCAGGACCGGGTTCCGCAGGCGTTCTTCGCCGCCGGCGCGCATCCCGATCCCGGTCGCGCGATCCGGTCGGCGGTCGCCGAGGTGGTCACCAACCTGGTGCTCTACGACGAGCAGCGAGCCGAGCGCCCGACCCTGTACGACCCCGACCGGCTCGCTCCCATGCTGGCCGAGCCCGACCTGGTGGTGGATCTGGAAGATCACGTCGGGCTGCACACGCTGCCGCAGGCGCGCGAACGGTACGCCCATCTGCTGGCGCCGGACCGGTCCCTGCTCAGCCTGGCCGACGCCTTCGGCGACTGGCGGTCGCGCTGGCTGCGCGATGACCTCACCGACGTACTGCGTGACCTGCTGGCCGACTTCCGCACCAGGGGGCTCGACGTCGTGGTCGTCGACCAGACCGACCCCGACCACCGGGAGCGGCTCGACCTGCGGACGGTGAAGGTGATCGTGCCGGGAACGCTGCCGATGACGTTCGGTCACATGAACCGCCGGCTGCGCGGCCTTCCCAGGCTGACGCAGGTTCCGGCCCGGCTCGGCTATCCGGCCGGTGACCCGCTGGCCAGCGCAGAACCGCATCCCTTCCCATGACCGGGCCGTTCGCCGACGTGCTCGAACACGCCTACGCGCAGTCGTACGGCAAGTTCGTCCCGGCCGAGGTCGGCCCGCCTCCGGTCCTGCCGCGCTGGGCCGGGGAGCGGTTCGAACTGCCGCGTGACCTGCTCGCCCCGCTCGCTGCCATCTCCTGGCCCCGCGCCGGCGCACCGGCCCGCAGACCGCCCGATACAGCCGGCGGTGGCGGCTCGGGCCTGGCTACCTGGCCGACGGTGCTGGCCGGCACCTGGGGCCTGCAGCGGCGCGAACCCGGTCACCGGTACAACGATCACCGGTCCTTCCCATCGCCGCGATGCCTGTATCCGACCGCCGCCTTCGTGCTCAACGCGGGCGACTGGTTCGGCTTCGACCCTGCTGCGCACGCCCTGGTCAGGCTGACCGGACAGGGTGCGCCCGACCTCACCGGCCCGGCCACGCTGGTCTGCGCCTGCCGCCCCGGTCAGCTTCCGGCCGGCTA